>Ga0315910_10005192_pt1 | contig 10701 bp, 13 predicted proteins | sample EdamamesoilMG_FD_204470 | JGI IMG/M metagenome (GOLD analysis project Ga0315910, IMG submission 204470) | Garden soil microbial communities collected in Santa Monica, California, United States - Edamame soil | ecosystem: Environmental > Terrestrial > Soil > Garden | place: USA: California...
CCCCAGTTGTAAGTGCAGACGAGGTCGTACCCCGCCATCGCTGCGGCGAGCCGCTTGAGCCGCGCGGGCCAGGGCTTGCCGGTGAGGGGCAGGAACTCCGGCCACGATACGCGCGCGCGCCTAGCCTGTTGATCGGCGGCCGAGCGGTGCTCGGGAACGCCGGAAACGATGGCATGCTCGGCCTCGCCACCGAAGGCGTTGATCAGCCGAACGCAGCGCAGCTCCTTGCCCCCCGCATCGAACGTCGACTGGAGGTGGAGGATGCGCGGCTTCCGGGTCATGCAAACCGCGGATCGACCTTGGCCAGGAAGCGCGCGATCGCCGCCTGCGCTTCCGGCTCCTCCAGCGTCGGGCAGTGCCCAGTGCGGGAGACCATGCACACGTCAAGCTCCGGGACTTCGGTCGCCATTTTCTCAAGCGTGGCTGCAGAGAGTATGTCGGACAATGCACCGCGGATAGCCAGCAGGGGCCGCCCCGCAAGCGCGCGATAGATCGGCCACATGTCGACCGGCGCCGTACCCTCCGCCGTGTTGAACGGCTCGGCGATGCGCATGTCGTAGTCGAAGGCGATGCGGCCGCCCGGCCCCACCGCCATCATGCGCTTCGCAAGCTTGAGCCAGTCGCTGATGGCGTAATCGGGGTACGCGATCCCACCCTGCTCGCGGAGGCCGCGCGCGGCGTGCATCCATGTGGGGAAGCTGCGCCCCTGGCCGACATAGCCGCGAATGCGCGCGAGGCCTTCCGCTTCGATCTCCGGGCCGACGTCATTGAGCACCACCCCGGCAACCCGCTCGGGCGCCTGCACCGCCAGCAGCATGGCGACGACCCCGCCCAGCGAAGTGCCGATGATCGCCACTCGTTCGATCTCCAGCTGGTCGAGCAGCGCGAGGATGTCGGCGGCATATTGCAACGGCTGGTAGCTGCTCGAATCCCTGGCGTAGTCGCTCTGTCCCCGGCCGCGCAGGTCGGCGGTAAGAACTTGCCATTCGCCCGCGAAGGCGTCGGCCACCGGTTCGAAGTCGCGGCAGTTGCGCGTCAGGCCGGGAATGCACAGGATCGGCGGCCGGCCTGGCTCGCCGCCGGAGTAATCGCGATAGTGCAGCGACAGCCCGTCAGCGCTGGTCCATTCGCGCCCGAAGAAGGCGGCCGGGTAATTTCTCATCGCTGGCTTGTTCCCCGGCTCCTACCGCCCCACTAATGCAAAGATGCGCGCCGAACCGCAAGCTGCCCCCTATCGCCCCGACACGCCGATAACGAGCCTCGCCGCATGGCTGGGGGACGAGGTGGAGCCCGCGAACTTCCCGATGGCCGAGCTCCGCTTCCGCAACCGGCGGTGGGACAAGGCGGTCGGGCTCGGCGACCTCGACGACCAGGCCTGGGTGCGGCACTTCGCTCGCTTCGAGCCGCTACCCGATAACCTGCCGCAGCCCTTGGCGCTGCGCTATCACGGCCACCAGTTCCGCGTTTACAATCCCGAGATCGGTGACGGGCGAGGGTTCACCTTTGCCCAATTGCAGGACGGTGACGGACGGCTACTCGACCTCGGCACCAAAGGCAGCGGCCTGACCCCCTACAGCCGCACCGCGGACGGCCGGCTGACCTTGAAGGGCGCGGTGCGGGAGATCCTTGCGACCGAGATGCTCGAAGCGCTCGGCGTCTATACCTCGAAGACCTTCTCGGTGATCGAGACCGGCGAGGAACTGGAGCGCGGCGACGAACCCTCGCCCACCCGCTCGGCGGTGTTGGTACGGCTCAGCCACTCGCACATCCGCATCGGCACGTTCCAGCGCCTCGCGGCGCTCGAGGAGGACGAGCATATGCAGGCGCTGGTGGATTACTGCCTGGAGCAGTTTCCTGGCCCACTTCCGCCGGACGATGCACCCGATCGTGCAGAACCGGCGGTAGTGCTGATGCACCAGGCGGTCGAACGGCTCGCGGACCTTGCCGCCTCGTACATGGTCGCGGGCTTCGTCCACGGCGTGCTCAATTCCGACAACATGAACGTGACGGGCGAGAGCTTCGACTACGGCCCGTGGCGCTGGCTGCCTACGTGGGACCCCGCGTTTACCGCGGCCTACTTCGATCAAACCGGCCTCTATGCCTTTGGCCGCCAGGCGGAGACTCTGCGCTGGAACCTGGCGCAGCTCGCGATCTCGTTACGCAGGCTGGTCGATGCTCCGCCCCTCGTAGCGGCGATGGAGCGCTTTCCGGATCTCTACCACCAGGCGATCACGCGCCGCTTCTGCTGGCGGTTGGGTGTCGAGAGCCGCGGCCTCGAACCAGACATGCGGTTGATTGCCGGCGCCGAACAGGCGATGCGCGAACGCGGAATCGGGCCGGATGCCTTCTTCTTCGAGCATCGCGGCGGACGAAATGCCGAAGGCCCGCTGGCCGAGTATTCGCCGGTGACCGACGATCATCCGTACTGGGCTGGCACCGCGCCGCAATCGATGCTGATCGATGAAGTCGAGGCAATCTGGGCGGCCATCGCCGAACGGGACGACTGGCAACCGCTGCATGGCAAGGTGGCGCAGGTCCGTGCGGTGGGCGATGCCCTCGGCGAAGCACCGACGCCGGCGGGGCATCGAAAGGTGGCCTAAACCTTAGGTGCACTGGCATGGTTAAGTGTGAGCAGCTATCAGTTGCCAACGGTCCCCCGGGATTCAATCCTATCAACTGGCTACCCACCGCTTAGTGAGCGACAACGAAATCATTTCCCACGAGCCGGCGACCGGTGCCGTGCTTTGGCGCGGCAAGCCGGGTGACGTCGACGACGTCGTCGCCCGCGCGCGCAAGGCGTGGCCGCAATGGGCCGCGCAGCCGCTGGCCACGCGCATCGAGCTCATGCGCCGCTTCGCCAACGAAGTGCGCAAGGAGCAGGACGATTTTGCCGAGCTGATCGCCAGGGAAACCGGCAAGCCGCTGTGGGAGGCACGCACCGAAGTTGAATCCGTCATCGCCAAGGTCGAAATCTCGATCCGGGCCTACGCGGAGCGGACGGGGCAGCGGAAGCTGGACAGCGCGCTGCAGGGCACTGCAGCAGTTCGCCACAAGCCGCACGGCGTGATGGCGGTGCTGGGGCCGTACAACTTTCCCGCCCACCTTCCGAACGGCCACATCGTCCCCGCCCTGATCGCCGGCAACGTGGTAGTGTTCAAGCCGAGCGAGAAGACCCCCGCCGTCGGGGAGTTCCTAGCTCGCTGCTTCCACCGCGCGGGCGTCTCGGTCACGGTGGTCCAGGTGCTCATCGGCGGGCCGGAGGAAGGCAAGGCGCTCGTCGCCCACGACGGGATCGACGGCGTGCTGTTTACCGGCTCGGCCCAGGCCGGCATCGCCATCAACCGGACGCTCGCGGGCAACCCGGGCAAGATCTGTGCGCTCGAGATGGGCGGCAACAACCCGATCGTGCTGTGGGACACGCCGAAGATCGCCGATGCCTCGACACTGATCGTGCAGTCGGCCTTCACCTCCGCCGGCCAGCGTTGCACCGCGGCCCGGCGACTGATCGTGAAGTCGAGCCTGTATGACGAGGCCATCGAGGACCTGAGGCGACTGATCGGCCGGATCATTATCGGCGGCCCGTTTGACGAGCCCGCCCCGTTCATGGGCCCGGTAATCGACATGGCGGCGGCGGACCACCTGACCGAAAGCTTCGTCCATTACTTGTCTCACGGCGGCAAGGCGTTGGCGCACATGAAGCGGCCACACGAGGGCCTGCCGTTCGTGACGCCGGGACTGATCGATACGACCGAGATGAAAGATCGGCCGGATGTGGAGCTGTTCGGTCCGCTGTTGCAGGTCGTCAGGGTTGACGATTTCGATCAGGCGATCGCCGAGGCGAACAACACCCGTTTCGGCCTCTCGGCCTCGCTGATCGGCGGCAACCCGCAGGAGTACAATCGCTTCTGGGCCAATATTCGCGCGGGCATCGTCAACTGGAACCGGCCGACCAACGGCGCTTCATCGGGTGCGCCTTTCGGTGGCGTCGGCTATTCGGGCAACCATCGCCCGGCCGCATTCTACGCTGCGGACTATTGCGCCTACCCTGTCGCAAGTACCGAGATGGAGCAGCCGCGCGCGAGTGTGGGCGTGGGCTTCCGCGAGGATCGCCGGATCAGCGGCAACCGCTGACAACTCGTCAATCAAAGAACAAGGCGCCCGTGCGATGTTTCGCACGGACGCCTTGGCGCGGCCCCTCATGAACACGACCCGAGAGGCCGCGCTCCCGACCGAGGCCCAACAGGGAGGCCTCGGCCGTTAGGCTATCTGTCAGCGGCAGGTCGTGCCGTCGGTCAGCTCCTTGCCGAGCAGCGCGCCGAGCGCGCCGCCAATGATCGTGCCGGTGGTGCGGTTGCCGTACTTGTCGACCTCGCGGCCGAGCAGCGCGCCGGCAGCGGCGCCAATGATCAGGCCGGTGGTGCCGTCCTTTTTCCGGCAATAGTAGTTACCGTCGCGGCCCTGCCACACCTGGGTGTTGCGATAGACCGGCTCGCCGTAGCCGTTGCCGTAGCTGTTGTAGTAGCGGCTCTCTTCGTAGCGGCGGTAGTCGCGGCTGCGGCGGTCATTACCGCGGCCGTGGCGGTTCCAGTTCTCCTCATGGGGAGCCGCGCTGTGGCCAGGAGCGACGTGGCCATGGCCGGTGGCTGCGGCGGGTACTGTCATGGTGGCCATGTCGAGTGCGGTCAGCGAAAGCGTGAGGGTTTTGGGCAGGGTAATCATTATCTCGGCTCCATTGAACTTCGAGTGGGCGGTTAAGCGTTAGGCCCCGATTCCTGAACGAGCGGCAACCCGTTTGTAAGGATTGCATTTTTTCCGAACGGCTTGTCGCAAAGCCGCTGCGCCCCTACCGCGAAGGGGTGACGGGGCACCCCAAAATGGACGGCGGCGGGCTCGCTTATGCACTCGGGGCGCATGCGTTCTGGGGTTCGATGCCACTTTACCTGCTGCTGGTGCAAAGCGTGGCCCCGCTCGAGTTCGTGGCCTGGCGGCTGATCTTCACCTTGCCGCTGTGCTTCCTGTTCCTGGCGTGGGCTCGCGGGTGGGGCGAACTGCGCAGCGTGCTGCGCAACCCGAAGGCGGTGCTGACCCTGCTCGGCAGCGCGTCGCTGGTGGGCGTGAACTGGTGGCTTTACGTGTGGGCGATCCACAACGGCCACATCTACGCGGCGAGCCTCGGCTACTACATTTTGCCGCTGATGATGATGCTGATGGGCCTCGTCGTGCTGGGCGAGAAGCTGACCCGCGTCCAGTGGTCGGCGGTGGCGCTGGCCGCGCTTGGCGTCGGCATCCTCGCCGTCGGCGCGCTGACGACGATGTGGCTGAGCCTGTCGATGGCAATAACGTTCGGGCTCTATGGCTTGCTGCGCAAGACGGTCGCCGCGGGCGCGCTCGCCGGGCTGACGGTCGAGACGATGATCCTCTACCCGGTCGCGCTTGGGATTATCGCATGGTCGTCGACGACGCCTGCAGGCCCTGCAGTGACGCAAGGTTGGGACGTGGCGCTGGCCGTCGCGTGGAGCGGGCCGATGACCGCGATCCCGCTAATGTGGTTCGCCATCGCCGCGCGGCGCCTGCCCTACACCGTGATGGGCTTCCTCCAGTTCAGCTCGCCGACGATCGTGTTCCTGCTCGGGCTCACCGTGTTCGGCGAGGAACTGCGGCCGGCGCAGCTCGGCTGCTACGTGATGATCTGGGCGGCAGCAGCGCTGTTTACCTGGGAGCTGCTGCGCGGCCGCAAGGCCGAGGAGCCCGTGCCGGCCTAGCCGGCGAAGCGCCAGCCAATCGTCTCGCCCGCGTGGAACGGGACCACGCCGGCGAGTTCCTGCGGCACCTCCGCCGATGCGCGTGCGAGCGTGACCGTCCCTTCATTGAGCGGCAGGCCGTAGAAGCGCGGGCCGTGCTCGCTCGCAAAGCCTTCGAACTTGTCGAGCGCGCCTTCCGCCTCGAACACCGCAAGATAGCTTTCGAGCGCGAACGGGGCGTTGAAGATGCCGGCGCACCCGCAGCTCGATTCCTTGGCCTCGCGCATGTGCGGCGCGCTGTCGGTGCCGAGGAAGAACTTCGGCGAGCCGGAGGTCGCAGCGCGCCGCAACGCCCGGCGGTGCTTTTCGCGCTTGGCGACCGGCAGGCAGTAGGCGTGCGGCCGAATACCGCCGACGAGCATGGCGTTGCGGTTAATATGGAGATGCTGCGGAGTGATGGTCGCCGCGATGTTGGACCCTGCCGCGGTGACGAAGTCGACCGCCTCGGCAGTCGTCGCGTGTTCGAACACTACCTTGAGGCCGGGCAGGTGCGTCAGCAGCGGCGCGAGGATGCGCTCGATGAACACCGCTTCGCGGTCGAACACGTCGACCTCGGGGTCGGTCACCTCGCCGTGCACGCAGAGGACCATGCCGATGTCCTGCATCCGCTCGAGCACGCCGCGGATGTTGGCGATGTCGGTCACGCCGCTGGCCGAGTTGGTGGTCGCACCCGCAGGATAGAGCTTGGCGGCGGTGAACACCCCGCCTGCGAAACCGGCCGCGAGATCGTCGGGATCGGTGCTGTCGGTAAGGTAGCAAGTCATCAGCGGCGTGAAGTCGGCGTCGGCTGGAAGCACAGCCATGATCCGCTCTCGATAGGCTGCCGCATCTGCCGCGCGGGTCACCGGCGGCGTCAGGTTCGGCATCACGATCGCGCGGGCGAACTGCCGCGCAGTATGACCAACCACAGCGCACAACATGTCACCGTCGCGCAAGTGGACGTGCCAGTCGTCGGGGCGGCGGATCGTCAGCTTGTCGTTCATCGCCGCGCGCCATGGCACAGCCGCTTGACTATCGCCAGTGGCCGACCAACTTGGCGACCATGGCCAACGAACGCCTGTTCTCTCGCGCAGTGGTGCGCGTTTCGCCCGACGATCCAGCCGAGGACGCGGCGCAGTTCCTGCAAGGCCTCGTCAGCAACGACGTGACCGGCGCGCTCCCGGTCTACGCCGGGCTGCTGACGCCGCAGGGCAAGGCGCTGTTCGATTTCATTGTCTGGCCTGGCAGTCACGGCGCGCTGCTGCTCGACTGCGAGGCGGATGCGGCCGACGATCTGGTACGGAGGCTTTCGCTCTATCGCCTGCGTCGCAAGCTGACGATCTCCGTCGATCCGACTCTCGGAATCTACTGGCAGGCCGAACTGGGCGATGGCGGCGCGCCCGATCCGCGGCTCGCCGACCTCGGCCAGCGCTGGATCGCGACGGTATCGGACAGCGACGAGGCCGTGGACGATGCCTGGCTCAAGCACCGGCTCGCGCTGGGCGTTCCCGAGGGGCGCGACGAGCTTGGCGACATCCTGTGGCTGGAGGCCAACGCCGCCGAGCTTAACGGTGTGTCGTTTTCGAAGGGCTGTTACGTCGGACAGGAGAACACCGCGCGGATGAACTGGCGGCAGAAGGTCAACCGGCGGCTGCTGGTGGTGCCGCTGGACCGCTCGGACGAGAAACGGCGCAAGGTGGCCCATCCGGAGCTAGGGCTGGCGGTCGATCACGTGCGGACAGAGGATATCGATCCCGCACTCCTGCCCGGATGGATGGAGCTGGCTCCTCCGACCTGACGCCTACACCTCGATGTAGCCGATCTTTACGAACGAGGCCGTCATCATCGCGGTGGCATGCTCGCGCGCGGTCTCGCGGCGAACGTGGAGCGAATCCGCAAGGCGTTCGCCCAACAACGCATCGCCGAGCGCGAGCAGGCACAGCGCGAGGGTTGCTTCGTGCATCGTGCGTTCCGCGCCGTGCTCCCGCTCCTGCGGGTGGAGTTCGTCGACCAACCGGTCGATCGTCTCAACGATCGGGTCGAGCGCGTCCTCGTTGCCGGAAAGCAGCACCCAACTGGCGAGCGCCCCGCCGCCTTCACGGTCGAACGCCTCGAACGTCAGGTCGACCACCTCGCGCGGGGAGCCGATCCCGGCCTTGGTGGCGCGCACGGCATCGCCGATGGATTCGCAGACAAGCGCCGCCAAGTAGCCGGCGAGCGCCTTCTGCAGTCCGGCGGCGGATCCGAAGTGGTGGAGAAGGTTGGCGTGGGTTCGATTGATCCGCGCGGCCACCGCCTTTAGCGTGACGGCCTGTGGACCGGCCTCGATCAGCAACTGCCGCGCAGCGTCCATCGCCGCGCGACGGCTTTCAGCGGGAGGCAGTCGCTTCCTTATTGACATGATTGTCAGTTAATCCCAATCGGTCCTTATGAACGCACCATCCCACTTCGACGAGCAACCGACAAGCGCGAACACACCAGCGGACTTGTCGCTTACGGTTCGGGATCGGCGCTTCGGGCGTGAGACTCCGCAAAAGCGCTGGTGGTTCAATGGCGATCCGGTCGCCACCGCGTGGTTCAACGCGCTCTCGGCCACCTTCCCGCGCGGCGAGATGCTGTTCATCGACGCGGTGAAGGCCTTTCGCGAAGGCGCGCCGCCGCGGCTCGATGACGAAATCCGCGCCTTCATCCGGCAGGAGGTCAATCACACTCGCGAGCACCTCGCGTTCAACCGCGCGGCAGTGGATGCGGGTTACGACCTGTCGCGGATCGACGAGCGGGTCGAGCGGCTGATCGGCCTCGTCTATGCGCGGCCGAAGATCGCTTGGCTCGCGGTGACGATGGCGCTCGAGCACTTCACGGCGATGTTCAGCCACGAGTTCCTCAGGCACCCCGAGCACTTCGCCGGCGCCGAGGCCGACCAGGCCGAGCTATGGCGCTGGCATGCCGCCGAAGAGCTCGAGCACAAGGGCGTCGCCTACGACACCTGGCTCCACGCCACGCGCGACTGGAGCCGATGGAAGCGATGGAAGGTGAAGAGCCTGCTGATGCTGGTGATCAGCAAGCGGTTCGTGAAAAACCGCTTCGTCGATGCGAGCGACCTCTTGGCGCAGGACGAGATCACCGGCTGGCGGGCCAAGCGGCGGCTGGCCTGGTACCTAGTCGGCAACCCCGGCATCCTGCGCCGCGTGTTCCCCGCCTGGTGCGCCTATTTCCTGCCCGGCTTCCACCCGTGGAACCAGGACGACCGGGCGCTGATCGGGAAATACGACAGCGAATACGCCGCGGCGATAATGGATTAGGGGGCCCTCCTCCCGCTCGCGGGAGGAGGGCACGACCTCAAGCCGCTACCGGCATTCGGTTTGCGCAGTCTTCCGTAAGCTCGGCCGAATACTCGACCGAGGGCGACAGCTCGGCGCGGGCGAGGCTCGGGCGGTGGCTGGTGCGGCCGGTCGGGAGGAAACCGGCCTTGCGCAGCACGCGGCCCGAGGCCGGATTGTCGGCGAAGTGGTCCGCGCGCACACGGCTGTAACCGAGCGTGCGGGCCAGCTTGAGCAGCGCCTGGCACGCTTCCGTCGCGTAGCCGTTGCCCTGGTGCGCGCGCGCGATCCAGTAGCCGAGCGCCGGATCGCCCTGTTCCTCGTGGAAGCCGGCGACACCGACAATCCGCCCAACCTCTTCGGGGAGGGTGATGAGGAAGCTCGGCAGGTGCGGGTCCTTCTCGAGCGAGAGCCAGGCGAAGGCATGCTCTTCGCGGTAGGGCCACGGCACGCGTGCGAGATTGCGCACGATGGCCCGGTCGCCGATCGCGCGCGCCAGTTCGGGCGCATCTTCCAGCCAGCCGGGCCGCAAGAACAGCCTTTCGGTGCGGATGAACATGCTTCGTACTCCCATATTCGCCCGCGCCGTACTCGCGGCGCGTGACAGTGTCGTTGCGAGGGAGACAAAACAAAAGGGAGACGGGACGGCCCGTCTCCCTTGTCAGCCGGATTACTCCGGCGGGGCCATCCCGGTGGATGACCCTCTCAGTGAGTCATCCGGTTATTCGGCGGCTACTGCCATGACGTCGACCGACACGTACTTGCGGCCCTGCTTGCCGGCGTGGAATCGGACTCGGCCGTCGGCGGTCGCAAAGAGGGTGTGGTCCTTGCCCATGCCGACGTTGACGCCCGGGTACACCTTGGTCCCGCGCTGACGGATAATGATGTTGCCGCCGATCACTTCCTGACCGCCGAACTTCTTCACGCCGAGGCGACGGCCGGCTGAATCGCGACCGTTGCGCGAGCTACCGCCTGCTTTTTTATGTGCCATCTCGAACTACCCTTACTTCTTGGCGGCCGGCTTTTTGGCCGGGGCCTTCTTGGCGGCGGGCTTCTTTTCCGCAGCCGGCTTGTCGTCGGCCTTCGCGGCGGTTGCGGCCTTCTTGACCGGCTCCGCCTTCTTGGCCTTGGTTTCCTTCACGACATCGGCGCCCTTGGCGGGCTCTTCTGCCTTCGCCTTCGGTGCGGGCTTGGGAGCCTCGGCAGCCTTCGGCGCTTCCTCGGTCTTCGCGGCAGCGGCCTTCTTCGGCGCGGCCTTGGCGTCACCCACGGCAACGATGCGCAGCAGGGTCATCTGCTGGCGGTGCCCGGCCTTGCGGCGATAGTTGTGCCGGCGGCGCTTCTTGAAGACCGTGACCTTCTCGCTCTTCGCCTGGGCGATGACCTCGGCCGAAACGACGACCTTGGCGGCGTCGGCCAGCTTGTCGCCATCACCGGCGAGCAGGACGTCACCCAGCGTGATCGTGTCGCCGGCGTCACCCGCCAGCTTCTCGACCGCGATCTTGTCTCCGGGGGCGACGCGATACTGCTTGCCGCCCGTGCGCACTACTGCGAACATGGTCTTCAAATCCGTTCGTTGCGACTGTCGCTTCAGCGGAAGG
>Ga0315910_10005193_pt1 | contig 10701 bp, 5 predicted proteins | sample EdamamesoilMG_FD_204470 | JGI IMG/M metagenome (GOLD analysis project Ga0315910, IMG submission 204470) | Garden soil microbial communities collected in Santa Monica, California, United States - Edamame soil | ecosystem: Environmental > Terrestrial > Soil > Garden | place: USA: California...
CGCCAGGCCTCGAGCTGTTCGCAAAGCATGCCGCGACTGGAGGCGTTGTCGTCGACGACCAGCACACGCCGGACCGGGCCCTCGAGCGGACGCGCGAGGCGTGTCGCGGGATCGGCCAGCCCGGGTTGTTTCTCGAGATGGATGGTGAAATGAAAGGTCGAGCCCGCACCCGGCTCGCTCGCGATGCCGATCTCGCCGCCCATCATCTCGACGAGCTGACGCGAGATCACCAGGCCCAGGCCCGTGCCGCCGAAACGCCGCGTGGTCGACCGGTCGGCCTGCGTGAAGGCCTGGAAGAGCCGTCGCTGGCTCTCCGGGGAGATGCCGATGCCCGTGTCGCGCACATCGAAGCGCAGGCACACCTCGTGGCGCCGTTCCTCGACCAGCGTGCCGCGCACCGTCACCTCGCCTCGCTCGGTGAACTTCACGGCGTTGCCGATGAGGTTGCACAACACCTGGCGCACGCGGCCCGGATCGCCGCGCACGAGCGGGACGAGGCCCGGCTCGAGGATCCCGGCGAGTTCCAGCCCTTTGGCGTGGGCGCGCGTGGCCTGGATCTCGAGCGCCTCCTCGAGCACGTGGCGCACATCGAAGTCGACGTGGTCGAGTTCGAGCTTGCGCGCCTCGATCTTGGAGAAGTCGAGGATGTCGTTGACGATGGTGAGCAGCGACTCGGCGCTGACATTGACGGAAGCCGCGAGCTGGCGCTGACGCGGATCGAGCGCGGTCTCGAGCAGGAGATTGTTCATGCCCAGCACGCCGTTGATGGGCGTGCGGATCTCATGGCTCATCATCGCGAGGAAGTCGCTCTTGGCCTTCGTCGCCGCCTCCGCGGTGTCACGCGCCCGGATGAGTTCCTCGGCGGCGAGCGTGCGTTCGCGCGTGAGCACGGCCACGGCGATCTGGTCGGCGAGCTGACAACCGAACGAGATCTCGCGCGGCTCCCACGTGTGCGCGCGATCGACATGCTCGAATCCGAGCAGGCCGAGATTGCGCCCGCCGGTGCGGATGACGACATCCAGCATCGAGGTGATGCGGTGAGGCTTGAGATAGCTCTCGACGTAGCCCGCAGTGCGCGGATCGCTGAGCGCATCGCTCGCGTCGACATACGGCGAATCGACCAGCGCCGCGAACTCCGGCTCGAAGTCGGACCGGCGCAGGACCTGTCCGGGCGAGTGCCGCCGGGGCGTGAGCTCGAAGAGATCGATGCAGGTGGCCGTCTCGCCCTCCGCGTCGAGCAACCAGACGCCGACCCGCTCCACGCCGACCACCGCGGCCGCCAGCTCCGTCACGAGGCTCGCGAGCGCCGGCACGTCACCCGCGGCCATGGCGGGACTGCCGGCCACCCGCGAGATCACGCTCAGCGAGGCCTCGGTCAGGCGCAATGCGTCCTTGAGCCGGCCCTCGGCCAGCTTGCGGGCGGTGATGTCGGTACGGATACCGATGTACTGCTCGGGTCTGCCGTCGGGGCCCATGAAGGGCACGATGGTCGCGTTGACCCAGTAGATGTGTCCGTCTTTGCGCCGGTTGCAGATCTCGCCGGTCCAGACGCCGCCGCCGGCGATCGTGCGGTACATCCCGGTGAAGAACTCCCGCGGGTGCTCGCCCGAGCGGATGATGCGATGATTCTGCCCGAGCAACTCCTCGCGCGGGTAGCCACTGATCTCGCAGAACCGGTCGTTGGCGTAGGTGATGGTGCCGCGCACGTCGGTGATCGAGACGATGGCGTGCTCGTCGAGGGCAAATTTCTGGCGCTCGACCATGGCGAGGGCCGCCTGCACCCGTGCCTCGACCCGCGCCCGCTCGTCGATCTCGCGACCGAGCTGCGCGTTGACCAGCCCGAGGGCCGAGGCGGTCTCCTGCTCGCGGCGCGATCGGCTCAGCGCGAATCCCAGCAAGGCCGAACCCGCGATCCCCGCCAGGAGCGTGAGCACCGGAAGCGGCGAGCGCAGCTCCTGCAGGTAGGCCCGCGTGGGAGCCACGCGCACCGTCCAGTTGGCATCGTAGCTCGAGAAGTCGAGTTCGGCCACGCCGGAGGATGCCCGCCCGTCGCTGTCACCATCGCGCGCATACAACGGCCCGCCGCCCTCGAGGATCTCCACGGCGTAGCCGGGGGCGACCTCGTCGAGCACGGCGTCGAAGAGTGCCCGCACCCGGAGCACGCCCACGACGAAGCCCTGCACCTGGTCTCCCGCGGTCACGATCGGGACATAGAAGATCAGGCCGCGCCCGCCCTGCGCGAGCTCCACCGGCCGCGTAAAGACGGTGCGGCGCTCGTCGCGCGCGCTCTCGATGGCGCGGTTGCGCCGCTCCTCGCGGTTGAGATTGAGGCCGATAACGGTCTCGTTGCCCGCGAGCGGGACGGCGTAACGGATGACGAAGTCCGCATCCACCCACTCGATGGCCTGGAATCCCGGAAAATCCTGAACATACGCGGCACCGTCTCCGATCCATGCCTGCGGGTCCATCTGCCCGGCACGCGCCATGCGTCCGGCCATGCGCTCGAGGGAACGCACCCGCACCGCGATGCCCGCGTCCACCTGGCGCAGCACGCTCGCGCAGACGACCTCGGAGGTGCGCGCGATCTCGCGCGCCTGCTTGGTGGCGAGTCCGTACCAGAGCACGGAAGCCGCCACGATGCCGCCGGCCAGCGCGCCGACAGGGGCCCACGCCGGCACGCGCAAACCCTCGCGCCGGCTGTCCAGCCACGCTCCACGGAGGAAGACGACGCCGAGGACCAGCATCGCGGCCGCCGTGTGGACGGCCATGCGCGTGTAGGTGGCCCATCCATACAGTCCCGTCAGGCCGGTGGTGTAGCCGAAGAGCGCGGTGCCCGAGAGCGCACAGGCGAGCGCGGCCGGCACCGCGAGCACGGCCCCTCCGGAACGCGTCCGCAGACACGCGACGGCGACCACGATCCCGTGCAGGATGAAGCAGAGCGCTGTGGCCGGCGCCATGCGCCCCGGGGACGAAGTCGCGATACGGATGTGATGGGTGAAGAGCGCCTCGTCGATCCCCGCATTCCAGCCCGCGACGTCCTGACTCAGAGTCAGGCCCGCCAACAGGCTCAGGGCGATCGCGAGCCCGAGCGCGACACGCCGACATCCCCACCCCGCGAGTATCACCGCCGAACCGAGCACGACAAAACCGAGCGCGGTGTTGTACTGCATCGCCACCTGCCCGGGAATGACCTGCACCAGCACCGGAATCTTCGCATGCCACCCGATAAGCACCGAGAGGCCCAGCGCGATCACGGCGCCGGCGGTGCCCGCAGCCACCCGATCGAGCGGAGGCAGTGGGCGATCATGAGGAGCTGTGGGCATGCGGAGTGGCTTGAGGGCGCAAGCCGCGCCCCCGGTCGTTTGTGCATCGCCGGATTGCCGCCGAAATTGAGGGAGAACCACCCGGTTCGGCCCGAGAAATTGTGCTCATGGCCCGCCCGACCCGCGCACGCGGTCGCCCGCGAATCGCCCGCGAGTGACAAACGTGTAGATTCGCGCCAGAATCCAGCCCGCCCGGAGCATTGGGATCGTCAACCCCGGCCGCCGTGCCCGCATGCTTGTCGCACGGTCGCCAGCGCGACTCCTCTCATCCCGCCACCTGAATCGCCGTGGACCTGTTTCTCATTGATGCCATCGGCCCGTTCTTCCGCGGCCTCGACCAGGGTCGGATCAACTGGTCGAAAATCCCGTTTGCCCACCTCCCGCTGGAGGGCGCGGCGCGCGAGGAACGGTGGCGCCAGATACGCGAGGACATGGCGGTATTCGCCGCACGTGTCGCCGCCCTCGGCTACAATGCCGTGACGCTCGACGACGTCGCCCACCTCGCCGACCACCCGTGGCACGATCCGGACGTGCGCACGCGCATCGGCGTGTATCGCGAGGAGTTTCGCGCCCTGTTCGCCATCGTTCGCGCCAGGGGACTGCGTGTCTACGTCACGTCGGACTACCTCACCACATCCGCCGGGGTCGATTCCCACCTGCGCGGGCGCACGTCCGAGGCGCGCGGCTGGTATGGCGGGCTCATCGACAGGTTTCTCGCGGACTTCCCCGAGATCGATGGCGTGGTCCTGCGCATTGGCGAGAGTGATGGCCACGACGTGGTCGATCCCCTGCGCAGCCGGCTCGGGGTGCGCTCGGCCCGCGATGTGCGACGCCTGCTCGACGTGCTCCTGCCGGTATTCGAGCGTCACGCACGCCGTCTCATCCTCCGCACCTGGACCGTAGGTGCGCATCTGATCGGCGACCTCATCTGGCACAGGGGCCGGCTCGCACAGGTGTTTGCGGGCATCACCTCGCCGGCGCTCGTCGTCTCGATGAAGCACGGCGAGTCGGATTTTTTCCGCTACCTGCCGCTCAATCGCCAGTTCTTCCGCATCGCCCTGCCCAAGGTCATCGAATTCCAGGCCCGCCGCGAATACGAGGGCGCGGGCGAGTATCCCTCGTTCATCGGGTGGGAAGGCGAGGCACTCGCACGCGAGCTGCGGGGCGCGACGAATGTCATCGGATTTTCCGTCTGGTGCCAGACCGGCGGCTGGCACGCGTTTCGCCGGCTGGCGTTTCTCCAGCCCGAGGCGGTCTGGATCGAACTCAACGTCGCGGGGCTCATCCGCATCCTGCGCGATGGAGCAACCGTGGAACAGGCCGTGGCCTCCCACTTCGGCGAGGCGCGCGCGCCGGTCGCACTCGAACTGCTGCGCGCCGCGGACATGGCCGTGCGCGAGATCCTCTACATCGAGGAGTTTGCGCGACAAAAACTCTTCTTCCGCCGCGTGCGCATCCCACCGCTGCTGCACGTCTTCTGGGACTGCATCTTCATCAACGATGCCTCGCGCAGAATCCTGCGGCACTTCGTGCGCGATCCCGAGGCGGCCCTTCGGCAGGCGATCGCGGCCTACGCGGCATTTCCACGCATGCACGAAACAGCCGTTGCACTTGATCTGCCGGCGGAGGACATCGCGTTCATGGAGCACACCTTCCGGATGCTTCTGCTCGCGCGGCGCTACTACTTCAGTCCGCCCTCCGCGGAGCTCGAGGGCGAGATCCTCGCGGCCAAGTCGGTCTACAAGGAGCGCTGGCCGCGCACGCACCGCCAGCGCTACCGCATCCGCACGTCCTTCGAGCCACTTCAGGTCCACGGACGGACGTTGCGCTGGCTGCTTGCCGTCATGATCCGCCGCCGGCGCGGCTATCGCACGGTGCTCGATCACCTCATCACGCTGCGCGTGCTCGCGTGGATCTACCGGCTCTTCCGCGCCACGCGACCCAAGGCCCTGCCGAAGATCGCGCGCAAGACGGCGATGGGCGTGGACGCGCTGTTTCGGTGATCTGGGTGTGAACGCGTCACGCAGGCGGTTGCCATGCGTCGCTTTCGAGTCGATACACGAACCCCTCGTCCATCGGCGCCGGACGCAGCGCGACCACCGGCTCGGATTCAGCCCCCGCCCCACCCCGCACGCGCCGCCGCCAGGTCGCGCACCGCCGCGTCTCGACCGCGCTGATACGCGGCGATGAGGGCATCCCATGCGGCGTTGGCCGGCGCATCGATCGCGCGACGCGCCGGGTCGGCATCGTACCACGCGACCGAGCGGCGGATGCCGTCGCGAAAGCGCGTTGTCGCGACGAAGTCGGGGACGAAGCGCTTGATCTTGGTGTTGTCGAGCACGACGGAGTTGGCCTTGTCGCCCTGTAATCCACCGAGCGCGCCCGGCAGGCACGCAGTGATGAAGTCCGAGGCGATGTGCACGAAGTCCGGCTTCGCCACGCCCGCCGCCTCGGCCACAGCCTCGTAGATCTGGTTCCAGTTCAACACCTCGTCGGAGGTGATGTGGAAGGGCTGCCCGATCGCCTGCTGATGGCCGAAGAGCCCGACGAACCCTTTCGCGAAATCGGTGTTGTAGGTGAGGGTCCAGAGCGACGTGCCATCGCCCGGGATGATCACCGGTGCGCCTCGTCGCATCCGGTCGATCGCCGTGTAGGGCATCGGCCAGCTGTTGACCGCGAGCGGAATGACCGTCTCGCCATACGTGAACGACGGGCGCACGATCGTGACGGGAAAGTTCTCCTCGCGCAGCGCGCGCATCAGACGGTCCTCGCAGGCGATCTTGTGGCGCGAGTAGTCCCAGAACGGATTCGCGAGCGGCGTCGACTCGGTCACGAGGTAGTGCGTGACCGGCTTCTGGTAGGCGCTGGCCGAGCTGATGTAGAGGTACTGGCCGACGCGCCCGCGAAGGAGCGCGAGGCGCTGCTCGAGCTGCTCCGGCGTGAAGGTGAGAAAGTCCGCGACCACGTCGAACCGCACCTCGCCGAGCGCACGCGCAGCCGAGACGGGATCGTTGATGTCGCAGACGAGCTGCGTCGTGCCCGGCATCGCGCCGCGCTGGCCGCGATTGAGCAGCGTCACGTCGAACCCGCGCTCGACCGCGAGCCGCGTGCAGGCCGTGCTGATGATCCCGGTGCCGCCGATGAAGAGGACGCGCATGGGTCACGAGTGCCGCAGCCGCAACGGCAGTGCAAGCGCCGGGTCCATGCGAATTGTCGACTGGCGCCGGCCCAAGAACGGCGATGGGCTCGCGCTCGATTTTCGCTCTCGCGCGTAAGGCGCGTCCCGGTGCGGCATCTAACATCCTGAACAACGACGCCCATGACCAAGGACGAACATCACGCGCGCTTCGATGCCTGGCTGACCGAGCACAGCGCGATGCTGCACCACGTGGTCAACGGCTTCGCCATCGGTCCGGACCGCGCCGACCTGCGCCAGGAGTTGCTCCTCGCCCTCTGGCACGCCGCTCCCGCGTTTCGCGGCGCCGCCCGCTCCTCGACGTTTGTCTATCGGGTGGCGCACAACGCCGCCCTCACCTGGTCCCGCTCGCTGCGCAACTACCGGCAACGCATCGAGCGCTTCGAGTCCCTCGTCCCGCCGTCCGCAGCCGAACCACCGGTGGGCGGAGCCACCGAGAGCCGTGAGCTTCTCGATCTCCTCTACGCGCGCATCCACGCCCTGCCTCCCGTGGACCGCTCGCTGATCCTGCTCCACCTCGATGGCGCCAGCTATGCCGAGATCGCCGAGATCCACGGCCTCACCGAAACCAACGTCGGCGTGCGCCTGAATCGCCTGAAACACAAACTCACCGCCTCCATGCAGGAGATCTCCCATGAACTTCACTGACTTCGAATCCGCCTGGCACTCCACCCACAACCGGCCGACCTCAGCCCAACTCGAACACCAAAAAATGGAATTCATCGCCGAACTGCGCCGCCGTCGTCGCGGCAACTTCCTGTTCCTCATCCTCTCCGGACTGCCGCTCGTGCTCTTCACGATCCTGGTCGTCCGACATTTCGTCTCCCCTGACCCGGCTCACACACCGATCGACCTGTCCCGGGAGTGGGGGCTCATCCCGCTCTACTTACTGCCCTGGTCCGGCTGGATCTACATCGTCCGCGCGCACCGGTGCCACTGCGCGCGTCACGCCCACCCGGATCGCTCGATCCACGCGAGTGTCGCCGCCCTGCTCGATGAAAACCGAAGTGAACGCGCCCGCTGCCGCTTCATCGCAGGCCTGCTCCTCGCCAGCCTGCTCGTCCTGCCTGTGCTCGTGCTGCAACTACGCGCAGCCGGGAAGGCGGGCGACGAGATCTTCGTCCCGTTTCTGGTACTCTTCCCGGCCATCCTGCTCGGCATCGTCGGCGGGATTGCAGTCCACTACCGTCGCAAGCTGCTGCCCCGTCAGAAGGAGTTGCAGGCACTCCTCGCATCCTACGACCCCTGAAACATTCGCGAGGCGGATCGAACGCTCGGGGCCGGGCGGAGACGCGCGGCCTCGCGCGTTATTCGCCCGACTCGGCGATCACATCTTGATCCTCGCGCCGCGCCGCCTTGTGCGCGGCCTTCTTCTCGCGCCGCGCCTTCTGCCAGTACGGCTCCGCCTGCTCGCCGGCCATGATGCAGCCGCGCGGCTGGATCTCGCCCACGACCTGAGCGAGGCCGAACTGCGCGATCTGCGCCCTAACCTTGGTCGCGTCCTTGTAGCCGAGCGGTGACTCCGAGAGGTCGGGCGCGCCGCTGAACCAGCGGATGTCGAGGCCGCGCGTCTCGCGCGCGATCGCCTCCTGCACGCGCCCCGCATCGAGTTCGCCGTCGGCGTCCTTGAATTCGCGCAACGTGGCCGAGCGCGAACGATTGCGACCGGCACCATGCGGGCAGAAGGAGAGGAACGCGTCGCTATCGCCGCCGACCACGAGCAGGATCTCGCGCGCCATGTTCAGCGGGATGAGGCCGAGCAGGGGCTGGCCCTCGCGACCCGGATCGCTGCTGCGCCACGCCGGCGTCGCACCCTTGCCGTGATAGAAGAGGTCACCGCGCTTCCAGACGAAGTTGTGTTCGTTGCCGATCTGCACGAGCGCGCGCTGGCCGATGCGGCGCAGAAACGCCGCGTGGATCTGCGCGTGATTCTCGCGCGTCCAGCGCGAGACGTACTGAAGCGCGTCCCAGTAGGCCCGGCCCTCGGGCGAGTCGTACGGGATCCAGGCCGCGGCATCGGGGATGTCCTTGGCGTTCTCGCGGCACCACTTCTCCGCCGCGACCTGCCCGCGCTTGTAGACATCCGCGCCGAGCCCGCGCGAGCCGTGATGCGTGACGAGCACGTTGAACACGCCGTCCCGCCGCTCGATCCACTCGGCGAGCTCCGTGTAGCCGGCGGACTCGAGCGCGGCGCGCTGCGTCTCCGAAAAGCTGATATGCCCGACGTAGGCGAAGTGGTTGCCATCGCCCTGCGTGCCCATGAAGTCGCGCGCGCGGCTGCGCAGGTCCTTGAGGAACGGATTGTCCCACACCGGCTCCTCGAGCACGGGCGAGTCCCACTGGTTGCCGCGGGGGCGTCCACCCGCGCCGAAATGCGTAGTCTTCTCGAGCTGGTCCATCAGCTCGCTGGTCGGATGATTCGCCGGGAAGAAGGTCGCGAACATCGAGCAGCAGATGTCGGCCGAGTGCGCGCCGGGGATGATGGCGTTGGCCACCTCGATCCCGCCGCCCACTGGAATGGTGGCACGCACTGGGCTGGTCGGACACGCGTCGGGCATGACCACGCCGCGCTGGACAACCGGCACGTGCAACAACTCGCGCATGCGGGCGCGCACGGCTGAGAGGTTCTTCGCCTCCTCGTCCGTCTCCGCCTCGATTGCCTCCGCCAGCGGCGCAGGCTCATAGCGCGGCAGGATCACCGCGAGTTGTTTCGGAAACTCACGCTCGAGCTCCGCGAGCAACGCGTCACGCGCCATCCCGCTCTTCTCCAGCTCGCGCGCGCGGCGCAACGCCGGCCCGAGCCGGCGGCCTTCGTGCCAGCCGGCAGCGATGAGATCGCGGGCTTTGATTTCCATGGACATGGTGAGGACAGGAGTCTCGCACCCCTAACGGCGCGCGTCGATTGCGCTTCAAGGCCCTCGCGCACCTTCACACCGGCGCCGTGCCCTTGCATTTCGGGTAGTCCGCGCAACCCCAGAACTGGCTGCCCGGAGTCTTGCCGGACCTGGCGGTGCGCAGCGCCATGAGTGCGCCGCATCGCGGACACTTCGGCAGAAGATCTGTCCGACGTCGGATCAGTCCTCCCCGCGCTCGAGCTTCAGCCCCCGCTGCTCGGCCCACAGGTGCATGTCCTGCCGGCTCAACGCCGCGGCCATGAGGTCGGGAAACTGGTCCGGCGTCGCGGCAAACACCGGCACGCCGAGCGCGGCCATCCGGGCGGCGTTGCGATGATCGTAGATCGGTGAGCCCGCGTCGCTGAGCGCGAGCAGGCAGACGACGTTGACCCCGGCGGCCACGAGCCCCGCGGCGCGGCGGATCATGCCGTCGGCATCGCCGCCTTCGTAGAGGTCGGTGATGAGGATGAGCGAGGTGTCGAACGGCCGCTGGATCAGACCTGTGCAGTAGACGAGCGCCTTGTGGATATCGGTGCCCCCGCCGAGCTGCGCGCCGAAGAGCAGGTCCACCGGGTCGCGCAGGTCGGCGGTCATGTCGACGACCGCCGTGTCGAAAAGCACCATCTTGGTCGAAAGCGCCGGGAGCGACGCGAGCACGGCGCCGAAGATCGACGAGTACACGACCGACGCCGCCATCGAGCCGCTCTGGTCGACGCAGAGCACGACGTCCTTCACGGAGCTGCGTTTGCGGCCGTGTCCGATGAGGGTCTCGGCGATGATGGTGCGACGGTCCTTCCGGTAGTTCTTGAGGTTGGCCTTGATCGTGCGGTGCCAGTCGATCTCGCGCAGCCGGGGACGCCGGTTGCGCACGGAGCGCGCGAGCGCACCGCGGACGGATTGCCGCAACGGCTCGGCCAGCCGGCGCTCGATCTCCTCCACGACCTTGCGCACGACCTGGCGGGCGGTGTCCTTCGTCTTGTTCGGGATCACGCGGCTGAGGGACAGCAGTGTCGCGACGAGGTGCACATCGGGCTCGGCCGCCGCGAGCATCTCGGGCTCGAGCAGCATCTGCTGGAGATTCAGCCGTTCGAGCGCGTCCTTCTGCATCACGCGCACGACGCCGGCTGGAAAATACTGGCGGATGTCGCCGAGCCAGCGCGCGACGTTGGGCGCCGAGGCTCCCAGGCCCCCGCGACGCGCAGCCGCACCACCGGCAGCCGTGCCGTCGTCGCCGCGGTAGAGCGCCTCCAGCGCCGCGTCGATGCCGGCCTCGTCGCCGCTCAATCCG
>Ga0315910_10005194_pt1 | contig 10699 bp, 9 predicted proteins | sample EdamamesoilMG_FD_204470 | JGI IMG/M metagenome (GOLD analysis project Ga0315910, IMG submission 204470) | Garden soil microbial communities collected in Santa Monica, California, United States - Edamame soil | ecosystem: Environmental > Terrestrial > Soil > Garden | place: USA: California...
GACGCCCTCTTCGACTCCGTCCTGGCCGTGCTGGACCTGGCGGACGGCTCGCTCACGCTCCCGGGGCTCGCGCTGAGCACGTTCCCGCTCTTCCTGCCGGTGGTGGGCGACGTGCTCGTGGTCTTCTGCGTGCCCGAGAGCGACCAGGGCATGACCGACCTGAACGGCGACGGGGACACGGGCGACGTCGTTCTGCACGTCTACGACGCGAGCACGCGCACGACCACGAACTCGGGGCTCGCCCTGGGGTTCATCGTCCCGGCCATCGGCCTCGGCGTGGTGGCCTTCGGCGTGTCCGAGAGCGCCCAGGGCGGACTGGATCTGGACGGGGACGGCTCGGTGAGCGGCAGCGTCCTGCACGTCTTCGATCCGCGCACGGGCGTCGCGACGAATGCCCAGCGCGGCATGACCTCGAACCCGGTCTTCCACGACCACGCCTTCGCCTTCACGACCGACGAGGCCTCGGCCGGCGCCGACCTGAACGGCGACGGCGACCTGGACGACGACTTCGTCTTCCAGACCTACGACCTGGTGGTGGGCGGGATCGTGAGCGTGCCGCTGGCGATCGCCGGCAGGCCGATCGGGGCGCTGGTCGAGGACTGGTACGTCCTGGTGGACGAGGCGGCGCAGAGCGAGGACCTGAACGACGACCTCGACCTCGACGACGCGGTGCTGCTCGCGGTCGAGCCGCACCTCGGGACTTTCCTCGCGACGGGAATCACGGCCGACCCCGTGCCGTTCGGGCTCTCCGACGGGGAGCGCCTGGCCTACTTCGCCTCGGAGGACGACGGCGTCGACCGCAACGGGGACGGAGACCTCGCCGACCAGTATCCGGCGCTGGTCCTGCCGGGGGCCGCGCCGACGTTCATCCCGGTGACGCCGCTGGACTTCTCGATGGCCGTGCCGCTCGCGCTCACGCCCGAGCAGCTCGGCTTCCTGGTGAGCGAGGAGGTCGTGCTCGATATCAACGGCAACGGCGTCACGCCCGAGAGCATCGTGTTCCTCCTGAGCACCGCGACCGGCTCGGTCACCACCGTGGCCGCGGAGGCGCTCACCCTGGACGCGGCCGGCGACCACCTCCTGTTCGCGCGCTTCGAGTCGAGCGGGACGATCCAGCAGGACCGCAACGGCGACGGCGACACCGACGACCTGGTCCACTCGACGGTCGACACGCGCACCTCGAGCCTCGGCAGCACGGGCCTCGCGACGGACGGCCGGCTCGTCACGGGAACGAACGCCGTGCTCGTGGCCTGCGTCGAGGCGGACCAGGGCCAGGACCTGAACCGCGACGGCGACCTGGACGACGTCGTGTGGGTGCGCCACGTGCTCCTGACGGGCGAGGACACGAGCCTGGCCGTCGTGGCCTCCGTGCCGGACTCGGCCGGGCTCGCGGACGACGGGCGCGGCGTGCTGCTCGTGCGGGAAGAGGACCAGGGGCCGTTCCCCGGCACCGACCTGAACGGCGACGGCGACACCGCCGACTTCGTGCTGCACAGCTTCCCGGCGCCATGAGCCACCGGGCCAGGGGGAGGCCGCTGCCAGCCCTGGGCCCGGCGGCTCTGGATCGGCCGAGCGCGCGATCCTCGCGCGCCCTTTGAACTCCTCGTGCTCTCCAAGCACGCGCCGGGCCCCGCTGGACGAGGACGCGCGTCCGGCGGAGAATCGGCAGCCATGGCAGGGGGTCGGCGAGTCGGGCTCGGGGCGCGCGCATGCGCGGCACTGCTCCTCCTCGCGGCCCCGCGCGCGGCCCAGGCCGACTACGTGGCCGACGTGCGCTTCGCGATCGAGGAGGTCGAGAAGCAGTGCGGGACGCTGCTCGCCTCCAAGAAGATCGACTGGAAGAAGGTCAGCGCGCCGTTCCTGGCCGAGGCCGAGGCCGTGCGCACGCCAGAGGAGCACTGGCGGCTCCTGACGCGCCTCGTCGCGCGCCTCCAGGACGGCCACGCCGAGGTGCAGAAGGGGCCCGCCGCCGGCGAGCTCCAGTGGCCCGCCGATCCGAAGGGCGAGAAGACCGGCCCGGGCATGTTCTGGTGCCGGAGCGACGGGAAGCTCTACGTCAAGAACGTCTGGAACGACGCCGAGCGCATCGGCATCCAGCCGGGCATGGAGGTGGTCGAGGTGGGCGGCCTCCCGGCCGCGAAGTGGCTCGACCAGCGCATCGCCGAGCTCGCCGACACGATCTCCTTCTCGACCCCGCAGCACGCCTTATTCTTCGCGACGCACTGGGGCCTCGCGGACTACCCCGGCACGAAGCTCCCGCTCGTCCTCAAGAAGGCCAAGGGCAAGAAGACCGAGCGCGAGCTCACCTACGGACGCTCCAGCTCGGTCGCCTGGGGGCCGGCCTACCCGCCGAGCGGCTTGAAGGCCGCGCGCGAGGGCAAGGACGACGTGACCTACGGCTTCACCGAGAAGAAGTACGGCTACATCCACCTGCGCCGCTGCCCGGGCGACCTGCCGGAGCTCGTCGACGTGGCCCTGGCCGAGGTCGGCGAGGCCAGGGGCCTGATCCTCGACTTCCGCGCCAACGGCGGCGGCGGCTTCGACCACGACGCGTTCCTGGGCCGCTTCGTCCCCTCCGGGAAGGTCTTCTCCTCGGGCCACGAGTTCGCGAGCGCCGGCCCCAACCCCTATGGCGGCCCGGTCGTCGCGATCGTCGACGGCAACACGCGCTCGGCCGGCGAGACCGCCGCCGGCCTCTTCAAGGACGACGGCCGCGGCTACGTGATCGGCGAGAGCCCGACCGCCGGCATGTCCTCGCAGAAGACCACCATCGAGCTGCCCTCCAAGCTCTTCGCGCTCTACGTCTCGACCGCCTCGAACAAGGGCCGCTACAACGACGGCAAGGGCCTGGAGGGCGTCGGCGTGATCCCCCACCGCATCGTCGAGTACGACCCGGCGGACCTGGACGAGAAGATCGACACGCTGATCGTGGCGGCCGAGCAGCTCCTGGCCAAGTTCCCGCAGAAGGACGTGCGCTACGACCCGCGGGACCACGGCTGGAAGCCCTGAGCCGGGACCGCAACGCTCCAGCGTGGCCCGGGACCGCCGGGCTCCAGCCCGGCCCTGGAGAAGAAGGACAAGAGGAAGAGCCAGGCTGGAGCCTGGCGGTCCCAGGGGTAGGCTCTCGCGCGTTCGATGCCTGGTGAGCGCGCCCCCCTGCACGGCGGACGGCTCGGGACCGCGTTCGTCGCGCCGACGCTCGCGTTCCTGGTCGCCTTCAACGTCTTCCCGCTGCTCTACAACCTCGTGCTCGGCTTCACGAGCGCCGAGCTGGTCGGGGGCGGGTGGGAGTGGCGCGGGACGGCCAACTACGCGCGCGTCTTCGCCGATCCGCAGTTCGCCGGGGCGGTGCGGCGCACGGCGCTGTTCGTGCTGTGCGCGGTCGGGCTCGAGCTCGGGCTCGGCTTCGCGGTGGCGCTGGCGCTGCGCGAGCGCTTCCGGGGGCGCGACGCGCTGCTGACGGCGCTGCTCGTGCCGATGATGCTCTCGCCGGCGGTGATCGGGCTCTTCTGGAACCTGATCCTGGACGGGAACTACGGGATCCTGAACCAGGCGCTGGGGGCCCTGGGGCTGCCGGAGCCGCAGTGGACCACGGACCGGAGCTGGAAGTTCCTCTCAGTCGTGCTGGTCGACGTGTGGATGTGGACGCCCTTCACGCTGCTGATCTCGCTGGCGGCGCTGAACGCGATCCCGTCCACGCTGTACGAGGCGGCCGAGGTCGACCGCGCGAGCCGCTGGACGGTCTTCCGGCGCATCACGCTGCCGCTGTGCGCGCCGCTGCTGGGTCTCGCGGCGCTCCTGCGCACGACCGACGCGCTCAAGCAGTTCGACCTCGTCATGGCGATCACCGGCCCGAACGACGAGCGCACGCAGACGGTCTCGACGCTGCTCTACCAGGTGCTGTTCCGCGACGGGAAGGTGGGGCTCGGCAGCGCCTACGCGTGCCTGGTGCTGGTGCTGGTGATCGCGCTGGCGACGGTGTTCACGCGCTACCTCGAGGGCCTGCGGCGGAGCAGCGCGTGAGGCTCCTGCGCGTCCTGGTGCTGGGCCTGTACGCCTGCCTGGCGCTGCTGCCGCTCGTCTGGATGGGCCTGACCTCGCTCAAGACGCGCGACGACACGATCGCCCCGCGCGCGCGCTTCGTGCCCGTGCTGGCGCGCGCGACCGCGCCCGACTCGGCCGCCTTCCCGGCCACGCTCGAGGCCTACGGCGCGCTCGGCACCGTCCACGTCGGGGCCGAGCAGAGCTTCTGGGAGCACCTCGGGCACAGCGTCGTGATCGGCGTCTTCTCGACGCTCGCCTCGGTGCTGCTCGGCACCTCGGCCGCCTACGGCTTCAGCCGCTTCCGCATCCCGGGCTCGAAGGACTGGCTGTTCTTCATCCTCTCGACGCGCTTCCTGCCGCCGCTCGCGGTGGTCGTGCCGATCCTGATGCTCTACCGGCGCTTCGAGCTGCCGGGCACGCACCTCGGCCTCGTGCTGCTCTACACCGCCTTCAACCTGTCGCTGGCAGTCTGGCTGATGAAGGGCTTCCTGGACGAGATCCCGCGCGCCTACGAGGAGGCCGCCGCGATCGACGGCTATCCCCTGCACACGGCCTTCCTGCGCCTGATCGTGCCGGAGGCCGCGACCGGCATGGCGGTCACGGCGGTGTTCTGCCTGATCTCGGCCTGGAACGAGTACGGCTTCGCGCTCACGCTCAATCACAGCGGGGCGATCACGGTGCCGGCCTACTTCGCCGGCCTGCAGGGCAACATCGAGGGCATGCCCTGGCCGCAGGTGGCGGCCGGCGCGCTGGTCTTCGTCACCCCGATCGCGGCCTTCACGGTGCTCGTGCGCAAGCACCTGCTGCGCGGCGTGACCTTCGGGACGATCAAGCGGTGAGCGCGCGCGGCGGGATCGTGCGGGCCGAGCGCGCCGCGCTGGCCGGCATGGGCCTGGGCCTCGCACTGATGTTGCTCGTCCCGGAGCCGTGGGCCTTCCGCACGGGCTTCTTCGTCGTGCTGGGCGCGACCGTGGCGCAGATCGTCCTGGGACACCTGGGCGGAGGCGAGACGTGAAGGCCGTCACCCTCGAGCGCCTCGAGAAGACCTTCGCCGACGGCACGCGCGCCGTGCGCGGGATCGACCTCGCCCTCGAGGCCGGCGAGTTCGTCGTGCTGCTCGGGCCCTCCGGCTGCGGCAAGACGACCACGCTGCGCATGCTCGCGGGCCTGGAGCTCCCGACCAGTGGCCGCATCACCCTGGACGGCAAGGACGTGACGCACCTGCGGCCCTCCGAGCGCGACGTGGGCTTCGTGTTCCAGTTCTACGCGCTCTACCCGCACCTCACGGTGCGCGAGAACGTCGCCTTCCCGCTGCGCTGCGCCGGCGTGCCGCGCGGCGAGCGCGCGCGGCGCGTGGGTGCGGTGGCCGAGCACCTCGGGCTCGGCGCCCTGCTCGACCTCCGGCCGCGCCAGCTCTCCGGCGGCGACCAGCAGCGTGTGGCCCTGGCGCGCGCGATGGTGCGGCGGCCGGCGGTGTGGCTGATGGACGAGCCGCTCGGGACGCTGGATGCCGCGCTGCGCGCCGAGCTGTGCGAGTTCCTGCGCGCCGAGCAGCTCGCACAGCGCGTGACCACCGTGTACGTGACCCACGACCAGGAGGAGGCGATGCGCCTGGCGGACCGCGTGGTGGTGATGTCGGGCGGCGCGATCCTGCAGGCGGACCGGCCGGGGCGCGTGTACGACGAGCCGGCGGACCTGTTCGTGGCGCGCTTCGTGGGCAGCCCGGGGATGAACCTGGTGCCGGGCGAGCTGCGCGCGGCGGGAGCGGGCGGGGTGGAGGTGGTGCTGGGCGCGCCCGCGGAGGGGGCTCGCGGAGCCCATCCCAATCCCCCACCCACCCTTTGGGGGACGCGCGAGAACCGACCGGCCGGCGACCCCCCCGGTGTCAGGGAATCCGGCGAAAACCTGGTTCTCCACCGCCTCTCCGCCGCGCTCCCGCCGGGCCCGGTGACGCTCGGGATCCGGCCCGAGTTCATCGCCCTCGACGCCGCCAGCTCCCTGCGCGGCCGCGTGGCCGTCGACGAGTACCTGGGCGCCTCGCGCTGCCTGCACGTCGACACGCCGGCCGGCCGCTGGGTCGTGCGCGTGGCGCCGGAGGAGCCGGCGCGGCCCGGCTCCGAGGTCGGCCTGCGCCTCGATCCGGCGCACCTACGGCTCTTCCACGGCGCGACGGGGGCGCGCCTCGCGTGAGCGCGCCCTTCCTGGCGGTGCGCGGGGTCGTGAAGCGCTTCGGGGCGCGCACGGCCCTGGCGGGCGTGGAGCTCGAGCTCGGCGCGGGCGAGATCGCGGTCGTGCTCGGGGCCACGGGCGCCGGCAAGACCACGCTCCTGCGCACGATCGCGGGCCTCGAGCGCCCCGACGCCGGCACGGTCGAGCTCGCCGGCCGCGACGCCACGCACGACCCGCCGCGCGCGCGCGATGTGGCGCTCGTGTTCCAGGACTTCTCGCTCTACCCGCGCTGGACGGTGCGCGAGAACCTGGCCTTCCCGCTGCGGGCGCCCGGGCGGAGCCTGCCGCAGGCCGAGGTCGAGGAGCGCGTGCGCGCCGTGGCCGCGACGCTGCGCATCGAACCCCTGCTGGAGCGCGACGCGCGCCGCCTCTCCGGCGGCGAGATGCAGCGCGTGGCCATCGGCCGCGCGCTCGTGCGCCGCCCGCGCCTCTTCCTGATGGACGAACCGCTCACGAACCTCGACGCCAAGCTGCGTGAGGCCCTGCGGCTCGAGCTCGTGACCCTCGTGCGCTCCCTCGGTACGCCGATGGTCTACGTCACGCACGACCAGGCCGAGGCGCTCTCGATGGCCGACCGCATCCACGTGCTCGAGGCCGGCCGCGTGCTGCAGGCCGGCCCGCCGCGCGAGGTCTACCTGCGCCCCTCCTCGCCGGCCGTGGCGCGCGCCCTCGGCTCGCCGCCGATGAACGCGCTCCCCGCGCGCCGCGCGGACGCCACCTGGGTGTCCACGGCCGACGGCACGCCCCTGTGCCCCGCCGCGCCCGACGCCCCGGCCCAGGCGCTCCTGGGCGTGCGCGCCGAGCACGTCGCCGTCACCGGCGGCACGCACCCCGCCACGGTCGAGGTGGTCGAGGACACTGGCCCGCACCAGCTCGTCGTGGCGCGCTTCGCCGGTACGCGCCTGCACCTCCTGGTGCCCCGCACCCTGGAACTCGCCCCGGGCCAGACGATCCACCCGTGCATGGACGCGCGGCGTGTGGTCGTGTGGAGCGCCCCGTGATCCGCGGCACGACAGCGTGGGCGCCTCCGCGGCCCCACCCCGCGCCGTCAGGCCGCGCTCGAGCCCTTGCCGGGCTTCCGGCGGCGCGCTGAGCGGCGCGCGCGCGCCTTCTTGCGCGCGTCCGGCAGCAGGTAGAGCGTCTCGGGTGCGATGTCGGCTTGCTCGGACCAGACGATCGTGCCGACCTCGTGATCGACCCGCAGGCGCGCAAAACCCTGGGGTGTCCGGAAGCCCCGGTAGACAGGCCCCTTCATCCGCCCCTTGAGGTCGACCTCCTTGGACGTGCCGTCGTCGAAGACCACGAACACGACAAAGGGCCTGCGCACGCGCGCGGCGACGACGCGTGGCATGTAGTCGCGAGGGAGTCCCTTGATCACGGCTGGAACCTATTCGAGGGGGGTGATCCTGACAAGCCCGAGGCCGCGTCTCGCGCGGATCCAGTTCTCCTCGAGCTCATCGAGGTGCTGTCCGGCCCACTCACGGACCAGCCTCGCTGCTCGAGGATGGATCTCGCCGACCAGGAGCTCGCCATCGAGGGAGAAAGCCGCCCCCCGCCCCGCGTGGTCCGCATGGAAGTGGGGTGGCAAGTGGTCGTCGTGGTACATGCTGATCACGATCCCGTAGAACGCGGAGATCCTCGGCATGTCCCGGCGACCGGGACGTGCGTGCCGCGGTTTCCGGGAATCCCGCGATCGAGTGCGGAGCGACCCGCGCGCTCTACAGCAGCCGCCCGTGCAGCAGCGCCTGGGCCAGCGTGAAGTAGATCAGCACGCCCGAGAGGTCGAGCATCGTCGCCACCACGGGCGCCGAGGCGCTGGCCGGGTCGAAACCGAGCTTGCGCAGGACGAGCGGGAGCAGCGCGCCGATCAGGGTGCCGAGCGTGACGACCGCCACGAGGCTGAGCATGACCGTCGAACCGAGCACGAACCAGTGCACGCCGTACTCGTGGAACCACATCTCGCCGAGCGCGATGCGCGTCAGGCCCAGGCCGGCCAGGAGCAGGCCGAGCACCAGCCCGCTGGCCAGCTCGCGCCGCAGGATGCGCCACCAGTCGCGCAGGCGCACCTGGCCCAGGGCCATGGCGCGGATCACGAGCGTGGTCGCCTGCGAGCCGGAGTTGCCGCCGCTCGAGATGATCATGGGCAGGAACAGGACCAGCACCGCGGCGGTCTCGAAGCGCTCCTGGTACAGCGCCAGGGCGCTGATCGTGAACATCTGGCCCACCAGCAGCACCATCAGCCACCCGGCGCGCTTCCGGATCATCTCGCGCAGCGAGGTCTGCAGGTAGGGCGCGTCCAGCGCGGCCAGACCCCCGATCTTCTGCATGTCCTCGGTGGCCTCGGTCTCGACCACGTCGACCACGTCGTCGACGGTGACGATGCCCTTCACGCGTCGCTCGGCGTCCACCACCGGCACGGCCAGGATGTCGTGCTGGGCGATGATGCGCGCGACGGCCTCCTGGTCCATCGCCTCCGGGACGGTGATGACGTCCTCGTGCATCACCTCGCGCACGGTCTTCTCGCCGGGCGCGAGCAGGAGCTCGCGGAACGACACGACCCCCAGCAGGCGCTGCTCGCCGTCGAGCACGTAGACGTAGTAGATCGTCTCCAGGCTCGGCGCCTGGCGGCGCAGGTAGCGGATGGCCTCCTCGACCGTCATCTCCGGGCGCACGCGCGCGAAGCGCGGGTTCATCAGGCCGCCGGCCTCGTCCTCGGCGTAGGCCAGCAGCGCGTTGACCTCGCGCCGGGTCGAGTCGTCCAGCATGGTCAGGAGCTCGCGCCGCTCGTCCAGCCCGAACTCCATCAGGAGGTCGGCCACGTCGTCGGGCGGCATCAGCCGCAGCCAGGCGCGGCGCTCGCGCGCGGCCATGCCCTCGAGGACCGAGGCCTGCCCGCGCGAGCTCAGCTCGAAGTAGAAGTCCTCGGCCTCGTCGCGCGGCAGCAGCCGGAAGCCCGCCAGGCGCTCCTCGGCGTCGAGCACCGGCCAGGCATCACGCAGCTCCTCCGTCGTCAGCGTCTCGCGCGGGATGTCCTCGGTGCTCTCGACCACGGTTCGTCATCGTCCTTCGCGCGCGGAGGGTACCCGAGCGCCGTGCGCTTTGCACCGGGCACGCGGCCGGGAAGAGCGGCGCCGAGCCTCAGTTCCGCGCGAGCTCGGCGCGCACGCGCAGGCCGTCGGGCTCGAACTCGAGCGCGAAGCGCGCGGCGGAGAGGTCGTCCCAGCCAGCCGGCCGGCGCGCCGCCTGCTTCGGCTCGCCCGGGTGGCCGAAGACGCTCGACTCCATCGTGTGCCAGGCCGCGTTCCAGGCGTAGGTGCCGCCGCCGGGGCAGACGAGGCGCTCGCGGAAGAGCTGCTCGTGGACCGCGAGCGGGTCGAGCTCGGGGTGCAGGCGCTTCCACTCGTTCAGGATCGGCAGGTTGCGCCAGGACTCGCGCCGCAGGCGCTGGCCGCTGGACGCGTCGAAGAGGGACTGCAGGACCTCGAGCCCCCGCCCGGAGAGCGTCAGGCCGGCGTGGGAGCCGGCCCAGTGCGCGCTCGGCCCCTCTGCACCGCCCCGGCGCCGCTCCTCGCGCTCCATGGCGGCCAGCAGGGTCGGCTCGTGCAGGGCGAGGATCAGGGCGCCCGGCGTGGTCGCGTAGAAGAGCGAGAACTCCTCGCCCAGGCCGGGCGAGGTGATCTCGACGAAGCGCCGCTCGCCTTCCACGCGCTCCTTCCACAGCGTCATCCCGGGCGCCGTGCCGTCGACGAAGCCGCGCAGGCTGGTCATGAAGAGCGCCAGCTTGAGCGGGTTCTTCACGGCCACCGCCACGGCCAGCGGGATCGCGTTGACCTCGGCCTGGGCGCTCTCCAGGGCCTCGTCGAGGTCGTCGGCCGCCAGGAGCTCGTCCCAGAACTCGCCCTCGTCGGCGTAGACCGCGACCCAGCCGCCCAGCCAGGCCAGGAGGTCGACGCCCAGCTTCTCCCCGGCGCCGCCGAGGGTCGCGCCCATCGACTTCAGCGGTTCCCACTCGGGGTCCAGGGCCATCGTGAAGTGCACCAGGGCCTCCGGGTGCGGGTCGCCGCTGGCCGGCGCGAGCCCGGGCCCGGCGGTCATCGCGCGCAGGCTCGCGTACTCGGTGCCGAGGATCAGCGGCATCACGGTGAGGTCGAGCGCCAGGGTGCGCCCCTCGATCGCGAGGCGCGCCCCGATCGGGTCGAAGAAGTTGCTCCAGGCCTGCTCGTAGCCCTGCTTCCAGGTGCGGTAGAGCTGGGCCTCGCGCTCGGTGACCCGGTCGAGGTCGAGCTCGGCGATCGGCGTCAGGAAGTCGAGCGTGCCGTAGCGCGCGGACTGGATCCCGTCGGCGGTGAGGCGCAGCGCACCGAGCTCGGCGAACTCGGGATCCATCCCGAGCTCGCGCGGCGCGACCTCGGCGCCCAGCAGCTCA
>Ga0315910_10005197_pt1 | contig 10699 bp, 10 predicted proteins | sample EdamamesoilMG_FD_204470 | JGI IMG/M metagenome (GOLD analysis project Ga0315910, IMG submission 204470) | Garden soil microbial communities collected in Santa Monica, California, United States - Edamame soil | ecosystem: Environmental > Terrestrial > Soil > Garden | place: USA: California...
CGCCATGCGCTCGAGCAGCGCCGCGGCCGCGGGACGCGGTGCGCCAGCGGCACCGGTGCCGAGTATGGCATCGACCAGGAGGCCGACATTGGGCCAGGGGCCATCGGGAGCGACCTCGCGCACGCCTTCGGCACGGGCGAGTCGTGCCATCGTTGCGCTCAGCTCGGCGACGTGTCCTGACAGCGGGGTTACCCAGACTGGAAGGCCGAGCCGGTTGAGGGCTCGCGCGAGGACCCAACCGTCGCCGCCGTTGTGCCCGGTACCGGCCGCGATGAGCACGCCCTCTCGAGCGACAGCGGCAAGATCACGGACGAGCACGGTGGCGACCGCGCGGCCGGCCGATTCCATCAACGTGGCGAGCGCGATGCCGCTTCGTTCAGCACGGGAGTCCCAGGCTGCGGACTGGGCGGGCGTCAGGACGGGCAGCATAAAGGCGAGAGGCGAGAGGAGAGAGGCGAGAGGGAGGCGAGGAGGAGGCCAGGGCCGTGGGCGAAGTGGGACGCGACTAACCGGGATACCTCTCGCCGCTTGCCTCGTGCCCCCTGCCCTCCACCGCCCATGGATACTCCTCGTCAAACGCCGACTCGAAGTCGAAGACGTCCTGGAAGTCTTCCTCACTGTCGCCGGGCTGCGTGACGAGCAACCCGACCTCCACCAGCGTGTAGACGATGCGGCCGAAGTCGCCACTCCTGGTGAGCCCCCAGTGCGCCAGCACCGATCGCGCGAGGAGGCCGAAGCGCTCGCGCGCGAGGTCCCGGCAGGCCCAGGCGAGCTCCTCGCCCGACACGTGGCGCCGCATGGGGAGCCGGGCCTGGAGATACTCGATGGCGGCGAGCACGAAGAGGTAGCCCCGTTCATCGAAGGCACCGCCTCGGGCGCGGATCCGCGCCATCACGTCATCGGCGAACTGCAGCTCGGGCATGCTCACGCGCTCCGGAGGCTCGGGATCCGGCCGCCCCGCGCCGGATAGAGCGGGAATGCCGACGTCATCTGCCGCACGTCGTCCTTCACCCGGGCGATGGTGACATCGTCGCGGTTCGTGAGCACCTCGTCGATCATCCTGGCAATGAGGCGCATCTCGCCGGGACCCATCCCGCGCGTGGTCACGGCCGGCGTGCCGAGCCGGATGCCACTCGTGACGAACGGCGACTGCGGATCGTCCGGGATCGTGTTCTTGTTCACGGTGATCTCGGCGCGGCCGAGCAGCTTCTCCGCTTCCTTGCCGGTAAGCCCCTTCGGGCGCAGGTCCACCAGCATCAGGTGCGAATCGGTGCCGCCGGAGACGATCGCCAGGCCGTGGCCGACCAGCGACTCCGCCAGCGTCCGCGCATTCTCGACCACCTGGCGTTGGTAGGAGCGAAAGTCCTCGGTGAGCGCCTCGCCGAACGCGACCGCCTTGGCCGCGATGACGTGCTCGAGCGGACCGCCCTGCGTGCCGGGGAAGACCGACTTGTCCACCTGCTTCCCGAGGTCCTCGTCGTTCGTGATGATGAGGCCGGCGCGCGGACCGCGCAGTGTCTTGTGCGTCGTGCTGGTGACGAGGTGCGCATGCGGGACGGGGGAAGGATAGATCCCCGCCGCGACCAGGCCGGCAAAGTGGGCCATGTCGACCAGGAACCTGGCCCCGACCTCGTCGGCGATGGAGCGGAAGGCGGCGAAGTCGATGATGCGCGCGTAGGCGCTGCCGCCCGCGATGATGAGGCCGGGCCGCTCGCGCAGCGCGATGTCGCGGACCTGGTCGTAGTCGATGCGCCCGGTGGCGGGATCGACGCCGTAGTGCACTGCCTGCCACACGCGCCCGCTGTGGTTCACGGCCGCGCCATGGGACAGGTGGCCACCGTGCGGGAGCGACATGCCCAGCAGCTTGCCACCCGGCGGCAGCAGCACCATGAACGCGGCGAAGTTCGCCTGTGCCCCCGAGTGCGGCTGCACATTGGCATGCGCGGCACCGAAGAGCTGCTTCAGGCGATCGATCGCGAGCTGCTCGATCTGGTCGACAACCTCGCACCCGCCGTAGTACCGCTTCCCGGGATACCCCTCGGCGTACTTGTTGGTGAGGGGCGTGCCCATGGCGTCGATCACCGCGCGGCTCGCGAAGTTCTCGCTCGCAATGAGCTCGAGCCCATGTTGCTGCCGGCGCAGTTCCTTGTCGATCAGCCGGGCAACGACCGGGTCGGCTTCCCGGAGGGGGGCGTTATGGTCGAGCATGTGCAGGCGGCTCCAGTTCAATCTTCTCGACGCGGCGGGCATGGCGGCCACCCTCGAATGGGGTGTTCAGCCAGGTCCGCAGGATGGACAGGCCCTGCTCTTCCGTCACGAAGCGGGCCGGTAGGACCAGCACGTTCGCGTCGTTGTGGCCGCGGGACAGTGCGGCCACTTCATCGTTCCAGGCAACGGCTGCCCTGACGTGCGGATGCCGGTTGGCCGCGTAGGCCATTCCGAGTCCCGTGCCGCACAGCAGGATCCCGCGAGCCGCGTCCCCGTGTTCCACCTCGGACGCGACTGCGTGCGCATAATCGGGATAGTCAGTTGACTCGGCGGAGTTCGTTCCGAGATCGGCGGGGTCATACCCCAAACGGCGGAGCTCGTCTACCAGCCGCTGTTTGAGGTGGAACCCCGCATGATCCGATCCGATCGGAATGCGTTCGGCCATTGCGCAATGTAGGGCCGGCGCATTTGGCGGTAAAGGAAGGGCGAGCCTACCTCTTTCCTGGAGCTCCCTGCCCACCCATGGCACCTGGTCCCTTCGCCGAATCAGCCGGTGCCGCCGCGGGGGCGCCATCCGAGGCACCTGCGCCGACGGTGTCGGCCGGCAACGGAGCCGGTGCGACCGTCGTGGCGCCGGCAGCGGGCATCCCGGCCGGCGCGGCAGTGTCACCCGCTGGAGCCGCGGCGGCGGCACCCTGCGCCTCGCCGGATGGTGCCGCCGACTCGCCCGAGGCCGGCATCATCGCGGGCACGGTGTCCGTCCCCATCGTCCCCTCGGGGCCGGCGGGACGGAAGAACCACCAGAGCAGTGGAATGAGCAGCAGCGGGATCAGCCAGATCCACCACCGGTTCTCTCCCGCGGGCGCCACGGCGGTGACCTCACGGTCACGGGGCGGAGGCGCCGAGGCCCCGGCAAACCCGAGTGCTGCGCGCAGGTCGCCCGGCACCGCGGCGTTGAGTTCGTTGCGCTCGCGCTTGAAGAGTTCAGCCAGCCCGTTCGCGTTCAGGATCCGCTTCTTCACTACGTCGAGCAGGTAGCCGAGCACGAATGGCGTCGCCATGCTGAGCAGCGAGCGCCCCGCGCCCGGCTTGAGCCCGGCATACTGCCCGATGGCATTGGCGATCCCGTCGGTGCGCCCGCCGAAGAGCGCGGCGAGGGCTCCCTGGGCCATCGAGGAAACCGGAGAGGACTTCCCGCCGGCGACATCGGCCAGCCACGCGCCGGGGTTGGCAAGCACCGACGCATCGTTGGCGGGACTGGTGATCTGGTTGAAGAGGCTTTCGAAGCCAGCGGCATCATCGGCCTTGCTGGCAAAGCCCGAGAGCAGCGCGGGGAAGGCCGCGCCAAGGGCGCGACTCACGCTGCTCGACGACTCGCCCGCGGCGCCGGCAAACTTCGAGACCAGGTCCGGCGTCACGAGCGAGGTCAGGGAACTGAGCAGGTCGCTGGGCACGTTGTCTCCGGGTAGGCGTTCAGGTCTTGTACTCCGAAACGCCAATTTCCGCCCGGCCGGGCCGATCCGCTAGGGGTTGGGGCGCGCCATCGGCTTGAGTGCGCGCACCGCGGCGATCCGCTGCTCCGCCAGCCGGTCCGCCGCCACCGCGGTCGTGACTTTCTCGGCCGATGCGATGGCGAATACCCGAAGGGTAGTGTCGTAGATGCCCTCGGCCTTGGCGCGGGAACGGGCCTCGGACCATCCCTCGACTTCGCGGCAGATGTTGATGACCCCGCCGCCGTTCGCCACGTAGTCCGGCACGTAGAGGATGTCCCGCTTCGCGAGCGCCTCTGCATGCTCCAGCTTCTGCAGCTGGTTGTTGGCGCCGCCGCACACGACGGGCACCTTGAGCACCGGGATGGTCTGGTCGTTGAGCGTGGCCCCGAGCGCACACGGTGCATAGACGTCCGCGTCCTGCGCGTAGACTGCGTCCACCTTGACCGCGGTCGCGCCGAAGTCGCCAACCACCCGCTTCACCTTCGCATCATCGATGTCACTGACGAAGATGACGGCGCCTTCCCGCTTGAGCAGCTCGCAGAGGAACCAGGCGACCTTGCCCGCCCCCTGCACCATCACCCGCTTCCCGCTGAGCGAATCGCTGCCCCACCTGGTCTTCGCGGCCGCCTTCATCGCGGAGTACACCCCGAGCGAGGTCAGTGGCGACGGGTCGCCCGACTTGTCCGGCAGGCCGGCCACGTGCCGCGTCTCGAGTCGGATGAACTCCATGTCGGGCCCGCTGGTGCCGACATCCGCCGCGGTGATGTAGCGCCCGCCGAGGGTATCCACGAACCGCCCGTGCGCGCGGAAGCACGACTCGCGGTCGGTGCGCCCGGGCTCGCCGATGACGACCGACTTGCCACCACCGAGCGGCAGCCCCGCCACCGCCGACTTGTAGGTCATGCCGCGCGAGAGCCGCAGGGCATCCACCACCGCCTCTTCCAGCGTGGCGTAGTTCCAGAGCCGGGTGCCGCCCAGTGCCGGTCCCAGGGTGGTGTCGTGGATGGCGACGATGCCCACGTAGTTGGCGCCGGCGTCCTGGTTGATGACCAGCTGCTCATGGCCATACTGACGAAAGAGCTCATGCGAGTTCATGGCGTCCCCTGTTCCTGTTCCCTGTTCCCCCTTCACCCTTCCCCCTTCACTTGTTGTACTCGTAGAACCCGCGCCCGCTCTTCCGCCCCAGGTACCCCGCGGCCACCATCTTCTTGAGCAGCGGCGCCGGACGATACTTGTCGTCGCCCAGCCCCTTCTGCAGCACCTCGAGGATGGCAAGGCAGACATCGAGCCCGATGAAGTCGGCGAGGGTGAGCGGTCCCATCGGGTGCGCCATGCCGAGCTTCATCACGGTGTCGATCGACTCCGGTGTCGCGACGCCTTCCATCACGCAGAAGATCGCCTCGTTGATCATCGGCATCAGGACCCGGTTCGACACGAAGCCGGGATAGTCGTTCACCTCGACCGGCGTCTTCCCCAGCTCGCGGGAGAGTGTCATCACCGCCTCGGTGGTGGCATCGGTCGTGGCGTGGCCCCGGATCACCTCGACCAGCGCCATGACCGGCACCGGGTTCATGAAGTGCATCCCGATCACCTGGCCGGGACGACCGGTGCGCGACGCGATCTCCGTGATCGAGATCGAGCTGGTGTTGGAGGCGAGGATGGCAGCGGGGTTCATCACCCGGTCGAGTTCCTCGAACACCTTGAACTTGACCGCGGGATTCTCGCTGACGGCCTCGATGGCGATGGACGCGCCGCCACCCGCCTCGGCGATCGACGTCTTCGTCGTGATCCGCCCGAGGGTCGCGGCCACTGCCGCCTCCTCGATCGTCCCCTTCTTCGCCTGCCGCTCGAGGTTGCCCTTGATCGTCGCGAGGGCCTTCTCGAGCGCCGCCGGCGCCGCATCCACCAGCGTGACCTGCCACCCGGTGAGGGCGAACACGTGTGCGATGCCATTGCCCATCGTACCGGCACCAACAACAACAGCCTGCTTCATGCCACTTTGTCCTTTCCCAGGTAGCGCGCCAGCCAGGCGCAACCGATGGTGAGCACGATCGTCGCGGCCAGGCCGCCCTCAGGGCCGAAGGCCCCGCCCGACAGCCAGGTCGCGTGACCAGGATCGAAGTCGATGAGGGGAATCTGGAATGGCAGTCCGCTCACGGGCGCATCGAATGCCGCGAGCGACGCATTCCAGCCAAGGTGCGCGCCCCAGGAGGTCCAGATCCCGCCGGGCGCGAAGAACGTGAGTCCGAGGAAGACACCCGCCAGCGCGATGTTGCCCAGCGCGAGTGGCGTCACCTCCGGGTTCCACGCGTGCAGCAGGCCGAAGGCGACGGCGAGCGCCACGATCGCGCCGCCCCGCCCGATGCCCCGCTCCAGCATCACGAGCGAGAAGCCGCGGAACATCAGTTCCTCGGCGAGGGCGGCCGGTGCGAGGAGCAGCAGGGTGAGGCTCACGTTGCGGAGGTACGCGGCGGCCCCGCCGCTGTCGCGGAGCCAGTGCGCATCACTGCCAAGGACGCTCACCAGCATCGCACCGAAGGCGAGCAGTGCCGCACCGAGGAGCCCGAGGAGGAAGCCGGTGACGCGATGCTCGCGGACCCATCCCAGGTCCGGCCACGACATCCTGAGGAAGCGATGCCCGATGGCCCAGGTGAGGAAGCCGAAGGCGGCGAGCTGGGCCAGGGCCTGCAGCAGGAGGCCGTTCGTCCCTTCCATCACCCGCCCGACCGGCAGCCGTGCCGCCTGGGCCAGGAGGAACGGAAGCACGGCGAGCGCGAGGCCGCCGGCGATGAACAGCAGCACCCAGCCCGACGAGCGGGCCACCTGCCGCCAATCGGTCAGATGCGCTCCACGCTCAACGCCACGGCGTTGCCCCCACCGAGGCAGAGGGTCGCGAGGCCGGTCTTCTTGCCACGCTCCTCGAGCGCGTACAGCAGGGTCGTGAGCACCCGGGCACCGCTCGCGCCAATGGGGTGACCAAGCGCGATCGCACCACCATTCACGTTCACGCGATCCCAGTCCCAGCCCAGCGCGCGGCCATCCGCCAGCGCCTGCACCGCGAACGCCTCATTGGCCTCGATCAGGTCGTAGGCGTTGATGTCGGTGCCGGCCTTCTTCATGAGGTTCTGCACCGCGAGGATCGGCGCAAAGAAGAGGTCCTTCGGCTCTCCGCCGCCCGTCGCATAGGCCGTCACGCGCGCCATCGGCTTGAGGCCATGCGCCTTCGCGAAGGCGAGGCTCGTGACCACGAGCGCGCTGGCTCCGTCGTTGAGCCCGGGGGCGTTGCCCGCCGTCACCGATCCTTCCTTCTGGAATGCGGGCTTGAGCTTGGCGAGCACCTCGAGTGTCGTGTCCTTCCGCGGGCCCTCATCCTTCGAGACGATCGTCGGCGCACCCTTGCCGGCGATCTCGACCGGCACGATCTCCTTGTCGAAGCGGCCGCCTTCCTGCGCCGCGACCGCCTTCTGGTGGCTCGCCAGCGCAAACGCATCCTGGTCGGCCCGCGAGATGTTCGCCTTGGTCGCGGTGTACTCGGCGTACACGCCCATGTGATTGTTGCCGAAGGAGTCCCAGAGCCCGTCGTGGATCATGCCGTCCACCATGGTCTGGTTTCCGGCCTTGATCCCGTTCCGCATGCCGTACACATAGTGCGGCGCGGACGACATGCTCTCCTGTCCTCCCGCCACCACCACGCTGGCATCGCCGGCCTTGATGGCCTGCGCCGCGAGCATCACGGCCTTGAGTCCCGAACCGCAGACCTTGTTGATGGTCACGGCGGGGATGGTGCCCGGAATGCCCGCATGGATCATGGCCTGGCGGCCGGGCGCCTGGCCCGACCCGCCCTGCACCACATGGCCCACGACCACTTCGTCGATGGCAGTGGCATCGATCCCGGCGCGACGGACCGCCTCGCGAATGGCAATGGCGCCCAGTTGTGGCGCGCTCAGGGAGGAAAGGCCGCCCAGGTATCGCCCGATCGGCGTTCGCGTGGCGGAGATGATGACGGGAGTGGTTGCGTCTGACATCGGCTCGCTCAGTTGGAGGTTTCCGGGCCAAAAGGTAGGCGCCTCGCCCACCGGTTCACAGGTCCGGAGAACCTCCGGAAAGGGGCGAAACCGTACGCCTCACGTTCCCGTATGCAACGCCATGCTCCTCTCCTTATTCCTGCTGGCCGATACCGTCCGGGCCGAGTCCCGGCCCCTCGTTCCGTACGCCGAGCAACGCGGCGCCACCTGGCTCCTGAACCACGACTTCGTGCTCCGGAACGACACCGGCGATACGATGTCGGTGCAGATGGTGGAGGTGGAAGCCCGCGATGCGCACGGCGCGCTGCTCGCCCGTCGCTTCCTGGACGACAACGGCACCCGTCCCTCGATCGAGGCACTGGGACCTCGGCGGATCGCGCCGCACGACTCGCTGCTGGTCTTCAATCCGTTCGTCGCCTGGGATGAGCTGCCGGCACGGCTCGCCTATCGGTTCGTGCTGAAGGCGGGTGACACCGAACGCTCGACCACGATCGAGGTGAAGCCGGTAGCCTACCGGTCACGCACCAGGCTCGGCTTCCCCCTGACGATGACAACCCTGGTGTACGATGGGCACGATGCCCTCTCCCACCACCGCCGCTTCGACTACCTGCATCCGGTCATCCGCCAGGTCACCTCGTCGAACATGATGCGCTACGCCTACGACTTCTGCCCGGTGAATGCGGCGGGTGCGATGCACGAGGGAGATCCGGCACGCAACGAATCGTGGATCGGATTTGGTGCTCCGGTCCTCGCGACCGGCGACGGGATCGTCGTGGCCGCGAGCGATGGCGCCGAGGACAACCGCCGGTTCGACGAGGCCGCAATCTTCACCACGCCGATGGTCCTCTACGGGAATCACATCGTGATCGATCACGGCAACGGGGAGTTCAGCCTGTTCGGACACCTGAAGCAGGGATCACTCGCGGTGCGCGTGGGCGATCGCGTCCGGGCCGGCCAGGTGATTGCGGCGGTGGGCGCGTCGGGCAGTGCCAACATCCCGCACCTTCACTATGAGCTGCGCAACGGGAACGGCATCAGGGTGGAAGGGTTGCCGTCCTACTTCGGTGGGGTGCGGCGTGCGGGCATTTCCGGACGCGGTCCGGTGCAGGTGGACACCGGCGACCTCGTCACTCGCTGAACGTCAGTCGGCGCCGACCGTCCGGTCGGCAGCCCATGCCCGGAGTGCCATGACGCGCTCCGCCATGACGACGGAGAGCGGCCGGGTCTGGGCCATCTCCTGCAGGATCAGCGAGTCGGAGAGCGACTGGCTCCGGGCCCGCGCCTCGTAGAGACCCGACACGATGGCCGCCTCGATCTCCGCGCCGGAGAATCCGGCACAGGCCGCGGCGATCGCGCGGCAGTCGAAGGCGGCCGGATCGAGGTTTCGCTTCCTCAAGTGGATCCGGGTGATGTCTTCCCGGGTCGCCGGCTCGGGCAGGTCGATGAAGAAGATCTCGTCGAACCGGCCCTTTCGCAGCAGCTCCGGCGGCAGGCTGGTGATGTCGTTCGCCGTCGCCACGAGGAAGACCCGCGAGCGGCGCTCCGCCATCCACGTGAGCAGTGTTCCCAGCATGCGGCGCGACACGCCACCCTCTCCGTCGCCGCTCTCGGTCGAGATGCCCTTCTCGATCTCGTCGATCCACAGGACGCATGGGGCCATGCCGTCGGCCGCCGCCAGCGCCTGGCGGAGGTTCTTCTCGGTCTCGCCGTAGAACTTGTTGTAGAGGGTGCCGATGTCGAGGCGGAGGAGCGGCAGGCCCCAGGAGCCGGCGACCGCCTTGGCGGCGAGGCTCTTCCCGCTTCCCTGCACGCCCAGTAGCAGGATCCCCTTGGGGACGTCGAGGTGCTCGGCGCCGTCGACGCCGAGGAAGACCTCGCGCCGGCGATCGAGCCATCGCTTGAGGTTGGCCTGGCCGGCGACTTCCGAAGGATCGGCCGCGTCCGGCTCGAGCGAGAGCACGCTCGCGCCCCCGAGGGTCTCGTGCTTGTGGGCCAGCGTGCGGCGCACGTCCTCGCGCGTGATCGCGCTGTCGTCCCGGAGCGACTGGCGCACCAGGCGCCGGGCATCATCCGAGGTGAGCCCCACCAGGTGCCGTGACAGGTGCTCCAGCGCCTCGCGATCCGTGGTGACCTTCCCGCCATCCTTCCGCCACTGGTCGAACTCCTCGACGATGAGCTGCCGCACACCGGCCAGGTCCAGCACCTTGAGCGCGAAGCGGGCGCTCATCCTGTTGAGCTCGGGCGCGAGGGAAATCGAGGGGCTCACGAATACCAGCGTCCGGGACACGTTGGCGTAGTCGAGCGCGATCTCCCTGGCGAGCCGGGTGTTGACCGGGTCCGCCATGAAGGCATGCGCGTCGAGCAGGACGTAGACACCCTGCTGCGGCGTCGCCTGGATGAAGCGAAGGCAGGCCGCCAGGTCCTGCGTGTTCATCAGGTGATTCTCGTTGCCATGGCGGCGGAGGCCGCCGGTCACGCTCCAGGCGAAGAGCGCCAGGCGGTCCTTCCGGCAAACATCCCCGAGCAACTCGAGGACGCGCGGCTCCTCGGTCGTCTCGAGGGTGACGATCGGGAAGCGCGACTTGAGGATGAGCGAGAGGTCGTGTGTATCTGGCATGGGCTGGCCGACCGAAACTAGCACGGCCGGGCGGCCCTGAGCTACTGAGGCTTCCTATGCCGCGGCGGCGACGAGGCGGGCCTCGGTGAGCGAGACCACCCACCCCTGCACCGTGACCAGGCGGTCCGCCGCGTAGTCCTTCGCAACGGCACGCTGCATCCGCTCGAGCCCCTTCGCCGTCTCCGGTGCCAGGTCCCGCGCAAAGGCCACATGGCCTTCGGCCGTCCAGGCCGCATCCTGTTGCAGCAGGTCCTGTGCGACCGCGATGGCGAACGGCCTGGGCACGCGCTCGCGGAGCCACTCGATCGTGTCGGCGCGCCGGCCGCGAGGGACGAAGCGCGGCGCCCCGAGCGCCG
>Ga0315910_10005198_pt1 | contig 10698 bp, 8 predicted proteins | sample EdamamesoilMG_FD_204470 | JGI IMG/M metagenome (GOLD analysis project Ga0315910, IMG submission 204470) | Garden soil microbial communities collected in Santa Monica, California, United States - Edamame soil | ecosystem: Environmental > Terrestrial > Soil > Garden | place: USA: California...
GGCGTGGCCCGTCTCCTCGCCGCCGTTCGACGCGCCGCCCGCTGGGCTCGCGCCCCCCGTCGCCTTGCCAGAGGAGCCTCCGTTTCCGCCTTGCGGTGTCGCTCCGCCTCTACCGCCCGTTGCCGCGCTTCCGCCTTTGCCGCCCGCTGCCGAGGCTCCGCCTTTGCCGCCCGTCGCCTCGGCTCCGCCCAGGGCGCCTGATCCGCCCGTCTCCGGACTGCCGTTGCGCTGGATGGTGCGTGTCTCCGATGCGCAAGCCACCAGGATCACCAGTGCCGTCGCGGCGAGCTCCCGATTCACTGCCTCCGAGCCTCCGTCTAGTGGTCAACCCGACGGCTCCGAAGCGATCAGAAATCACCCGCCCACCACCTTGCGCAACGCGCACCGCTGCCCGAGAAGGGATTCCTTGCGATACTCGCCGCCTGCGGCGCTCGAACGGAGAACATCATGGGACTTTTGACCTTCAGCCTCAACGTCACCCTGGACGGCTGCGTCGACCACCAGGAGGGAATCGCCGATGACGAGACACACGCCTTCTTCACGCGCCTCCTGGACGAGGGCGGGGCGATGCTTTGGGGCCGCGTCACCTACGAGATGATGGAGGGCTACTGGCCCGCGGTCGCCCGTGGCGACGAGGAGGCGCCGCCGGGGCTGCGCGCGTGGGCGGTCAGCCTGGAGGCCAAGCCGAAGTACGTGGTGTCGTCGACGCGAAAGGATTTCCCGTGGAACAACAGCCACCACATCACCGGCGACCTGCGCGCGGGCGTGCAGAAGCTCAAGGACGCGACCCCGGCCGGCGTGCTCCTCGGTAGCGGCAAGCTCGCAACCGAGCTCGACCGCTTGGATCTGATCGACGAGTACGTGTTCCTCGTCCACCCCAGGATCGTTGGCCACGGCCCGACCCTGTACCAGGGCGGGCTCCCCAGCACGCGACGCCTCGAGCTGGTTTCGGCCAAGCCGCTCCGCTGCGGCGCCGTCGTCATGCACTATCGGCGCGAGCGCTGACTCAGAGCAGGGTGAAGCGTGGCCGCTACTTGGGTTCGCTGTTCACGATGGTGCCGCAGTTGACGAACGCGAGGTTCGTGTCGGCACGAAAATTCGACTGCGTCGTGTGGCGCTCGGTCTGGAACATGTCGAACGGATAAATCTCGCCCGCGGTGAGTCCCAGCGTGTCCACGTTGACCGTGGCGCTTCTGGCTTCGTGAACACCGCCGAGATCGATCACGAGCTGGTTGTTGATGAACACCCAGACATCGTCGTCGCCGGTGAAGCTGAAGGTCTCGCCGCCCTGGTACCGGAATGCGGTGTGGATTTCCGTCGTGAAGTGGAAGTTGTGCGGATTCCGCTGGTCGTCCATGCCTTCGTTGCCGAAGCCGAGGTTGTCGAGCGGGTAGAACGCCGTGCTCGAGAAGGTCGACACCGTGTTGTTCGGCGCGAAGTAGATGTGGAAGACGAAGGGCTGGTTCGTGCCGGGCACGTTGCGAAAGAAGGTGTCGAAACCGACCGGGTCGTAGATGGTGGCGGTGGGGTTCGCGCCCTGCGCGTAGCCGGGCTTCTGATCGGTGCCGAGCGCGGTCGCGACGATGCCGAGGTCGTCGGTGCTCCGGTTCGAGAGCTCGGGATTTTCGAAGTTCACCTGATCGGCCTGGAAATCGCGGATCACGGCGAGGATCGACGTGCCGCAGCCCGATTCGGTCGTGGGCGTCGGCTGCGCGGCGTCGTCCGTGATCGGGTCACCGACTTGGAACCCGCCGATGTTCGTGGCGGTGTAGCCGGGCGGGAGGCCCACGGGACCCGTCGGCGCACCGGCCATCGCCATCGTCGTACCCGCGTTACCCGAGGGGATGTCGATCATGCCCATGCCGCCCAACCCCACCGCGCTGCCCGAGCCACCGGTGCCGCCGGTGATTTGCGTCGCGCCCGTTCCGCCCGAGTTGAGCGCGGTGTCTGCTCCAGCGCCGTTTCCGCACCCCATCGACACGACGGCGCCTGCAAAAACCGTCACTGCGATCCCAATCTCGCGCAGCGGTGGATAGGAGAAGGGCATGGAAAGCACGAAGAGCGCGGGCATCTAGACAGTGTGTCTGGAGGGCGCAAACGGCTCAACCCAGGTTCCCGTTACGTGGTCCTACGTAGCGGCTGCCCGCGTCCCACCAAGGTCTGCACGTTCAACGGCGGACACACGAACATCGCCAATGACTCGGGCAGCACCGTGAGCTGGATCGCCGAAGAGTCTTGGGACTTTTTCACGCAGCTCCAGGCGGCCGGCTCGCGTTGGTCGCGGTCGGAAGCTGGAACCGGTTTCAGGTAACCTGAGCATAAAATAGCCGATTGTGTGCGTTCACAAATCGGAAGACCGGATCGCGGGAATTGATCTGACGCGGATGGGATCTCGCGTGATGGCTTGGAACGGTTGGTCACGAAAGAACGCCCTCGCCGTGCATTCGGCGCTGTGGGCGCTCGCCTGCGCCAGGGCCGTCGAGGACCCGGTGGAATACATCGAAGCGCCTCCGATCGGGGCGGCCGGCACCCCCACGGCCGGAGCGATGGCGACGGGATCGGCGGGCGCGGCGATGGGCGGCGGGGGAGCCATCGGCGGAGGCGGAGGCGCGGGGGGAGCGGGGATCGCTGGAACGGGCATTGGCGGAGCCGGCATGGCGGGAGCCGGCACGGCGGGAGCCGGCAGGGCAGGAGCTGGCACGGCCGGTGCCGGTATGGGCGGAGCGGGCATGGCCGGAGCGGGCGCAGCGGGGGGAAATAGCGGAGGAGCCGGGGCGGCGACGGGCGGCGCGGGGCAGGGCAACACGAGCGGAAGCTCAGGAACCGGTGGCTCGAGCGGCGCGACGGCGGGGCGCGGCAACGGCGGAGCGGCCGGGAAGGGCGGGGCGTCGGGATCGGGCGGGCTTGCGGGCAGCGGCGGAACCAGCACCACGGCGGATGGCTGCGCGAGGCTCTCGGTCCCGCTGAACGGCGCGAACGACAAGGCCCACTTCACCATCTCGCTCACCAACGTGGCGGACCTCAGCGATGCCGGAACCACGCTCAGCATGCGCATCTACGTGCAGGCGGGAACGGGAGGCACGATCTTCCCGTACGCGCAGGATCCAGATTTCAATTTCCTGGGCCAGGACGACCGACCGTTGCTCGCGGATCAGGACGGCTGGGTGACGTTGAGGTGGAACATCGCCGCCGAGCCCAACGTCACGCCGGCGATCGACAAGAGCAGCGTCCGCCGCATCGGCATCGAGATCAATGCCGCGCCCTCCATGAGCTGGTCGGCCCCGACGGTCGTCTTCGTGGACTCGATCTCCGTCAATTCCCCGGCGCTGTCCTTCCCCTTCAACACGTCGGGGACCGTCTCCACGGCCACGAACCAGACCTCCGATCCGAACAGTCAGGTCCTCTGGCTCAACAGCGATTCGAGCGACACCACCGCGAGCGGGACGGCGCTCAGCTGGGTGGACACCTGCCCCTGAACCTGCGGCTCCGGTTCGAAGACTCCGAGGATCAAGGAAGATGATGATGAAAAAAAACCGAATGGTGCGCTCCCGCACTCGTCTTCGAGCCGCTCTCGGTTCGATCGCGGGCGTCGCACTGCTCGCCACGTTCGGCGCATGCAGCGAAGGCGGTTCTGATTCGTCAGGCGGTGCGGGGAATGCCGCCACCGCTGGGGCGAGCGGCACCACCGGTGGGTCGATCGCCACGGGTGGCGTCGGGGGCGTGGCCGGCAATCTCGCGGGCGGGTCGACGGCAACGGCCGGCACGGCCGCCGGCACGCCGGCGGGCGGAACGGCAAGTGGCACGGCGGGATCGGGTGGGACCACGGGTGGCGCCGCGGGCTCGGGTGGAACGACCGGGGGCGAAACGGGCGCGGCCGGTACGACCGCCGGCGGTGGGGCGGGGGGCGACGTGGCGGCAGGCGCCGGAGGCACGACAGCCGGTGCTGGTACGGGCGGCGGCGGCACCGGCGGAGCCGACCCGCCCGAGGTGACGGTACAGCTCGGTCGCCCTCGGCAGGAGATGGCCGGCTTCGGCATCAACAACAACTGGCAGCCCGCGATGACGGATGCGGAAGCGGACGCGATGTTCGACCCGGACACCGGGCTCGGCCTCTCCATCCTGCGCATCGGCATGAATCCGAACGGCGAGCCCTACAATTCAGGCCTCTGGACCGATATCGAGAAGGCCAGTGCACGCGGCGTCGAGACCTTCATCGGGACGCTGTGGAGTCCGCCAGCCCGGATGAAGACCAACAACAGCATCACCGGCGGCGGGCATCTGCGCCCCGAGTTTTACGAGGAGTGGTCCGAGACGATCGCCGCGTTCCCGGCCAAGGTGAAGCAGAACACCGGCATCGATCTCTACGGAATGTCACCGCAGAACGAAACGGATTTTGCGTCCTGCGGTCTCGACGAGCCGTGCAACGGCAACTACGACACGACGGTTTTCACCGGCGCCGAGTATGCCGCCTTCATCAAGATCGTGGGACCGAAGCTCCAGGCTCTCAACCCGCCGGTCAAGGTCATCGCGCCCGAATCTTCGGAGTGGATCCATGTCTGGAGCAACGAGTCGGGCTGCTGCTCCGAACCGGGGGATCAGCCGAGCTCGGACCCGCTGAACTGCGGCTTTCCGGCCACCAACTGCAGCGGCTTCGACGGTTACGACTACGGCCACGCCATGTACGCCGATCCGGACGCGTGGGCCGCGTTCGACATTCTGGGAACTCACCAGTACGACACGCAGGTCGGGGAGCCGTGGCCCGCGGACGTGCTCGATAAAAGGCCCGTTTGGCAAACGGAGATGTCGGGGGTGAAGTGGTGGCCCGAGCAGGGCCCGAGCAGCCACATCGAGAACGGCGTCGCGGTCGCCGGGTGGATCCACAACGCGCTCACCGTCGGCGAGGCCAGCGCCTGGCTCTGGTGGTGGTGGAAGGCCCTGGGCAGCACCAACGAAGGCTTGCTGAACTCGGACGGCAGCAACACGAAACGTCGCTACACGCTCGGCAACTACAGCAGGTTCGTGCGGCCGGGCTACACGCGGGTTGAGATCTCGGGGGTGATCCCGGACGACGTTCTGCTCACGGCATTCAAGGATCCGGGCAGCACGGTCGTCGTCGTGGCCATCAACCAGGGCACCACACCCGTCGAGGTGCCGATCACCATTGCCGGCGGGACGGCACCCGCGTCGATGACACCGCACGTGACATCGGCGAGCGACGACCTTGCCGCCAAGGCCGCGGTCACGGTGACCGGCGGCATCTTCACGGCGTCGCTCGCCGGAACGACCGTCACGACGTTCGTCGGAAGGTAGGTGTCGCGATGACGAGAGGCTCTACGCGGGAACGGCGTTCGTATTTCAGGTTACCTGATGATCGGCTTTTCGGGTTGTGGGAATCTCGAGGACACATGAAGCGCTCGGTCCTGCTCATCGGTCTCTTGGTCTCGACGGTTGCCTGCGAGAGCTCATCGGACGGCGACTCGGCGTCGGCGTCCGGAGGAGCACCGCCCGCCACTGGAGGTCAGGGTGGTGTCTCCACCGGCGGCTCGCCGTCGGGAGGAATTTCGGGCACGGGTGGCACCGCCGGCGGCGAGATGACGGGAGGAACAGCGGGTGGGACCGCGTCCGCTGGGGCAGGCTCGGCGGGAACGAGCGCGATGGGCGGCGCGGCGCCCACCGGCGGCGCGGCACCCGCTGGCGGTGCATCGATGGGCGGCACGTCGGGCGGCGGAACCGCTGGCGTGGCATCCGGCAGCGGTGGTCGGGATGGCGGAACGGGCGGCGGTCTTGGGGGAGCAGGAGCGGCTGGTCAAGCCGGTGTCGCGGGTGGGGCCGGCAGCCAGACTGGTGGAGCGGCTGGCGTGGGCGGCGGCTCATCGAGCGGCTGTGTCGGCAAGGCGTGGCCCACCGCCGATCCGACGCGCGCGGGCTCGTTTCAGGTTGCTGCAGACAAGAACGTGGGGCCCCTGGCGGGCGTTGTCCCTGATCCGATCTACGGGGACGAGCAACAACGCTTCAACGTGTACCGCCCCAATAACCTCGCCGACAGCGGGTACTGTCACCCCATCCTCATTTGGGCGAATGGATATCGGGACAACCCCGAACAGAACCCGCCGGATTGCGTCGTCAATTCCTCCTCGAATCAGTGGTGCGGGCAGTACTTGCCCCTGCTGAGTCATCTTGCCTCGCACGGCTTCGTCGTGGTTGCTCCGCTCAGCACCGCCACGGCCGAAGGCGATCCTCTCCCCACCATCGCAGGCCTCGATTGGATCCTCGAGCAGGCCGAGGATTCGAGCAGCCCCTACTATCGGCGCCTCGATACGGCGAACATCGGCCAGCTCGGCCACTCGTATGGCGGCATGTCGACCTGCATGTCCGCTGCCGAACCGCGCTACAAAGCCCTCGCAACGATTTGCGGCACCAGGGCGCTCACGGGTGTTCACACCCCGATGCTGTTCTTCTGCGGCGGGAGAGACACCACGGTGGAGTGCGATGGCGTGAGGAACACCTTCCTCACGGTCACGGACCAGCCTGCGTTCTTCATCAACGAGCTCGACTCGGACCACGGTAGCTGGGTGTACGAAGGAGCCGACGGCGTCTCTCTTTCGTCCGCTGCCGCATGGTTCAGGGTTCACCTGATGAACGACACCGAAAATCGTAAGTACTTCTACGGTGCGAGCTGCACGTTCTGCACCGACAGCCGCGCGGACGTCGAGCAAAACAGCCTGATGCAGTGACCCTGTCGAGGAGACGGCACGGGTCGCCTACCGCCCCACACTGTCGCACCCTCGAAAACGGTTCAAAAAAGGCGCCGGCGTTCAGAAATGCGAGGAGCGGAATGAAATTTCCGGCTCAGGGCTTTTGGCGCGCGTTTTTTGGACCGTTCCTGTCGCTTCGCGTGTGTTCATGGAAAGTTGAACGGCAATGTCGATGGCTCTGCAACGCCCGCGCTTGGTAGAGGCGCTGGAGCCACCGAGCGGCTCCCCCGAGCCGAGCGGCTCCCCCGAGCCGAGTGAGCCGCTCGGCATCGAGGAGTTGTTTCGAAGACATGCACCCGCTGTGGCGTCACTTGGGCTCGCAATGTTGCAGAGCGTCGAAGAAGCCGACGACCTGGTGCAAGACGTCTTCGTCCGGGCGTGGCGGGCGATTGATCGACTGGAAGATCGGGAGGCGGCGAGACCGTGGTTGATGACCATCGCGATCCGCCTTGCGCGAACACGGCTACGACGGCGGAAGCTGACGAGGCTTTTGTTCCGCGGGGAAGAGCCGGACTTCGAACAGGTCGCGTCGGCGGTCGTCCTTCCGGAGCACCGCGACATGATCCGGCAGCTGTACGGAGTTCTGGAGGGGCTGCCGGTCGAGCTGCGCATAGCGTGGGTGGTCCGTCACATCCAAGAGGAGACGCTACAGAATGTGGCCGACCTCTGCGGTTGGTCGCTTTCCACCGCGAAGCGTCGGCTTCAAGCCGCGGAGGCCCGAGTCGCCGCCAAGCTGAACGCCGTGCCCCAGCAGGCGAGGAGTCAGCCATGACCCAGCAACAGCACATCGAAGCGGCTCGGCGCCAGGTTCGCCTGCATGCCTGGGGTGAGCATCGTGTCGAGGCAGCGTGGCACGAGCTGACGCTGAGGCGCGCGCGTGATCAGGCCACGCACCGCCGCGTCAGGACCTTCGGCGGCCCGCTGCTGGCGATGGCTGCCGTGTTTGCGCTCGCCATCACCGCGTGGCGATCGCTCACGCCGTCGACCTCCTCGAATCCCGAGGCAGCAGAGGAAGCCGGGGTCGAGCGCGTCTCGCTGGGCGAAGGAACGGACGTGCGAGTGGAGAAGGGCGCGCGGGTGGAGGTGCGCGAGCGCGAGACCGACCGCGTCGTCGTCGACGTGAAAACCGGATTGGCGCGCTTCCGTGTGCGACACGATCCCACGCGCGTCTTCCGCGTGCATGCGGGCGACGTGGAAGTGGAAGACCTCGGAACGACGTTCGACGTGGAGAACAAGGCCGGGATGGTGCGGGTCAAGGTGACCGAGGGGTCGGTCAAGGTTTCGTTTCCCGGCGCCGACGGCGACGCGCGAGGAAAGGTCCTGCTCGAGGCAGGGGAGAGCGGGGTCTATCCGGCGGTGCGTCAGGTCACGGCGCCTCCCGGCGGATCCGCCGAGGCACCGCCTCCTCCGTCGTCGAGTGGCGACGCGCCCAGCAACCCGCCCGAGGCGGTGGCCACATGGCGCGAGCTGGCGCGAATCGGGAAGCACAAGCGCGCGTACGACCTCGTCGCTCCCGGCAACTTCCGCGACGTGCGGGACGAACCCGGGGATCTTCTCCTCGCGTCCGACGTGGCACGACTCTCTCGTCACTCCAAGGATGCTGCCAGCTTGCTTCGCAGGTTCTTGGCCAACCACAGTCGCGATCCGCGCGCGCCGTCGGCAGCGTTCACGCTCGGCTGGGTGCTGATGAACGAGCTCGGCCGGCCACGTGAGGCCGCGGTTGCCTTCGCCCGCGCGGAGGCGCTCGCTCCGCGCGGCAATCTGGCCGAGGATGCCGTGGCACGCGCGGTGGAAGCCTGGTATCGCGCGGGGGATCTTTCACGCGCCAAGACGGAGGTCGAACGGTACCGAAAGACCTACCCGCAGGGCCGGCACCTCTCCACGCTCGAGCGCTTGATCGGGATGGAGTGACGCCCCGAGCCGTTGGTGCCCCCGTGGTACCATCGGGTTCGTGGGCGCACCACCGGAACCGGCCTCTTCCACCACGTGGCGCGGGCTCTCGGTCGGCGCGCAGCACAGGGCGATCGCGGAGCTGAAGCGACGAGGGCGGGAGACGTGGGGCGCCACCTACTACAGCCAGATGGCGCCGCTCGAGCTCTGCCTGTTGGCGGGGCGGCCGCGGGAAGTCCAGTACGGAGCGCTGATCGGCTGGATCAAGCGTCTGGGCAAGGCGGACCGCTCGGACCCCGCGCACGCGATCAAGTTCGTGGCTCATCTCCTGGGTGTTTCTCCCGAGGACGAGGCCTTGACCACCACGGCTTCCGCTTCCGGGACAGAGAGCACCGGGCGCATTTCGTCCACCGACGAGATCTTTCCGGTCAACTGCCCGAGCGTCGTTCACGATCATCGCTTCGTCGTCCTCGGTGAGCTGCCGCGCGCGAACCTGCACCCCGTCGTGATCCTCCAGCCGCACGACGGAACTGGCCTCTGGTATCCGCAGGTGGCGAGGCACAACCCGCTCCGGGCGGGTCGTGCGTTCTCGTGCTTCGCGCGGCTCGGGAATCCGGGCGGGATATGGCACACGAAGAAGCTCCCGCTGGATGCCACCGTGCGCGTGCTGGCGCTCAAGAAGGAGTGGAAAGCGGACTGGTCGGCGAGGCTCGGGGAGGCAGAGCTCGAGCAGCGGCTGGCAGCACTCGGGATCGTCGCCGAGAAGGAGTGTTTCGTCAGCAGAGCGTCGGTCGAGCTTCTCGAGCCGACGCTCCGTGATCATGGTCCCTTCGAGGGCAAGGCGCTTTCGTTCCACGAACCTCGCGCCGAGACCTGCGTGGCCCCCTTGACGATCGAGTGGAAGGGCGGAGCCGCCTACGTGGAGATCCGCGAGGGGAGCGGTGACCGCCTCCTCTACGCCGGTACCGCCGCATCGGGGGCGTGCCTGGTCGTGCGGGGTGGGAAGGCGCCGCCGCCCGACGCCGACGTCATCCTCGAGCTGGATCAGCCCGGCCCGTATCGCATGCGTCTCTACCCCGCGGTATGGAGTTTCGTGGATCCTCCCTACGAGTGGTGGTTGAACATCACGCGCTGAGACACGTCTGAGACATGTCTCAGGCGTCTCGCGACGTAGCGGATCTCACGAGGATTTCGCATGCTACGTTCGATCTTCGCCGATGACCAAATACCCGTTCTTTCTTGCCCTTTCTCTGTCACTCGCGATTGCCGGTCCTGCCCGAGCCGTGATGAGCGCCGAGCTCTATCGACCGGCGGCGCACACGTTCGGAAAATTCGAGGCTCGCCTGGGTTTCGCAGCCGGCGACGGCGTGGTGGGGTCCTTCTTTCTCTGGAAAGAAGGTTCGGAGCTGGCAGACGCGTATTGGAACGAGCTCGATCTCGAGAAGATCGGTGCTGCGTGCGAGCTCCAGACGAATTCGATCTACGGCATGCCGGAGAGCACCCACGAGGGGCGGGGCTACGGGCTCGAGGGCCTGTGCTCGGGCTATCACACGTACGCGTACGAGTGGACTCCGGACTACATCGCATGGTTCGTCGACGGCACCGAGATCCGGCGAGACACCGGTGACGACGCCGCCGCGTATGCCGACAACGCCAGCGAGGGGCTGCAATTTCGCTTCAACATTTGGCCCGGGAACGCGAACTTCGGGGGCAACTTCTCGGAAGCGATCCTGCCGGTCTACGAGTTCGTCGCGTGGGCCCAGTACTCGGAATACACGCCGGGTACGGGTGACGACGGAACGGACTTCACGGTCGCATGGCGCGAAGAGTTCGATGCCCGTCCGAGCGGGTGGCAGATGGGGTCGTGGGCCTCACCGCTGAACCGCTCGACACACGGCGCGCAGAACGTGGTCTTCAAGGACGGCATCGCGATTCTCGCGCTGACGAGCGATGCCGCCACCGGGTACTCGGGAAGCCCACCGCCGGATGACGGCTCCGTCTGGAAGGATCCCGCGACGGGCGGGCCGCCCCTCCGCAAGGGCGGGGGCGGATG
>Ga0315910_10005199_pt1 | contig 10697 bp, 7 predicted proteins | sample EdamamesoilMG_FD_204470 | JGI IMG/M metagenome (GOLD analysis project Ga0315910, IMG submission 204470) | Garden soil microbial communities collected in Santa Monica, California, United States - Edamame soil | ecosystem: Environmental > Terrestrial > Soil > Garden | place: USA: California...
CGTAGCCGAGGAAGCTCAGGGCCGCCTCGACCAGGATCACCCCCGCCACCGTGAAGGTCGCGGCCACGACCAGCGGCGCCAGCGCGTTCGGGAGCACGTGCACCAGGGCGATGCGCAGCTCCGAGAAGCCCAGCGCGCGCGCGGCGGCCACGTAGTCGAGCTCGCGCTGGCGCAGGAACTCGGCGCGCGTCAGGCGCGCGACGCCGGTCCAGCCGACGCATCCGAGCACCAGACACACGGTCCCGAGCGAGGGCCCGACGAAGGCCACCGCCACGAGCACCAGGAAGAGCAGCGGGAACGAGGACACGACCTCGATCGCGCGCGAGACCAGCGCGTCCACGCGCCCGCCGCGCATCCCCGCCAGGGCCCCCACCGCGATCCCCAGCACCATCAGCAGCGCCGTGGCGAGCACGCCCACCGCCAGGCTCGCGCGCGCGCCATGGATCACGCGCGCGAGCACGTCGCGCCCGGTCGCATCGGTGCCGAGCCAGTGCCGCGCGGGCGCGTTCAGGGCCGGCTCGCCGGCGCGCACCTCGACCGGCCGCCCCTTCGGCACGAAGCCCGTCACCGGGTCCGGCCGCGGCACGCGCGCCCCGCGCACGTAGGCGCCCGCCGGATCGAGCTCGGCCGCGGGCAGCCACGTCGGCGGCCGCAGGGCCTCCTCGGGGTGCTGCTCGGCGAAGCCGTAGGGCACCGGCGCGAACCAGGCGCGCGTGGCGACGATCTCGCCCCTCGTCAGCGCCTCCTTGAAGTGCCCGGTCGGGAAGCTGCGGCCCGCGCCGACCGCGGCCGACCAGGCGAGCCCCGCGGCGAGGCCAGCCACGCCGGCCAGACCGAGCGCCCGCAGGAGCCCGAGGCGCCTGCGCAGCGGTGCGAGCAGCGCCAGGCCCCACGCGAGCCCGAGCCCGACCTCGAGCGGCCTCAGGCCGGCCGCCAGCGGGAAGCTGCGCCGCGCCGGCAGCGCCTGGCGTAGCGGCGCGAGTTCGGCCGCCAGGGCCCGGGCGCGCTGGACGAGGTCGGCGTCGGTGCCGGGCGGCACCCTTCCGGCGGCCGCCAGGGCCAGGGCGCGGTCCAGGGTGGCCTCGAAGCCGGCCAGCGCGCCGGACGCCTCGGTCCCCAGGGCAGCGGCCAGGCGCTCGACCCGCAGCGCGAGGGCCGCCGCCTCGCGCGCGCGCGCAACGGGCTCGCCGGCCGGCCCGAGCTGGGCCGCGCAGGAGGCCGCCAGGGGCAGGAGCTCGACCCGCATCCGCTCGAACTCGCCCGGGTGGGCCGCGACCAGGTAGAGCGGCCGGTCGCTGGCCAGGAACGGCGCCAGCACGGCGAGGCCCGTCAGGAGGACCAGCCCGAGGCGCGCGAGGCGGAAGCCCCGGCTGCGCGCCAGGCTGGCGCGCGCGCGCCCCCACGCGTCCGCGGCCTGACCCTCCAGCTCAGCCATGGCGGATGCGCGGATCGACGGCTGCGGCCAGGAGGTCCGAGGCGAGCATCCCGAGGCACGTCGCGAGCCCGCCCAGGGTGGTGGTGGCGAGCACGATGAAGTAGTCACGCTGCTGCAGGCCCTCGTAGGCGTAGCGCCCGACGCCCGGCAGGTCGAAGACCGTCTCGACGATCACGGATCCGCCGATCAGGGCCGGGAGGACGCCCGCCAGCAGGGTCGCGATCGGGAGCAGCGCGTTGCGCAGCGCGTGGCGGCCGACGACGAGGCGCTCCGGCAGCCCGCGCGCGCGCGCGGCGCGCACGTAGTCGGCCGAGAGCTGCTCCAGCAGGCCCGCGCGCATCTGGCGCGAGAGGTAGGCGAGGCTCCCGTAGGCCAGGCACACCACCGGGAGGATCGAGCGCGCGAGGCGCTCGCCCAGCGGCGCGCCCTCGTCTCCGAGGCCCACGACCGGCAGCCAGTCGAGCCCGCCCGCGCCGAAGGCGAGCTGCAGGAGCAGCGCGCCCCAGAAGACCGGCACGCAGTAGAGCGCCAGCACCAGCGCGCCGGCCGCCCGGTCGAAGGCCTGGCCGCGGCGCAGGGCCGCGAGGATCCCGAGCGGCAGGGCCACCAGGTAGGCGAGCAGCAGCGCGGCCGCCGCCAGCGGCACGGTGACGCCCAGGCGCCGCGCGAGCTCGTCCGCGACGCGCACGTGCGGCCGGTGGATCTCGCTCTTCAGGTCGCCGACCAGGAGCCCGCCCCAGGGCCGCTCGCCGGTGCCGCCGAACCATGGGTGCCCGCTGGCCGAGAGGTCGAAGGGCCCGAGGTAATGCAGGAGCTGGCGCCACAGCGGCTGATCGAGCAGGTAGGCCGCGCGGAAGCGCGCCAGGGCCGCGGGATCGACCTGCACCTGGCCCTCGCCCGCGAGGGCCACGTCGGCCGGGTCGCCCGGGGCGAGGTGCAGGAGCGCGAAGGTGAGCAGCGTGATCCCGAGCAGGGTCGGCGGGACGAGGGCCAGGCGCCGGAGGACGTAGGCCAAGCGCGGACGCTCACTTCGCGCGCGTCGGCCGCGTGCCGGGCGTCCCGGCCGGGAAGTACCAGCGGCGCAGCGCGTAGCCGGGCGAGACCTTGAAGAACTGCACGCCGCGCACGGCCAGGTTGAGCGCGAACTTGCGCGGCGGAGCCTCGCGGTAGAGGTAGGGCTGGACCTCCTCGTGGAGGTAGCGGTGCAGCTCGCGCCACAGGGCGTGGCGGCGGTCGTCGTCGAGCTCGCGCTGGCCGCGCTCGATCAGGGCGTCCACCTTCGGGTCCATCACCCCGGCGTGGTTCGAGCCGCCCGGACCGGCCGAGCGCGAGTGCCACAGCTGCATCGGGTCGTTCTCGGTCGCGTCCACCGTCCAGCCCGACTGCCCGCAGTCGAAGTCGCGCTCGTTCAGGCGCCGGAAGTAGGTGGCCGAGTCGACCGGAGTGAGCACCAGACGGGCGCCGACCTTGGCCAGGCTCTCCTGGAGCATGCGCGCGAAGACCTCGGCCGAGGTGTTGCCCGAGAGCACCAGCATCTCGATCTGGAAGGGCTGGCCGTCCTTGTCGAGCACGCCGTCCCCGTCGCGGTCGAGCCAGCCGGCCTCGCCGAAGAGCTCGCGCGCGCGCCCCGGGTCGTAGGCCAGGCGCTTCACGCCGTGGTCGTAGGACGGCCCGAAGTAGCACTGCGGCCCGGTCGGCAGCACCGCGAGGCCGTGCGCGACCGTCTCGACGAAGGCCTCCATGTCCATCGCGTGGGCCAGAGCCTTGCGAACCCTCAGGTCGGCGAGGATCGGGCGGCGCAGGTTCCAGGGCACGTAGTTGAAGTTGCCCAGGTAGAAGTAGCCCTTGCAGTTGCGGCGCGTGAACGCCTCCTGCTGCATGGCCGGGCCGAAGTACTGATCGGAGCCGATGCGCAGGGTGAAGTCGAGCTCGTCGTTGAGCAGCGCCTGGAAGGCGGCCTCGTCGCCGGCCACGTGGCGCCAGACGATGCGATCGACGTAGCCCGAGTCGGCCGGGTCCCAGTAGCCCTCGAAGCGCTCCGCCTCGACGCCCGCCGAGGAGTACCGCGTCAGCCGGTAGGGTCCGAGCCCGACCCACTCCGTGTTGTGCGGGTTCTCGTTGATCGCGCGCGCGCAGGCCTCGTCGCTGGCCGCGGGGTCGTGGCGCGGGTGGTCGGGGTCGCGCAGGTCGTAGAGGTGCCGCGGCAGGATGCAGAAGGTGTCGGCGAAGAACGGGAACGAGTAGAAGTACTGCTCCGCCAGGGTGAAGCGCACCGTCAGCGGGTCCGGCGCCTCGGCGCGCACGATCTTCTCGAGGTAAGGCCGGGTCCAGTCGCAGCGCACGGCCGGGTTCGCGCCGATGCGCCAGGTGAAGAGCACGTCCTCGGCGTCGAAGGGATGGCCGTCGTGCCAGCGCACGCCCGGGCGCAGGTGGAAGGTGATCACCGTGCCGCGCTCGATGCGCTCGACGTCCTCGCGCGCGAGGACCGCCGGTGCGGCCAGGCCCGGCTCGGTGAGGAGGACCTTGCCTTCCTCCTCGGAGACCTGCCCGTGCCGGCGCGTACCGTCCTTCAGGACGAGCGTGTCGGCCACCTCGAAGCGCTCGGCCAGCTCCGGGCCGATCTCCCAGCTCTCCCAGTCGCGCCCCACCAGGGTCGCGTGCAGCTCGAACAGCATGTTGCGCGCGTTCTGGCTGTTCAGGAGCATCCCGTTCAGGGAGGGCGGGAGCGACTCGATGTGCACGCGCAGCGTGCCGCCGTAGGCCGGCGTGACGGGCTCCTTTCCGCGGGGGTGCCAGCGGTCGACCGGCTCCGGTCCGGGGCCCAGGCGCTCGTCGGCGGGCTCCTGGGGCCGCGTCGCGCCGCCCGCACCAGCCGCGGCGCGACCGCTCGCCAGGCGCAGGCCCAGGCCGGCCAGCGCCAGCCCGGCGAGCGCGAGGAGGCACAGGGAAGATCGCTTCATCCGGAGGGCGCTGTCGAAGGTGTACCGGGGCCGGGAGCGCAGCCGCAACCCTTTTCAGGGGAAGGGGAAGCGGGCCCGCAGGGCCTACCGTGGGACCCTCTTCCAGTTACCCGACACGCCGCAACCGTACGCAGGAACCGCCGGAACACCGCCGCGCTCGGAGCGCCGGGCTGCAAGCCCGGCCCTGGGACCGCCGGGCTCCAGCCCGGCTCCGAGGCCGCCACGCTCCAGCGTGGCGCCATGCTTCGGACCGAAACGGAAGAGCAAGAGCCGGGCGGGAGCCCGGCGCTCCAGGCCACGCTGGAGCCGGGGCGCGGCGTTGCCTAGCCTCTGCGACGCCCTCCCTGCACGCAGCCCAACCGCCCATGCGATGACCGCCGCCTGGCGCGCGCGACTCCGCAACGTCCTCGCGCTCGCGCTCCTCGTGCCGCTCGCGGCCCTGGCCCTCGCGCTCGCGCGCCGCGCGCGGCTGCCGCGGGCCGAGTTCGTCTACTCGAACGGCTCGGAGGTGACCACGCTCGATCCGGCCACGGTCAGCGGCCAGGCCGAGGGCCGCGTGGCGATGGCACTGTTCGAGGGCCTGACGGTCAAGCACCCGCAGACGCTCGCGCCGCTGCCGGGCGTGGCCGAGCGCTGGGAGGTCGCGCCCGACGGGCTCACCACCACCTTCCACCTGCGCGCCGACGCGCGCTGGAGCAACGGCGAGCGCCTCACGGCCGAGGACTTCCTGTTCTCCTGGCGGCGCCTGCTCGAGCCCGAGACGGCGGCGCCCTTCGCCTACCAGCTCTGGTGCGTGCGCGGGGCCGAGGCCTTCGGCCGCAGCACGCCGGAGGAGCGCGAGGCGCGCTGGCGCGCGGTCGGCCTCGCCGCGCCCGACGCGCGCACGCTGGTGGTCGAGCTGGCGCGCCCGACGGCCTACTTCCTGGCGCTGACGAGCTTCCACCCGCTCTTCCCGGTGCACCGGCGCTCGCTGGAGGAGGCGCAGCGGCGCTTCCCCGGACGCTGGCAGAGCGAGTGGGTGCGCCCGGGCCACCTGGTCTCGAACGGACCCTTCAAGCTGGTCGAGCGGCGCGTGAACGACCGCCTGCGCCTGGTGCGCAACCCGGAGTACTGGGACGTGGCCTCGGTCGCGCTGCGCTCGCTCGACATCCTGGCGCTCGAGCACATCGGCACCGGGCTGAACCTCTACCTGGCGGGCGAGGTCGACTGGATCGACCGCGTGCCGGCCGCGCTCGTGCCGCAGCTGCGCCGACGGGCCGACTTCCAGGCGGCGCCCTACCTGGCCAGCTACTTCTACCGCGTCAACGTGACGCGCCCGCCGCTCGACGACGTGCGCGTGCGGCGCGCCCTGGCGCTCGCCGTCGATCGGCCCACGCTGTGCGCCGCGATCCTGCAGAAGGGCGAGCCGCCGAGCTGGTCGCTGACGCCGCCGGGCCTGGCCGGCTACCCGCGCCCGGAGATGCGCCACGCGCCGCAGGGAGCCGACGAGGCCGCGCACGCGGCCGCGCTGGCCGCCGACCGCGCCGAGGCGCGCGCACTGCTGGCCGCGGCCGGCTACGGACCCGCGCGGCCCTTCCCGCCGCTCGAGATCCTGTTCAACACCTCCGAGACCCATCGCGACGTGGCCGAGGTGCTGGCGGCGGACTGGTCGGCGGCGCTCGGGATCGAGGTCAAGCTGCTCAACCAGGAGTGGAAGAGCTTCCTCGACTCGCAGACGAACCTGCGCTACGACCTCTCGCGCTCCTCCTGGATCGGCGACTATCCCGACCCGAACACGTTCCTGGAGGCCTTCACGTCGCGGAGCGAGAACAACCGCACCGGCTGGAGCTCGACGCGCTACGACGCGCTCGTCGCCGCGGCCGCGCGCGAGGTCGACGCGGAGCGACGCCTGGCGCTCCTGGCCGAGGCCGAGGCGCTCTTGCTGGAAGAGCTGCCGATCCTGCCGCTGTTCGGCTACGTCAGCCAGAACCTGGTGCACCCGCGCCTGGGCGGCTTCCACCCGAACGTGCTCGACGAGCACCCGCCCAAGTTCTGGCACTGGCAGGAGCGCGCGCGGTGACGCTGTTCCTGCTGCGCCGCGCGGGCTGGTTCCTGGTCACGCTCTGGCTGGTGGTCAGCGTCAGCTTCGTGCTGATGCGCGCCGTGCGCGGCGGACCGTTCTCGTCCGAGCGCGCGCTGCACCCGGCGGTCGAGCAGAGCCTGCGCGCGCGCTACCACCTCGACTGGCCGCTGTGGAAGCAGTACCTGCAGTACGTCGGGCCGCTCGACTGGAGCGCAGAGGGGCACGCGCTGGTCGGCGGCGACGGCACGCGGCCCTTCGGCGGGCTGCTCGCGCTCGACCTCGGGCCCTCCTTCAAGTACCGCGACTTCACGGTGGGCGAGATCCTGGCCCAGTCGCTGCCGGTCTCGGCCGCGCTGGGGGCCCTGGCGCTCGTCTGGGCCCTGGCGCTCGGGCTGCCGTGCGGGATCCTGGCGGCCGTGCGGCGCGGGACGCGCCTCGACCTCGCGCTGCGCCTCGGGGCCACGCTCGGGATCGCGCTGCCGAACTTCGTCGTCGCCGGGCTGCTCGTGCTGGTCTTCGTGTTCGGCCTGGGCTGGCTGCCGCCCGCCGGCTGGGGCGACCTCCAGCACTTCCTGCTGCCCTCCTTCGTGCTCGGACTGCCCTTCGCGGCCTACGTCGCGCGCCTGACGCGCGCCGGGCTGCTGGAGGTGCTGAACCAGGACTACGTCCGCACCGCGCGCGCCAAGGGCCTGCCGCCGCGCCTGGTCCTCGTGCGCCACGCGCTGCGCGCCGCGCTCCTGCCGGTCGTGACCTACCTCGGGCCGGCCACGGCCGGGATCCTGACCGGGTCGCTCGTGGTCGAGAAGATCTTCGCCATCCCGGGCGTGGGCACGCACTTCGTGAACAGCGCGCTCAACCGCGACTACCCGCTGGCGATGGGCGTGACGCTCGTCTACACGGTCCTCGTCTACGCCCTGAACACCCTGGTCGACGCGGCCGCGACGCTGCTCGACCCGCGCATCCGCCTGGAGGAGGCCGGATGAGCGCACGCGGATCCGCGAGCCCCGCGCGCCAGGCCTGGCGGCGCTTCCGGAGCAGCCGCGGGGCGCTGGCGAGCCTCCTGTTCCTGGCGGCGAGCGGGCTCGCCGCGCTGCTCGCCCCGCTCCTGCCGCTGGCCTCGCCGCGCGTCCTGGCGCTGGCCGGCGAGGCGCGCGCGCCGCGGCTCGAGCTGGGCGGGCCCCACTGGGCCCACCGCGTCTCGATCCGCCTGCGCCTGAACGAGCCGCCGCGCTCGGGCGAGCTCCTGGCGCGCGCCGAGCGCGCCCTGGCGGCGAGCGCGCGCGAGCTGACCGCTGCGACGCCGCGCATCCTGCGCCACGGCCCGCGCGCGGCGCCGAGCGAGCTCGAGCTGGCGCTGCTCTACCGTCCGGAGCTCGATCCGGCGCGCGGCGCGGACCTCGAGGCACGCTTCGCGACCCTGCTGGCGAGCCAGAGCGGCCCGGACGGCCTGCACGTCCCCGGCGGCGGCACGCTGGCGCTCGCCCTGGCCGGCGTCACGGCCCAGGACGGCTACGGTCCGCTGGGAGCCCTCGATCGCGCGCTGATCGCCCTGCGCCACCGCCTGTTCGGGTTCTTCCAGCTCGGGCCCTGGCTCGGCACCGACGCCAAGGGGCGCGACCTCTTCGCGCGCTGCGTCTTCGGCAGCCGCGTGTCGCTGAGCGTGGCCCTGGCGGCGGCGCTCGTCTCGGTCGTGGTCGGGGTCGGCTACGGGGCCCTGGCGGGCTACTTCGGCGGGCGCCTCGACGCCGTGATGATGCGCCTGGTCGACGTGCTCTACTCGATCCCCTTCCTGTTCGTGGTGATCTTCGTGATCACGCTGCTGGGCGAGTACCGCACCGAGCTGGCGCGGCTCGGGATCGGGCGCATGACGGCCTTCTTCGTGGTGCTCGGGCTCTCGACCTGGCTGACGATGGCGCGCGTCGTGCGCGCCCAGGTGCTGGCCCTGCGCCAGGCCGAGTTCGTGCGCGCGGCGCGCGTGCTGGGGGCCTCGCACGGCTTCGTGCTGCGCGTGCACGTCCTGCCGCACCTCCTCGGGATCGTGGCCGTCTATCTGACCTTGACCCTGCCGGCGGTGATGCTCTACGAGAGCTTCCTCTCGTTCCTCGGCCTCGGCGTCGAGCCGCCGCAGGTGTCCTGGGGAATCCTGGCGAGCGACGCGCTCGACGCGCTCAACCCGCTGTCGGTCGCCTGGTGGCTCGTGCTCGGGCCGGCGCTGTTCCTGGGGGCGACGCTGCTGGCCCTCAACGTGCTCGGCGACGGGCTGCGCGACGCCCTCGACCCGCGTCTCGGGAGGAACGGGTGACGGCCCTGCTGGAAGCCCTCGACCTCGCGGTCGAGCTCGACACGCGGGAGGGGCGCGTGCCGCTCCTGGACGGAGTCTCCTTCGAGGTCGCCGCCGGCGAGACCCTGGCCCTGGTGGGCGAGTCGGGCTCGGGCAAGACGCTCACGGCCCTGACGGTGCTCGGGCTGGTGCCGCCGCCGCTGCGCGTCCGCGCGGGGCGGGCCTTCTTCCGCGAGCGCAACCTGCTGCGGCTCCCCGAGCGCGAGCTGCGCCGGCTGCGCGGGCGCGAGCTCGCGATCGTGTTCCAGGATCCGCTGGGCGCGCTGCACCCGCTGCTGACGGTGGAGCGCCAGCTCACGGAGGTGCTCGAGGTCCACGAGCGCCTGACCCGCCGCGCCGCGCGCCCGCGCGCCGCCGCGGCCCTGGAGGAGGTCGGACTGGAGCCGGAGCGCGTGCTGGCCGCCTACCCGCACGAGCTCTCGGGCGGCATGCGCCAGCGCGTGGCCATCGCCATGGCCCTGCTCCTGCGCCCGGCGCTGCTCTTCGCCGACGAGCCCACCACCGCGCTCGACGCGCACCTCGAGGTGCAGGTGCTGGAGCTCCTGCGCGCGCTCCAGCGCCGCCACGGCACGGCCGTGGTCCTGATCTCGCACGACCTCGCGCGCGTGGCCGAGTTCGCCGACCGCGTGCAGGTGCTCTACGCCGGGCGCACCCAGGAGAGCGCCGCCGCGCGAGTCCTGTTCGAGCGTCCGCTGCACCCCTACACGCGCGGACTCCTCGCCAGCACGCCCACGCTCGCCGGCGAGCCGCGCTTCCCGCTGCCGGCCATCCCCGGCCAGCCGCCCGATCCGCTGGCGCGTCCGCCGGGCTGCGCCTTCCACCCGCGCTGCCCCCTGGCGAGCGCGCGCTGCCGCGCCGAGGTGCCACCGCTCGAGAGCCTGCGCGCGCCCTCGGACCACCGCACGGCCTGCTTCGAGACGCCGCGGCTCCTCTTGGAGCGGGGCGCGTGAGCGCGCCGCTGCTCGTGGTGAGCGCGCTCACCAAGCTCTACCCGCGGCGGCGCACGGCCCCCTTCCGCCCGCCGCCGCCGCCGGTGCGCGCGCTCGCGGAGGTCTCCTTCACGCTGGCGCCCGGCGAGGCCCTGGGCCTGGTGGGCGAGTCGGGCTCGGGCAAGTCGACCCTGGCGCGCTGCCTGGTCGGGCTGGAGGTGCCGACCTCGGGCTCGATCCGGCTCGGGGACGAGGAGCTGGTCGGGCGCAGTCCGCGCGCCTGGCGCGCGCTGCGCCGGCGCATCCAGCTCGTGTTCCAGGACCCGAGCGCCTCGCTCGATCCGCGCCAGACCGCGCTGGCGAGCGTGGCCGAGCCGCTGGTCATCCATCGCCTCGGGAAGCCGCGCGAGCGCCGGGTGCGGGCCCTGGAGCTGCTCGAGTCGGTGGGGCTCGCCGCCAGCCAGGCCGGGCACTACCCGCACGAGCTCTCGGGCGGCCAGCGCCAGCGCGTCGGCATCGCACGGGCGCTGGCGCTGGCCCCGGAGCTGCTCGTGTGCGACGAGCCGGTCAGCGCGCTCGACGTGTCGGTGCGGGCCCAGATCCTCAACCTCCTGCACGAGCTGCAGGAGCGCCTGGGGCTGGCGCTCTTCTTCATCGCCCACGATCTCGCGGTCGTGCGCGCACTGTGCACGCGCGTGGCGGTGCTGCACGAGGGACGCGTGGTGGAGCTGGCCACGAGGGAGGAGCTCTTCGCGCGGCCGCAGCACGCGTACACGCGGGGGTTGCTGGGGAGCGCGCCGAGGGGGAGGTAGGGGCGGGGGCGCGGCACTGGGACGGGCAGGGGGCAGGCGGGATCTTCTTCTGCGAGCGAGCGCGGAGGGGAAGGCCGCGAAAGCCTGACGCCCCCTCTGCGGGGCCCCGCCGCTTGCCGGAGGACGCTCGCCGGCCCGGGGGCGCGTGCAGTCTCGGT
>Ga0315910_10005201_pt1 | contig 10696 bp, 8 predicted proteins | sample EdamamesoilMG_FD_204470 | JGI IMG/M metagenome (GOLD analysis project Ga0315910, IMG submission 204470) | Garden soil microbial communities collected in Santa Monica, California, United States - Edamame soil | ecosystem: Environmental > Terrestrial > Soil > Garden | place: USA: California...
GGGACTGGAGACGGGAACAGCGGGTTCAGCGGAATCCAGCGCGAGTCTCCTTTGAATTGGGCGCCGTTCGGATCACTCCGGGCGGCGCCTTTTTCATTTTCCGGGTGACCCCGACAGATTTTCTCCGGCGTTACGACTGTGAATGTCGATGCGACCAGAAGAACAACACGCATGACTGAAATCGTCGCGCCCGCGCCGGCAAGCTTGTCGCTCGCTGACACCGGGCTGCAGCGAATCCTTCGCGCGTATGCACCGATGTGTCATCGGCTTGCCGCGAGCCACGAAGCAAACCCCGAAGTGGCGCGCGATCTCGCGCAGGACATTCTCGTGGCGGTGTGGCGCGCCTGGCCCTCGTTCCGTCAGCAATGTTCGGAGCGCACGTATGTCGCGCGCATCGCGCAGTACCGCATCGCTACCCACATACATCGCGCGGTGCGCGAGCCGCGCCTCGCGCCATTGTCGGAAGACCTCGTCGCGCGGGAAGCCACGCCCGAAGACGACGCCATTCGCAACGACGAACGCGCGTTCCTGACCGCGCATGTGCGACAGCTCCCCATCTCGCTTCGCGAAGTGGCGGTTCTGCTGCTGGAAGGTTTCACGCCGGCGGAGATCGCCGACACACTGGGCCTGACGCCGAACGCGGTCTCGATACGTGGCCTGCGCGCGCGCGAGCTGCTGCGCGCCAGTCTCGAGATTGGTGCCGCTGGAGAACCGCGATGAGCGACGAATTCGGGCAATGGAACAAACTGGCCAGGCTCTGGCTCGCGGAGACGCCGGCAGTATCGAGCGATGACATCGAACGGCACGCGCGCCGTCAGCGGCGAGGCCTGCTGGCGCTTGCGGTGGCCGAAGCCGTGGGCTTCGCGCTCGTTTTCGTCGGCGCCTTCTGGATATCGATGCACACCGCGATGGTCGCGATGTCCGCTCTAACGATGGTGTTCTTTGCCGCCTGCGGCTTTCTGCAACACCGCATGCGACGCGAGCCGCCGCCATCCGGCGGCAGCGATCTGTTGAGCTCGCTCGAGGTGAGCATCGCGCGCGAGGAATGGAACCTCGCCCAGCTTGGCATCGGACGCGCCGTCACGTTTCTGACGTTCTTCGCCATCGTAATGGTGGCTTCCAACCACCTGCGATTCCTGGCGAGCACGCCGGCCGAGACGTTGTGGTCCCTGTTCGGGATCGCCTTGATCGTGTTGGGCGTGCTGTTGTGGAACGTGTACCTCACGCGGCGCGCGCGCCGGCGAAAGGACAGCCTCGAATCCTTTGCGTTGCGCCTGAGAATGACGTGAACCAGATGGACCGGTACCCGCACGGGACGAAGTGCGGGCCTTTGCCTGTTCGCAGGCCGGGAACGCCGGAAGCGGCTGCCGGCTAGATAGGCCGTCAGGCGAGCGCGCGGCGGATCTTGTCGAGCAGGGCGGTTTCGCTCGCATCGGCGCCATCGGCACCGCCGAGTTCGCCCGAGATCTGCACGAGCGCCTTGCGCTGATCGGCGCTCAGCGTCTGCTTCACTTCAGCGAGCAGCGCGTCGATACCGGCGGCGGTGAATTCCCCATCCTTCTGCTCGACGCCCGAATACACGGCGTCGGTGACCTTGCCGAGCAGCTTCGAGAAGTCGGCCGCGGACGGGTTGCCGAAGAGCGCGAGGCCTTTCACCTTGCCGAACAGGAAATCCCGCTCTTCGAGGCTGCCGGATTGATCGGCCCCGGCGACGAGCGTGAGCACCGAGAGGAAGGCTTCCGAGGCATTCGCGAATTTCACCGACATGATCGCTCCAGTCACCAAAAAACGCTGCGGGGCGCGAAATCTACGTGATTTCAAGGCCTGCCGCAATGAACGGCGCCCGGGACTATCTAGAATCTATCTGACGGCGGAATAACGCTCTTCATCGAAGCCCACCAGCAGGGTCCGTCCCCTTTCGAGCACGGGCCGCTTGATCATCGACGGCTGCTCGAGCATGAGTTTCAGGGCCTTTGCTTCGGTGAGACCGGATTTCGCGGCATCCGGCAGTTTTCGGAACGTCGTGCCGGCGCAATTGAGCAGCGTTTCCCAGCCGACGGCTCCCGCCCACTTCTCGAGCGTGGCGCGGTCGATTCCAGACACCTTGTAATCATGGAATGTGTAAGACACCCCGTGCGAGTCCAGCCAGGCGCGCGCCTTCTTCATCGTGTCGCAGTTCTTGATGCCGTAGAGAGTCGGCTTCATTACGTTCAACGTCCCCTAACTAGCGAAGCAGAGGCGAGCGCCGCAGCCAGAGCGTGAGGGCTGCGCCGACGACCAGCACGCCGGACAGCGCCGCCATCGGCGCTTCGAAGCCACCCGAGGTCTGCTTGAGCCAGCCGACGGCGGAAGGCCCGACGATGCCGCCCACGGCGCCCATGGCGTTGATGAGCGCGATGGAGCCGGCGAGCGCCGTGCCCGAGAGAAATTTTCCGGGCATCGCCCAGAACGGACCCCGCGTGCAGTAGTCGCCGACGGCGGCGACGGCCAATGCCGCCATAGCCCACGCAGGTGAGGCAAAGTAGCCCACGGCGATGAAGCCCACGGCACCCACGAGCGACGGAACGGCAACGTGGAGGAAGCGCTCGCCAGTCCGGTCCGAGCTCATGCTCACCAGGATCATTCCCAGTGCCGCAGCCACGTAAGGAATGGCCGAAAACAATCCGACCTGCAACGTGGTGTAGCCGGAGAGTCCATTGACGATCGACGGCACCCAGAACGTGAGGCCATAGCTCCCCGTCTGGCAGCAGAACATGATCACCGCAAGCAGCCACACGACGGGATGCTTGAGCGCGGCCATGAGCTCGAGGCCATGCCGGGATTGCGCTTCCACGTGTTCAGCCTCGATGCGCGCACCGAGCCAATTGCGCTGAGGTTCGGTGAGCCATTTCGCATCGGCGGGTTTCTCCGTGAGGAAGCCGAGCACCACGAAGCCCAGCAGTACCGCGGGCAATCCTTCGACGATGAACATCCACTGCCAGCCATGCAGCCCCAGGTATTCGTCCATGCTGTGCATGATCCAGCCCGACAACGGCGCGCCGAACACGACGGAGAGCGGGATGCCGATCATGAACCAGGACACGGCCTTGGCCCGGTAGCTTCGCGGAAACCAGTGGCTGAGGTAGTAGATGATGCCGGGCAGGAAGCCCGCCTCGGCCGCGCCCAACAAGAAACGCAGGATGTAGAAGCTCCAGGTGCCCTGCACGAACATCATGCAGACGGAGATGATTCCCCACGTGACCATGATGCGCGCGATCCAGACGCGCGCGCCGTAACGCGCCAGCATGAGATTGCTGGGCACCTCGCACAGTGCGTAGCTGAGAAAGAAGAAGAGACCGAAGCCGAGCCCGAAGGCGGCATCACCAATCCCCAGATCCGGTCCCATCTGCAGCTTCGCGAAGCTGACGTTGACGCGATCCAGCCAGGAGATGATGTAGAGCAGAAGCAGGAAGGGCAGCAGCCGCCAGTGGACGATGCGCATGGTCTGGCGCTCGAGCGCCGCAGTGTTTTCGGTTTCCTGCATGCGGCGCCAGTGTAGGCGAAAAGGATGGGCGATATGATGCCGGCCATTCACGAGATTCGCGGGGACTCACATGAGCGAGACAGGCGAGTGGATCGACGTCGGCGCGGCGGAAGACTTCAAGCGGTCACCGCTACGCGAGGCGAAACTCGGCGAGCGGCTGGTGGCCGTGTCGTTCAGGGACGGGAAGTTTGGCGTCATCTCCAATCTCTGCAATCACGTTGGCGGCCCGCTCGGCAAAGGGAAGCTCGATGGCGAGTTCGTGGTCTGCCCGTGGCACCAGTACAAGTTCCATCGGTGCACGGGCGAAGGTGAGCCGGGCTACGAAGCGGACAAGGTGCCTGGCTACGGGGTGAAGGAAGAGAACGGTCGGTTGTTAGTCACCGCCAGGCCCACGAGCAAACGCGGGCACTTGCCGCACGATCCGCACCCGCTCACGCGCTCTACGGAACGCGCGCCCGGCGGATTGCGCGTCGGCGGCATTTCGACCACGGCGATGGATCCCCGAAATCCGCGCTTCTCGACGTCCGAGCATCTGCTCGGCGTCGCGCTCGAGCACGCGGCCACCGTGCTGGGTGCCGAGACGAAGCTCATCAAGCTCAACGATCTGAACTTCCGCAACTGCGAGGGCTACTACTCGAAGGCGGCAAAGGCCTGCACGTGGCCGTGTTCGGTCACGTCGATGGACAAGACCGACCAGCTCGACCAGGTCTACGAGATGGCCGTGCACTGGGCGGACATCCTGTTGATCGCCACGCCGATCCGCTGGGGTGCGGCGAGCTCGCTGTACTACAAGATGGTCGAGCGCATGAACTGCATCCAGAACCAGATCACCATCAACAACAAGGTGCTGATCCGGAACAAGGTGGCGGCGTTCATCATCACTGGTGGGCAGGATGGCATCCAGGCGGTCGCCGGCCAGATGATGGGGTTCTTCAGCGAGATCGGCTATCTACTGCCGCAGTTCCCGTTCATCGCCCATTCGCTCGGATGGGAGTTCGAGGAGATGGAGCGGAACGTGGACTTCGTGGCGGCCAGCGAAGGGTTGCGCAAGGGCGCGCGCGAACTCGTGAAGCGGAGCGCGGACCTGTCGAAGAGCCTGCTCGAGCGGGAGATCGCCTGCGCATCCATCGAGCGCGGCGGCCGCAAGGCCTCGGCCGACGCCTAGCTGGAGCGGACGACCGACACCCGACGAGGAGCTATCGGAAGGTGAGAGACGTCTGCCGCTGAGACTGGCTCTGCCCGTTCATGCGTTGCACGCCGCTGATCTCTCCAGAAGGGAAGTAGATTTCGGCGAGACGCGAATGCACGTTGGAAATGTGCAGCTGGATGTTGTCGATGAGATCGTGCAGGCCGGGCTGATCGAGCGTCGCCAATGGGGCGCGCTGGATGAACTTGGTGGCGCCCTCGAGAACATCGAGCACCCCTTCACTGCGTGGCAGCGGTTTGAGCGAGCCCTCGAGCTGCGCGAGACAGAACTGGCAGGAACGCGGGAATTCGTCATCGCGCAGCAGGAACTGGAGTACGTCGGCGCGTTTGACGCGCGAGCGCATCTTCAGCCGATACATCTGGTAGCCGGAGAGCGACTTCAGCACGCTCATCCACTGCACGGTTTCGAAGGGGCGCAGCTCGGGGGTTTCCGCGGGCAGTAGTTGGGCAGAGCGTACGTCGACGATTCGGCTCGTCATGTCGGCACGCTCGAGGTTCCGGCCCAACGTGCTGAACGTGTGAGCGTCGTTGCGGTTCATGGTGCCGTCGAGCATCCCAGCGATGGTCTGCAGCGTGATGACCACCCGTTTCAGGAAGTCGAAGCGCGTTCGCTTGTTGATGCCGGCCGACAGATCCTTGTTGAACTCGGCGAAGAACTCGTTGAGAAGTTCCCAGGCTTCGGCAGGCAGGATTTCGCGCAGCGTACGTGCATTTTCACGCGCCGCGGCCAGCGAGCGGCAGATCGAGCCGGGGTTGGCGTTGTCGGCGATCAGGAAGTTGACGACGTCGCGCTCTTCGCCCTTCGTGGCCTTGTTGGATGCATCGAACTCGGCGCGGTTGCCCGAGATGTCGACGAGCGGCAGCCAGCCTGGCGCGATGCCGCCGGGGAGATCGAGCAGCAGGTTGGTGTTCACGCCGATGATGCGCGCGGTGTTCTCCGCGCGTTCGAGGTAGCGCGAGAGCCAATAAACGTTCTCGACGACTCTAGCGAGCATGCGGTCTCATGGTGCCGGGTGAGGAAAGTGGGGAGTGCGACCGTGCGCGAGCACTCGCTTTCGAACCGTTTGCACTCCCCACTTTCCTCACCCGGCACCTTCCGTATCCACGATCCACGTGTCCTTGCTGCCGCCGCCCTGCGACGAGTTCACGACGAGCGAGCCCTTGCGCAGCGCGACGCGCGTGAGGCCGCCGGTGGTCACCGCGGTCTGGGGGCCGCTGAGGATGAACGGGCGCAAGTCGACGTGGCGCGGCTCGAGCCTGTCGTTCACCAGCGTGGGCACGGTAGATAGGGTGACGATCGGCTGCGCGATGAAGCTGCGCGGATCCGCCTTGAGCGATTCGGCGAACTTCGTGCGCTCGGCCTTCGTCGACATGGGACCCATGAGCATGCCGTACCCGCCCGAACCATCCACCGGTTTCACGACGAGCTGGTCGAGATGACCGAGCACATGCTCGAGCTGCTTGCCGTCGCCGCAACGGTACGACGGCACGTTCGGCAGTATGGCGTCCTCGCCGAGGTAGTACTTGATCATGTCGGGCACGTACGTATAGACGAGCTTGTCGTCGGCGACGCCCGCGCCCGGTGCATTCGCGAGCGCCACCTTGCCCGCGGCCCAGGCGCGCATGAGACCGGGCACGCCGAGCGAAGAATCCTTGCGGAACACCTCGGGGTCCAGGAAGTCGTCGTCGATGCGGCGATAGATGACATCGACGCGCGTCCATCCGCGCACCGTCTGCATGTAGACGCAGTCGTCGCTATCTACCGCAAGGTCGCGGCCTTCCACGAGCTCGCAGCCCATCTGGCGCGCGAGATAGGCGTGCTCGAAATATGCCGAGTTGTAGATGCCCGGCGTGAGCACGACGACTTCGGGGCGCGATTCCTGGCGTGGGGAGAGCGCCGTGAGCATGTCGAAAAGTTGTGAAGGGTAGTCGTCGACAGGCAGGATGGCCGCGCTCTCGAACAACTCGGGAAACACACGTTTGACCACCTGCCGGTTCTCGAGCATGTAAGAGACGCCCGAGGGTACGCGCAGGTTGTCTTCGAGCACGTAGACCGTGCCGTCCTTGTCGCGGATGAGGTCCGAGCCGCAGATGTGCGCCCAGGTGCCGAGCGGCGGCTTGATGCCGCGAACGACGGACCGGAAGTTCTTCGACGTCGAGATGATCGAGGCGGGCATGAGCCCGTCCTTGATGAATTTCTGATCGTGGTAGATGTCGTCGATGAAGAGGTTCAGCGCCGCCGCGCGCTGGATGAGCCCCGCCTCGATCTTCTGCCATTCCTTGCGCGAGATGGTGCGCGGGATGATGTCGAGCGGCCAGGCGCGGTCGATGGAGCCGTCCTGCTCGTGGTAGACCGTGAAGGTGATGCCCATGGCCTTGATGGCGATTTCGGCCGCCTGCTGGCGAACCGCGATCTCGTCGCCGTCCATGTCCGTCAGGTAACGCATGAGCTGGCGGCCGGCCGCGCGAGCGCCGCCACCGGGTCCCACGAGCTCGTCGTGGAATCCGGGGGAAGGGTATGACGTCCAGTCGGTTTTCATGAGTGCCGACCCAAAAATACCAGAGCCAAATGACCATGTTCAAAAAAGTGCGCGGCGACAGTGTGCGCGCATCCTGATGGTGCCGAAGCACTATTTTCCGGCCATATTGGTGCGGCTCGCCTAACAGGCCGCCTGTGTAGAATGGCCGCGTGTCCATACATGTCGCACTCAATCACGTCACGCACTACCGCTATGACCGGCTCGTGGCGCTCGGGCCACAGATCGTGCGCCTTCGCCCGGCTCCGCACTGCCGGACGCGCATCATTTCCTACTCGTTGAAGGTCACGCCGTCGAAGCACTTCATCAACTGGCAGCAGGATCCGGAGTCTAACTACCTGGGCCGGTTCGTGTTCCCGGAGAAGACGCAGGAGCTGCGCATCGAGGTGGACCTGGTCGCCGAGATGGCGGTGCTCAATCCTTTCGATTTCTTCCTCGAGCCGTACGCGGAGACGTTTCCGTTCGCGTACCAGGGATCCGACAAGCGGGATCTCGCTCCCTATCTCGTGATGTTCCGCGGCGAGCCCAAGTTCAAGGCGTACCTCGCCACCATTCCGCGCGACCGTAGACGCACCATCGATTTCCTCGTGGAGCTCAACGCGAAGCTCGCGAAGGACATCAAATACCTCATCCGCATGGAGCCCGGCGTGCAGACGCCGGAGCTCACGCTCACGAAATGTTCGGGCTCTTGCCGTGACTCCGCGTGGCTGCTGGTGCAGCTGCTGCGGCACATGGGGCTGGCGGCGCGATTCGTTTCCGGCTACCTGATCCAGCTCACGGCCGACATGAAATCGCTCGATGGGCCATCGGGCCCGGAGAAGGACTTCACCGATCTGCACGCCTGGTGCGAGGTCTATCTACCTGGCGCGGGCTGGATCGGCCTCGACCCCACCTCGGGCCTGCTCGCAGGTGAAGGGCACATCCCGCTGGCCTGCACGCCCGAACCGGGCGCGGCCGCGCCCGTCACCGGCGCCGTCGACAAGGCCGAGGTCGAGTTCGAACATCACATGAAGGTGGAGCGCATCTGGGAAGCGCCGCGCGTCACCAAGCCGTACACCGAAGCGCAGTGGGCAGAAATAGAAAAGCTGGGTCACGCCATCGATGCGCAGCTGCTCGCGGGCGACGTCCGGCTGACGATGGGCGGCGAACCCACGTTCGTGTCGGTGGACGACCCCGATGGTCCCGAGTGGAATACCACCGCGATGGGGCCTGACAAGCGAAAGCTTGCCATCGAGGTCTACAGCCGGCTCAAGCAGAAGTACGCGCCGCAGGGCCTGTCGCATTTCGGGCAGGGGAAGTGGTATCCCGGCGAGCAGCTGCCTCGGTGGTCACTCAATTGTTTCTGGCGCCGGGACGGGGAACCCATCTGGGAAAATCCGAAGCTGCTCGACGACGAGAAAACGAACCGGGGCGTCACGGCCGAGAAGGCCGGACAGTTCCTGGCCGGCGTCGCCGGGAAGCTTGGCCTCGCTCCCGAACATATCTTCGCGGCATTCGAAGACGTGTTCTATTACCTCTGGCGCGAGCGGCGGTTGCCCTCGAACGTCGATCCGTTCAAATCGAAACTCGAAGATCCGCAGGAACGTGCGCGACTCGCGAAGGTCTTCGAGCAGGGCCTCGACAAGATCGTCGGGCACGTGCTGCCCGTTTCACGCGATCCATCGGGCGCGCGCTGGCGCACCGGACCCTGGTTCCTGCGCCGCGAGCGCTGCTATCTACTTCCGGGCGATTCTCCGGTGGGTTTTCGGCTGCCGCTGGACTCGCAGCCCTGGGTGACGAAGGGCGACTACCCCTACATCTACGAGCCCGATCCGATGGCGCCGCCATCACCCCTCCCGCGGGCGGCCGACATTCGCAGGCAGTTCCTTGGCGATTTTCGCGATGAAGGGGCCGAGGGCGCGGCCGGCACTGGCGCAGCGCGCGGCGGCAAGGGTGCACGCAAAGGAGCGCGAGCTCGTGACGGCGTCGTGGCGCCGGAATCCGCGCCCGGCTTCCTCCAGTCCTCGGGCGACATCACGCGCACCGCCATGTGCGCCGAGCCGCGCAATGGCTCTCTCTATATATTCATGCCGCCCACCAACCGGCTCGAGGAATACCTCGAACTCGTCGCGGCCGTCGAAGCGGTCGCCTCCGACATGAACACGCCGGTGGTGCTCGAGGGATACGAGCCGCCGAAAGACCCGCGGCTCAACCGCTTCAGTGTGACGCCGGATCCGGGCGTCATCGAAGTGAACATCCATCCCTCGGGCAGCTGGGAAGAACTGGTCGATCGCACCACGCATCTCTACGCCGCCGCCCGCGAGAGCCGCCTCACTACCGAAAAGTTCATGATCGACGGCCGCCATACCGGCACCGGCGGTGGTAACCACTTCGTGTTGGGGGGCGCAACCCCGGCGGACTCGCCTTTCCTGCGTCGTCCGGATCTGCTGCGCAGCCTGCTGGCTTACTGGCACAACCATCCCGCGCTGTCGTACCTGTTCAGCGGCCTGTTCGTGGGGCCCACTTCGCAGGCGCCGCGCGTGGACGAAGCCCGCAACGATTCGCTCTACGAACTCGAGCTCGCCTTCAAGCAGTTGCCTCCGCCGGGGCAGCCTGTGGCGCCGTGGATCGTCGATCGGCTGTTCCGCAACCTGCTCATCGACTCCACCGGCAACACGCATCGCTCCGAGTTCTGTATCGACAAGATGTTCTCGCCCGACGGCAACACGGGCCGGCTGGGTTTGCTCGAGATGCGCGCCTTCGAAATGCCTCCGCACGAGCGCATGAGCCTCACGCAGCAGCTCATGCTGCGTTCGCTGATCGCGCGGTTCTGGCGGGAACCCTATCAACCCGCGAGGCTCGCGCGCTGGGGCACCGAGCTGCACGACCGATTCATGCTGCCGTACTTCGTCCAGCGCGATCTCGACGACGTCGTGGCCGAGCAGAACGCCGCGGGCTTTCCGCTGAAGGGGGAATGGTTCGCGCCGCATCTCGAGTTCCGCTTCCCCAAGTACGGTGACTTCGCCGCCTTCGGCACGGAAGTGGAACTGCGCCAGGCGCTCGAGCCCTGGCACGTCATGGGCGAAGAGGGCGCAGCGGGTGGCGCGGTGCGTTATGTGGATTCTTCGGTCGAGCGGCTGCAGGTACTGGTGACCGGACTTGCGCCTGATCGCTACACGCTGACCTGCAATGGACGACGGATCCCTTTGCGATCGACCGGTACCGTCGGAGAATTCGTGGCTGGCGTGCGCTACAAGGCCTGGGCGCCACCCTCGGCGCTGCATCCGCTGCTGCCCGCGCAATCACCGCTGGTCTTCGACCTGGTCGACACCTGGATGAATCGCTCGATGGGCGGCGCTCAGTACCACGTGGCGCATCCGGGCGGCCGCAACTACGACACTTTCCCGGTAAACGCTTTCGAGTCGGAAAGCCGGCGTCTGGCGCGATTTGT
>Ga0315910_10005202_pt1 | contig 10694 bp, 4 predicted proteins | sample EdamamesoilMG_FD_204470 | JGI IMG/M metagenome (GOLD analysis project Ga0315910, IMG submission 204470) | Garden soil microbial communities collected in Santa Monica, California, United States - Edamame soil | ecosystem: Environmental > Terrestrial > Soil > Garden | place: USA: California...
TTCATGGGCTTCGGGTGACGAGTGCGGGTGGCGGTGCTCATGGGTTCACCGTCACGTTGGTCGAGGTCGGATTGAAGTCGGGACTACTCGCCGTGATCGTGGTGGTGCCGGCGGCGACACCCGCGATCTGCGCGTTGGGCGAGTTGGTCGCGCCCGCGGCCACCGTGACGGTCGCCGGAACCGTGGCGACATCCGGTGCGCTGCTGGTCACGCTGATGGTCAACGGAACCACGACCGTCTGGTTGTTCGGGTTGTCGGCGCCCGGCGTGCTGACTCCGACTCGCATCGTCCCGTTGGCGCCGCGCGCGATGGAGCTCGGAATCGTATCGAAGCGCAGGTTGGGCACGACGACGTTGACGTTCGCATCCTGTACCGAGTTGTACCCGGGCGCGGTCGCGGTGATCGTCGTGCTGCCGAGGCCAATGCCGGTGACGACGAAGTACGCGCCCGTGTCATTCGCCGGGATCGTGACGGTCGCGGGCACCGTGCAAACAGCGGTCGAGTTGCAGACGAGATTGACGGTCAACGGTTGCGGGCTGCTATATGACGAGCCGCTCACCGCGCGATACACGTACACCTCGAACTGGTAGTTGCGCAGACCGCGTCCGACCGTGAGCGTGGTATCCGAGAAGCGCAGCTCGGGCGGAATCACGGTGACAGTGCCCGACGTGCCGACGATTCCGGTTGCTGCCGACTCCGCGCGCACCCGATAGCTGCCCGCTGTTGTCGGCGTTTCGACGTACAGCGTCGGCGACTGGTTGCTGCCCACCGCGATGGTGGCCTGCGACACGCTGTTGCCGCCCGTGGCCGCACTGAAGAAGCCCGTCACGATCCCATCGGGAATGCCTTCGACGATCGACAGATCGGCGGACAGCGCTGTAGCGGGTGTCTGGTTGTTCGGGTTGTCCGCGCCGGGCACGCTGAGCCGCACGTTGAAGGCGTCACGCGGACTGGCAGGGCTGCGCGGATTCTCCAGGTTGATCACCTGGTACTGCGGCACGATGACGTTGGCCGAGATGGGCGTCACCGAGTTGTTGAACCCGGCGGCGCTCGCGGTGATGGTCACCGGCGTGCCCGAGGTGAGATCCACTCCCGTCACCGTGAAGTACTGGCTGGCGTCGTTGGCCGGAATGGTCACGGTCGCAGGCACGCTGACGCGTGACGGGTCCGAGCTCGTCAGGTTGACCGTCAACGGAGTCGGTGCGGTGAAGCTCGAACCATTGATGGCCCGGTACACGTAGACCTCGAACTGGTAGTTCTGCAGGCCACGGCCGACGGTGATGCTGGTATCAGAGAAGCGCAGCTCCGGCAGCACGACCGTGGTTGCGGCGGAGAGGCCGCTCGCGCCCAGCGTCGGAGCATTGCCCTGCACGCGATAGCTGCCGCCGGCCGTCGGCGTGTTCACGTAGATCGTCGGCGAGTTGGTGCTTCCCGCCGCGATCGTGGTCTGGGTGATCAACGAGCCGCCCGTCAGGGCAGAGTAGAACCCGTCGACGATATCGACCGGATTCGCTTCGGCGATCGCCAGGTCGACCGTCAGCGGCGCGACCAACGTCTGGTTCTGCGGATTGTCCGCGCCCGGGACATTCAGCCGTACGTTGAAGTTGTCGCGAGCACTCGCCGCGCTGCGCGGGTTGTCGAGACTCGGGAACAACAGCGTCGGCGTCACCACGTTGACGTTGACCGGGATCGTCGTCGGGTCATGGCCCGGTGCGCTTGCGGTGATGGTCACGGGCGAATCGGTATTGGCGACGCCGGTGATCACGAAGTACTGGCTGCTGTCGTTGGCCGGGATGGTCACGGTTGCAGGCACGGTCACGCGCGAAGGATCCGAGCTGGTCAACGAAACGGTGGTCGCCGTCGGGCTCGTCACGCTGGTATTGCCCACCACGCGATACACGTAGACCTCGAACTGGTAGTTCTGGAGTCCCCGACCCACGGTGATGCTGGTGTCGCTGAAGCGCAGCGCCGGTGTCTGGACCGTGATCAGGCCGGATGTTCCGACCGCACCGAGGGCGGCGTTGGACGCCTGCAGCCGGTAGGTACCCGCCCCGGTCGGCGAACCGACGTACCGGGTGAACGTCGTGGTGCTGCCCGCGGCGATGCTGAGCTGCATGATCGCCGGCGTGCCACCGGTCGCGGCCGTGTAGATGCCATCGACGATTCCGGGTGGCGACATATCGATGAACGACAAGTCGACCAGCGCCGTCGTCACCGGTGTCTGGTTGTTCGGGTTGTCCGCGCCAGGCACGGTGAAGCGTACGGTGAACGATTCGCGGGCACCGCCCACCGCGCGGGTGGCGTTGAACCCGGAGAACGACATCTGCGGCGCGACGACATTGACTGTCGCGGGCGTGGCCTGCGTGGCGTAGCCAGGCGAGCTCGCCGTCACGGTGACCGGCGTGCCGCTGGTGAGCTCGACGCCGGCGACCCGGAAGTACGCGCTGTTGTTGTTCGCGGCGATGTCGAATGTCGCCGGCACCGAAACCCTGGTCGGATCGGAGCTTGTCAGGGTGATCGTGGCGCCGGCCGGCGGACTGTAGGAAGCGGCGCCGGTGCGCAGATACGCATACACCTCGAACTCGTAATTGCGCAGCCCGCGGCCCACGGTGAGCGTCGTGTCGCTGAAGGTGATCGTCGGTTGCGCGGTGATGTTCGCGTTGTAAGTGCCGTTGGGCAGGCCCGCCGCGCTCATGACCACCTGCGTCGTGCCGATCGCAACGCCGGTGAGGTTCACCTTCACCACGCCGCCGGAGGTCTGGCCTTCCGGAATATCGATCTGCGCCGGGCTCACGGTCACCAGCGCCGGATTCGCGGCGGCCAGCGACACACTGATGCCTCCCGCCGGCGCCGGACGCGACAGGCTGAGCGTGAAGACGTGAGTCATGGACGCCGGGATCGAGCCCGACGGTCCGGTCAGCGTCATGGTGATGGCCTCGACGTTGATCGGAATGGTGCCGTCCTGGTAGCCCGTTGCCGTTGCCGTGACTGTGGCGGTGCCAGGCGCGACACCGGTGACCGGGATGCTGAGCAGCGTGTGGCCCTCAGGCACGGTGACGCTCGCCGGCACCGTGAGCACGGCCGGGTTCGAGCTGCTGAGCGAGATCACGAGACCACCCGCCGGCGCCGGATCCGACAGCGTCGCCGGCACGTTGCGCGAGAGTCCCGGCGCGACGACCGCGCCCGAGCCGAAGTTGATGGACACCGGCCGCACCGATATCTGCGAGGTGCCGGTGACGTAGCCCGTGGCCTGCGCGGAAATCGTCGTGTTGCCGACCCCGACAGTCGTCAGGGTGGTGTTCACGGTAGTTTGACCTGCGGGCAGCGTCACGGTCGGCGGCACCGTCGCGAAGGTCGGCGACGAGCTCGACAGGTTGATCGTGACTCCACCCGCGGGCGCGGCCGCGGACGAGGTGATGGTGAGCTGCGAGGTTCGGCCCACGCCCACCGTCAGCGTGTCGGGCGCGATGGACAGCGTCGGCGGCGGCACCACGGTCACGCGCGACTGGGCGCTCGTGAAGCCGGCGCGGCTCGCGGTGATCGTGGTCGCGTCGAACATCGAACCGGTGACAGGCACGAGTGCGGTCAACTGCCCTTCCGGCACGGTCACGTTCGGCGGAACGGTGGCGACGATCGGGATGCTCGACACCAGGTTGATCAGCTGCCCACCGGCCGGCGCCGCATATGGCAGCGTCAGCGTGAGATTCTGCGTGGTACCGCTGACCAGGGTCATCTGCGCAGGCGTGAGCGTCAGCGCCGGCGTAAGGACGGTCAGCGACAATTCGCCTGAGAACACAAACGCGCCCGCATTCAGCGGATCGGGCATGCGCACGCGTACCGCGCTCACGCCACCGGTCACCTGGTTGGCCAACGAGGCGTCGATGCGCGTCGAGCTCACGAAGGTGGTCGGCACGGCCACGCCATTGACGAACGCGACGGCATCGGTGGTGAACTGCGTGCCGGTGAGCTGCAGCTGCACCGCACCCTGGTTCACGTAGACAGTCGAGGGTGAGATGGAATTCAGTCGGAACTGGGGTCCCGTGACGGTGAGCGCGGCCGCGCGGCGCACTTCGCCCGCATCGACCAGCAGGCGCAGCGCATTGCCGCCCAGCGTCGCGTCGGCCGCCGCGGTGACCGACAGCTGCATCTGGCTGGCGCCGTTGCCCAGGATCTGCGCGCTCAGGCCGGGATTCTCGAAGGTCACGCTGGTCGCGTTCTGCAACCGGTCGCCCGTCACCGTCACGACGACGGTTTCCCCCTGCTCGATGGCAGCCGGGGTGACCGATGCGATGGCGGGCGACTGGCCCACCGACACCTTGCCGTTCGCCACGAGGTAGGGAATACCGCGCAGCGCCCAAGTGACGTTGCCGGTGATGTCGCCCGCCGGGACGGTGATGGCGTTGAGCGTATTGCCGCTGGCCCGATTGCCGACACCGCTCGGCGACGAGGCGAGGTCGATGGCGATCGCGGGTCCCGCGTTGTTGCGGATATCGACGAAGTTGAAAGTCGGGGACGAACCGCTGACCACGACGCCCTGGCCGTACTCGACCACCACGTTTTCGAGCCGCGAAGCGCCGGCACCGGAATTGAAGGTCAGGCGGCCCCACTGCCCGGGCGCTCCCGCGCCGCCGGTACGAACCGCGTCCGAAGTGAAGACGATGGGGCTCGCGATGGTGCCGAGCGCGCTCAGCGCGCCGTTCTGCACGGAAACCGCGACGCCGGCCTGCACGTAGACCGTGACTCCCGGCTGGATGGTCAGCGTGGCGTTGCTGAGGATGTCGACATTGCCGGTGACCACGTACGGCGAATTGGCCGTGCTCCAGGTGGTGCTGGAATTGATCGGGCCACTGACGTTGGTCTGCGCGGCTGCGCCGAACGACTGCGCCAGCGCCCAGAGGCCCAGCAGCGCCGCTCCCACGACGCCCCTGCCCGCACCCACACCACCGATTTCACGAGACCTGAAAACTGAGCGCACACGAAGCTCCGTGAGCGCACCGCCATGGCGATGCGCCCCTGATGTAATCCTCACGATCCGGAAGTCCCGTCCCTAACTAACCCGAGCTGTGACTTCCCGCCGGCTGGGCCCGAGGGCTGCCGGAATTGCTGTTTTGACCGTCGAACGAAATGCGGCCGCGGGCGGCGCCGGTCGTCGCGCGCGTGGCGCGTCCCGGGTGCTGCGTGCGGTGAATGCGGATGGGAAGGAAGACGGAAATGCTCGACTGGCGGCGTTCGAGCCGTCGCGCGGGTCCCTGGCCGGACCAGGCACTGTGTCTTTCCGTGTGCTCAATCTTGTTTGTCCTGACGCCGGCACTTCTGGATGCCGGTCGTCTCCCTGAGTGGACGCTGCGAGTCGGGCGGGAAGATAGCCGAGCGAAGTGACGCGCACAAGAACGTCGCGCGACACCGACGAAGCCATGGACATAACGCGATGACCGCGCAAGCGCTTTCATCCAGCTAACTACCCCGGGATGGTTCGCGAGCGGCGCCTCATGAACTTCTCCTAACTTTTTGTTGTGACGGCCAATTCGAATGCGCGGGCGCGCCTGGAATGCACTTGGATGACGTCGCGGGCGACTCGCGTGTCACGAAACGGATTTTCGTGACACGCGAGACCCGATCCGGCACGCCCCATTCCGGGGCAGACCGCGGAGACCCTCGAAGCCTCCGGCGGGGCCGACTCGACGTCGCCCGGGGGACGCGAGCCGCGACCGGCCGACCCCCTGCGACCGCAACCACGGTGTCCCCAAACGCCAGGGCCGCGAGAGTAGTTAGACCACGCGCATGCGAAGACGCGGGCAACATGGTCACGACGGGAACGGGCTCCGATTCCGAACCGCAAGGCCGTCGCAACCCCCGTTTCGGGGGCCCCCGCCCACTCTTATATATATGCCCGTCCGGGCCTCTCGCGCGGGCCCCGCCGCGCGGCGCCAGTAGTTAGTCAGCGGGCAGCCGGGCGCGCCTGCGGCGCCTTTTGGCGGCTAGGGGAAACCACTAGACTGGCCCGGCCGGCGGCAAACTTCCCCCGGCGCAGGCGCCGGATTACCCTGCGGCGTGCAAAGCGAATCGCCGGCCGACCAGCCCCGGGGCTCGACGCCCCACTCCGAAGACCGCAGACATGCCACCACCGAACGCAAGGTCCGGTACGGCTTTGCGGTCGCCATCGCCTTCCTCGGCGCCATTGGTTTCGTTTCGTACCTGTCGGTGGTGCGGCTCACCGAAAATTCGCGCCTGGTGACCCGCTCCCATGCCGTGATGTCCGACATCGACGCGCTGGTCGCGACGACTTTCGAAGCCGAATCCTCGCAGCGCGCGTACATCATCTCGGGCGAAGAACAGTTCGCGGAGGACTATGCGAGCGCGGCCCAGCGCGTCGAACGCCTGCTGCTCGAGTTGCGCGCCGCGGTACGCGACCAGCCCGCGCAGCTCGCGCGAATCGACCCGCTGGCGGCGGCGGTGCGCGGACGCTTGAAGCGCAGCCAGGAAATCGTCGAGTTGCGCCGGGGTTCGGGCATGGAAGCCGTGCAGCGCCGGCTCGCGCAGAGCGAGAGCCGGCCCGGCGTGTCGCTGCAGAGGGAAATCCGCCGCCTTGCGCAGAACATGAAGACCGCCGAGTTCGCGCAGCTCGAAGCTCGCGAGTCGCTGGCCCGGCGCAGCGCGGTGCTCACCAAGGCCGTGATCGTGGGCGGCAGCGCCCTGGCGCTGCTGTTCGTGGCCTTCGCGCTGCTCGCGATCCGCCGCGACTTCGCCGGGCGCGCACGCGCGGAAGCCGAGCTCAACCGCTTCTTCGACCTGTCGATCGACCTGTTCGCCATCGCCGACGCCGAGGGCTATTTCAGGCGCGTGAGTCCGGCGATCACCGAGATGCTCGGCTACTCGGTCGCCGAAGCCGAACGCATTCCCTACATGGAGCTCATCCACCCCGAGGATCGCGAACGTGCGCGCGAAGCGGTCACGAAGCAGCTGGTCAGCGGCGAACGCATCGATGCCTTCGTGGGGCGCATGCGCCACAAGAACGGCAGTTGGCGCGTGTTGTCGTGGCGCTCCATGCCGCGCGGCCGACTGATGTTCTCCACCGCGCGCGACGTGACCGACGAGATCGATGCGGCCAACCAGCTGCGCGCGGCCAAGGAGCAGCTCGAGGCGCGCGTCACCGAGCGCACCCGCGATCTCGAACAGGCCAACGCGTTTCTGCGTCACAGCGAACAACGCTTCCGCGCGCTGATCGAGAACAGCTCCGACTGCATCGCGCTCACCGATGCCGAGCGCAGGTTCGTCTATGTGAGCCCATCGGTCACACGCATCGAGGGTTACGCTCCGGAGGCGCTGCTGGGAAAGGACGCTGCCGAACAGACCCACCCGGACGACCTGCCTTCCCTCGGACGCGGGATGGAAGAGCTGATCGTCAGCCCCGGCAAGCCGCTCCCGGCGATCTGGCGCCGGCGCCACAAGGACGGCCGCTGGATCTGGCTCGAGGGTGTCGCCACCAACCTGCTCGACGATCCGGCGGTGCGCGCCGTGGTCTGCAACTACCGCGACATCACCGACCGGCTCGCGCACGAAAGCCGTCTCGCCGAGCAGTTGCAGCGTCTCGCGCTGCTGTCGCGCCTCACCCGCGCCATCGGCGAGCGCCAGGACCTGCGCAGCATCTTCCAGGTGGTGGTGCGCAACATCGAAGAGGAATTGCCGGTCGATTTCTGCTGCATCTGCCTGTACGACGCGGGCGTGAACCAGCTCAACGTGAGCTGCGTGGGTTTACGCAGCGAGCCGCTGGCGCGCCAGCTCGGGCTCGAACGGGATTCCATCCTCGCGGTGGACGAGAACGGGCTGGGACGCTGCGTGTCGGGATACCTGGTGTACGAGCCCGACATCGGCCACGCGAAGTTCGAATTCCCGCGGCGCATGGGCAGCATCGGCATGCGCTCGCTGGTGATCGCGCCGCTGCTGGTCGAGAGCCGCGTATTCGGCGCGCTGATCTGCGCGCGGCGCACGGCCGAGGCGTTCAGCAGCGGCGAGTGCGAGTTCCTGCAGCAGACCAGCGAACACACCGCGCTCGCCGCCCACCAGGCGCAGCTGTACACCGCCCTGCAACAGGCCTACGACGATCTGCGCCAGACGCAGCAGCAGGTCATGCAGCAGGAGCGGCTGCGCGCGCTCGGACAGATGGCCAGCGGCATCGCGCACGACATCAACAACGCGATCTCGCCGATGTCGCTGTACACCGAGGCGTTGCTGGAGCACGAACCCGATCTCACGCCGCGCGGCCGCAAACAACTCGAGACCATCCAGCGCGCGGTCGACGACGTCGCGCAGACCGTGGCGCGCATGGGCGAGTTCTACCGCATGCGCGAGCCGGAGGTGGCGCTCGCCCCGATCGACCTCAACCTGCTGGTCGAACAGGTGATCGATCTCACGCGCGCGCGCTGGAGCGACATGGCGCAACAACGCGGCGTGGTCATCGAGCTCAAGCTGGAACTCGACGCGGCGCTGCCGCGCATCGCGGGCGTGCAGAGCCAGCTGCGCGACGCGCTGGTGAACCTGGTATTCAACGCGGTCGACGCCATGCCCACGGGCGGCACGTTGCTGATCCGCACGCTCAGCACGCATGGCGGCGGCGGCGGCGACGGCGCCATGATCGAAGTGGTGGATACCGGGATCGGCATGGATGAAGAGACGCGCCGCCGCTGCCTCGAACCGTTCTTCACCACCAAGGGGGTGCGCGGCACGGGACTCGGACTGGCGATGGTGTACGGCGTGACCCAACGTCACGGTGCACACCTGGAAGTCGTCAGCGAGCCGGGCAAGGGCACGACCATCCGCCTGGTGTTCGCGGCGGTGGCGGCCGGGCCGTTGCCGAGTACCGACGCGCGCGGCGCGCGACTCGCGCCCACGAGAATCCTCATCGTCGATGACGATCCGATGCTGCTCAACTCGCTGCGCGAAGCGCTCGAGTCCGACGGCCACGACGTCACCACGGCCAGCGGCGGACAGGCGGGCATCAATACCTTCGTCGAGTCGCACGCGGAAGGACGGCCCTTCCCCATCGTGATCACCGACCTCGGCATGCCCCACGTCGACGGCCGAACCGTGGCGTCGGCGATCAAGGGTTCGGTACCGCGGACCGTGGTCCTGATGCTCACCGGCTGGGGACGCCGCCTCATGGCCGAAGGCGAGATGCCCCCGCATGTCGATGAAATCCTGAGCAAGCCGCCCCGCCTGGCGGATCTGCGTGTGGCGCTGGCCGCACACTTCCCTACGGGCAAACCACCCGCCTGAACTCCCTGGGCGCCTCCAGACGCGGAGAAAGCGCGAACTGGAGCGTTTCCTAGGGAAACCCGGTGTGACCCGCGTCACCGTGGTTTTGTCACATTCCCGCCAAGATTCCTCCGTGTCAGTGGGCGGGAATGCGCCCCGAGGGAGGCTCCGTGGCAATTCAAAAAGTATTGATCGTCGATGACGCGCGCCCTGATCTCATGGCCCTGGAAAGGATCGTGAGCGGTGCGGGCTACACCACGATCACGGCCACCAACGGCCAGCAAGCCGTTGAAATGTCGAAGGCCCAGATGCCGGACGTCATCCTCATGGACGTCAACATGGACCAGATGGACGGGTTCGCCGCGACACGCGCCATCGGCGGCGACGCGGCCACCAAGTCGATTCCCGTGGTGCTGGTCACCAGCAAGAACCAGAAGGCGGATCGCGTCTGGGCACAGATGCTCGGCGTGAAGGGTTACGTGACCAAGCCGTACACCCCCGACCAGATCCTCAACGCCATCACGGCCTGCGCCTGATCACAGGGCCCGTCAAACCCGTCCCTTGAGACTATGAGCAACAACAGTTTTCCCCTGCCTCTCGGACTTCCACCGCTGCCCGCGGAACTCGCGGCGCTGGCGGGCCCGTCCGCGGTCGAGGAAAACCCGGACCACGTCGTCCGCCAGGCGTTTCGCATCGGCCGCATGCGCCTGCTCGCGCCGTTCGCCTCCGCGAGCGAGCTCACCGAGATGCCGAACGTCTATCCACTGCCACGCATGCCGGCGAACCTGCTCGGACTGGTCAACCTGCACGGCCGCATCGTGCCGCTGTTCGACCTCGCCGCGCTGTTCGAGACCGACCACCTGCCGCGCGAGAAACGCATGCTGCTGGTGATCGGTCACGGCAACGAGGCCGCCGGCATCGTCATCGACGGCCTGCCGCGCCGCATGGCCTTCGCCCCCGAGGCACTGGTCGCTCCGCCGGCGCTGCCCGCGGCCGCCGCCGGCGCCGTGCGCGCGGCCTACGCCGCGGGCAACGACACCTGGTTCGAATTCGATTACGCGCAACTACTCGATCAACTCGCGAGCTAACCACCATGGCCCTCCGCAACACCTTTGGCGCCCAGTCAATCCGGCAGAAACTGCTGCTCGGCACACTGTTCCTCGCCATCATCCCCGTGGCGGTCACCTCGGTGATCATCGGCCGCGAGTCGCTCAACTCGAGCCGCACGGCGCTCGAATCGCAGGCGCGCGAAGCGCTGATCGCGCAGCGCGCCTCCAAGGCCGCGCAGATCACTTCGTACTTCGACGCGTTGTCCAACCAGGTGCAGGTGCTGGCCGCCGCGCCGGAAGTCATCGGCGCGATGCGCGAACTGCCCGCCGCCTACGACAACTCGGTGCTGAACATCGCGGACCTGCCCGCCGAACGCGCGCGTCTCGCCAAGT
>Ga0315910_10005203_pt1 | contig 10693 bp, 4 predicted proteins | sample EdamamesoilMG_FD_204470 | JGI IMG/M metagenome (GOLD analysis project Ga0315910, IMG submission 204470) | Garden soil microbial communities collected in Santa Monica, California, United States - Edamame soil | ecosystem: Environmental > Terrestrial > Soil > Garden | place: USA: California...
TGGGCGCGGTTGCGGTGAACAACACGATTACGACCACGGGCGCGGGCGGCACGATCGCGATCAACGCGAACACGGCCGGTGCGGACGCCGACAGCTACACGCAGGGCGCGTTCCTGATCAGCTCCGGGGACACGGGCGCCAATGCGGTGCGCATCACCGTGAACAGTGGCGCAGGCAGCACGGGCACGGCGCAGCTGGACAACATCACGGCGGCCGCGGGCGGCAGCATCACGGTGACCACGGCGGGGCCAGGCGGCCTTGCGACCACAGGCGGATCGATCACGCAGACGGACACGAAGACGCTGACGGCGACGACGGGCACGGTGAGCCTGGCGACCGGCACAGCGGGCGCCAGCGGGATCGGTGCGGCCGGGGCGGCCAACGACATCAACACGACGGCGGCGACGGTGATCGCGAATGCAGGCTCGGGCGGGGTATTCATTACCGAGTCGAACGGGGCAAGCTTCACGGCGACGGCCCAGGGGGCCGGTGCGATCGTACTTACCTCGACGACCGGAACGCTGAACATCGGCGGTGCGACTTCGACGGGCAGCGGCCCGATTACGCTGACGGCTACCGCCGGAACCATTACGCAGGGCGCGGCGCTTTCGACAACCGGATTGCTCACGACCAGCTCCGTCGGCGGTACGACGTTGAACTCGGCGAATACGGTAGGCAGCTTCAATGGCACCAATGCGACCAGTGGCGACATCGCACTGACCGATGGGGGCGGGCTGGTCATCACCGGGATCAGCAATCCGGCGGGGAACGTCATCCTGTCCAACAACGGCGCGGTGACGCAAAGCGGAGCGATAGCGGCCTCAGGCGGGCTTGCACTGCAGGGGACGGGCAGTTATACGTTGACCGACCCGACAAACGACGTGGTGACGATCGCAGGCACCACCACGGGGACGGTGAAGTACGTGGATGCGACCGCTCTGAATGTCGGCACGGTGAGCGGCACGGCCGGTTTCACCGGCGCAGCGGGTAACACAGTGAGTCTGAAAACGGTGACCGGTGTCCTGGATATGAACCAGCCGATCAACACCGGGACGACGGGCACGGTCACGCTGCAGGCTGTAGCGGACAACGTCGTTCAAAACGCCTCCACTGCGGTGATTACCGCCGGCACGCTGGGGGTCAACGGCCTGGCCATCGACATGTCATCGGCGAACAACGCGGTGACCAGCGGCGGCACGGTGGCGATCCGTGCCTCAAGCGGCGCCCTGCTGTTTACGAACGCGAACGGCTACAACATCAACACGGTGGCGGCCGATGCGCCGGTATTCACGGCGACGGTCGATGGACTGTCTTCGACCAACAACATAACGCTGAACACGGGTGCGGGCACCGTGACGCAGACGGCTTCGAAGAACGTCACCGCGGCGGGACTTGAACTGCAAGGTGCGGGCAGCTACACGCTCACCAACCTCACGAACGATGTGGCGACTATCTCGGGGAATACCTCCGGGACGGTGAAGTATGTGGATGCCACAGCTCTGACGGTAGGCACAGTCAGCACGGCAGGCTTTACTTCTGCGCCGACGGTGAAGTTGAACACGCAGACCGGTGACCTGACGGTGAACCAGGTGATCACCACCGGCACGACAGGCACGGTGACGCTGGAAGCGGTCGCAGGAGGCGTGAACCAGGCGGCAGCAGGGGTGATCACAGCGGGCACGCTGGGAGTGAGCGCGGGCACGGGAATCAACCTGTCGGTGGCGAACAACGCCGTGGCCACTGGCGGCACGGTGGCGATGAAGGCCGCGAGCGGAGCGATCTCGTTCCAGAATGCGAACGGCTACAACATCAATACGGTTGCGGCGGATTCGCCGGTATTCAGCGCGGCGGTGGACGGACTCAGCGCAACGGGCAACATCACGCTCAGTACAGCCGCGGGCACGGTGACGCAGACGGCGACGAAGACGATCACCACGGCGCAAGGACTTGGATTGCTCGGTGCGGCGGTGTATACGCTGACAGACTCCGGCAATGCGGTAGCGACGATTGCGGCCAATACGACCGAGGCGATCAGCTACCGGGACACCGATACGCTGACGGTGGGCACGGTGGGCGGGATCACGGGGATCACGACCAGCAACGACAACGTCACGCTGCAAACGGGCAATGCGATCACGATCAACGAGTCGATTGCCATCGGCACGGGGACTCTTACGCTGAACGCGGCGGCGGGCACGACGACGCAGGCTGCGGGCAAAACCATTGCGGCTGCTGGGCTCGAGTTGCAAGGCGCGGGCAGCTACACGCTGACCGACACGGCTAACGATGTGACCACGATCGCAGGTAGCACCACGGGGACGGTGAAGTACGTGGATGCGAACGCGTTGACGGTCGGCACGGTGACCACGGCCGGCTTCACGGGCGCGCCGACGGTGAAACTGAACACGCAGACCGCTGACCTGACGGTGAATCAGGCGATCAACGCGGGCGCGGCGGGCACAGTCACGCTGCAGGCGCTGGTGGGCAACGTGACCCAGGCTGCTGCCGGCGTTATCACGGCCGGGACGCTGGGGGTCAACGCGGGCACGGGGATCAACCTGTCGACGGCGAACAACCAGGTAGCCAGTGGCGGCACGGTTGCAATGAATGCGGCGAGCGGGAATCTCTTGTTCCAGAACGCGAACGCCTACAACATCAACACGGTTGCGGCCGATTCGCCGGTATTCAGCTCGGTGGTGGACGGGCTGAACGCGTCTGGGAACATCACGCTCAATACGGGCACGGGCACGGTGACGCAGACGGCGGCGAAGAATGTGACGGCCGCTGGACTTGAGCTGCAGGGCGCTGGTAGCTACACGCTGACCAACCTGACCAACAACGTAACGACGATCGCGGGCAGCACGACTGGCGATGTGCGCTACGTTGATGCTGATTCGCTGACGGTCGGCACGGTGACCACGGCCGGATTTACCGGTGCTGCAGGCAACACTGTGAAGCTGAATTCGCAAACCAGTGATTTGGCGGTGAACCAGGTGATCAACACTGGCGCGGCGGGCACGGTGACGCTGGAGGCAGTAGCGGGCAATGTGACGCAGACGGCAGCAGGAGTCATCACGGCGGGTACGCTGGGAGCGAAGGCGAGCGCGGCGATCGACTTGCTGGCGGCGGACAACGTGGTGTCCAACACAGTGGCCATGCAGGCAGCCGGCGGCAACATTGGGTTCAAGGACGTCAGCGGGTACAACATTGGCGCGGTAGCAGCTGAGGCGCCGGTATTCAGCGGCGCGACTGGCTTGGTGTCGAGCAACAACGTGACGCTCAACACGACGGGAACGGTAACGCAATCCGCGCTGATCAACGCACCTGGTCTGGAGTTGCTGGGCGCAGGAGGGGCCTACGCGTTGAATACCCAAACCAATACGATTACGACCCTCGCCGGCAATGCGGCCTCCGTAAGCCTCCTCGACGCGGGCGGGCTGGAAATCGGTACGGTAAACACGGCCGGCCTGACGACGAGCGGGGCGATTGACGTCAATACGTCCGGGCTGCTGTCGTTCACTCAGCCTCTCACGATAACGGGCGGTGGTGCAGTGCCGTTGACCCTGACGGCGGACACCATCGGCGCGGGCAACCTGAGCGGACCCTCCACGACAGGGGTCATCACGCTCAACAGCACCAACCCGATCACCAACGGCGGCGACCCACGCTTGAACCTGATTTTCCCGAACGTGAATCAGGTCACCGCCAATGGCGCTTCGGGCCCCTGGGTGTTGACGGGCAGCACCAATCTCGAGACCGCAGTCTGGACATTCTCGCCCGATGACCTCGTTATCACGATGAACGGCATTAACGTCGGCTTCGGGAACATCGCCGCCGCAGGCGCTGCGGCAGCTGCTCAGGCCAATGCGGCGACGGCAGCGGCGGACGCGGGCGACGTGTTCGGCACCGATAGCGTGGCGCAGCAGATCGAATACGGCTTCGCCGGCGATGTCGGCACCTTGCCGCCCATCGACCACCGCCTGCAGGGTGTCGGAATCGCCGTGCCCAAGTGCTTCAACGAGAGCCGGGAAGGGGAGTCCTGCGCCGAAGCGCAGCGCTGAGGGGGCGCATTCGGGCGGATTCGCTGGAAGGGAGGCGCTTCGGCGCCTCTTTTTTTGCCAGCGTGTAAAATTGGACGGGCCAGGAGCCGGGGGCCGTGCCTCCGCGACGCTCCTGGCAGGCGTTTTCAGGGAAAGAGGGAGCCGAAGCAGAACGATGGCCGAGCAGCAAGCCCAAGGCGCCGTGCTTTTCGCCGACGTGAGCGGCAGCACCAAGCTCTACGAAACCGCTGGCGACCAGGTCGCCAAGGCGGCGGTAGACGAGTGCGTGCGCATCATGCGCGAGCGCACCGAGGCCTCCAAGGGCCGGGTCATCAAGACCATGGGCGACGAAGTGATGTCGATCTTCCCCACGGCGGACGCGGCGGCCGATGCCGCCATCGAAATGCAGTCGGCGATTACCGAGATGAAGCCCGTCGGCAACAGCAAGATAGGCATCCGCGTGGGCTTCAACTTCGGTCCGATCGTCGAGCAGGCGGACGGGGACATTTTCGGCGACGCGGTGAACGTGGCCGCGCGCCTGTCGCACGTGGCGGTCAAGGGACAAATCATCACCGCGCGCGACACTGTGATGCTGATGTCGCCGATGCTCAAGTCCGCTACGCGCAAGATCACCGCGATCCAGATCAAGGGCAAGGCGGCCGAGGTCGAGGTTTACGAGCTGATGTGGCAGCAGAGCGAGGATGCGACCACGATGGCGGCGGCGCGCTCGGTCTACAAGCCCAAGAAGACCAAGCTGCGCCTGGTGCTGCAGGGCAAGGAGCACGTGCTGGCCGACGAGATCACCGCTGTATCGATGGGGCGCGACGCGGCCGCCGACCTGGTGATCACCGACCGCATGGCATCGCGCTCGCACGGCAAGATCGAGCGCCGGCTGGACAAGTTCGTGCTCGCCGACCACAGCGCCAACGGCACCTTTGTGATGGTGGAAGGGGACCGGGAGATCGTGCTGCGCCGGGAGGAATTCACGCTGCGCGGCCGAGGCTGGATCGCCTTCGGCCAATCCAAAACCACAGCGACGGATATTCTCGAGTACTACTGCGAATGATGCTGCGCCGCGGCATGGCGGCCATGGTGCTGGCTAGCGTCGCGGTATTTGCCGCACCCTCGATGGCCCAGGTCGCCGCAACGCACGAGGTGCGCCGCGGCGATACGCTGTTCGGGATCGCGCGCAAGGCCAAGCACGATGGCACGAGCCGCAATCAGATGATCCTGGCGATCTGGCGCGCCAACCAGAGCGCGTTCCCGGGCGGCAATATCAACCTGCTCGAAGTGGGCACGGTCCTCACGATTCCTGCCCGCGAATCGGTCGCCGCCATCGATCCGGCCGATGCGGACCGGGAGGTGCGCGAGCTGCTCGCCACCAAACCGGCGCCCGGGGCGCAGATCGCGGTGACCAGGCCCGAGGCGGCGGCGCCCGCGGTCCCGGCGCCGCCGCCAAAGGGCCAGGAAGCGGCCATGCGGCGCTACCAGGACGGGCTCGCCCTGGAACGCAAGGGCGATGACCGGGGCGCGCTGGCGGCGTTCCTGGAGGCCGGCGAAGGCGGCTACGGGCTCGCGCAGCGCAAGCTGGGGCAGATCTACGACAAGGGCAACAGCGCTGCGCAACGCGACCTGCAGACCTCGATTCTCTGGTACCAGAAGGCGCGCGCGCAGGGCGTGCCGATCGACAAGCAGGTGCAGCGCATCCTTCCCAAGTGAGCAAGCGCCTGAATCCCCGGGACAATTGCGAGATTCCGGCCGCCGCCGGTGCGACTTCTGCCCTTGTCTTGGCGGGGGCGGGCCCAGATAATATAAAGCTGTGGTAAATCGCTCGAAAAATCTGATGCTTGGCGAGGGTCCTGCCCGGGCCGGCGTGCGCGCATGGCTGCCGCCCCGGAGCTGAAACAACTCGGCCGGTATGACCTCACCAGCGTGCTCGGCAAGGGCGCGATGGGGATCGTCTACGAGGGGATGGACCCCAAGCTGCACCGCAAGGTGGCCATCAAAACCATCCTCAAGGGGCACATGGATGACGATGATGCCGCCAAGGAATACTCGATGCGGTTCATGCGCGAGGCCCAGGCCGTCGCGCGGCTGAACCACCCCCATATCGTGCAGGTGTACGACTTCGGCGAAGAGGCCGAAGTCGCGTACATCGTCATGGAGTTCATCAAGGGCAAGGAACTCAAGAACTTCTTCGACGCCAACGAACGCTTCGAGCTGAAGGAGGCGGTGCGCATCATGTGCGAACTGCTCGATGCGCTCGATTTCGCGCACGAGGGCGGCATCGTGCACCGCGACATCAAGCCCGCCAACGTGATGCTGGACGGACAGGCGCGCGTCAAGCTGGCCGACTTCGGCGTCGCGCGCGTTTCGGACGACCGCTCGGCGGCGGAGAAGACGCAGGCTGGCACCATGGTGGGCACGCCGGCTTACATGTCGCCCGAACAGATCACCGGCGGCAGCGTCGACCGGCGCAGCGACATCTTCTCGGCCGGCATCATCCTGTACCAGTTCCTGACCGGGGAGAAACCGTTCACCGGCTCGGGCGCCTGGACCATCGCGAAAAAGATCATCCAGGACCATCCGCCGGTCCCTTCGTCGCTCAACAACACCATCTCGCCGCTGTTCGACAACGTCGTCAACAAGGCGCTGTCGAAGACGACCGACGGCCGCTACCAGACGGCGAAGGAATTCGCCGCGGCGCTCAGGCGCGCGCTGGAAGGCAAATCCGACGAGGACGAGTCGGACAAGACGGTCGTCGGGTCCATGGGGGACCTGTCGTCGCTGACCAAGCCGGCAGTTTCGCTGGCGAGCGTGAAGAGCGAAGGCACCAAGGGCACCACGGCCACCGGCAGCCAGGAGGTCGAGCTCGAATTCTGGCGCGCCATCAAGGACGGCAACGACCCGGACGACTTCGAGCTCTACGTCCAGCAGTTCCCGACCGGCATCTACGCCGCGCTCGCGAAGCGCAAGATCGCCAAACTGCGCGGCGTCGCGCCCGAGGACACCGGCGCCAAGGCGAAGGAGCAGGAAAAGAAGGAAGCCGAGGAAGCCGCCAAGCGCGAGGCCGAGGTCAAGCAGAAGCTGGCCGACGAAAAGGCCAAGCTGGAAGCGCAACTGGCCGCCAAGGAGGCCGAATACGCGAAGCGCGAGGCCGAAGCCGAGGCGCGGCGCATCGCCGAGGCCAAGGCGCGCGCCGAAGCCGATGCCAAGCGCGAGGCGGACGCCAAGGCGCGCGCCGTCGCCGAGGAGAAAGCGCGGCTCGAGGCGATCGAGAAGGCCAAGAAGGAAGCCCAGGCCGAACTGGCGAAGAAAGAAGCCGAATACCAGAAACGCGAGGCCGAGCTCAGGGCGCACGCCTCGGCCGACGAGAAAACCAGGCTCGAGGCGATCGAGAAAGCCAGGAAGGAAGCCCAGGCCGAGCTGGCAAAGAAGGAAGCCGAATACCAGAAGCGCGAGGCTGAGGCGCGTGCGCAGGTAGAAGCGGAGGCCAAGGCGCGGCGCGAGACGGAAGCGCGCGCCAAGCAGGAGGCTGAAGTGCTGGCGGCCAAGGCACGCGCGGAGGCGGAAGCGCGCGCGAAGAAGCAGGCCGAGGAGTTCGCGCGCGTCAAGGCCGAGACCGATGCGCGCCTGAAGAAGGAGGCCGAGGAACGCGCCAGGCGCGAGGCGGAAGCGGCCAAGCGCGAGGCGGAAGCGGCCAAGCGCGAAGCACAGCTCAAGAAAGAGCTGGCAGATGCTCCGAAGGCGAAAATGCCGATCGGCGTCGTCGTCGGCGTCATCCTCGCCATTGCGGCGGCGGGCGGCGGAGGTTTCTACCTCTACAACAAGTCCAGCTTCGAGAAACAGGCGGCGTTGACGGCCGCCCTCGAGGCAGCGACCAAGGCGTCCCAGGAGCTCCAGCAGGCGCAGGCAAAGCAGCTTGAGTCGCTGAAGGCGCTCGAGCAGGCGCGCGCGGCGGAAGACGCGGCACGCAAGAGCGGCGACATGGCCAAGCTGAAGGAGGCCCAGGAAGCGGCGAAGCGCGCCGAGGCTGAGGCGAACAAGCAGGCGGAACTGGTGAAGCAGCGTGAAGCCGCGGCTTCAGATGCGCGCAAGAAGCAGCAAGACGCGGAAAAAGCGGCCAAGCAGGCGTCTACAACGCCGACCCCGGCAGTGCCCCAACAGACGGTCTCCACCACGCCGACGCCGGTTCCCGCGGCAACGCAGGTCGCGGCAGCGACGCCCACGCCCGCGGCGCCGGCGGCTTCGCCGAGCGCGGCAGCAACGCCGACCGCACCCGGAAAGACGACGTCGGCGGCACCGGCCGGCGCCCCGAAGGCCAACGTTCCCTGCGCGGAACTCAAGTCACGGTCCGAACGCGAACGCTGCAAGGATGAGGAGGCTGCCCAGGCCGTCACGGCAACGGTGCGGCGGCCGACGGGGCCGGCTGCGACGCCGGCCAAGGATACAGGCGCCGGGTCGCCTTCCGCGGCTCCCGCCGACACGTCGACCATCGTGGCGTCCACTGCGCCTACCGCGGTTCCGGCCACGCCGTCGAAGCCCGTCGCGTCCGAGAATGAAATCCTCTACCAGCAGGCGCGCTCGCTGGAGGACGGCGGCAAGGCGGCGGACGCGATCCGGATCTACCGGCGGGCGGCGCGCGCCGGCAGCGGAGCGGCGGCGAAGCGGCTTGGCGAGATCTACGACAAAGGCATTCCCGGAGTGACGCGCGACTACGCCGAGTCCCTGCAGTGGTATGAAACTGCGCGCCAGCTTGGCGAAAAGATCGAAACGGCGGGCAAGCGCTGAGCCGTAGAATCGGACCCAGCTCCTTCAGCACGGGTCCTGACATGGAATTGCAATGAGCGAGCGCTCCAAAGACGGCGCCGACCCCGACGCGACCGTGATGCTGCCCATCGGCGCGACCAGAGCCGCCGCCGATGACGACGCTACCGTGATGATTCCGGCGCAGCAGGCCGATGACGACGCCACGGTCATGATCGCGCCGGCAGGCGCGGACAGCGATGACGCGACGGTGATGATTCCCGCCGCCAGGCCCAGCGACGATTCGAGCGAGGCTGCCGCTGGCCGGGAACCGGATCCGGAGGCCACGATCGCGATTCCGACGCCCGGGCGCAGGCGCGACGCGGAGGCGGAGGCCGCAACTCTGCCAGCAGCGCCGGCGGCAGGCAGCGTTGCGGTGCCGGTGGAGATCGGCGAGCTGGGCGGCATCAACCCGCTTGTGGCGGCGGCGAACCCGGTGCTTGCAGCAGTCGCGCAGATCCGCCATACGCTGAGGCACCCGGATCCCGAGGGGCTGCGCGCGAGCCTGCGCGAGGGCGTCGATGCGTTCGAGGCCGGCGCGCGCGCCGCCGGGACGGACGAAGCGGCGCTTGCCGCCGCGCGCCTTGCCCTGGAGGCCTTGGTCCATGAATCGGCGGCATCGACCCCCTGGGGTGCCGCCTGGGTAACGGACGAGGGCGGGCAATTCTTCCGGTCGCTGGAGCAGCACGCCGCCGATCCGGCGGCCAACCGCGAGCTGCTCGAATTCTTCTACGTCTGCCTTGCGCTTGGTTACGAGGGCCGCTACCGGCAGCAGGCCGACGGCCGCCAGGCGCTCGCGGACATCCGCGCCGGCCTGCTCGGCCAACTGCGCTCGCTGCGGCCGCCAAGCGACGGCGAGCTGTCCGGCCGGTGGCGCGGCGTGCAAGCGCCGGAGCGGCGCCCCAAGGGTGCGATCGGATTCTGGCTCGCGGGCTCGGCGGCGGCCCTGCTGCTCGCCGCGCTCTATGTGGCCTACAGCTTTTCGCTGGGCAGCCTGTCGGACCCTGTCGCACGCGAGCTCGCGCAGCTCAAGGTCGTGCCCGCGCCGGCGCCCGTACGCACCGCTGTCCGGCCTGCGGCCGCGCCGGATGTCACCAGCCAGCTCGCAGCGGAAATTGCGCGCGGCGAGGTCTCCGTCACGGATGGCGCCGGCGTGAGCACGATCGTGATTCGCAGCGACCGGCTGTTCGCCTCCGGCAGCGCGCGCCTGGAGGCGGGCATCGAGCCGGTCGTGCGGCGCGTCGCCGCGGCGCTGGAACGCGTGTCCGGGACGATCCTGGTGACCGGCCACACCGACGATGTGCCGATCCGCACGGCGCGCTATCCGTCGAACTGGGAGCTGTCGACCGACCGCGCTGCCTCCGTGGTGAAGCTGATGGCCGGCAGCCTCAAGGATGCCGGCCGGCTGCGCGCCGAGGGCCTGGCGGACTCCGCGCCGCTCGCCGCCAACGATTCCGCCGCCAATCGCGCGCGCAACCGGCGCGTCGAAATCATCCTGCGGAGCGGTTCTTGAGCGCACTGCTTGGCAACCGCTGGCTGCTGGGCGGCGCCGCGCTGCTGGCCTTCGCCCTGGTCGCCTGGTTCACGGGCGAGCTGCTCGCATTCGGTGGCTGGCGACCCCTTGATACGCCCGGTGCGCGGGCGGCGCTGATTGCCTGCGCGGCCGCGGCCTGGATCGCCTGGGAACTGCTGCGCGCGGCGCGCGCGCGGCGCGAAAACGAGCGGCTGCTCGAGGCGCTGGCGGCGGGCGGCGAGGGCGACTCGGCGGCGCGCGCGGCGCGTGAGATCGCGTTGCTGCGCCAGCGTTTCGAAGAGGCCGCGGCGACGCTCAAGAAGGCGCGCTTCAA
>Ga0315910_10005204_pt1 | contig 10692 bp, 7 predicted proteins | sample EdamamesoilMG_FD_204470 | JGI IMG/M metagenome (GOLD analysis project Ga0315910, IMG submission 204470) | Garden soil microbial communities collected in Santa Monica, California, United States - Edamame soil | ecosystem: Environmental > Terrestrial > Soil > Garden | place: USA: California...
GATGATCGTTTGCCGGCACCTTCGTCCACAGGTAGGCGCCGGTGGTGATCGTCTGGATAGCGGACAGCAATATCTGCCACTCGAAGAAGCTGACTACGCTCGGATACTTCGTGATAACGACCACCGCTCCGGCCGCACGCACAGTCGAGAATGCAACATTGAGAACGTTGGCGGACATTTGCATCTGCAAGCCCATGAGCGTGCCGCCATACAAGCTGCTGGGCCACTGCGCTCCCAGCACGCAGCCGATCAACAAGATCGTCGTCCGGACGTCCGAAGGCGCCAGAGTCTGTGCATTCACCCAATAGCGCGCGATCGGCTGTGCAAGTAACGCAACGGTAACCGCGATGACCAGCGCCACGCCCCAGTAGATCCACTCGAGCGTGCGAATCAGGTTGCGTATGTCCCGAATGCCGTCGGGGCGTGCCGATAGCACCGCGGCCTCCCTGTTGATCGCCGCTCCTAGTCCCATGTCGAGAATTGGCAGCAGCGCTTGCAGAGTCGCAAAGAACCCGACGAGTCCATACGCTTCGATGCCGAGTATCTCTATGTAGAGCGGCGTGAGAAGGATTGTGAGCAGCGCTCCCCAAGCGCGTCCGAAAAAGTTGGCAACGATGTTCCGTGCAACGCGGCTAGTCATACGCGGCACATGAGGCGAGCGTGATTGAAGCAGCGCACTTCAGGCGCTTGCTGCCAGTAAGCCGCGAGATCGAACACCTCCATGGCGGACAAACGGAGTATCGCGGCGAAGTCGTTCTCACAGCGCGCCGGCAACAGGCGGGGGTGTTTGGCAGGCGTCCGGAACAGATCACGATCGCTAGCGGTCGTCGAAGCGGCAAAGGGTCAAGGGTGGCGTACTCTAGCAAGTAATGGCCTGCAGGGCGCGCGACACCGGCTTTTCGAAGGCAACCGCCCTCGTGGGCGCCAGCACCGAGGATGGCGGTCGAAAGCGCCGCCCGAGATTGATTACAATGCGCCCACTTTTGGCCCGGTCGCTCGATTCGCGCGCCGCCGTGGACGAGGGATATGGGTGTTCTCAGGTTTCCGAGATTGATTGTCGGAGGGCATCAAGTGGGCATGGCCGTGCTCCAAAGCGAGCATCAGATACAAGAGGCCAGACAAGAGCTGGTTCGACGCAAGCTATCCGGCTTGGACTCTCGTTTGCGCGCGATCTTGCGACGTTTTCGCTTGGAGCGGTCGCTCGTCATCGGCGACCACGTCAAGAGCTGGGACGTTCTTCGCACAGTCGAGTTCCTCGAGCAGCACGTACCCAAGGATCGTGCAGTGCTGGATATCGGCGCCTATGCGTCCGAAATCCTAGTGGCTCTGCATCGGCTCGGATACCGCCGGCTCGTGGGCGTGGATTTGGACCCGGCCGTCCGGCGCATGCCGCATGGCAACGCTATCAAGTACGAGGTCGCGAATTTCCTTCAGACGCCGTTCGCCGATGCATCGTTCGATGCGATCACGTCGATTTCGGTGATCGAGCATGGCTTCCAGAGCGATCGGCTCCTGAAGGAGATGTCCAGGTTGTTGCGCCCCGGCGGATACTTCATCGCGTCGTTCGACTACTGGCCCGACAAGATTGACACGACAGGTGCTACGTTTTTCGGCATGAGTTGGACGATCTTTTCAAAATCGGACGTAAGCAGCTTTATCGAAGACGCAAAGCGTTGTGGGCTGACTCCCACGAGCGCGATCGTCATGGATGCCAATGAGCGGCCGATCTCCTGCGGCGGCAAGCAGTACACCTTCGGGTGGATCGCTCTACAGAAGTCCGGCTAGCGCAGGCCGATTCGTCGGGCGTTACACGCTGGTTGCCGCAGCGTGTTTCGCAACCGCACGATCGAAGAGCTCTTCGAGGCGCGCAAGGAACCGGGCCTCGGTCCATTCTTCGCGCAAAGAGGCGAGAGGCGCGGTGCCATTGCTTACGATCTGCCGCAGCGTGCTGTCCTCGATGCAGATACTCGGCGTTACCGACGTCACGTGGCGAAACATGCCGCAGCGCGTAATGGCCAGCGGGCGGTCGACCGCGAGCGCGTGCTCGATCGTGCTCGAAATTCCTCGGTGCTTGGCTACGTCGTAGAAGAACGCGTTCAAGGTGTTGCCGGCAAGAAAGTCGAGGAGCTCCTCTTTCGTGACGAAGTCGTGGGAGATCGAAAGGTGAATGCCTGGCTTCTTGACGGCCGCGCGGCACCGCCTGGACGTCTCGAGCGCGAATGTCTTGCCAGCCACGTCGACTACATCGTTGAACGGCATGCGAATCTCGACGTCGGCCTCGTCGAACTCTCGTTGCACGGTCTCCACGAGCCTCACGAAGCCCTTGTCGTGAATCCCGAAGCCGAAACTACCGATCTTTGTTCGCGTGGGCGGACGCGCATTGCCGGAATAGCGCGGGATGATGCGCGGTATCTTCGCGCACAGCGCGTTGCGCTCGACGAGAGTCGGGTCAGGGCAAAGATGTAGATCGAACAATTCGTCCGTTGCCGCGTCGGCGTCCTGCTGGGTCACCTCATGCATCATGCCGAGCTTGACCGCTCTCCATCCTTGAATCGCGGCTCTGTCCAGCCACGGCATCGTCACAGGAAAGTAGTTGTAGAGCACGACTGACGGGTTGAAGGCCAGCATGGCGCTCGAGAGGTCGGCGCGGCTGTCGCATTCGGCGTACGCGATGGCGTACCGATTCGAGGACGCTAGCGCGGCGTAGATGTTCAGGCCGTACTGATGGATTCCGCACTGGGACTTGGCGTGGTTCACGATCAGTACCGTTCCGTCCGGCCGGGGCGCCGTCGTCGACAGCATCCGTCGGCTCGCCACGCGCGGTTTCTGTGGTCGACGCAAGCCCCGCAGTGCCCGACGCACGGCTTCAACGGCGCGCATTGCTAGAACGACCTCGCGGTCTTGCGCGTGCAAGGCTGAGGTTTCGCCAGCACGCCGGACGGCGGCACGGGTAAGGGTTGATCTCGCAGACCATATTTCAGGATCCGGCGGCGGCTTTCAGGCCGCCTTTGGGTCCACGCGTGCACGCCGCGGTCCAACGATCAGAGACAAGACCGCGCCCACCATCGTTCCGAAAAGCAAGCCGAGCAACACGAGTACCGGCTTGTTCGGCCGTATCTCATCGTCCGGATCGGGCGGTAGCGCCCGGTCCGCGACGCGGAAAGCGTACTCGCGCGTGACGTTCGCGAGCATCCGCTGATTGATCTGCACTTCCATCAGCCGATTGATTGCCGCGCGTGTCTCGATGGCGCCCGTGGTCTCCAATTCGCGCTCCAGGAACCCGATCGACGCGTTGGTGTTTGCAATGGCGCGGGTCCGTATTTCCTCGTTGAGGCGTTCGACGAGCTTATTCGCCCATAGCGCGCATTTCTCGGGATCTGTCCACTCGATCGACAGCGTGACGAGGCCCGTCTGCGCGTTCAACGTGACGGTCCGAACTTCGTTGTGAAAGTACTGAAACGCTTGGGCGGCGGTCGGCCACTCTTCTTCTTCGCCGCGCCAGCGGCCCGCCTCCGCATCCCACAGGTCTTTGAACAACTCGGGGAGCAGGTTTTCGTCGCGAATGAAAGCCTCGGTGAACTCGCGCGACCGCAACACTGCGAGCGCTTCCTGCGTTTGCGCGCTGCCCGAATTGACGCCCAGGCCGACGATGGCGGCCAAGCCGCTCAGCTGTCCGAGCGTCGAGCCGAGCGCCGATTGAAGGCCGCTGCGGTCGGCGTTGGCAGGAACCAGCACGGTGCTCGCCTCGTAGACGGGCGTCATCGCGAACGCCGCGATGCCGAAAACAATGGTGAACAGAACTGCGCTCGCGAGAGTCCACAGCCGCCGCGACCACAGTTTTGCCAGCACCGCCCGGAGGTCGGGAATGTCTTCGCCCTCGCGCATACGTCCGGCTGCTGTTGATTCCGCTAGGGCGCTAATGGGGCCGCCTCAGAACGAGTTAACGGCGGCTGCCGCGATCGCCAAGTTATACACGATCGACGTCACGGCGCTCCAGCGCGCGAGCGGCCGCACTCGATCGACGTCTTGCGGCACGACCACGGTATCGCCGGGCAGGATCGCGGCGGAGCTGCCTCTGCTGAACCACTTGCCGCCGGTGTCGGCAACGACTTCGCCGTTGGCGCGCACGACATAGATGAGATCCTCGTCCGCGCGGCGCGTCAAGCCACCGCTCTTGTTTACGTAGTCGTCGCGCGCGAGGCCGCGCTGGTAGACGTGCGACGTCGCGTATTGCACCTCGCCCAAAACAGTTACCTCTTGCGTAAGCACCGGCACGAACAGCTCGTCACCGTCGCGCAGCAGGATGTCCGCCGTCCGATTTCCTGCCATGAGATCATCGAGCTTGATCACGAGGCGCCCCGTCGGCATCGTGTTTCGGAGCTGCGTCAGGAGCCCTTGGCCGACGGACCTCACGTCGTTCGAGCCCTGATCGGCTAGCGACAAGGTCGCGAGCTCGCCCTCGATGCGCCGAGCCAGCGTGTCGAGTTGCTCGCGCTCCCTTTCTCGCAATGCTACGCGCGTGAAGACGCTTCCGCCTGCGAATGCTTGGTCGCTGAGCCCGCCCGCGCGCTGCAGAACCGAAGATAGGGTCTCGCCGTTGCGGATCGAGTAGGTCCCCGGAAACACGACTTCACCGTGCAACACGATGTTGCCGACGGCCTGCCAGCGCGGCACTTCCTTGATGCTCAGCAGATCGTAAGGAGCGACCGCCACGTTCGCCGCGGGATCGCCGCGCAGCGCCGCTGTCAGGTCGATCATCATCAGCTCGGTTTCGCGATACTGACCGTCGATGACTGCGTAACGCGTGAGCTCCGCTTCGCGTGGGTAAGCCGCTTCACTCAGGCCGCCGCCGGCTCGCACGAGGTCGCTGACCCGCATGCCGGCTTCCAACGGGTACGTCCCGATCGCGCGCACCTGGCCGGTTACGCGCACGACCGGCTGGGGCTCGTTCGAACCGACCTGCGCCTCGAGCTCTTCGATGATTGGGCGCAGGAGTTCCTGGCGGCCGCTCGTGACATCGAAGACATAGACCGTATCGCGCGACTGGAGCGCGACGTTGTTCGCGCCGGGCGCTCCGTTCCAGATCGCGCGCAAGTCCGTCGAAAAGACTTCTGCGTCGACGTTCGGGGCGATCTCGCGCCGAATCAGGACATACGAGAGATCGCTCTTCGGCCGCACGAGCTCGGGCGAGCGAAGGAGATCCGTCAACCGCATGCCCGGCCGCCACTGATAGTTACCGGGTTGATAAACGTTGCCCAGGAGCCGCACGGCGTTCTCGATCTGGTCCAGGCTGCGCGGCACGCGAATTGTGTCGCCTTCGCGCACGATGCTACTGACGGCGGCACCGCGCGAGAGGTCGAGGTCCTCGACCGTTGTCCCACGATTCGGCACGACGCGCTCGAGCTTGACCCTCGAGCGATCCGCGCTGGGTGTGTAGCCGCCCGCCAACGTAACGACATCGGCGATGCTGCGCTCGCCGCGAAGCTCGTATATCGCCGGGCGGCGAACCTCGCCGGCGACCGCAACGGTCGAGCCCACCGGCGGAACAAAGATGACATCGCCGGGCTGCAGGCGGGCATCTGCCGACGTATCGCCGCGCAGCACCAGAGCATAGAGATCGAGATTTCCGATCGTTGCGCCGTCGCGCATGAGCCGGACATCGCGCAGCGACCCGATCTCCTTGACGCCGCCGCTCTCGAGCAACGCATTCGTCATCGTCGAAAGGCCGCTTATCGTGTAGGAGCCGGGCTGCCTCACGTCGCCGAGCACGAACACGCGAATCGAACGCAGCTCGCCGAGCGTCACGCTCGCGCGCACGCCGATCATTTGCTCGGTCACACGAGTCGTCAACAACGAGCGCACATCGGCGAAGCTCAGGCCGCTCACGTTGATTGGGCCGATCTCGGGAAACGCGACCGTCCCTTCACGCGTCACCGTCAGGAAGTACTCGTCGTTCTGGCTGCCGAACAGCTGTATGTTCAGCGTGTCGCCGGGGCCGATGACGTAGTCGATTGGCACCGGGACGTCGGAGGTTCGTCTAAAGCTGGTCAGCGCGTCTTTGAAGAGCCCGTAGCCGAACGGCTCGAGTGCGGTTTCACCTGCCGGAGCAATTGGCAGTTTCGTGAGCGCGATATCGAACCCACGCAGAGTCGGCTCCGTTCTGACTCGAACAGTCGCTTCCTCGACCGTGAGGCCGCTGAGCGCAATCGGCGGCACCCCGGGCAACGACAGTCTCGCGTCGTCATCGAGCTGATAAGGGTTTTCATTCTCGAGGCGGCGTTGGATGTCGTCGAGGCTCTGCACCAAAACTCCCGCCGTACGCGCGGTCGCATCGTCTCGACGGGTGAGCTCGAGTACGAGCCAATCCCCGGGCTTGAAATTGGGGGATTGGAATTCCAGGTCGGTTTCATCTCCGACGCCGCCGTTCAGCCCTTCGAGCTGACTACGATCGATCTGCACCTGTTCCGCTTGCGCTCCGTCTTGTTGGTCTCCCGTCAGCGCCTCGATGATCGCCTGTCGTTGCGCCGGCGGCAGGTTGCGCTGCATCTCGCGAATCAGCGCTTGCTGTTGTGCGGGAGGCAGTGAGTTGAAGAGCTCGACCTGCTCTTGAAGCGGGATCGGGACCTGGCCGAGCGCGAGCCCCGCGATCGCGGCTGCTAGCGCCGCGAGCAATGCGCGCGCGCCCCTGCGCGCGCGCGCCCAAGACCAGTCACGGGCGGCCGTCGGTTGCATGGTGCCTTCGAGTGTTCTCAAGCCTTATCCGTTGGCTGTGCAGGAGCGCGTGCTTGGAGACGCCTGATATCAGCCTTTTGTTCGGTGTGCGCATCATATCGGCCGTCGTGGGGGGGCCACAAGAAAGGAACCTCCCTCGCCGTCACACGCCGGAGGACCACCGGCACCGGTAGCGGCACGCTTGCAAGCGCGAGAGAATGCGCGCGTCCGCCGACATAGGCCTATTCCGACAGTGCAGTTGACCGTCGATTTGATTGCTGCCGCGCGCCCGAACTTCATGAAGATCGCGCCGCTCTATCACGTGCTCGAGGCGGCGTCGTGGTGCACGCCGCGAATCGTGCACACCGGGCAACACTACGACGCCAACATGTCCGACGCTTTTTTCGCCGACCTCGGCATGCCGAAGCCGCACGTGCATCTCGGCGTCGGCGGCGGCGGTCACGGCGAGCAGACGGGGCGCGTCATGATCGAGTACGAAAAAGTGTGCATGGCATCGCGGCCGGATTGGATCGTCGTCGTTGGCGACGTGAATTCGACGCTGGCCTGCGCGCTCGTCGCCGCGAAGCTGTTGATTCCCGTCGCCCATCTCGAAGCCGGGTTGCGCAGCGGCGATCGCCGCATGCCCGAGGAGATCAACCGCCTGGCGACGGACGCGATCTGCAATCTTCTGTGGACGCCGTCGGCGGATGGTGACGAGCACCTAAAGCGCGAGGGCGTTGCGACTGAGAAGATCGAGCTCGTCGGGAATATCATGATCGACTCCTTCGAGCTCCTGGCGCCGAAGATTCGCAGCGCCGAACTACCGGCGAAGCTCGGCGTCCCGAAAGGCGAATACGGCGTCGTGACGCTGCACAGGCCGTCCAATGTCGACGATGCGGCTCAGCTTCGCGCGATCGTCGCGAAGCTCGTCGAAATCGGCAAGCAGCTCCCGCTCGTGTTTCCCGTGCATCCGCGCACGAAGCAGCGCCTCAACGATTTTGGGTTGACGACTGAGCTCGAGCGTTTGCCGGGGATCAAGCTGACCGACCCGCTGTCGTACATCGAGTTCATGAGCCTGGTCATCGATTGCCGGTTCGCGTTGACGGACTCCGGCGGTGTTCAGGAAGAAACGAGCTATCTCGGGATTCCGTGCTTGACGCTCCGCGAGAACACCGAGCGGCCGATCACGTTGTCGCTCGGCACCAACCGGCTCGCAAGCATCGGCTCGCTCGGGGAAGACGTGAGGCGAGTCCTCGACGGTCCGAAGCGTTCGAAGGCGGCTATTCCGCTGTGGGATGGCCGAACGGCGCAGCGCGTGGCCGCGAGTCTCGCCCGACACGCGGCACGACAGCGCGGGCAGCGCTAACCGAGCTTGGCTATTGGATCGTCTTCGAGGCGGCGTTCGAGAAGCCGCTTTCGACTCCCGTTGCCGAGTACGCCGTGACGACGAAGTACCACGTCGCCGGCGTGAGCTGACTGACGACGTAGGTTGCGATACCCGGATTCGCGACCGTGACGGAATTCGCGTACGAGCTCGCGCTCGTGCTCCAGTAGATTTTGTATCCCGCGAGGTTGTTCAGCGGGCTGCCGTCCGTGTTCTGCGTGGGCGGCGTCCACGACAGCGTCGCCGAGCCGGTGGCCGTCGCGACGACTTGGATGCTGAACGCCGGCAAGCTCGTGTTGGCCGAGCCGTCGCTGACGCTGATCGTGATGTTGTTGTAAGTGCCGACGTTGGCGGCCGAGGGTGTGCCGCTGATTCGTCCTGTGCTCGAGTTGAATGTGGCCCAGGCGGGCAAGTTCGCGACGCTGAATGTCAGTGCGTTGCCGTCGGCATCCGTGGCGCTCGGTGCAAACGAGTAGCCCGTCCCTTGGAGCACGCTCGTGTTCGGCGTGCCGGTGATTCGCGGCGCGGAGTTTGTGGGCGGGCTAGTCGACGGCGGGGTGGTCGATGGCGGGTTGGTGCCGCTCGGCGCAGTGCTTGCCGCCGCCGGATCGTCCTCGCCGCCACAGGCGGAGAGCAATGCACAGGAGATAGATAAGAGAGTCAGTAGCGGGATGCGGTGTCGTTGTTGCATTAGTCCTTAATTGGCTCGACTGCGGTCGAGCCGAATTGTTCGTGACATAACGCATGGCGGCAAGATGTCTCGGAAGACCGACAGGAGCGTCGCAACGCGAAGTTCCGCGAACAAGTCGATGACGGATATGGCAACGACGCGTGACAGAGGACCCGCAGGCCGAGGATTTCTCGTGGGCCTCCGCTGCGTGCGACTCGCGTAAGGGAGGTGGCCCTGCGCAAACACCGCGCGCGTGTGACGGACCTCACAGGTTTTGCGTCGGACATCGCCGACAGGTTGCGTCGCTCATCCGCGGTCAGCACACTCGCTATGGATCTGAAAACGGCAAACCCGTCGAAAGGCGGGGACGCAAAGCCACCGGTCTAACGGACTTCCTACGACGGCGGGGTTGCCAGATGAGTGTTCTGACGCTACGTAAACGCGCGCTTTCGATGCTTCTGCTCGCTGGAGTGGTCGGCGCGACGTTGTCTATCGCAGGCTGCGGCGGAGACGACGAAGCCACCGCTGCAGCTGACCCCCCGGGCGGCAGTAACCCGCCGCCTAGCGCAGGCAATAGAGCCCCGACGATCTCCGGCACACCGCTGACTTCGGTGCTGCAGGGGACCGCCTATTCGTTCACGCCCACGGGCGCGGATGCCGACGGCAACACACTGACGTTCGCCGTCACGAACCTGCCAGCGTGGGCGACGTTCAACTCCAGCACGGGCCGTGTAAGCGGCACGCCTTCGGCCGCGCAAGTCGGAACGTACTCCAACATCCGGATCAGCGTCAGCGACGGCTCGACGAGCGCGAACCTCGCCGCGTTCAGCATCCAAGTCGTCGCGACCGCGACCGGCTCGGCGACGCTGTCGTGGACGCCGCCCACGCAGAACACCGACGGCTCGCCGCTGAACAACCTTGCCGGCTACAAGGTGTACTGGGGCACCTCGCAGGGCAACTACTCGAGCTCGGTAACCGTCAATAATCCGGGGCTCGCGACCTACGTCGTGGACCAGCTCACTCCGGCGACGTGGTACTTCACGGTGACAGCCGTCAATGGGGCTGGCGTCGAAAGCGGGTTCTCCAACGTGGCCTCGAAGCAGGTGCTGTAGCGCGGCCACTCTCGATTCGGCCGCCCTGCAAGACGCTCCATTGTGATACGTCCGTCCTCGACGAAGGTACGCCGGACGTTCAAAATTGCCGCTCCCTCGAGTAAGTGGATCGGCGGCGGTGGAAACCTGCGATTTTCTCGTCATTGGTGGTGGCGTCATCGGCCTCTCGATCGCGCGCGAGCTGCGCCGGCGTCAGCCGGCCGCTCGCGTCGTAGTCATCGAGAAAGAGCCGCTTTGCGGCGCCCACAGCAGCGGCCGCAACAGCGGCGTGCTCCACGCGGGCTTCTACTACTCGCCGGATAGCCTGAAGGCGAAGTTCACGAAATTAGGCAACGAGAGGCTGACCGCCTACTGCGACGAGAAGGGCATCGCGCTCAACAAGTGCGGCAAACTGGTCGTCGCCAAGGGGCCCGAGGATCTCCCGTCGCTCGATGAGCTCCTGCGTCGCGGCCGCGCGAACGGCATCGCCCTCGACGAGCTCAGCACCGAGGATGCCAAGCGCATCGAGCCGCGCGTAAAAACTCACGAGCGAGCGTTGTTCTCGCCGCGCACGTCCACCGTCAATCCGCTGCAGGTCGTCGAGGCGATGCAAGCCGACGCGCAGCGCGAGGGAGTCGAGATTCGCCTCGGCGTGGCCTATGTGGACCGGCAGGCGGCCGGCGTGCGCACCACTTCTGGATCGATCGACGCGGGCTACGTCGTCAACTCGGCCGGGTTGTACGCCGACCGCATCGCGCTCGATTATGGATTTTCCGAGAAGTACCGAATCCTGCCGTTCAAGGGGCTCTATCTCTATTCCGACGAGCCTCCGGGGT
>Ga0315910_10005205_pt1 | contig 10691 bp, 11 predicted proteins | sample EdamamesoilMG_FD_204470 | JGI IMG/M metagenome (GOLD analysis project Ga0315910, IMG submission 204470) | Garden soil microbial communities collected in Santa Monica, California, United States - Edamame soil | ecosystem: Environmental > Terrestrial > Soil > Garden | place: USA: California...
GCGCAGGCAGTCCCGCTATCGGAGGCCGAGGGCGCGGGCGCGGCGCTCGAGCGCGCGCTGATCCTCGCCACCTGCATTGCGGTGACTTTTCTCTACGCAATGACGGTCACCATCGCGAACGTATCGCTGCCGCAGATGCAGGGCGCGCTGTCCGCGTCGCCCGACCAGATCGCCTGGGTCGTGACCGCCAACATCGTGGCGACCGCGGTGGTGACACCGCTTTCTGGATGGCTCACTTCGCGCTTCGGGCGCCGGCTCCTGTGCAACGCTTGCGTGCTCGGCTTCGGCGTCGCTTCGCTGGGCTGCGGGCTCGCCGATTCGCTCGCCGAGCTGGTGCTGTTTCGCGCACTGCAGGGCGGGATCGGCGCGCCGCTGGTGCCCGTGGCGCAGGCGATCGTGCTCGACACCTACGCCAAGCGCCACCATGGCGCGGCAATCGCGCTGTTCGGCGTGGGCTCGGTGCTGGGCCCGGTGGTCGGCCCGGTGCTCGGCGGCTACCTCGCCGAAGCCTATAACTGGCGCTGGGTCTTCTACATGATCCTGCCGTTTACCGCGCTCGCGTTCATCGGTTCGCTCGCCTTCATCCACGACCGCGAGGCGGGCAGCAAAGTGCGCCTCGACTGGCTCGGCTTCCTGCTGCTGTCCGCGGCGCTGGCCGGCACGCAGCTGATGCTCGACCGCGGCGAACGCGCCGACTGGTTCGACTCCGCCGAAATCGTCGCCTGGGCGGCGATTGCCGGGCTGGCGATCTACGCCTTCATCGTGCACAGCGCGACTGCGAAGCAACCCTTCCTCGACCCGCGCCTGCTCTCCGACCGCAACTTCAGCATCGGCGTGGTGCTGGTGTTCGTTTTCGGCATGCTCAACATCACCCCGATGACGCTGCTGCCGCCGCTGCTGCAGGGGGTGGGCGGCTATCCCGACTCGGTGATCGGCTTCGTGCTGGGCGCTCGCGGCCTGGGCACCATGGCCGGGTTCCTTACCATGATCTTCGCCAGCCGCTTCGATCCACGCGCGATGATCGTGCTCGGCTTCGTGCTGCAGGCGGTGGCCGGCTGGCAGTTCGCGCATCTCGACATGAACCCCAGCACCGCTGACGTGTTCTGGCCAATGGCGCTGCAGGGCTACGGCGTCGGCGTGCTGTGGGTGCCGATCACCATGGTGGCCTTTTCCACCCTGCACGACAGGTTCGTCTCGGAGGCATCGGCGGTCTTCCACATGATGCGCAACATCGGCTCGAGCGTGCACGTTTCCCTCAGCATCACGCTCGCGGTGCACATGACGCGTACCGGCTACGCCGAACTGGCCGAACGCGTCACGCCGTACAGCGCATCGGCCTCGATGCCCTGGGTGGCCGGCGCGTGGAACCTGGAAAACTTGCAGGGCCTGGCGGGCGTCTCCAGGGAAATTGCGCGCCAGGCGACCATGATCGGCTACCTGGACGCGTTCGTGTTTTTCGTCGCAACGTCGCTGGTCGTCCTCCCGCTGGTATTTCTGATCAAGCCGAAGCGCTGACTTCCCATGGAGTATCGTGTGAGCATGCGCATCCACCGCAACCAGCTTCCGACGCGCGTCTTCGGCACGCTGGCGGGAACCGGATTTCTCGCAATCGGCGCGTATGCGATGCTCGGCGCGGACGACGCAGTCCCGGCGTTCGTCAGGGAGCGCGCATGGTGGTTCGGCGCCACCGCCCTCATCGCGGGCGTCTGGGCGATCGCGGTGTCCTGGCTCGACCGGGACCTGTCCGGCGTGTGGTGCCGTCCGCCGCGACAGCCGCGGGACATGACAGGCCGCTAACGCGGCGGGCCGGCGTCGCTTCAGTCGGCGTGGTAGCGCCGGATGACAGCCGCATCCGGATCCATGCCCAGTCCGGATCCCTGCGGCACGCCAAGCTCGCCGCGCCGCGGCGCGAGCAGGTCGCCATACAGCGAGGCGTCGGGCCACAGGTAGAAGTACTCGAAGCGCGCCTCTGGCGCGAGCGCGGCGATAAGGTGGAGCGTCGCGAGCGCACCGGGGCCGAAGTACGGCGAGTGCGGCGCGAGCTTCACGCCTCGCGCGGCGGCGAGCGCCGCGACTTTGCGGAACTCGCTGATGCCCCCGACCTTGGTCACCGAAGGTTGCGCGTACTGCACGGCGCCCGCATCGAACAAGGCGGCAAACTGGGTCGCGAAGCAGCAGTTCTCGCCCGCGGCGATCGGAATACCGCAGCCCTCTCCGACCGCGCGCAGGCCTGCGCCGTCCTCAGGAGGAAATACCGGTTCTTCGAACCATTCGAGCTTCATCGACGCAAGCCGCCGGCCGATGGCGATCGCATCTCCGACGCTCCATTCGCAGTTGACATCGAGCAGCAGCGCCGAGGACTCCGGTACTGCAGCGCGCGCGGCGGCGATCACCGGTTCGCTCACTTCGTGCAGCTTGATCGCGCCGTAGCCTTCTCCGACCGCCTGCGCGCAGTATTGCGCGACCAGCACCGCATCCGCGTAGCGCAGCAGGCTCGCATAGCAGGCCAGCCGCTCGCGCTTCGCGCCGCCGAGCAGCGCGTGCAGCGGTTTGCCGGCGGCCTTGCCCGCGATGTCCCAGAGCGCGATGTCGAGGCCCGACAGCGCGAAGGCGGTGATGCCGAAGCGGCCGAAGATGTGCAGCCGCTTCTGGATCTCCGCATGCAGCCCGGCGATGTGGGAGGCATCTTGCCCCGCCTCTCTTCCCACGACGAGCGGCGCGATCATGTCGCGCACCGCCGCGGCCACCGCGCGCCGGCAGGAATACGAGAAAGCCTCGCCCCAGCCGGTGATCCCGGCGTCGGTGTCCACGCGCACGAGGCAGAAGTCGAGCGCTTTCCAGCCGCCCGCGCCGAGCGACCAGCCCTCGGCGCCGTAATGGCAGGGAATGGAAAGCGGCACCGCCTCGACGCGGACGATCTTCACGGTCTAGTCACGGCGGAGCGAGGGGTGCTCCTCGCCAGCCCAGCGATTGCACTCGAAAGTGACGAACTCGGCGAAGGTGCAGCGAAAGTTCGTGATGGAGCCGTCGAACATCATGAACACCAGGAAAGCGAGCACCAGTATCACGGCGAGAATTGCCATCCAATCCTTGACTACCGCCCAACGCGTGCTCTTTGGCTGCTCGATGGTGTCGCCAAACCGGCTCCTGAGGTCTTCCATGTAATCCTTGTCGGGCCTGTGGTCGGGCTCGGGTCTCGCCATGATGCCTCCCATTCCTGCCCTCAACGGACCTGGCCATCTTTAGGGCTGCGCCGGCCCCTGAGGCGGCTTGGCATCCTGGCGCCCGGCGATGGTATCGATGTGGTGCGCGTCATAGCTCTTTGAACGAAGGTCGGCGACACGTTCCTCGGCCCAGCGCTCATCCGTCGTACGCGCCTTGTAGATGAGGTAGTGCACGCCGAAGACGACACTCCAGGCGGCGATCGGCCAGAAAGACCACCACACGCCGCCCGTCAGCGTGTTGGCGCCGGCGAGCGCCGTCACCCCCGCGACGAACGCCCGGCGATGCGCCCGGAACGAAGGCCGGAGCGGCATGGCGCGCGCGCCCGCTCAATCCGGCTCGGCCGGACCCGACAGTCCCGGCCAGGCCCGTGCAACCGCCACCAGCCGCGGACCGTACAGCAGCAGGCCGGCATTGGCGCCAACGATCAGCAGCTTGCCGGCGTCATCAAGGTCGCGAGGGAATCCATAGAACGCCAAGTAGGCGAGCGCGGCGAGCGGCGCGCCCGCGCACCAGATGGCCGCCCAGGGATGCCGCGTCGCCCCCAACAGGACCGACGTGCAGCACACCGTGAAGGCATACAACGAGACGCCGCGCGCATCCCCGTGCGGCAGATCGGTCGAGAGCGCGGCCACCGCCAGCACGCCGCTCAGCACCCCCAGCAGCAGCGCATGGCCGAACAGTTCGTAGTGCGCCTGCCGGCGGCTGAGCTTCGCGACGCGCGTGAAATAGGGGGTGCGCTCGTCGTTCCAGACGTAGCGCTTGACGAACTTCTCCCACTCCGAGTCCATCGACCCGGCTCAGGCCGGCGGCGCCGCCGCCTTTGTCTTGCTCTTGTCCTCGCCCGCCACGCCGGCGAGCGACGGATCCGTGGGCAGCGGCGAATCCGAGAGGCGCAATCCGTAGTCGTCCTCCAGCCGCACGCGCTCCTTGCCCTCGATTTTGGCGTCCGTTTCCGGCCAGTCCAGGGTCATGAGGGGAAAGCGCAGGTCCTTCGGTCCCCACAGGATGGTCGCCACCTGCAGCCAGGCCGCGATCCCGGAGATCACCGCCACCAGCAGGCCGACGATGAACACGCTCTTGATAATCCAGCGGTGGGTCAGGCCGACGGTCGAGTTCGAGGACTCGTTGATCATGTACGACGCGTAGGTGTAGTCGAAGGCGAAATAAATCACGATCGCGCAATAGGGGATCATGAAGAAGGTGAGGCCGACGAACTCCAGCCAGGCCTTTTTGCGGAAATCCAGGCTGTCGCGGATCAGGTCGATGCGCACGTGGGTGTTGTAGACCACGCCGTAACCCAGCACCAGCGCGAACAGGCCGGCATGGAAGTGCCACTCCAGCTCCTGCAGGATTGTGGACTGAAAGAAATTGCCGAGATTGTCCGCCAGCCAGCCCTGCAGGCGGTAGATCCGGCCGGTTTCCTCGTCCTCGTAACCGATCTTGCGGCCGATGACGTCGATGCAGGTGATGACCACCACCGGCACGATCAGCCAGGCGCCCCACCCCCCGACGACGTCCACGATCCGCCGCAGCCGGGCGGCCACACGGACCGTCATCGGCTGCTCGCCGCTTTGTGCCTCGACATTCTCAGATTTCATCGTCGGCCTTCAATCGTAGCTGGCGTGCATCAGCCACAGCGCGATCTGCGGAAACGCCATGACGAGGATCAATCCGATCAGCTGGATGATGACGAAAGGAATGATGCCCAGGTAGATGCTCTGGATCCTCACTTCCTTCGGCGCGATGCCCTTGAGATAAAACAGCGCGAAGCCGAACGGCGGCGTGAGGAACGAGGTCTGCAGGTTGACCGCGAGCAGGATCAGGAACCAGTACACGACATCGGCCTTCGGCACGTGGTCGCCGAAGTCGAGCGTGGCGATGAGCGGGGAGAACACCGGCAGGACGATGAGGGTGATCTCGATCCAGTCGAGGAAAAAGCCAAGCAGGAACACGATCGCCATCACCAGGAAGACGAAGCCCCAGCTGCCCAGGCCCGCTTCCTTGATCCAGTGCTCGACGACGTCGTCGCCGCCGAGCTGGCGGTAGACGAACGCGAAGCAGGTCGCGCTGATGATGATGAAGAACACCATCGAGATGGTGCGCGCCGCGCTCTGGCAGACGGTGTTCATCATCTTCCAGTTGAGCCGGCCCCACAGCGCCGCGAGCACGATCGCGCCGCCCGCCCCGACCGCGCCCGCCTCGCTGGGCGTCGCCCAGCCGAGCAGGATCGAGAGCTTGATGGTGCCGATGAGGAACACCGGCGGAAAGAAGGCGCGGAACAGCAGCGGTCCGAGCTTGCCCTTGGGCACCGTCAGCAGGTCCGGCGGCAGCGGCGGCGCGAGCGAGGGCTTCAGTTTGGCAGCCACGAAGATGAACAGGAGGTACATGGCCGCCAGCGTCAGGCCCGGAATGATTGCCGCCGAGAACATGTTGCCGACCGAAACCGAGAGCAGGTCGGACATGACGATCAGCATGATGCTGGGCGGAATGAGGATGCCCAGCGTGCCCGCCGCCGCGATGGTGCCGCAGGAAAGGGCGTGGCTGTAGCCCTGCTTGATCATCGTGGGAAGGGCGAGCGCGGTCATCATGGTGACCGAGGCGCCGATGATCCCGGTCATCGCCGCGAGGATCGTGCCCATGATGGTGACGCCGAGCGCGAGCGCGCCCGGCACGCGCTTGAGGATCAGTTGCACGCAGTAAAGCAGGTCCTGGGCGATGCCGCTGCGCTCCATCATTACGCCCATGAAGATGAACGTGGGAATCGCTACCAGCACCAGGTTCTCGGCCGCCTGGCCCCAGATGCGCGGCACGAAATTGAAGAAATGCACCATCTTGAACGTGCCGAGCAGGAAACCGAGCAGGCCGAAAATCAGCGCCAGGCCCCCGAGGATGAACGCCACCGGGTAGCCCGAAAACAGCAGAATCCCGAGCGTAGCGAACATGAGCATCGGCAGCAGATGCTGTGCCTTGACCAGCAGTTCACCTCGCGCGGCGGGCTGGAGCCCGGTCACGTACGCGTAGCCGAAGCCGAGCAGCAGGATGAGCACGATCGCCACGACGTAGCGATTGCCGAGCCGGCTTCCCAGTTTGAACAGGAATTCCATCAGACCCTTCCCAAAACAAGCACGGCGCCAGCACCGTGCCTAGGGCACGGCCGCTGGCGCCGGGACGTCATCGATTACTTCTTCGCCGCCGCAGACTTGCCGCTCAGGTATGTCGGCTTCATGAACTGCGCGTCACCCCAGATCGCGTAGTCCTTGCGGAAGGCCAGGTAGTCGTCCGCGATCCGCTTGAACAGCGGATCCTTGGCGGATTCTTCCGCGATCACATCCAGCCAGGCCTTCTCGAAGATGGCGAGTTCGTTGTCCTTCCAGCGCTTGACCTGCACCTTGTGCTTGTCCCGCATCTCGGCCATGACCTTGAACTGCGTCGCCTCGGTTTCCGCGTAGGTGTAGGAAAGCTGGTTGCCTGCCGCGACCTCGATAATCTTCTTGTAGGACTTGGGCAGCGCGTCGAAGACCTTCTTGTTCATCATGAACTCGGTCATCGACACCGACTGGTGCCAGCCCGGGAAGTAGTTGAACTTCGCCACCTGGTGGAAGCCCAGCTTGATGTCCATCGCCGGCATGGAGAACTCGGTGGCGTCGATCACGCCGCGCTCGAGCGCCGGAAAGATGTCCGAGGCCGCGAGCATCTGCGTCGAAACCCCGAGCTTTTGCATGACTTTCGCGCCCAGGCCGAAGAAGCGCATCTTGAGCCCCTTGATCTGGTCCATCGACTTGATCTCGCGGCGGAACCAGCCCGAGGTCTCGGGGCCGATCGCCAGCGCATCGAACGCGATCAGGTCGTGCTTGGCATAAATCTCGTCGCGCAGCTTGTTGCCGTTGCCAAAGTTCTTCCAGGCCATGAATTCGCCGTAGCCCGGACCGAAGGGCACCGCGGTAAAGAACGACAGCGCCGCATACTTGCCGGCATAGTTGCCTGCCGGCGACCAGCAGGCATCCACCGAGCCCTTGGAAGCGGCATCGAAGCATTCCAATACAGGCACCAGCGCACCAGGCTCGTGGAATTTGATGACGAAGTTGCCGTCCGTCATGTCCTCGACGTCCTTGACGAAGCGCGTCGCCGAGACCCCAAGGTGCGTGAGCGAGCTGCCGAACGCGCTCTGCAGTTTCCAGTTCACCTTCGGCTGCTGCGCCTGCGCGGTATTGAAAGCAAAGGCTGCTGCAACGGCAACTGCCGCCGCGGTCCATTTCGCAGTTCTGATCATGTACTCCTCCTCCTGTTTGTCGGGGCCGTCCGTGTCAGGCCGAGTGCCCGATCCGCGCCTCCCCTCGCGTCCGGAGGAATACTAATTCACCCGTTGGTGAACTCACAACTGAATTTTTAGTCGCGATGCAAGGACCCGGTTCGAATCGATCAGGATCAGTTCGCATCGCGCTTCTGCTGCTGTGCAGCAGCACGACGAAATCGACGTCGAGTGCATCAAGTTGGCGCATCGGACGTTTTAGGGTCGTACAGCTTGACGAGCGCGCCGGTATCCAGCTCGGCATGCCCCAAGTGCACAAGCATCCGGTACAGCGACAGCGCCTCGCTCATCATGGGGGTCGGCGCCTTCAGGACCGCCGCGAACTCGTGCACCATTTCGAGGTCTTTCAGCAACTGGCGCGAGTAGCCCAGAGGTCGGTAGTCCCGACGCTGCATGCGCGGATAGAGATTCTGCAGCAGCGATCCATCGGCGTGGCCGCCGGCGAGGCATTCGGGAAGGCGCGCCGCATCGATACCCGCGGCTTCGGCGAGGATCACCGCCTCGGCCATCACCGCATGGCCGCAACCCACGATGAGCTGGTTCAGCATCTTCGCGCCCATCCCGGCCCCGCAAGCGCCCATGTGGGTGAAGCGGCCGGCGATGTCGGCGAATAACGGGCGCGCGCGTTCCACTTCGCCCGGCTCGCCGCCGGCCATGATGGTGAGCGTGCCTGCGCCGGATGCGGGCGGCCCGCCCGATACCGGTGCGTCGATCCAGCCGCAACCGGTCGCCTTGCGCAGTTTCTGCGCAAAACCCCGGCATTTCTCGATCTTGATGGTGGAGAAATCGATCACGAGTTGCGGCGGCCGTACCGCTTCCGAGACGCCCCCATTGCCGAAGACGGCCTGCTCCACCGCATCGGTGGTCGGCAGATTGAGCAGCACGAGGTCCGCGCCTTTCGCGGTATCGGCAGCCGATGCGGCCGGCTCCGCCCCCGCGGCGGCAGCCTTCCCGGGAACGACGTCGAACGCCCTGACCGGATAGCCGAGCGACAGGAGCCGCTGCACCATTGGCGTTCCCATCAAGCCGACACCGACGTAACCGAGTTTGAGTTTTGGCATGCGTTACTCCAAGGCGTATATGCGGCTCGCGTTGCCGCAAAAGAGCTGCTTTCTTTCAGATTCAGAAAAAACACCCGCGATCTCGCGAAAACCGCGGTAGATCTCGTCGAACTTCGCGCACAGGCGGTCGACGGGAAAGTTGCTTGCGAACATGGCGCGCTCGACACCAAAAATCTCGATCGCAGAGAGCACGATCTCCCGGTTGGCCTCGGGCGTCCAGCGTACGCCCGGCACGCCGATCCCCGAGATCTTAATCGCGGCGTTCGGGCACCGCGCGAGCAGGCGCAGTGCCTGCTTCCAGCCGGCGATGCCCTCCGGGCCGCGATCGGCGGGGAGCCCGGCGTGGTTGAGGATCAGTTGCGTATCGGGAAACGCCCGGCACAGCGCAGCCGCGTCGGCCAGGGCAGTCCACGGTGCCTGCAGGTCGAAACGCAATCCGTGGCGCGCGAGCAAGGCGTAGCCCGCGCGCCAGTGCGCGTCGCGCATCGCGCCGGGAGCCGGCTTGTGGCGGATCCCGCGCACGAAACCGAACGCCGCCTGGTGCTCGAGCACGTTCGCCGCATCTTCCCGGTCGAGCCACGCCTGCGCCACCATCGCGGTAGGAAATCCGCTTTCGCGCCGCAGCGCATCGACCCACTCGGTTTCTCCCAGGGGATCGCGCGGATTCCACTCTGCCTCGACATACACCGTCTTCACCACATCGTGCCCGCGCGCGTCGGCGAAATAGTCCGCGGGCAGGTAAGGTTTGCGCAGCGCAGCGTAGTCGCCGTAGCGGAACGGCACCGGAGGCTGGTCGCAGAGCCAGGGGTGGTAGTTCGCGCGCGGATCCCAGAAATGCTGGTGCGCGTCGACGATCGGAAACGCTGCGCTCACGCCGGCATCGTAATCGAGCCGGGCGGCATCCAGGCGACCGCAGTACGCGGGTTCAGCCCGGCATCGTCCGGCCCAGGTGCGCCTGCACCTCCCGGATCCCGGGCACGCCCCGAACCGCGAGCATGAGCGCGTCGCGCTGCGAGACGGATTCCACGGCGCCCCAGAGGTGCGCGACACCGTTCTCCACGACGACATTGACGACCGCGCTCGCCGCCCAGTCCTCGCCGCGCAGCAAGGTGTCGATGCGATCGCGCAGCTCCCGGTCGCTCGAAGCCGCGGGCGAAGCATCCCGGTGCGCCACCAGGGCGCGCAGCAGGTCGGCGCGCGTAACCAGCCCGGCCAGCTTGCCGTGTTCGACGATCACCAATCGCTTGACCCGGTGCCGCTCCATGAGCCGCACGACCTCGGCCAGCGGCGTTTCCGGAGCCACGGCGATCGCCGGCCGGGTCATCACCTCCTGCGCCTGGCGCCCGTGCGATTTGACGAAGTCGCGCGCGCGCTCTTCTTCGGACAGGAACATGCCCAGCCAGCCCCCGCGGGACCGGTCGGTTTCGATTTCGGGGCGCCGGATGAGGTCGCCCTCGCTCAGGATGCCGAGCACGCATCGCTCGCTGTCGACCACCGGGACCCCACTGATGCGCCGTTCAAGCATCAGCAACGCGACGTCCCGTACCGGGGTTTCCGGTCCCACCGAGATCACGTCCTTCACCATGATGTCGTTAACGTTCATCATGGCCAGACTAGCGGTTGGCGCGCCGGCCGTTTTGATCCTCGTCAAGTCCGCGCGGTGTTCTAATATGAAACGATCGGGAAGCGGACTCCACCATGATGATGGCCCCCCTAGTCCTTGCGGCTGTGCTCTTCGCGGGCGCGGCATGCGCTCAGGACAAGAACGCGGCCTGCGTTCCGGCGCGTGGCAGCGCACCTCCCGGCGCCGCCGAACTGCATGAAGCCGAGGTGTTGTACCTTCCGACCCCTCACCACGTGGTCGAGGCGATGCTCCGGCTTGCGCGCGTCTCCCAGGCCGACGTGGTCTACGACCTCGGCTCGGGCGACGGCCGCATCCCCATCGCCGCAGCGCAGGTCTACGGCGCGCGCGGCGTCGGGATCGAACTCGACGGGCGCATGATCGAGCGAGCGCGCTGCAACGCCCGGGAGGCCGGGTTCGAGCGCCTCGTCGATTTCCGCCAGGAAGACCTGTTCGGCGCGGATCTGCGCGAGGC
>Ga0315910_10005206_pt1 | contig 10691 bp, 9 predicted proteins | sample EdamamesoilMG_FD_204470 | JGI IMG/M metagenome (GOLD analysis project Ga0315910, IMG submission 204470) | Garden soil microbial communities collected in Santa Monica, California, United States - Edamame soil | ecosystem: Environmental > Terrestrial > Soil > Garden | place: USA: California...
GTTCTCCGACATGCTCGACCCCGCCACCGGCCGCACCCGCGTGCGCATGGTGAACGTCGATACCGAGTCGTACAAGATCGCTCGCCGCTACATGATCCGCCTGCGCCGCGACGACCTCGAGGACGCCGAAGAGCTCGGGCGCCTCTCGGCGACCGCCAAGCTCGACCCCGCCGCGTTCAAGAAGCGCTTCGACTACCTGGTGAAGGACGAGGCGCCTCCCCTCACCTTCAATTATCCGTAGGGGCCTCGACCCCACAGCGGCCGGCAAAGCACGCCGCAACGGCGTCCGGCGGATACTGCGGCGCGCAATCGGCCATGCACCCGCCCTCGGGGCATACGAGGGCTTCGACGCTCACGTTGACGTTCACGGCGACGACCTGACTTCCGCAATCACAGCAACCGAGCCCCATCCGCAGTCGGCAGTCCGTATCGACCGTGCACTCCGTGAGCTCGTGCTCGCGGGCATCGACGGCTTTGCAGTGCCCCTCCTCGCACAGGCTCGTGAACCAGGACGAAAACGCCGGAGCCGTACAGCCGTCGCAGTCGACCAGCTCGCACGGGGCCAGGATGTCGTTCACGTACTGGCGATTGACTGCGAGCAAATCCGAGAGCCCGGGGTTGCAGCGGCAACACACCGGATCGACCAGCGCGCAATCGCCGGGGCCCATACACGCCGTCGCTTCCGAGAGCGGCTCGCATGTCGCCACGCACGCCGCTTCGGTTTCGAAGTTGTTCTCGTTCTGCCCGCACCCGCCGTAGACGAACTCTTCACACTGCCCGGTCGCGGAATTGAAGCCCCAGCGCAGGAAGAACGCCGAGCACTCGCCGCCCACGATCGGTTGAAGGCAGGCCTCTCTTGCTGGCGCTCCACCAGCGCCGGCCATCGGCACCGTGCCGCCGCTGCCGCCCGTCATCGGTACGGTGCCACCGTCGCCACCGGAACCGCCGATGCCCGTCCCGCCCGTGGACCCCACGCCGCCGACGCTCACGCCTTTCCCGCCGGTTCCTCCGGCCGGCGTTCCGCCGCCCTGCGCTACGACTCCTCCGGACCCGGGCGAGCCTCCCGTTCCACCGGAGCCCGGTACTGAGCCGCCGGTGCCGCCGGCACCGCCGGTGCCGCCCGAGACCGCACCACCGCTGCCGGAATCGCCGCCGGTACCGTTTCCGTCCGATTCCGAGACCGAACGCCCGGCGCAGCTTGCGGCAACCATTGCGACCACGACGGCGAGCACGCCACGAGGAAAGTTTCGGATCCGGACCACCATCCCACTTGGAGCGTGACCTTGGCGCAGAGCTCGCGCAAGGTCTCCGAGATGCACGCGTGGATCGTCGGTGCCACGGGCCTGGTCGGGCAGATCTTGCTCGAGAAGCTTCTTCTCGAACCGTCGATCGAGAAGGTGACGGCGATCGTACGGCGGCCTCTCACGCGCACCGATCCGAAGCTGGAGGTTCTGGCGGTCGACTTCGAAGGGCTCGAGGCTGCGCTTCGTGGGCGGACGGCGAGCGTGGGTTTTTGCTGCCTGGGCACGACCATCAAGAAGGCAGGGAGCCAGGACGCGTTCCGTCGCGTCGATCACGACTATCCGCTCGCGTTCGGGCGCGCGTGCGCCGCGGCCGGCGCGCACAAGGTGCTCGTGGTGACGGCGGTCGGCGCCGACGCAGAGTCGAGCGTCTTTTACAATCGGGTGAAGGGCGAAGTGGAGCGCGACCTCCAGGCGCTCGCGCTACCCGAGCTCCACTTCTTCAGGCCCTCGCTCATCCTCGGTGAGCGAGCCGATCGGCGCCCCGCCGAGGCGCTGGCGATGGCACTCTTCAAGCCCCTCGGCGCGCTGATGGTGGGCCCCCTCGCCCGCTACCGCGCCGTCCCCGCCGAAGCCATCGCCCAAGCAATGCTCCACGTCGCCCTCGACAAAACCCCGGCCGCCGCCACAACCGTCCACCAATCCGAAACGATCCCGCACCTGGCAAACGCTCGGTAACGTGCCAGCGGAAGCGGGCCACGGGACTCGAATCCGGCGAAACGACCCCACGAGCACTCGAATCCGGCGAGACGGATCCGCTCGCGTAAGCGCCCCGGTGGGAGCGGGACACGGGACTCGACCCGACCTGCAGGATCCGCACGGATAGCTGCGTCTTCGCACGGAGTGCCGCTCCCCGGCCCGTAAGGGCGAGGATCGACACCCCGGTTTCCACGCCCTCTGAATGTCTATTGTAGTCTTGATCCAGAGCGGGACACGGGACTCGAACCCGTGACCCCGAGCTTGGGAAGCTCGTGCTCTACCAACTGAGCTAGTCCCGCGTGAGAAGGACGCTACCGCGATTTTCGTGGGCTCGCAAAGGGCTTCGTGGGGCCCGGAGGCTTGACCGCGGGTGAACGGCTCCGGTACACACGGGCGAGCCCATGAAGTCAGCCGTCGTCGAATCCCGGTGCGAGTGTCAGGCCCTCCTGTTCGCGGCGCTGGACGAACAGCGGCACGTGGTGCGTGGCTGGGCGCGGTACCGCGGGCGGGAGCTCGGAGCACCGGCGAACGCCCTCGGCGGCGAGGGCGACTCGCTGAACGTCGGGTTCAGCTGTCCGTTTTGCACCCGGAACAACCTGCGCGTGTTCCACCGGAGCGGGCTCGTGTACCGCGAGCCGACGCCGAGCAAGGCACCGCCCGCTCTTTCGCGCTGACGGTCAGACGTCGCGAAACAGCTCGCGCGCCGCGAGGCCGACGCCGCCAATGAGCAGCAGCGCGGCGAGCGTGCTCGCCTTGAGCGGGCCGAGAGAAAACACCTCGGTCGTCATCGCGGCGTAGAGGCGATCGAGCAGGGTGACGACGATGCTGCCCGCGGCAATCGCGAGGCCGGGGGCGAGCCGGCGCGCGAGCGAGGGCGGCGGAGCGGGTTTCGCCGCTGCCACCGGCGCCGGCGGGGGGCGCGACGAACGGCGCGCGGCATCGGCCGGTATCGGGCTGAAGCGGTCGATCTTCGGATCGAGCGGAGCAGGCGGCGGGGACGAGTACCGGGAGAGAACCGGCTGCGCCGAGACCGGCACCGTGGCGCCACCCAGACTCGACGGCACGCCGGCATCCGTGACGGCCATCGTGACCGGGATCGGGGCGAGCGAGCCGTGCCGCAAGAGCTCTTCGGGCGAAACGTCGAGCGCGAGCGACGGACCACGATCGCCGCCGTCGTCGAAATCGAGCTGGTTCGCGCCGGCGAGCTCGAGCTTGTGCGCGCCGCTCGGCCGTCTCGAGATCGGCACGAGATCGGGGATCTCGGGCGAAGGAACCGCGACGGGCGCGGCGCGCCGACCGTGCGCGTCCACGAGCGCGCGCCAGAACGCGCCGGCGTCGGCATAGCGATCCGCCGGCCGAACGGCGAGCGCCCGCTGGAACACGGCCTCCACCGCGTCGCTCGTCACGACACCGCTCGCGCGCGGCGTCGGACGGCGTTTCGGATCCAGGATGGTGCGCATCAAGTGCTGGTGATCGCCGCTGACGACGTGGCGCCCGGCGAGCGCCTCGACGAGCGTCAAGGCGAGCCCCCAGACGTCGGTGTACGGGCCGGTGGGGCCCAGCTCTCGCGCATTCCATTGCTCGGGAGCGCCGTACGCGGGGGTGAAGAGCGCCGGCACGCCCGGCCACGCTCCCTCGGGCGTCGCCGCGCGCTGCACCTCGGCCACGCCGAAATCGAGGATCTTCACCTGCCGTTCACCGGCAGCCTGGGCGACGAACACGTTCTCCGGCTTGAGGTCGCAGTGGACGATCGTTTCGGCGCCCTGGGGGCCCGAAAAATGATGAGCACGCTCGAGCGCCCGCGCGACCGGCTCGAGCAGCTCGAGGAGCTCAGCGAGGTCGTGCGGTCTTTTTCCCGCCGCTCTGCGACCAGTGATGATCGCGTCGAGCGTTTCCCCCTCGAGCCATTCGAGCACCATGAACGGGACGAAGCTGCCGTTCGGAGCCGTCATGACGTCGACGTGCAGCGGGCGCACCACCGTCGGCAGGCTTGCCGACAGCCTGAACATGACCTCGGCTTCGGCGCGAAAGCGCTCGAGAAATCGCGTCTTGTGATCGCGATCGAGCTGCTGCGGCACCTTCAGGCACTTGAGCGCGACCGGTGCGCGAAAGCCCCCGTGGTGCGCGCGGTACACCACGCCGAAGCCGCCCTCGGCCACCACGCTCTCCACCTGATACGCGGAGGCGACGACGCGCCCCACGATCCCGAATCGATCCTCAATCATCGGCTGGGAGTGCGAGCTAGGCGATCGCGATCCCTAGCTGGCGCCGGAGCTGAAAGTACCGCTCGCTGCTCGCGAACGCAAAGAGGTCCTTGGCGAGCTCCCCGAGGCCCCGTTCCTCGGGCTCGAGCAGGCGAAGGGCGGTGCCGAGATCGTTCGACAGCAGGAGCCCTGCCCGGCACGCCGTCTTCTCGGTGGCGAGCGCCCAGCGCTGGAGGTTCGTCCGGCCGCCTTCCTCCACGAACCGGAGAAAACAGCCGCGCAAGGTGTCGATCTGCGGTGGCTCGAGCAGCGGTTGGATCGCCTTGGCGATCGGCGTCACCCTGAGCTTCATGTCTTCGGCGATCGGGAGGCCGGGGTTGCCGATGACGAGCGCGGCCAGGAACAGATCCTCGAGATCGGGCACGCCGCTGAACAGCGTCCGCACGTAGTGCTCGTTCCGGTACCAGGTGAGGTGCCGACCGACGAGGAACGCGTGCTCGAGCTGCGTGCGGCCGCTGAGCACGCGCTTGCCGACGACGGTCTGCGGGGGAACGCCCGGTACGTGCTCGAAGCCCACGTCGCGATCGCGTTCGACGAAGATCGGCGGAGCCGCGAGCCCGAGCACGGCGGAGGCCCAGGGGATCGCGCGCACCGCGGTGACCGTCGCCTTCGCAGGATCCTGGCGGCCGGCGGGCGCCGGCTGGTGCAGCTTGCCGTCGCGGCGCAAGGTGGTGACGCGGCCGATCAGGACGGCCGGCGCGATGATGCTGAAAATCTGCCCTGTCAGCACTTCCTCTTCCGGGTGGAAGAGTTGGTCGTGCCAGGCGGACTGCGAAAGGCCCGCGCTCGGAGCGATCAGCGTCTGGGCGCGATGCGCCTCGAACTCGGCTTGCTCGTCCTGGGTCGCCACGCCGAGCGCCACCAGGCATTGGGCAGCGCACCAGGCGCGGTCGGCGTCCCCCCGTGCGGCGTAGATGCGGTGGAGCTGCCGGTGCGCGTCGGCGTCGGTCGGGTTTCTGCGGATGCGGCGCCAGTAGTCGTCCGGATCCTCGCTCGCGCGCGCGGCGTCGGCTTCGAGGCCACTGAGATCGACCTCGACGTTGATCGACGACTGCGCGCGGCGGAGCTCTTCCTCGAGCTCGGCGATACGGGCTTCGAGCTGACCGATGCGGGTCAGAAGTAGCGCGCGGCCGGCGTCACCCTCGGCTTCGACGCGGAGCGGGGAAAGCGACGCGGCCGGTTCCTCGTAGTGCTCGACGATCTGGACGTGGTGGCGCGTCTGGTACGCCGCCATCATCGCCTGCTCGAGCCGGGCGAGCCGCCCGCGGTCTAGGCCCAGGTTGTGCGCGGCCTTCTCGAGGCGCGCGCGTTCCTCCGCGGTGATGATGCCGTCTTCGAGGACCTCCGCGAAGAGCTCCTCGTACTGGAGCTCGAGCGGGCCAAGCGCGAAGCCGCCCGCGACCTCACCGGCCGTGAAGCCCGTTCCATGCGCGAACGCGGAGCCCTCTTCGGACACGACTCCCGCTGCTCCCTCTCCCCCCGCGGTCACGCGCCGCCCTGACCGCCGTTATCCGTACCGCCGGTACCGCCGGTGCCACCGCTGCCGCTGCTGCCCGGAGGGCACATCGAGAACGTGTCGTCTTCCGTTTCATCGACGTCGAGCGGGCGGCAGTAACCGGCGCGACCGAACAGTGTTTCGATGATGCCTTGCTCGTCCACGCAACGCTCACCGGACAACGCGCAGTCGGCGTTGCAGTCACAGAGCATCCCGCAGATCATCACGTCGTTCTCGCCGAGATCGCCCTGCGAGAGGATGGTGGAGTAGAGGCACCCCGCTGCCGGATCGGGGCTCAGACCGTCCCAGCCGCAGCCGCTCAAGGCGGAGTTGAACGTGCAGAACGCGGTGCAAACGCCCTCGGTCCGCGCGTCGTCGCTCGCCATGCAGAATCCCTGGCAAGGATCGACATCGTCGTCCTCGACCGGGGGCGTGCACGGCGCGCCGATCGGGAGGCCCTCGGGCTCCGTGTCACTGCAGAAGCCGGTACCGTAGTTGCAGAACTGACCGGCGCCGCAGTCGAAGTCGCCGCCGCAGTTCGGTACGCAGCCGGTCACGATCGAGCCGCACTGGCGCGGCGTCTGCGAGCTGCAGAGCTCACCGCTCGCGCAATCGTCGGACGACGTGCAGGCCGCACCGTTCGGGATGAGACCGATCAACGTGCACGCCACCTCCGGGCGCTGCTGGCACTTCGGCGCGTTGAGCTCGCCGGTCAGGCAGCCTTGGAGGCAATACGACTCGGTGTCCGTGAACGGAACGCAGTACGAATCGACCGCGAGCTCCAGACACTGGGTGTCGCCCGTGCACGCCTGCGTGCAGAGCCCGCCCGCGGGACCGCCGTCCCCGAGGCCCGTGTTGGTCAGGCACGTGAGCGCCGGATCACCGCAGCTCGCGTCGTTGGTGCAGGCTCGGCCGAAGGCCGCAACGCCGCCGGACCCACCGGACCCGCCGGTCCCGCCCGCGCCGCCCTTGCCCGCGGTGCTCCCCCCGGTGCCGGACCCACCGGTTCCGCCGGTACCTCCGCCGAGGAAGCCGCCCCCGTCCCGACAGGTGCAGGTGCCGTTGGACACCGTGATACCGGTCACCGGATCCGTGCTCTCGGTCAGGTTACAGGCATTGCTGAGGCCCTCGCAGCAGGACCCTTGCGCCTGGGAATCGACCACGTTGTAGCTCTGGCCGACGGTCTTGCAGGTGCTGGTGCCGCCGGTTGCCTCGTCGCTACCGCAGCTGGCGGTGCTGAGCGTCAGCCCGGCGAAGCCCAAGAGCAGAAAGCCAAGTCCGTTTCGCATGTCAGTCTCCCGGGGGGTGGCCCACTCCCTAGTGTGGTCGGCAGCCCTCGACCTGCGCAAGGTCTTTCGTGCACTCCCGGTGGAATTTCGGCGAGGCCGGCGGGGGCCCCGCGCGGGCTATTGGCACGCGATGGTGTCGGCCTCGGTCTCGCCGGTCTGCAGTGCCCGACAGTACCCGGCACGGCCCCAGATGGTCATCACCTCGCCGCCGCTGTCGTCGATGCAGCGCTGGGTGGAACCCTCGCAGTCGTCGTTGCAATCGCAGAGCGCGCCGCAAATCCCGACGTCGCCGACGCCGAGATCCGGCGAGAGCAGCGTGAGGAAGAGGCACCCGGCGTCCGGCGGCGTCGTCGTGCTCCCATCCCAGCCGCAGCCGAGGAGCCCAGGCGCAAAGGTACAGAACGCGGAGCACACGCCTTCCGTTTCCGTGTCGTCGGTCGCGATGCAAAACCCGCTGCAGGGATCGGTGGTGGCATCGAGATCGCACAGCGTGCCGATCGCCTGCCCGCCCGGCGCGTCGAGCACGCAGAGGCCGGTCTTGAAATCGCAGAAATCACCCGTCGCGCAATCGTGATCGCCGCCGCAAGTCGGCACGCATCCGGTGACGATCTCGCCGCACACGGGCGGCGTCGACGTCGTCGAGCAGAGCTCCGTCGACGCACAATCGTCCGACGTAGTGCACATCGTCATGCCCGGGATCAGGCCGAGCAGGCCGCACGAAAAATCCCCGCGCCCGTTGCATTTCGGCTGACCCGCCGCGCCGGTCGTGCACCCCTCGAGGCAGTAGGTGATGGTTTGAGCCTCGTCCCAGGCGACACAGTAAGACCCCGGCGCGAGCGCCGCGCACTCCGCGTCTGCTTCGCACGCCAGCGTGCAGAGGCCACCGCCCGGGCTGCCCACGTCGAGCATGCCGCCGGTCTCGGTCACACAAACGAGACCGCTCGCGCAGTCGGCGTCCGAACCGCAGCCGGAGCCGAGCGCTCCCGGGCCGGGCGTGCCCCCGCTGCCACCGGTCCCGCCGCCGCCGGTGCCCGCAGCCGCGCCGCCGGTGCCGCCCGTGCTCCCGCCAGTTCCGCCGGTGCCGCTTCCGCCCGCGCCGCCGGCTCCGCACGTACAGGTACCGTTCGACGTCGCGATGCCGGTCTCGGGATCCGTCATCTGGGTGAGGTTGCAGCTCGGGGTGAGGCCCGCGCAGCAAGACCCGTCCGGCATCGAATCGACCACCTCGAAGGTCTCCCCCGAGCCCCTACAGGCGCCGCTGCTGCCGCCGGTCCCCGTCCCGCCCTTACCGCCTGACGTCCCGCCGCCCGTGGTTGCGCCACCCGTCGTGCCGGCCGTACCCCCGAGGACGGAGCCGGGGTCGTCGTCATCGCCCCCGGAGCTCGACGAGCCGCAGCCGCCTGCGGCAAGGACCCACGACAGCGACGCCCCCAAAATGACGATCGGCTTGTGGAACGGTGGCATGCGCTTTCTCCTGTTCGTTCGCCTTGCTGGTGCCGTACCACGGCGCGAAAAAGGCCGAACCTCCAAAGGGTAGTATCCCACCCCCATCGATTCGGTGCATGCGCGCAGCCAAAGCGGAATTCTCCGCCGCGCGTGCCCGCCTTTCTGCTACTGAGCCCTCCTCCGAAACCTCTCCGTCAAGAAACCAACCCCACGGGTCGATAGCTCAGCCGGTTAGAGCAGCGGATTTTTAATCCGTTGGTCCTGGGTTCGAGTCCCAGTCGACCCACTAGTTTGTTTTGTTTTGTTTTGTGTTGTGACGGTTGGGGTGCCTGGCGTCAGTTGCGAATGGGTGCCAGGGCGCGCCGGGTTCGCCGGTTTGTTTCGGGGGTGGTGGGTTGCTTGGGCGATGGTGATCTGGTCTGCCAAGACTCAGGTGTCGTTGCGGGCAGGGGCACGCTTGCCCCTGCACCCCTGCAAACACGCGCCAGCGTCCGTGAGACGACTACGCGTGGGGACGCGCTAGCCCTGGGGCAACAGCGCGCCGAGCGCTTGCAGCGATTGTCAGCACCGAGCGATCGAGCGCGGGGGCGATCTACGAACCGTCGAACGGCCTCGTCAACCGTAGCGCACTGCCGAGATCCGCGTGCGCATGAACTCGTCGTTGAACGTCACTCGCCCGTTGTCGTTCCCGGCGGCCCCCGCCACCACCATCAGCGGCAAGAGGTGCTCTTCCCGAGGGTGAGCCCGTCGTGCCTCGGGCGCTGAGGACCACGCGCCTAGCAAGCGTGCTCGTTCTTCCGCATTCGCCGTCGCGGCCGCGCACAACCAGGTGTCGAACTCGATCGACGCTTCCCTGGCCGACGCCGAGCGGATGTCGCGTAGGTTGTGGTAGCTCATGCCGCTGCCCAGGAGGAGCACGCCTTCGTCGCGCAGCGGCGAAAGCGCTCGTCCGATCGCGAGATGTTCGGCAGGATCGAGCCCGGCTTTGAGCGAGAGCTGAACCGCGGGTACGTCGGCCTCGGGCCAAGCGAGCTTGAGCGGGATGAACGTCCCATGATCGAAGCCGCGCGTCGGGTCGGTCTTGGCCGCGATGCCCGCGCCCGCGAGCAGTCGAACGACGCGCTCGGCCAGCACCGGGTCGCCCGGCGCTGGCCATTCGATGGCGTACGATTCGGGAGGAAACCCGTAGTAGTCGTAGAAAATCGGCGGGTGGGGTGAGGTCATCACCGTCGGAGCCGCTTCCTCCCAGTGCGCTGACACCACGAGCAGCGCCTTCGGAGCGGCGGGCAGCGACGCCGGCAGCCCGACGAAGAACGCGCGGAGCTTCTCCACGTCGGTCGGTGAAACGAAACCGCCGAGGTCGACGAACGGCCAGGGCCCGCCCCCGTGCGGAACGAAAATGGTCGGTTGGCGAGCCATGGCGTTGCTCCTTCAGCCGCGCGGTCCGATCGGTGCCTTCTTCAGCCGGCCCCACGCCACGAAGGCAGCGAGAGCGCCGAGCGGGACGTTCATCGCGAGCGGAAACGCCTCGCCCCGGAACAAGTGAAACGGCACGGCGAGCGCCATCACTAGCACGAGACCCGTAGCAGCGAGCGGCGTGAGGAACGGCTTGATGCGGGTAACGGCCGGCAGGATCAGCCCGATGGCGCCCGCCAATTCCACGGTGCCGATGAAGCGGACGAGCGCCTCGGGCACTGCGCCGGGCCAGACCATGTTGGCAGCCAGGACGTCGATCGGGGCCGTCGTTTTCATGAAGCCGGCCATGCCGAAACCCAGGGCGAGCAGCGCCTGAGCGCCCCAAAGGGCAATGTTGAGCGGTTTCGTACCGACTCGAGCCGGTGTGAGGTGTGAGCCTTCGATACTGATCGTCATGAGAGTTCTCCTTCGAGAGCTCAACTTGGTGCTGTTTCCTATGGCGCACCAGTACTGGACAAGACAACATGGTGTTGCATGAACGCAACACCGGTTGACTACGATCTCCTGGCCACGTTCGTGGCCGTCGCCGAGGCCGAGAGCTTTTCGAAAGCAGCCGGCCGGCTCTCGGTCACGAAAGGAACGGTGAGTCGCGCGATCGCCCGCCTGGAGCGACGCCTGGGCGCCGAGCTCCTACACCGTACGACGCATCGAGTTGCGCTCAGCACGGCCGGGACTGCGCTGTACGAGCGCACGGCGCCGCACCTTGCCGCCCTCGGCCAGG
>Ga0315910_10005207_pt1 | contig 10691 bp, 6 predicted proteins | sample EdamamesoilMG_FD_204470 | JGI IMG/M metagenome (GOLD analysis project Ga0315910, IMG submission 204470) | Garden soil microbial communities collected in Santa Monica, California, United States - Edamame soil | ecosystem: Environmental > Terrestrial > Soil > Garden | place: USA: California...
ATTGTTCTCCGTCGGCAGCGGCGTCGTCGCCGAGCTCCAGGCGAGCGTATTGAGATAGACGCAGCTGTAGCTGTTCTCGCACTGGCCCGAAAGAAAATTGAGATCGATCGCGAGCTCGAGCGAGGGCAACGGCGTATCGCGCCCGAGCACGGCCGCGGCGAGCTGGTCGGCGGAAACGCCGTTCTCGACGTCGGCGCCCTCGGTGCGCTTGCAGTGCACGCCCGTGAGCCAGGACGCGACCGAACGCGTGTGGTCGCCGTTCGCGCCGTCGTCGTGGGCGTCGGCCTGATGGTGGGCGAGGCCGCTGATGACGCTCAGCCGGTCGCGATAGGGCGCGAGCGGTGTCAGGATCGGTGACAGCGCGAAATCTGTCCCTGTGTCCCGGGGCGTCCAGTAATTGATGCCGGAGAAATTCATCGCGACGCCGTTCGGCATGTAGATGAACGAGATGCGCCTCGGCGGCGCCGGTGCCTGCGAGAGTGCCGGCGTCATCGCGTCGAGCAGCGGCAGGCCGATCGCGGCGCCTGCGCCCTTGAGGAAGCGCCGTCTCGGCAACGACCGTTTCGTCAACACCTGGCTCAAGCGCCCGACCTCCGCATCCGGAAAGGCACGCTCTCGACGACGCCCATGATAAGCGCGGAGAGCCGATGATCGTCCAGCGCCGCTTCACGCACGATGCGCCGGATCTCCGGCATGTCGCCGGGCTCGACGCCGCGGCCGAGCGCGTAGGTCATGAGCTTCTCGGCCAGCGTCTGCACGAAGAGATCCGAGGACAGGAGCGCCTCGCGCAGGCCCTCCGCCCCCTCGAAGGCCGTGCCGTCCGGCAGCTCGCCGCTGGCATCGATCGCCTCGCCGGCATCGCCGAGCGTCCGCCATTGCCCCGTGGCATTGAAGTTCTCGAGGCCGAAGCCGAGCGGGTCCATGAGCGCATGACAGCCCGAGCAGTTCGGGTTGTCGCGATGCAAGGCCAGGCGCTCGCGCATCGAGATCGCGGAACCGGCGCCGTCGGTCTCGACGAGCGGCGGGATATCGTCGGGCGGATTCGGCGGCGGCGTGCCGAGCAGGTTCTCGAGGATCCACTTGCCGCGGATCACGGGCGAGGTGCGGTCGGGGTAGGACGTCACGGCGAGGATGCTGCCCTGCCCGAGCAGCCCGCGGCGCGGATTGTCCGCCGCGAGCTCGACACGCCGGAAATGGCTGCCCTTGATGCCGCCGACACCGTAGTGGCGGGCGACGCGCTCGTTCATGAAAGTGAAGTCCGCATCGAGGAGCTCGAGCGCGCTCCGGTCTTCGCGCAGGATCGCGGCGAAGAAAAGCTCCGTCTCGCGCCGCAGCCCTTCGCGCAGCGTGTCGTCGAAGTCCGGGAAGCGGCTCTGGACCGGGACGATGGCCGCGAGATTGCGCAGATACAGCCACTGCCCCGCGAAATTCTCGACGAAGGCATCGGCTTTCGCATCGGCGAGCATGCGCCGCACTTCATCCTCGAGCACCTCGGGATCGCCGAGCCTTCCCGCTTCCGCGAGATCGAGCAGCTCCGCGTCCGGCACCGAGCTCCAGAGGAAGAAGGAAAGGCGCGATGCCAGCGAGAGGTCGCTCAATTCATAGGCCGTGCCGGGCGCGAGACCGGGCGGATCCTGCTCGATCCGAAAGAGAAACTCGGGACTGACGAGCAGGCGCTTGATGGCGAGCGTCAGACCCGCGTCGAAGCCGTCGGCCTCGGCGCCTTCGCGGAAAAAGTCGAGCAGCGGCTCGATGTCGCTTGCCGTGACCGGCCGCCGGTAGGCGAGCCGGACGACGGGCCTCAGGATCGCGCCGGCACAGTCGGCGTCCCTCGGTGACGCCGGCTCGCAACTGAAGAGCCGTGCACGACTCGCCAGCGTGTCGCCCGGACCGGTCGCTTCGTAGGGACCGGCGATCTCGACGCTGCGCAGGTACGAGCCCGTGCGCGTCTCCGGAATATTCACGCCTGAGGGATACGGCCGCTGGAACGGCAGACGCGGCGTCTCGTCGAGCGCCGCGGTGCGGGCGATGAAGGTGACGGTGACGTCGCGGACGCCGGCCTCGACGGGCACGCGCACGCGCCAGTCGCGGTCGGCCTCGTTGCGTCGCGCACGGTCGGCGAAGCTCGCGTTGACGCGCGGAGCGATCTGGCTGATGGCCGGCGCGGCGTTGGGCGCCGCGTTGCCCGACGGTGCCGCGCCGCCTGCGGGTGGCGCGCCGCGTCCGCGCGCGCCGTTGCCCCCTTGCTCCGCGCCTGCGCCCTGCTGCCGGCCCCGTCCGGCAGGCGGCAGCCCCGGCAACGTAAAAAGCGCGACGCGCTCGCCGTCGATGCTGATCTCGAGATCCTGGTCCTCGGTGTAGGACGGCATGCCCTCGTTGAGATCGCGCGCCAGCAGCGCCGAGATTTCGTACTCGGCGTCGACGGGAAACGTATAACGGATCCGGATGCCGCCGCGCGTGCCCCAGGGCATGCCGGGCAGCCGCTGCTCCTGCGAGCGATCGTCGGGCACGCGGAAGTAGTCGATCGCAGCCTCGGGCGACGCGCGCCCGACGGCGCGACGACTGACGACGTCCGCCGCAGCGAGATAGCGCTCGAGCAGCGTCGGCGAAAGCTTCGCCACGCCCGCAATGTTGTCGAAGCCGTAGCTCGAATCGTCGGGCGGCAGGAGCTCGGCCACGTCGATCTCGACGCCGAGCACGTCGCGAACCGCATTCTGGTACTCGGCGCGGTTCAAGCGATGCCAGGCCTCCGTGCGGCCCGGATCGGGCGATGCCGCCGCGGCCGTGTCGAGCTCGCTTTCCGCCCAGGCGATCAGGGCGCCGCGATCCTCGGCGTCGAGTCGCGGCGCCTCGGCGGGCGGCATCATGCCGGCGCGGAGCTTACGGACGATCTTTTCCCAGGTGGCGGCCTGGCTGCCGACCACGGCGAAGTCGAGCGACTCGAGGTCGAGATCCGCGACCCGATCGACGGCGTTGTGGCAGTCGAGGCAGTTGCTGGCGATAGTCGCGGCCTGATGCTCGGCCTCGCGCGCGGCGCGGTCGCAGCCGGCCGCAAGCGCTCCCGCGAGCGCCGCGAGTCCAACCACGCTCAAGCTTCTGGCCGCGGGCATGGCCGGATTATAGGGCCGTGTTTAGAATGCGGAGCCAAGGTCCCAGGCCCTTCAGAAAAAGAAAGAGAACCATGAGCCCGAGCCAGCAATCCCGCATCTTCGCCGCGTGCTGCGTATCGCTGATCGTCACCGCGATGACCTTCGCGATCCGCGCCGGCATCCTGACCGAGCTCGGCACGACGTTTTCCCTGAGCGACACCGAGCTCGGCTGGATCAACAGCATGGCCTTTTTCGGCTTCCCCGCGGCGACGATCGTCGGCGGCCTCCTCTATAACGCGATCGGGCCGAAGAAGATGATGTACGTCGCCTTCTTCGGGCATCTGCTCGGACTCGTGCTGACGATCACCGCCGGCGGCTTCTGGGGACTCCTGGTTTCCACGTTCTGCATCGGCTTTGCGAATGGCACGGTCGAGGCGGCCTGCAATCCGCTGATCGCGGACATCTACCACGACAACAAGACGACGATGCTGAACCGCTTCCACGTCTGGTTCCCCGGCGGCATCGTCATCGGCTCACTGCTCGCGACGGCCATGGGCGCGATGGATCTCGGCTGGCAGATCCAGATCGCGATCATGCTGGTACCGACGGCCATCTACGGCTGGATGATCTTCGGCCTCGAGTTCCCGCCGATGGCGCACTCGGAGATGTCGACGGCCGTCAATATCCGGTCGCTGTTCACGCCGCTCTATCTCTTCATGGTGTTCTGCATGTCGCTGACGGCAGTGACTGAGCTCGGCACGCAGCAGTGGGTCGAGCGCATCCTCGGCGACTCGGGCGCGCATCCGATGCTTGTGCTCGCCATGGTCACGCTGCTGATGGCGGTCGGCCGGCAATTCGCGGGCCCGGTGATCCATCGCCTGCATCCGCCCGGCGTGCTGCTTGGCTCGGCTGTCGTCGCAACCGTCGGCATCTACGCGATGAGCGTCGCCTCGGGCGGCATGGTCTACGTCGCCGCGATCCTGTTCGCCATCGGTGTGATGTATTTCTGGCCGACGATGCTCGGCTTCGTCGGCGAATACCTGCCGAGGACCGGCGCGCTCGGCATGTCGCTGATCGGCGGCGTCGGCATGTTCGCCACCGGCATGTGGCAGCCCGTCATCGGGTCCTGGCTCGACAGTGCTCGCGAAACCGCGCTCGCGGCTGGCGTCGACGCTGCCGCGGCCGATCTCGCGGCGGGACGGGCAACGCTCGACAATCTCGCGCTCTTTCCGCTCGCGCTGATCGTGCTGTTCGCCGCGCTGATCGTCGTCATGAAGCGGCAGGGCATCCGGCCGAGCGTCAGCGCGAGATCGCCGGGGTGATGACACTGGTGCGGAGTGCAAGCGCCAAGTGGCGCTAGGGCAAGTCTCGGAAGACCTCCGCGACCTCGACCTCAAGTCCCGCGATGACGGTCGAGACGATGGTGCCGCCGACGTCGTGGTGAGACGGCGCGTCGTACCGGTTCGCGCCGAGCCGGCAGACGTCGATCGTCTCGAGGTCGATATCGACAATCCAGTACTCGCGCACGCCGCTCCGCGCATAGAGCGCCTTTTTCAGCACCGTGTCCCGCCTGGCCGTCGATGGGGACAGGATCTCGACGATAAGGTCCGGTGCACCAATGATGTCGTCCGCCATCAGGCCCGTGTGCGCGCTCGAGATGAACAGCAGGTCGGGCTGCACGACGCTGGGCTTCTCACCCCGACCGAGCACGACGTCCAGTGGCGCCACAAGTACGCGACCACTACCCGATACGCGCACATGGCTTTCGAGAAGCCAGAGGAGATTCGTGAGCACGGACTGATGCCGAATCGAGGGAGATGGCGTCATGTAAAGCTTGCCGTCGATGAGCTCGTAGCGCTGATCGCTCGACGCGGTCAGGGCCTTGTAGTCGTCGACGGTGAACGGGATCGGGTGACTGGTGCTCATGGAGCGCGACCTGTTGGGGCTGTCGTCAACTTACGGCGAGGGCGCCGCCTCGTCAAACGGAGAATCCGGCGAATCCGACGGGTAATGAACGCGACCGTTCGCAGGCGAACCCACTCCGACAGGCGCGCTTCAGCGCAAGGTCCGCGGCCGGACGCCTCGGCTAGTCGTCGCGCTCCTCGTCAGCCTCGTCCGCGATGGCGTCGCCGGCCCGCTCGACGTCGCGACCGATGCCTTCGATGGTATTGCACCCGGCCAGGGCCACGGTGGTCAGAACAAAGCCCAGCACGAGAAAGAGAGTCACGATCCGCTTGCCGATTTCCATTTGAGCATCCCACTTGGAAGACCGGTTGTGACGATGCAGAAAGCGTGCCACTGCAACGGGAACGGCGTGCCCGGCACAGCGTGAGCGCGAACCCTTTGCTTGCACGTGGCCGACGTGCCGGATTCCAGATTTTGAGATGAACTCACAGACCCCTCGCCGTACCATGCGGCCGATGCGCGGGGATTCTGCATTGCGCGATGCATCTGCTTCTTTTCTGGACGGGGGCGGCGAGCTCGGCGCGCTGATGCGCGCTCACGACTGGTCGGCGACCCCGCTCGGTTCCCCCGCCCGCTGGCCGCGCAGCCTCAAGACAGCCGTGCGCATCATGCTGACTTCGCGTCAGCCGATCTGGATCGGCTACGGTCCCGAGCTCACTTACCTCTACAACGATCCTTACAAGTCGATCATCGGCGGCAAGCATCCGCGGGCACTCGGCCTTCCGTTCCGCGAGGTCTGGAGCGAGATCTGGGACGTCGTCGGTCCTTTGGCAGACACCGTGATGACGAACGACGAAGGCATCTACGTCGAGACGCAGCTCTTGATCATGGCGCGTCACGGCTACGAGGAGGAAACCTACTACACCTTTTCCTACAGCCCGATTCCGGATGACGCCGGCGGACCGTGCGGACTCATTTGCGCCAATACCGACGATACCCGCCGCGTCATCGGCGAGCGTCAGCTTGCAAGCTTGCGCGAGATCGCGGCCTGCACCGCGAACGCACGGACCGTCGAAGCTGCTTACGAGCTTGCCGCGAAGGCGCTGGCGACCAACGACCGCGATCTGCCTTTCGTGCTCATCTATTCAGGCGACCCGCCGGCGCTGGCGGCCAGCGCCGGCATCGACCCCGCTCGCGCCGCCGCGTTGTCCTTCGGAGACGCGCTCGTCGCCGGCGGCGTCATCGAGCTTGACTCGGCATTGGGCGAGTTGCCCAGCGGAGCCTGGCAACGGCCGCCGCATCAGGCGGTAGTGATTCCACTCTCCACCAATGCACAGGGTGTCCGGTCCGGCTGGCTCGTCGCCGCCCTGAACCCGTTCCGCAAGCTCGATTCCGACTATCGCGGATTTCTCGAGCTCGCCGCCAGCCAGGTGGCAACTGCCGTCGCCAGCGCGCGCGCGTACGACGAGGAGCGCAAGCGCGCGGAAGCGCTCGCCGAGCTGGATCGCGCAAAGACAGTGTTCTTCTCGAACGTGAGCCACGAGTTCCGCACGCCACTCACGCTGATGCTGGCGCCGGTGGAGGACCTCCTCGCCAAACCTGCGGACGAAGTGCAGCCGGCAGACCGTGCGCAGCTCGCCTTGGTGCACCGCAACGGACAGCGCTTGCTCAAGCTGGTCAACACGCTGCTCGACTTCGCGCGCATCGAGGCGGGGCGCATGCAGGCGTCGTTCGAGCCTGTCGATCTCGGCGTATTCACCGCGGAGCTCGCGAGCAATTTCCGGTCGGCCTGCGAGCGGGCCGGGCTCCGTCTTTCGGTCGACTGCGATCCGGCAGCAGAGCCCGCCTTCGTCGATCGGGAGGCCTGGGAGAAGATCGTCCTCAACCTGGTCTCGAACGCCTTCAAATTCACTCTCGCGGGAGAAATCGGCGTCCGGCTGATCGAAAGTCCTTCGGGCTTCGAGCTCAAGGTGCGCGATACCGGCACGGGCATCCCCGAGCATGAGCTGCCGCACATGTTCGAACGCTTCCACCGTGTGGACGGAGCGCGCGGCCGCAGCCACGAAGGCAGCGGCATCGGCCTCGCGCTCGCCCAGGAGCTCGTGAAGCTGCACGGGGGCACGATCTCCGTGGAGTCGGTTGCCGGCAGCGGCACGACGTTCACGGTCCGCATACCGAAAGGGTCGTCGCACCTGGCCGCCGAGCGCGTGAAGTCCGCATCCGGCGCGGCGACCGCCGCCCCGCGAGCGGGTGCCTTCGTCGCGGAAGCGCTGAGCTGGCTGGCCGCGCCGGCCGAAGAGTCGCCCCCCACGGTCGCGACGGGCAAGCCGAAGGTATTGCTCGCCGATGACAACGCCGATCTGCGCGAATACGCGCGGCGGCTGCTGTCGCAGGACTACGATGTCGAGGCGGTGAGCGATGGCGAGGCCGCGCTGGCCTCGGCGCGCGCGCGCAAACCTGACCTCGTCGTCTCCGACGTGATGATGCCCGGCCTCGACGGTTTCGGCTTGATCCGGGCCCTGCGCGCCGATCCGGAGCTCGTCGCGGTGCCCGTCATCCTTCTGTCCGCGCGCGCAGGCGAGGAGGCGCGCCTGGAGGGCCTCGGCCGCGGCGCCGACGACTATCTCGTCAAACCCTTCAGCGCCCGCGAGCTGCTCATGCGCGCGGCCACCCTGCTCGAGTCCGCACGCATACGGCGCGAGGGCGAGGAGCGGTTTCGCCTCCTGGCAGACGGCGCGCCGGCGCTGATCTGGGTCAATGGACCGCAGGGCGCCGAATTCGTCAATCGCGGCTACCTGGATTTTCTCGGCGTCGACCCGCCGGATGTCCGCGGCTTCGACTGGGCCCAGTTCGTGCACCCGGACGACCGCGAAGGCTACGTCCGCGGCTATCTGCAGGCGATGGAGCGGAAGGAGAGCTTCGACGCCGAGTTCCGTTTCCGCCGCCACGACGGCGCGTACCGCTGGATGCGGACCGTCGGCCGGCCGCGGCTCGGACCCGGCGGCGAATTCCTCGGTTGCTCCGGCATCACGATCGACATCACCGAGGGCAAGCGGGCGGAGGAAGCGCTCCGCGAAGCGGACCGCGCGAAGGACGAGTTTCTCGCCACGCTTTCGCACGAGCTCAGGAATCCCCTCGCCCCCCTGCGCAACTCGCTGGAGCTCTTGCGCCACTCCGGCGCCGGCAGCTCGATTGCGCAGCCCGTGCAGGCCATCATGGAACGCCAGGTGAACCACCTGGTGCGCCTCGTCGACGATCTCATGGAACTGTCGCGCATCACGCGCGGCAGCTTCGAGCTTCGGCGGGAACCGCTCGAGCTGCAGGCGGTGTTGAAGAATGCCGTGGAGACCGCAAGGCCTCTCATCGACGCGGCAAAGCACAGGCTCGATCTGCGCCTGCCGTCGGAGCCGCTGATGCTGGAAGCGGATGCCGTGCGTCTCGGCCAGGTGTTCGCGAACATGCTGAACAACGCGGCCAAGTACACGCCTGAAGGCGGGGATATCGCCCTCGAGGCGCACCGCGACGGAAACGTCGCCGTGGTGACGGTGAGCGACACCGGCGAGGGCATCGATTCGAAGCAACTGCCGAGACTCTTCGAGATGTTCAGTCAGATCGACCGCACGGCACGCCGCAGCCAGGGAGGCCTCGGCATCGGCCTCGCGCTCGCCCGTCGCCTCGCCGAAATGCACGGCGGCAGCGTGGAGGCAGAGAGCGATGGCCTCGGCAAGGGCAGCCGCTTCACCGTGCGCCTCCCGCTCGGGAGCGCGGCTTCGGTCGCGGCCGGAAAGGCGCACGAGCACCGGCGCCTGTCGCCGCAACGGGTGCTCGTCGTCGACGACAACCGCGACGCGGCGGTGAGCCTCGGCATGCTGCTCGGCTCACTCGGCGCCGACGTACGCGTGGCGCACGACGGGCCGTCTGCGCTGAGCGAGTTCGATGCCCACCGTCCCGCCATCGTGCTGCTCGATATCGGCATGCCAGGGATGGACGGCTACGACGTAGCGCGCGCCATCCGCAACCGCGCCGATGGCGCACGCGTGCCGCTCGTCGCCCTGACGGGCTGGGGGCAGGCGGACGATCGGGACCGCGCCGCGGAAGCGGGCTTCGATCACCATCTGGTGAAGCCGGCGGACATTGGTACGCTGCAGGCCTTGATGGCCTCCTACGAGTCCCGCGCGCCGGGCTAGCATTCGTTTAACCCCGGCAGGCGCCCGCCAGCGGTCCCGCGTACACTGATCGGCATGACGGCAACGATCACCGCAGCCTTCATCCACCACGCGGCGGCATTCGTCCTCGTCGGCGCGCTCATGGTCGAGCTCGTGGTCTTGCGCAACGAGCTCACGGTTGCATCCGCGCGCAGCGTCCTGCGCATGGACATGACATACGGCATCGCCGCGCTCGTGCTGCTGATCGTCGGATTCGTGCGCGTCTTCCACACCGAGAAAGGCTCGGCGTACTACTTCGACAGCGGCGCGTTTCTGCTGAAGCTCACACTGTTCATCATCGTCGCCCTGCTATCGGTCTACCCGACGGTCAAGTACATGGGCTGGCGCAAGTCGTTACGCGCCGGAAGCGTCCCGCGCTTCGATCCCGGCGCCCGTCGGGTCGTGCGCATCCTGATCCACGCGCAACTGACATTGCTCTTCGTCATCATGCTCATGGCCGTCATGATGGCGCGGGGAATCTGGTACCTGGGCTAGCACAGTCATGGGAAACATGAGCGCGACTCGCGTGGCGCGGGCAGCCGCGGCTTGCGGCGGTATCGCCGTCTTCGCGGCCGCCTCTCTGCACGCCCAGCAAACCGCCGCCATCGATTTCCCGAGCGTCGGCCGCGGGGCGCCGCTTGCGAGCGCAATTCCTGCGCAGACGCCCGCGGACCGCTCGCGTCTCGAGGCCTACCCCGACACCGACCTGGTTGTCGGTCCCTGGCAGCCAACGCGCCGCGCGCCGAACGGCAACCCCGTGCAGACACGCGAAGGCTCCGCCTGGGACGGCGCGTCACCCGCGGGCGTCGAGCCTTTGCCCATCGACCTCTTCACCTCGCGCGACTTCTACCAGGACCGCGAGCTCTGGACCGATCCGCGCTACTTCCGCTGCAACAGCCCCTGGGCGCTCGAAGCGCAGCGCGGCGCCTACGGCGGCGTCACCTCGATCGGCAGCGATCCGCCGCGCACGGCCGCGTGGGGCTACTGCGACCGCGACTATCCTCGCGAGGCGATCGTCAGCCCGTACGAATTCGACACGGCCGAGGCTCACTACGAAGCGCTGCTCGCGGAAACGCGCCGCCGCGGCGGACCGACGGAGCACACACAGGCCACGGTGCCCGCTGAGTGGAACGGCCGCTACGTCTGGCCGCGCGCGCAAAACTGGTACGCCGAGCTCTTCTTCAACCAGATGCCGACGATCCTGTCGCTCCTCACGCCCGAGTACCAGGCGCGCATGGTGCAGCAGGCGTATCACGGCGCGGTCAGCGGCGCGACGCAGTGGCCCGCGCAATACTGCTGGCCCGAGGGCTTCATGCGGCGCTGGCACTATCACGGCGTCACGAACCAGCCGCACACGGTCATCGTCACGCCCACGCTCGTGCAGATCATGGCGGGCGACGCCGACAACTTCGTCACGAACGTCTACATCGATCGCGAGTTCACCCTCGACGGCAGCGTGCCGCGGCTCGGCGCCGAGGTGCCGCGCTGGTAC
>Ga0315910_10005208_pt1 | contig 10691 bp, 5 predicted proteins | sample EdamamesoilMG_FD_204470 | JGI IMG/M metagenome (GOLD analysis project Ga0315910, IMG submission 204470) | Garden soil microbial communities collected in Santa Monica, California, United States - Edamame soil | ecosystem: Environmental > Terrestrial > Soil > Garden | place: USA: California...
AGCGGGAATTAAAAACCTGGAAAATAAAACCGTACTGGATGCCACTAATCCTATCAAGGAGGTTCCTCCAACAAATGGAGTATTACATTTCTTCACCACCCTTGATGAAAGTTTGATGGAACGATTGCAAAGACTGGCACCTGATGCCCATTTTGTAAAATGCTTTTCATGTGTAGGAAATGTTTTCATGGTCGATCCGGATTTTGGGGACACGAAACCCTCCATGTTTATTTGCGGTAATAACGATGCTGCCAAAGAAAGAACCAGACTACTTCTCACTGAAATCGGTTGGGAAACGGAAGACATGGGAAAGGTGGAAGCCGCCAGGGCTATTGAGCCCCTTTGCATCCTATGGTGCATCCCCGGTATGATCCGTGGGCAATGGATGCATGCTTTTAAGCTGCTGAAATTGTACTAACTGCTGTCCTTGCTAATGGTAGGTTTAATCTACCATTGGATATCCCGAAGCTTTCTGCTTCGCAGTGAAATTCAATTAATTGAGTATATTTAATTGAACATTATCTAACAGCGATCTCCCAGGGTCGCTTAAATCGGATCCCATGAAGGCAAACCCCACTTCACTTGTGGCGGGTTTAATCCTCTTTATGTCTGGATTAAACGCTGCTTTTTCCCAGACTGGTCCTGAGTTTATTAATTGCCCTGCATCACCTCTTTCACTTTGTATGAATGATCCGGGTGTGCGATTACCCCTGAATAATCAGATTTATTCAAGCGAATCAGATACAAATGCTACGTCCTGTAGTGTGCACATCACCCAGTCCATAAAAGTCAAATCGAATTGCGGTCATCAATTGCAATACGGGGTTCAACTCTTTCTGGATGACACATCGACAGCTTATACTCTTGTTCCATTGAAAGAAGTAACGATCAATTCTATAGATGAAGCTGAATTAATTTTTGATTCGGAATTATCTCCGGTAAATTTTATCGGGGAAAATGGAATCCCGTATACATCTGGATGCAATCCCTATCATCGTGTAAAATGGTTTGTGATTGATTCCTGTGGGGAGTTTGCGACTTGTGAAGTACTGATGGAATTATATGATTGTGCCACACCATTTGATACTACTTCTGTACCAGTTACGGCGATCCCTTTCCCTTTAGGAGGACAGATCACTTTATTTGCAAAAGATTTTGCCAGAAATATTACAGATGATTGCTCTTCATTCGAAGATTTATTGTTCAGTTTTAAGCCGGAAGAATACATGCCAAGTATGCTTTACGTTTGTAATTTTCCCGGCTTTGGTATAGAAATCCCTTCCACCCTATGGATAGCAGATAAGGGTAAGGATATAAATTGTGATGGAAGCATTTCGTGGGAGGAAAGAAATATCTCGCCCTATCCTTTCACCATCCTGTTTTTAGACAATGGTGTAAATGATTGTTTTAAACCGGATGGTGTTCAAATCTCGGGTAAAATATTCACCAATGATTCAAAACCAATTGAATTGGTTTCAGTCAACCTGACTTCTCCAGGCCATGTATTTCCAACATATATAACTACCCAGAACGGAGAATATAATTTTAACCACGTGGTTGTTCCAGCTGATGTTACCATTTCGGCCGATAGGGACGACAATCACAGAAATGGAGTGACCACTTTAGATATGGTCAAAATCCAGAAGCATTTGTTAGGCAAAGAAATCATCACCAGCCCTTATGACCTGATAGCAGCAGATGCAAATAACAGCGAAAGTCTGAGCGCTTTTGACCTGGTGGAATTAAGAAAATTGATCCTGGGGGTTTACACACAATTGCCAAATAACAAAAGCTGGAGATTTGTTGCCAAAGATTATGTTTTTAGTGATACAACGTACCCCTGGATTCATGCAGACGAGATTACATTGCATGTCATCGGAGATACCGCCAAGCAGGATTTCATTGGAATAAAAGTTGGAGACATCAATCATTCCGCAAAAGCCAGTTTGCAATCCATTTTCACTCGCGAGGTTTATCCACCAGTTGCATTGACCATACCCGCCATGCATTATGAAGAGCATGAAATTATTGACATCGATTTCTCCCTAGCAGATTTGAAATCCTTTAATGGATTTCAATTTACTTTATACTCTCCGGATCTTGAATTTATCAGTGCATCTTCATCACTTATTGATCTTGGAGAAGAGAATTATGCTCTCTTTGATGACAAAATGACTTTAAGTTGGTTCTCCTTAGATGAAATAATAAATCATCCTGAGAATGTGGTTTTCACGGTGAAAGCAATTTCTAAAAATGCAGGTGATGTGCAAAACAGTCTTCAAATCAATTCCGACATCACAGAAGCAGAACTTTATTCCGGGAATGAATGGGTATTCACTCCGAAACTGGTTTCAAATAAAAAGGATGGAGACGGGATGACAGTATATGCACCAAAACCTAATCCCTGGTCCACACAATGTACAATACCATTCTCATTAGAGAAAAGCGGCAATGTCATCCTGATGATTTACAATACAGATGGCAAATTGGTTTTCAGGGATGAGAAGAGTTATGCATCCGGCTATCACGAAATAACACTTAATACAATCGATTTCAGGGAAGAAGGGCTATTGTTTTATGCTATTCAAAACGAAAATGAACAACCAATAGGGAAGATGATTTTGATAAAATAAAACTTAACGCTTTTCGGATTGATTTTTGTGGCAAAGAAGATAGGCTTTACTTAATTTAGGTATGCTATGAAAACCATTTTACTCCAAATCACCACCGGGCTTCTCCTGATTCTTTCTTATTCGGCTAAATCGCAATTAGCTGTAGAGCTCGAATTCTACAATTGTTCCAATTCTCCCACTTCACTCTGCGTTACAGATCCAGGCGTAAGGTTGCCGGATAATAATCAGTCCCTTCTGGGAGAATCAGATCCGTTTTCTACGTCATGCAGCATTCATTTTTCACACCAGGTAGAACTGCGATCAGCTTGCAGCCAAACGTTTCAATACAAAATAGAAGTGTCTTATAATGATACCTCCGCTTATGAAGAAATTCTTTCATGGACAAATGCGATTGTTGACAACCAGGATGAGGCCATACTTACTTTCGATACGGAACAATCTACTGATGACAATGTCCACCTCAATGGACTTCCATACACTTCAGGTTGTTTCCGTTATCATCGCATTAAATGGACGGTGGAGGATGCTTGCGGCAATACAGCATTTTGTGAAAAAAGATTTGAGTTATATGATTGCGTGGCACCCATTCCGATTTCAAACCAGGGACCTACCATTTTAAATTTTCATGCGAACTATGATTTACAGACAGGACTCAATGAACTAGCAGGTAACTACCTGGATGATTGTGGTTCTACCGCTCAATTCTTATTTAGTACACAAAGCAATAGTTATGTGAATGATACCCTGTTTCAATATTGCGATGTACCAATTGGGGTATTATTCATTCTTCCCATTTGGGTGGCTGACCAGGGGCGTGATCTCAATTGTAATGGGACCATCAGTTGGGATGAACGTACCAAGTACCAGGTGTCCGCTCCGGTGATATTCACTGGGGATGGTACACAGGATTGCAGTAATCCGGATTTATTTATCTACGGTCACGTGAAAACTTGGCAGAATGGACTTGGCATGGGTAAGACACATATGAAAGTTTCAGATGAAAATCAATCTTATCCCGAACAAGTCACAGACGAGTTTGGAAATTATGCATTTCCACATTTCGACTTCAATTATCCCGTCACAATAAAAGCTGAGCGCAATGAAGGAGTCAAGAATGGAATCAGTACACTGGACCTGGTGCAAATCCAAAAACATTTGCTTGGATTAGAACGATTTTCCCGGCCGGAACAAATCATGGCGGCAGATGCGAATAATAGTAAGGCACTCAGCGCAATTGACCTGGTAGTGCTTCGAAAATTACTCCTGGGATTGGTAGACACGCTACCGGGTGGAAGAAGCTGGATATTTTATTCCGCTGGTTATGTTTTCCAGGTACCGACTGATCCATGGTATGGATTGGACTCGTTACCTGCCGGGACCTTTCCGGAAATTATCATCCAGGATGAAAATGAGACCGCCGATGTGGATTTTGTTGGCATCAAGATTGGCGATGTGAATAGTAATGCGGATCCCAATTTTACTTCCTTAACGCCGAGATCAGCTATTCCTTCACTCGACTGGACAACAGAAGCAATTGATTATTCCAAAGGAGATATCATTGAAATCCCTATTAAATGCACCTCAAATGACAAGCTTACAGGTTTTCAATTCACATTGTCCGATCAGGATCTTGAATTCCTGGAAATACAACCTGGGGTTGCTGACATTTCTAAAGAAGATTATGCTATCATGCTTGATCATATGACAATGAGTTGGTTCACCCTTGATCCAATTGATGTCAAGGCTGGTGATATTCTTTTTAGCATTAAAGCAAGGGCAAAAGCAGTTAAAAACCTGCGCACCACTTTATCCATAAGTTCAATGATTACGGAGGCAGAAGCTTATACTGAAAAAGATAACGTACTCGTACCACAGCTTAAGTTTACAGATCCGACAAATGATGAACTTATTCTTTATCCAGCTATTCCTAATCCATGGAAAGAAGAAACCACGATAACTTTTTATTTGCCCAAAGCATCTACTATTCATTTGAATGTATTTAGTGCTGCCGGACAGATGCTATACAGTGTGGAACGATATTTTGAAAAGGGACAACATGCTTTGGTCGTCAACAACGAGAATGTTGGTCAAAAAGGATTGATGGTTTACACTATTCAAACTGAAGATGAAGTCCTGAGTGGAAAAATGATAGTCAATGAGTAACATTTATTTGAACATTTATTAATAGCCATTTCGCAAAATCACAAAAACCTGATCCCATGAATGCCAACTACCTCAAAATAATAGCCGGTTTTATCCTGTATTGTATCGGGATAAAGGTTGCCGTAGCTCAATCCGGACCTGAGTTTCAGGGTTGCGCATCATCGCCTGTTTCCCTTTGCGTCAATGATGCGGGTGTTCGATTACCTGCGAACAATCAAATTTATTTGGGAGAAGCAGACCCGAATGCCATTTCCAGTAGTGTTCATTTGACGCAATCGATGCGGGTAAAAGTTCATTGTGGAAAGAAGTTTCAATATGGTGTGCAATTGATTCTTGATGATACTTCCGGTTCAAACACCCTTCAGCCACTGACTACTATCACTGCAGATTCCCTGGGGGAGGCCGAATTATTGTTTAATACAGAAACATCACCGGTCAGTTTTATCCGCGACCATGGGATTCCTTACAATGAAGGATGTTATCCATATCACCGGATAAAATGGATCGTGATTGATTCCTGTGGAGAATTCGCATCGTGTGATGAATTGATCAATTTGTATGATTGCCAGGCTCCACTCATAGATAGTAATTCGTCTAACTTTTATACACTCTATTTGCCTCCTGGGTGTAATTTATATTATTACGCCAAGGATTTTACATTTCCAATACTAGATGATTCCACTCCACAGGATTCCTTTTTATTTAGCTTAAGCGAAGAAATATATAAACCGGATAGCCTTTTTGATCCATGCATCGGACCCTTTGGCGTTGAGGTACCCACTGATATTTGGGCGGCTGATGGTGGAAGGGATATGGATTGCAATGGGGTGATTGATTGGTCAGAAAGAAATAAGTATGTTCAAAAAGTCATATTAGTTTTTGGTGACAACTCTGGAAATGGATGTTGCGATCCTGGAGATCTTTTGATTACGGGTGACATCCTGACTGAAGATGTGCAAGCAGTCGAGCTGGTAACGGTTACTCCCTATGTTCCAGGGTATACTTATCCGTCATTTATAACCGGTAAAAATGGAATATACCAATTCCTTAATATCACCACACCGACAGACATTACGATTACCGCCGAAAGAAATGATAATTACAAGAATGGAGTTTCCACGCTGGATATCGTCAGAATCCAAAAACATTTATTAGGCATTGAGGCCCTGAGCTCTATCTATGATTCAATAGCGGCAGATGCGAATAATAGTAATACGATTAGTGCTATCGACCTGATTGAGTTGCGAAAATTGGTTTTAGGCATTTATACAGCACTTCCAAATAACAAAAGTTGGAGATTCGTACCTAAGTCTTTTGACTTTGATTCCTTGAATCCTTTAACCATTCCGGATGCAATCATAACGACGATCCCTGGAAACGCATCCGATTTAGATTTCGTAGCCATCAAAATAGGTGATGTGAATAACACCGTTATGGCAAATGCACAGGCATTAGCAACTCGCGAATCCAATCCGCCTGTGGTATTGAATGTCGATCCAAAAAACTATGAAGCCAATGAATTCATCACCATTGATTTTTCCATAAATGATCTGAAGTCACTCAGTGGCTTTCAATTCACTTTATTTGATCCCAACCTTGAATTTTTAAGTGCTTCTTCCAATCACCTGGAAATTACAGAAGAAGATTTTGCTCTATTCGGTGATCAAATGACAATGAGTTGGTTTGATCTCGAGAATGTTACCCTTGAACCTGATGAAATAATCTTCTCGGTAAAAGCAATGGCAAAAAAATCCGGAAGCCTTCAGTACTCACTTCAATTGAATTCTGACATCACGGAAGCCGAAATGTATTCAGGAAATGATCAGGTGTTTACACCCAAATTGGTATTGGCTGCTGAAAATAATGATCAACTTCATGTATCGCCGGTTGAGCCTAACCCATGGTCCAGTCAGTGTGTAATTCCATTTTCATTGAAGGAGAATGGAGAGGTGATCCTGACGATTTACAATACTAATGGTGAAAAAGAGTTTACTGAACGAGAATATTATTCACCAGGTTATCACGAAATCACGATTCACAAATCGGATCTTCAGCAAGAAGGACTTAAGTTCTATACCCTTCAATCAGGAAATGAACAGGCATCTGGAAAAATGATTTTTATAAAGTAAATTGACAAGATTGCGAATAAAATATTTCGCAATGCGTTCATCGATTAAAAATTTAATTTTCATTGCCAGGAACATTTAGCCGCTCTGAGGTATAGAGTAAACCGTATTTTTCACAATTCACCATTCACAATTCTTTCCACATTGCTTACTTTTCACTTTTCACTTTTCTCTTTTCACTCTTCACTTATACTCCGGTATGTCCTCCCACTCATTGGGTTCCAGCCAATACACGTCATAACCAAATTGGTCCACTAATTCCTTGCGAAGGCTTTCTTTGAGTTGCGTCGATTGTTCGAATCCAGCCAGTACCCCGGTACGATATTGTTTGTAATGAACATCGGAGGTGCTTCCTTCCAAAACAAAATACATATTGATCCAACCGCTTTTCCTCGCATCTTTCAAATCTTTCCTGAAATCCGTTTTCCGAAGTTTATTAGCCACTGTCTGGCCGGCATTTAGCTTTAGAAAATAAGAGATCTTCTGATCAAAAGCATGTATGCCACTAATGCTTAGATTCATCGCACTGGATTGAATAAACATCACCGGCAGATGTACTTTTCCTCCTTCTATCTCCAGGTAATTGCGCAAATCATTAAAGCGGATATCCTGTAGATCCTCGATATGAACATAATCACTGAAATCCTCCAGCGTTTTTAAATGTTTTAACCGGCCCGAACGGATTTCCAATGCACATTTACTGACCAATTCCTTTTCCCGGATATTCCATTTGTCATCCATAGGAATCATAGTAGTCGCCCAAATATTGGCTCGGCCGGAGAGGTTTTCTGAAGTGATAAATGTTTGATTGAAATTGGAAAAGGATTCCAGCAAGGATTCAATATTAATATCCTTCACGGTCCATGTGGCATTAAATACAGGACGGGGAAATAGGGTGCTCAATGTACCTTTTGATTCCACCTGCCCTTCACTCAACAATCCTTTGAAAGCAAATTGAATTTCATCTCCGGAAAGCGACAAATCACCATCGATATCTTTACCTGTAGCCTTGCTCCAGGTTAGCACATCAAAATCAAATTTCAATACTGCCGATGACGAATTGAATTTTGCATTTGACCATTCGATAAGATTTTGCAGGTATATGGATTTCAGGTTAGCCGATTCAAACTGAATACTTCCTTTTTTTAATAACTGCTGCAGTGGCTGATCCGTTGGACGGAATTGTTGGATCTTGAATTCCTGTATATCGAATTCACCACTTTCGATGGATAACCCGGGAATGCTCATCAAATTAAGAAGGGTTGCGGGTAAATTGCCCTCGAGGGAAATATCCATTATCGGTTTATCCAAATTCAGGATGAACATCTCACCCTTCAAATCCTTACCTAATGCTGCTTTCTTGTTAGCATTTACCTGTAAACTGGATTGCTGTTGATGGTTAGCATCCCTGGATCGGTATTTAAAATCAACATTGATATTTTTTACTTCCTGGTGGGTAGATAGGGATTGAAAGCCCCCTTGTTTTAATTTGCCATCCAGCGAAATAGAGGGAGAAGAATTCTTTGAAGATTTTCCACTGATTTGAAATTCCCCTTCACTTTCTCCCCAAAAAGAATAATCCTTCCACGAAGAGGTAATGGATGCAGGAAGCCATTTTCTAAGTTCATCAGCCTTGGCTTCGGACCAATTTCCTTTTAACTCGATAGTTTCATCTTTTTCAGTACGGACGATTTTACCATCTGCTTGTAGGGAAATAGTATTGCTTGCTATTACCCAATTTTGATACTCCTGGATTTCCTTGTCAAAGTCAAAAACATAACGCCCATTAAGTGTAAATGAAAATGATGCGGGCAGTTGGTAATCCTTGGAGATTAAACTATCCAACGAAGCGCTCACTTCCATTTCGATATCCAGTCGATCAGGATCGATGGTACCAACAAATGAAGAATGGTCTAATGCTAATTTAAATTCCAGGTCAGTTTCAGGATCGGCATAAATGATCACAGAACGATTTACCACAATTTCATGCACCAGGGTTTTCCAACTTGATGTTTCCACTCCCGGTTCTGTTTGCTTAAGTACCTCATACGACCATTTACCATTACTGTTTGCAATGTGGATTTCTGCATCTTCCACTTGTATTCGATCAATGTCAATTGAATTGCGAAGCAAAGGAAGAATGCGTATCACCACATCTGCATTTCCACTGTTGATCAAAGGATGTTTGCCAGCGCCTAATTGTATTTGATCCAGAGCTACCGCCACACATGGAAAATGAGAGAAGGCATCCATATGCACTGACTGATAAGTCAACGTGTCGCTCAGTTGACCCTCGAGATTGGTCAACACACGTGAGATGATCCAATCACTCTTCCAGTGAACCAGGCTCACCATGGAGATACCCAACACCAGAACAATAATGATACAGATCTTGAAGCCCCTGATCAGTTTTTCTTTGTTCATGCAATGCAATGAAAGTGAATAAGAGGGAAAGGATGAGGCGGGATAAAAGTAACGGAAAACGTATTACATATATTTTTCATCTAAAAAATGAACCGTACAGAGCTGAACAAATTTTGGAAATTGAGGACAGATGTGGCAAACGTTGGAACAAATGCAATTACCCTGGACCTGGTGGCTGATGGCGTTCGCTGGCTCGTTTCTATTGGGCATTGCTAAAGGTGGCATCAAAGGCCTTGGGTCCATCATCACGACTTTTTTCGCCATTGCTTTTGGCAGCAAAGCTTCTACGGGAATAGTAATGCCATTGCTGATTGCCGGGGACATATTTGCAGTGATTTATTATCACCGTCATGCGCAATGGTCCTACCTCTGGCGTCTAATGCCCTGGATGCTGGGAGGTGTATTGCTCGGTGTTTGGTATGGAAAAGATTTGCCTGAAGCAGATTTCAAAAAAGGGATGGCTTTGTTGATCCTCGTGAGCGTGGCATTGATGTGGTTCCTTGAAAAAGCCAAACGGGTGCGGGTCCCTGACAACAGGGCTTTTGCAGGAATTATGGGGACGATCTCTGGTTTTTCCACCATGGTGGGGAACCTGGCGGGTCCATTCTCTGAACTCTATTTCCTGGCTATTCGCATGCCGAAGGAGATGTTTATTGGGACTGCAGCATGGCTCTTTTTCCTGGTCAATTTATTCAAACTTCCATTTCATCTTTGGTCCTGGCATACAATCCATGTCGACTCGCTCTACGCTGACCTGGTGTTGCTTCCGGCTGAGGTGCTTGGGCTTTGGATTGGGATTGTTATGGTCCGGAAGATGAACCAGGATTATTTCCGAAAAAGCATTATGATCCTTACCACCCTGGGATCACTCCTGATTTTTATTGGCTGAACAACTGGCTGGATGTTGACAAATGTAGCTCATCAGAAAATGTAATGATCGGGTAAGAAGGATCATAGCCAATCGTAAAAAGTTTTATTTAAAAACTTATTTTATTGAAAAAAGGGCTTTCTTTTATAAAAATCTGACTAGACCAAGCCGAGCCAGATGTCTTTTTTCCTGTTTCAGTATATCGGATGAAGACAGGAGAGATGGTTAAATGTTAAAATCTGTGATGTTGGTAAAAATGTGGCACGGATGAAATATGATGAATTAATTGTAATTGTATTGAAAAATAATTTTATATAGATTAAGATAAATTTTAATATTAAATAAGCACTTAAATATGGCACAAGAGTTGAGTTTTAATAGTGCAAGACTTGGATGCAGAAGGCAGAATCTTTAAAAAAAGGTTTTATAGCTTTACCGCCCCAAGATTTGATTATATCCGGTTAACGCTGGATATCA
>Ga0315910_10005209_pt1 | contig 10690 bp, 9 predicted proteins | sample EdamamesoilMG_FD_204470 | JGI IMG/M metagenome (GOLD analysis project Ga0315910, IMG submission 204470) | Garden soil microbial communities collected in Santa Monica, California, United States - Edamame soil | ecosystem: Environmental > Terrestrial > Soil > Garden | place: USA: California...
AAATTGCGTTCCGACAGCAGCACGTTCTTGTGCAGGTTCGCGCCGTCGTAGGCGGCGCAGGCCGCCACCGCCAGCAGCATCGCCAGGCTACCCCAGCGCGCGAACGGGTTCACCGGCGCGAAGCGCACCGCCGCCAGGACCGCGAGCGCGACCAGCGCGAGGCCCAGTTCGTAGTACGCGTTGAACACCAGCGGCGCCACCACCGCGACCAGAAGTCCGCCGATCGCGCCGCCCGCGGAAACCGTCAGGTAAAACGCCGTGAGGTGGCGCGCCGCCGGGCGCGCACGGTAGAGCTCGCCGTGGCAGAACAGGCAGCCGACGAACAGGCCCGACAGGAACATCCCGAGCTGCATCCAGAGCTCGAACTGGTAGCGCGAGTCCACCAGCAGCCAGGCCATGCCGGCGAGCCAGACCAGCACCACGCTCCAGAAGATTTCCACGCGGTACAGGCCGCGCCCGAGGCTGCCGCCCTCGAAAGCGAGGATGAACGTCAGCAGGTAGAGCGTGAGCGGCGCGAGCCACAGCAGCGGGATCGCCGCCACGTTCTGCGTCACGTGGTTGGTCACCGCTAGAAGCAGCATCGAACCGGTGGCTGAAAGCGCGAGCCACAGCAGGTAATCGTTGCGCCGCGGCGGCGCGGCGTTTTCCGATTCGCCGGCCTCTGCTTTTTCTTCCTTCCCCGAACCCGACCAGGACAATCCGGCGCAAAGAACGGCAAAGACGGCGAACAGCATCGACCACCAGAGCACCTGCTCGCGGTTGCCGAAATACGGTTCCACCACCAGCGGGTAGCCGATCAGGGCCAGCAGCGAAGCGAGGTTGGAGACGGCGAACAGGCGGTAGGGATCGACGCCGGGCCGCGCGCGCGTGAACCAGGCCTGCAGCAGCGGGCTGGTCGAGGCGAGCAGCAGGTAGGGCAGGCCCACGGTGGTCGCGAGCACCAGCAGGATGTGGCTGATCGGCTCTTCGGCGCCGGTCGGCTTCCAGGCTTCGCCGGGCGCGATCGGCAGGGTCGCGAGCGCAAGCGCGAGCAGCACCGTGTGCACGAGCGCCTGGCGGCGCGGCGCGAGCCGCGCGTCGACCGCGTGCGCGTAGGCGTAGCCCGCCAGCAGCAGCGTCTGGAAAAACAGCATGCAGGTGGTCCACACCGCCGCGGTGCCGCCGAACCAGGGCAGGATCTGGCGCGCGATCAGCGGCTGCACGAGGAACAGCAGGAACGAAGACAGGAAAATCGTCGCGGCGTAGATCATCGGCCGCTCAGATGCGCTTGGCGAGCTTGGCGGCGAGGCCGGTGTAGGTCGCGGGCGTGAGGGCGAGCAGGCGCTGCTTCTCGTCGCCCGGGATCGGCAGCGCGCGCACGAAGGCGGCGAGCTGCTTGCGGTCCAGGCGCTTGCCGCGCGCGAGCGCCTTCAGCTTCTCGTAGGCGCCGGGCACGCCGTGGCGGCGCATCACCTGCTGTACCGCCTCGGTGAGCACTTCCCAGTTGGCGTCCAGGTCCGCGGCCATGCGGCGCGGATCGGCCTCGAGCTTGGCGAGGCCGCGCAGGCAGGACGCGTAGGCGAGCAGCGTGTGGCCGAGCGCGTTGCCGGAATTGCGCAGCGCGGTGGAATCGGACAGGTCGCGCTGCCAGCGCGACACCGGCAGCTTGTCCGCCAGATGCCGGAGGATCGCATTCGCGACGCCGAGGTTGCCCTCGGAGTTTTCGAAATCGATCGGATTGACCTTGTGCGGCATGGTCGAGGACCCGACCTCGCCCTTCCTCGTCTTCTGCCGGAAGTAGCCGAGCGAGATGTAGCCCCAGAGGTCCCGGTTGAGGTCGAGCAGGATGACATTGGCGCCCGCATAGGCGTCGAACAGCTCCGCGATGCAATCGTGCGGTTCGATCTGCGTGGTGTACGGGTTGAACTGCAGCCCGAGGCCTTCGACGAAGCGCGCGCAGAAGGGCTCCCAGTCGAATTTCGGGTAGGCGACGGTGTGCGCGTGGTAGTTGCCGGTCGCGCCGTTCATCTTGGCGAGCAGCGGCACCGCCTCGATGCGCGCGCGCGCGCGCTTCAGGCGCGCGACCACGTTGGCGATCTCCTTGCCCAGGGTGGTCGGCGAGGCGGGCTGGCCGTGCGTGCGCGACAGCATGGGCAGCGCGGCGTGCCGGCGCGCGTGCTCGCGCAGCGCGCCGATCAGCTCGTCCAGGCGCGGCAGCAGCACCTGACGCCGCGACTCTTCCAGCATCAGCGCATAGGACAGGTTGTTGACGTCCTCCGAGGTGGCGGCGAAATGGATGAATTCCAGCGCCCCCTGCACTTCGCGGTTCCTGCCGAGCTTCGCCTTCAGCCAGTATTCGATCGCCTTGACGTCGTGGTTGGTCTCGGCTTCTATGTCTTTAATCCGTTTTGAGTCATTTTCATTGAAATCCGAAACCAGCCCTTTGAGCGAGGCTGCCGTCTTGCGGGAAAACGGCTTGAGTTCCGCGATCGCCGGCTCGGCGGCCAGCGCGGCGAGCCAGGCGAGCTCGACGCGCACCCGGTAGCGGATGAGCGCGTGCTCGCTGAAGTACGGCCTGAGGGGATCGGCGGACCTTGCATACCGGCCGTCGAGCGGCGACAGCGCGGTTAACGAAGATGCCATGGCGCTATTATATAATCCGCGCCCTCCATGAACCTACTCGCATGAAGTTACTCGGCTCGGGTCCCAGCCCCTACACGCGCAAGGTCCGCATCGTCCTCGCGGAAAAGAAAATCGACTGCGACTTCGAAACGGTCGACGTCAATCCCGCGGACAATCCGGTCAACGCGCACAACCCGCTGGGCAAGGTGCCGGCGCTGCTGCTCGACGACGGCACCGCGCTGTTCGATTCGCGCGTGATCGTGGAATTCCTCGACGCCGTGTCGCCGCTCGCGCGCCTGATCCCCGACGACAACCGCGAGCGCGTCGCCGTGAGGCGCTGGGAAGCGCTCGCCGACGGCACGCTGGACGCCGGCCTGCTGATCCGCTACGAATCGATGCGCCCGAAAAAAGAGCAAAGCGGCACCTGGACCGCCAAGCAAAAGGGCAAGCTAAAGCGCGGCCTGGCGATGATCGCCGCCGACCTGGGCGAGCGCCACTGGTGCCACAACGACCGCTACACGCTGGCCGATATCGCGGTGGGCTGCTGCCTGGGCTGGGTGGAATTCCGCAAGCCGGGCGGCATCGATTGGCGCGGCGAATACGCCAACCTCGCGCGCTACTACGACCGCTTGATGGATCGCCCGGCCTTCGCTGAGAGCGCGCCCCAGGCCTAGCGGATCACCGCGCCGCCCAGGCACACCGGGCCGTCGTAGAGCACCACCGACTGCCCGGGCGTCACCGCCCATTGCGGCGCCTCGAACTCGACCTTGATTTCGCCGTCGGCCACGCCGGCAAGCGCGCATCCCGAGTCGGCCTGCCGATAGCGGGTTTTCGCGGTGTGCCGGGACTGTGCCGCGGGCGCCGCGCCGCCCACCCAGCTCGCATCCTGGGCGCTCAGCGAACGCGTCAGCAGCAGCGGATGGTCGTGCCCCTGCACGACGATCAGCGCGTTGGCCGCCGGATCTTTCTGCGCCACGTACCACGCGTCGCCGGGGCCGCCCAGCCCGATGCCTTTCCTCTGGCCGATGGTGTAGAAGGCGAGGCCGACGTGGGTGCCCAGGCGCATGCCCTGCGGCGTCACGATGGCGCCGGGCTGGTGCGGCAGGTACCTGCCGAGGAACTCGCGAAACGGCCGCTCGCCGATGAAGCAGATGCCGGTGGAATCCTTTTTCGCGTGGTTCGGCAGGCGCGCCTCGGCGGCGATCTTGCGCACCTCGGCCTTTTTCAGGTCCCCCAGCGGGAACAATACCCTCGAGAGCTGCGCCTGGTTGAGGCGGTGCAGGAAATAGCTTTGATCCTTGGCGGGATCCACCCCGCGATGCAGCTCGAAAAAACCATCCTTTTCAATAACCCTCGCATAGTGGCCGGTCGCGATGCGCTGCGCGCCCAGCGCCATCGCATGGTCGAGGAAGGCCTTGAACTTGATTTCGGCGTTGCACAGCACGTCCGGGTTCGGCGTGCGCCCGGCCTGGTATTCGCGCAGGAAATCGGCGAACACGCGGTCCTTGTACTCGGCGGCGAAATTCACCGCCTCGAGTTCGATGCCGATCACGTCCGCCGCCGCCGCCGCGTCGATCAGGTCCTGGCGCGTCGAGCAGTACTCGTCGTCGTCGTCGTCCTCCCAGTTCTTCATGAACAGGCCGACCACCTCGTAGCCGGCGCGTTTGAGCAGCAGCGCGGCCACCGACGAATCGACCCCGCCGGACAGTCCGACCACGATCCGCTCAGCCATGGGTCTTCGACAGCACTTCGATCGGAAAATTGTGGCCCGCGAGGTAGTCGTCCAGGCACTGCTGCACGAGCGGCGAACGGTGCATGGCCGATTTCTTCTTCACTTCGGCGGGGGTCAGCCAGTGCAGCGCCACGATCTCCTTGTCCAGGGGCCGGGCACTGTCGAATTCAAATACCGCCCCGGAAAAACAAAAGCGCAGGAAGGTCACGTCCTCGGGCGCGTAATGCCAGCGGTAGATGCCGACCAGGCCGGTCGGCTGGAAGCGGTGCGCGGTTTCCTCCAGCACCTCGCGGCTGCAGGCCGCGATCAGGGTCTCGTTCGGATCGAGGTGGCCCGCCGGCTGGTTGAGCACGCGCCGGCCGTCCTGCACCTCCTCGACGAACAGGAACCGGCCGTCGCGCTCGATCACCGCCGCGACCGTGACGCTGGGCCGCCAGACCGACACGTCAGGCGACCTTGCGGGTGTTCCTGCGGATGAAATCAGCCATGCGCGCCACGCCCTGCTCGATCGCCTGCTTCGAGGCGGCGTAGGAAAAACGCACGTGCTGGCCTTCGCCGGGCACGCGCGCGCCGAAATGGATGTCGGCGAGCACCGCCACGCCGGCCTCGTTCAGCAGGCGCTTGCGGAACTCCTCCGAATCCTTGGCGCCGATCATGCGGCAGGCCTCGGTGACGTTCGGCCAGGCATAGAACGCGCCCCCCGGAAGTTTGCAGGTCACTCCCGGGGTTTTATTCAATAATTCAATAATAAAATTCCTTCGTTCAAGAAAACTCTGCTTCATCATTTCCGCGGCGTCCTGCGGCCCGTTGATCGCTTCCAGCGCGGCCCACTGCGAGATCTGCGAGGCGCAGGAGTCGGTGTTGGTGATCCAGCGCGTCAGCACCGGCGCGAGCACCGGGTTGGAAGCAAAGCCGATGCGCCAGCCGGTCATCGCCCAGGTTTTCGACGCGCCGTCCGAGATAATCGTGCGCTCGTACATGCCGGGCAGCTGCGCGATGGAGAAGAAATCTTCGGCGTAGCAGAGCCGGGAGTAGATTTCGTCGGCATAGATCCAGATCTGCGGATGTTTCTGGAGTATTTTCGCGATCTGTTCCAGTGCAGAGCGAGTCAAAATCCCACCCGTCGGGTTGTGGGGGGTATTGAGAATCAGCAGTTTCGTCCGCGCCGTGATGAGCCTCTCCAAATCGGCCGGGTCGAAAGCAAAGTCGCGGTCCTCCTTCAGCTGCACCGGCACTGGCTTCGCGCCGCAGGCAACGATCTGCGACTCGTAGATCGGGAAGCCCGGGTTCGGGTAGATCACCTCGTCGCCCGCGCCATGGTCGGTGGTGCTGAGGATCGCATAGGCGATGAAAGGCTTGGCGCCCGCGCCGACCACCACGTCCTGCGCGCGGATCGGCAGGCCGCCGCGCATGCCGGCCATGTATTTCGCCGCCGCCTCGCGCAGCGGGTCGATGCCCGCGGACGGGGTGTAGCCGTGTTTGCCCTCGCGGATGGCGCGGATGCCCGCCTCCTGCACGTGCAAAGGCGCCGGGAAATCCGGCTGGCCGATGCAAAAGCTGATGATGTCCTTGCCCTGCGCCGCGAGCGCGGTGACTTCGGCGAGCACCACGAAGGCGTTCTCGGTGCCCAGGAACTGGGCGCGATTGCTGAGGGCGGGCATGGCGGTTCCGGTGGCGAAAAGCGCGTATTTTAGCCGCCGGCCGCTGGCCGGCGCCGCCAGGCCTGGGTCGCGCCCTCGAAGGCATGCGCGAGCTGCAGCACGCCGAAGTCGTCGCGATAGCGCCCAACGATCTGCAGGCCCACCGGCAGGCCCTCCGGCGTGAATCCGGCGGGGACGGAAATCGCCGGATGGCTGGTGGCGGTGATCAGGTAGCAGGACTTCATCCATTCCATGTAGTTGGCCAGCTTCACGCCGTTGATTTCGGTGACATAGGGCTCGCTCACCGGGAACGGCGGCACCTGCGTCGCGGGCAGCAGCAGGAAATCGTAGCGATCGAGGAACGCGCGCATCGCATGGAACACCCGCGAGCGCAGGAGGTTGGCGTGCGCGATCCGCCGCGCGCTCAGCTCCAGGCCCTGCTCGATGTTCCAGACGACCGTGTCCTTCATTTGCGCGCGGTGCGTCTGCAGCAGTTCGGCGTAGGCCTCGACGAAGCCGACCGCGCGCTGTACCTGGAAGGCCTCGTCGGCGTCCGCCAGGTCCGGCTCCGCTTCCTCGACGATGCAGCCCAGCGCCTGGAACGCGGCGCGCTGCGATTCGAGCACGCGCGTGACGCGCGCATCCACCGGCAGGCCGCCCAGGTTCCGGCTCCAGGCCACGCGGACTTTCCTGAAGCCGCGTTTCAGCGACCGTGCAAAAACGCCTCCCGGCTCGGCGTGCGTGGTGGGCGAGCGCACGTCCGGACCCGCCATCGCCGAAAACAGCAGCGCCGCATCCTCGACCGTGCGCGCGATCGGGCCGATCGACCAGAGCGTGTCCCAGGCATTCGGAAACGGGAAAAGGGAAACCCGCCCGGGCGTCGGGCGAAAACCCACCACGTTGCAGAAGCTGCCCGGGTTGCGCAGCGAGGCGCCCAGGTCCGAGCCGTCGGCGAACGGCAGCATGCCGCAGGCCACCGCCGCCGCCGCGCCGCCGGAAGACCCGCCGCTGGTGCGCGTGAGGTCATAGGGATTGAGTGTCGCGCCGAATATCGGGTTGAAAGTCTGCGCGCCCACCGCGAATTCCGGCGTGTTGGTCTTGCCGACGAGGATCGCGCCAGCAGCCGCGATCCGGTCGACGATGGCGTGGTTCTCGGTGGGCACATGGTCGCGGAAAATCGGCGAGCCGAAGGTGGTGCGGATTCCCTTCGTCGGCACGATGTCCTTGTGGGCAATGGGTAAGCCAGTAAGCGGTTTGAATTTGAAGATTTTTGATCGTGAATTTTTGTCCAGTTTTCTTGCGGCAGAAAGAGCAAGTTCGGGCAGGAAAGTCACAATCGCATTGACTTTCGGGTTCACCTTCTCGATGCGCGCGATGAAGGCGCGCATCGCCTCGGTGGCCGACACCTTGCGCGCGCGGATCATGCGCGCGAGCTTCTTCGCCCCGGTGTAGCACAGCTCGGTGTCATCCATGCTCAGACTTCCCTGCCTTCGCGCAAGTGGCAGGCCGCAAAATGCCCGGGGGCGACTTCCTTCATGGCCGGCACCTCGGTGCGGCAGCGCGCCTCCGCATGCGGGCAGCGCGTGTGGAACCGGCAGCCGGCCGGCGGGTTGACCGGGCTGGGCACGTCCCCCGCGAGGATGATGCGCTTGCGCGCGCTCTTCGGGTCGGGCACCGGCACCGCCGAAAGCAGCGCCACCGTGTAGGGATGCTGCGGCTGCTCGAAGAGCGACTTCGTATCGGCCAGCTCGACGATGCGGCCCAGGTACATCACCGCGACGCGGTGGCTGATGTGCTCGACCACCGCCAGGTCGTGCGCGACGAAAAGGTAAGACAAGCCGAACTCGTCCTGCAAATCCATCAGCAGGTTGATGACCTGGGCCTGCACCGACACGTCCAGGGCCGACACCGGTTCGTCGCAGACGATCAGCTTCGGCCTGGGGGCGAGCGCCCGTGCGATGCCCAGGCGCTGGCGCTGCCCGCCGGAGAATTCGTAGGGATACTTGACCATCTGGTCGGCGCGCAGGCCGACCTTGTCGAACAGCGCCGCGACGCGCTCGCCGATCTCGCCTTCGGATGCGGACTCGAAATTGCGGATCGGCTCGGAGACGATGTCCGCCGCGCGCATGCGCGGGTTGAGCGAGGAGTACGGGTCCTGGAACACCGCCTGCAACTCGCGCCGGTAGGGCCGCATGCGCGCGGGCGAGAGCGCATCGATGCGCGCACCGCGCCAGCGGATCTCCCCGCTCGTCGGATCGACGAGTTTCAGGATGGTCTTCGCAGTGGTGGACTTGCCGCAGCCGCTCTCGCCCACCAGGCCGAGCGTTTCGCCGTCGGCGATGCTGAAGCTCAGGTCGTCCGCCGCGTGCACCTGGCCGCTCACGCGCGCGAACACGCCCCGGCGCACCGGGTAGTGCTTGGTCAGGTTCTTCACTTCGAGCAGGGGCACGGCCGATGTCATGCGCCCACCGTCCCGATGCGATCCGCTTCCCAGCAGGCCACGCTGTGGCCTTCGTCCTTGGCTTCGAGGGGCGGCGTTTCCCGCCGGCAGCGCTCGACCGCATGCGCGCAGCGCGCAGCGAACGCGCAGCCCGGAATTTCCTCCCGCAGCGAGGGAACCATGCCCGCAATCTCCGCCAGCCGCCGGCGCGCGCCGGCCTGCGCAGCGCCCAGCCGTGGAACCGAATTCATCAGTCCCCGCGTGTAAGGGTGGCGCGGATGCGCGAACAGGGCGCCCACGGGCGCCTCCTCCACCTTGCGCCCGGCATACATCACCACCACGCGCTGCGCCATCTCGGCGACCACGCCCAGGTCGTGCGTGATCAGCAGGATCGCGGCGCCCGTTTTTTCCTTCAGCGCGCGCATGAGATCCAGGATCTGCGCCTGGATCGTCACGTCCAGCGCCGTGGTGGGCTCGTCCGCAATCAGCAGCTTCGGATCGCAGGCAAGCGCCATCGCGATCATCACGCGCTGGCGCATGCCGCCGGAAAGCTGGTGCGGGTACTCCACCGCGCGCTGCGCAGGCTCGGGAATGTTCACCAGGCGCAGCATTTCGATCGCGCGCTCGATCGCCGCGCCGTAGGCCAGGCCGCGGTGCAGCACCAGCGCCTCGGCGATCTGGCGGCCGACCGTCAGCACCGGGTTGAGCGAAGTCATCGGCTCCTGGAACACCATCGCGATCTCGTTGCCGCGAATGTCCCGCATGGCCGCTTCGTCCAGATCGAGAAGATTCCTGTTCTGAAAAAGAAGCCTGCCGGCCACGATTCGCCCCGGCGGCGAGGCAATGAGGCGCAGGATGGAAAGCGAAGTCACGCTCTTGCCGCAGCCCGACTCGCCCACCAGCGCCAGCGTCTCGCCGGGCTGGATCGTGAACGACACGCCGTCGACCGCGCGCACCACGCCATCCCGGGTAAAGAAATGGGTTTTCAGATTCTCCACTTCCAGAAGAGAATTCACATGCGCCTCGCAAGCCGCGGGTCGAGCGCATCGCGCAGGCCGTCGCCAAGCAGGTTGACCGCCAGCACTGTGAGGGAAAGGCAGACCCCGGGAAACAGGATCAGGTAGCCGGCGATCTGGAACATGCTGCGCGCCTCGGCCATGATGTTGCCCCAGCTCGGGATGTTGGGCGGGGTGCCGGCGCCGATGAACGAGAGGATCGCCTCCGTGATCATAGCCGAGGCGCAAACGTAGGTCGCCTGCACCAGCAGCGGCGCCACGATATTCGGCAGGATGTGGCGCAGCAGGATGCGCGGCAGGCTGCTGCCGGCGGCGACAGCGGCTACCACGTAGGGCTCGTCGCGCAGCGTCAGCACCAGGCCGCGCACCAGGCGCACGACGCGCGGCGTTTCGGCAAGCGTGATGGCGAGAATCACGTTCTCCATGCTGGCGCGGGTGAGCGCCATCAGCGCGATCGCCAGCAGCACCGGCGGAATCGACATCAATCCGTCCATGACCCGCATCACCACGGCGTCCAGCCAGCGCACGAAGCCGGTGACCAGGCCGATGGCGAGGCCCGCCAGCGTGCTGAACAGCGCCACCGCGATGCCGATCGACAGCGACACGCGCGCCCCGTACAGCACGCGGCTGTAGACGTCCCGGCCCATCATGTCGGAGCCGAACCAGAATTCCGCCGACGGCTGCTTCAGGCGCCGCACTGGCGCCACCGCCTGCGGGTCCACGGTACCCAGCCAGGGCGCGAGTATCGCCACAAGCACCATCAGGAGCAGCACCACGCCGCCGGCAATCGCGGTCGGATGGCGCCGCAGCGCGTCCTTGAAATTGCGCCAGAGGGGCGAGGAAACCATCTCAGTAGCGGATCAGTAACGAATACGGGGATCGAAGAACATGTAGCTGAGGTCCACGGCCAGGTTGACGAGCACATAGGCTGCCGAAAAGATCAGCACCACGCCCTGGATGATCGGGTAGTCGCGCCGCAGGATGGCGTCCACGGTGAGCCGGCCAATGCCGGGCAGCGCGAACACTGTCTCCGTGACGATAGCGCCGCCGATCAGCAGCGCGATGCCGATGCCGATCACGGTGGCGATCGGTACCGCAGCATTCTTCAGCGCGTGCCCGACCAGCACGGCGCTCGGGGCGAGGCCCTTCGCCTGCGCGGTGCGCACGTAGTCCTGCGCGAGCACGTCGAGCATGCTGGCGCGCGTCATGCGCGCGATCAGCGCGATGTAGACGGTGCCCAAGGCGGCGCTGGGCAGCACCA
>Ga0315910_10005210_pt1 | contig 10690 bp, 10 predicted proteins | sample EdamamesoilMG_FD_204470 | JGI IMG/M metagenome (GOLD analysis project Ga0315910, IMG submission 204470) | Garden soil microbial communities collected in Santa Monica, California, United States - Edamame soil | ecosystem: Environmental > Terrestrial > Soil > Garden | place: USA: California...
AGCTGGATAGATCTTGGAGGGCCACTAGCGAACCCAGCGGCGAGCGGGACCCAATTCGGTGAGGGTGAGACCCTCGACTTTACCTTCGTCTTGGGCACAGAGGGCGGAAGTACTGGCTGGAACTTGCAGTGGCTTTCCGACGGGGGACTCGCGCTGTATGCTTATGGTCCCAATGCGGGGGCAATCCCATTCGGTGCGAACATCGGAGTTGGCGTTTCCGGCAACATCGCCTGGGGCCCTGGCGGGGCGTGGACCGGAGCCTTCAACAACTACAACGTAACCGTGCCAGGTGCGACTGTCGGACATTTCGGGTCGCCGGACGGTTCTTGGAATGGCATTCAAGGAGGCCCCGGAGAGGGGTGGGGCGCGTCCGGGACTCAGACTAACTACGTGCTGGTGATCCCTCTCAGCATTCCGGGATTGTTCACGGGGATTCGTTAGGTTCTGACATGTTTCCGCTTTCGGCAGTGGGAGAAGTTCGCGTCTCCGGCCGCGTGGACACCAGGGAAATCATTGATGCAGTGGGCGATGCACTGCAAGTCTTCCGCCCGAGGATGCTCGAAGTCGAGTCGGATCGAGTGTCGTTCACCGGGCGTCAGGTGCTGACCCTTGGTAGTAATCCGCTGTCGGTTCTAAGCAGGGGGGTTGTCACAGTGAGGCCCGGCGTTCCTGACTCCATGATTCGATATGAGCTGAACTTCACGTTCATGGCTGCTGTTCGAACGGCGTTGCTCGTGTGGCTCTGCGCCATGACTCCCAAAACGATAGGGTTATTGCCCGGCCTGATCGTCGTCCCGCTCGCGTGGCTGTGGTTCGTCGGCGCGGCATACACTAACGGATGCCGACGTTTTCATTCTCTCATGTCTTCCGTGGCCGCCCGTCTGGAACGTATCCCATCGTCGTAACATTCATGTCGATCCGACCTTTCCTCGTTGGGGGAGCCCTTTGCATGGCGGGACTCTCGATGTCGGCATGCAGGTGTTCGGGAGGAACTGCTGGCGGCACCAACTCCGTGCCAATCGCTGTCGGAGGGCCGCGGGTTCTCCTGTATGACGGTGAGGTGTACGAGATCTTGACGACGTACTACCTTGATCTGCCGGAGGGGCTCCAGTACACCATGGAGTATGCCGCGCCTGCCAAGATCGTCGTCGACGGCATCACCGATGCCGAGGCATATCGAGTCACGCGTCCTCTGATGCGCGGAGCTTGGGAGCAGGGGTGGCATGCACAGACGCGCATCACCCAAGTTGGAGCAGGTGCGCGACGAGTGGATCGCATCGGTGTCGTTCTCTACCCGAATGGAACGCGTACGCGAGGTTATCGTGTCGCGAGGAGCCTCGCGTCGATTGCAGCAGAGGTTCGATCCTCGGGGGGCAGCTCCACCGGATCCAGTGAGCCCCCCGAGCAACGCACCCCGTGATTCCTGCGATGTGGCCGACAGCTCGACGGCCGCGAGGCGGACGTTACTCACAAGCCCACGTTGGAGCGCGCAGCGCACCGTTCACTCGTCGCCCCCTCGAGACCTCCCCCGACTCGCCGCGCAGGCGGCGGCGCGCAAGCTCGCGCGCAGGCCGCATCGGCACCTGCCACCAGTCTCGACAGGACCTCACCAGGCGGCCGAGCACGAGCGAGCACCGCGCCGAGCAAGAGGCTTGGGGGAGGTGGCAACGCGCGGAGCACGCGCGAAGCGCGCGCGAGCACGATGCGGTGCGGGGCAGCAATTGACATTCCCGCCCCGCGTCCAACAATCGACGCATGCTCTCCGCGTTTGCCGAAGGCGTGTGGCTCGACAGCGGGCCCGTTCGATTTTTGGGGTTGCGGCTCACGGCGACGATGACGGTGCTGGCCGTCGAGCAAGGGCTGCTCGTCCATTCGCCGCTGCCGTTGACGGCGGAGCGGCGGGCGGAGGTGGAGGGGCTCGGCAAGGTGGCGCACCTCTACGCGCCGAATACGTTCCATCACCAGTGGCTCGGCGAGTGGAGCGCAGCGTTTCCGACTGCGAAGGTGCACGCGCCGGCGGAGCTTGCCGAAAAGCGGAAGGACCTTCGGATCGATCGGTTTCACGATCAGGCCGACACCAGCGATTTCGGTGGCGCGCTGATCGAGGTCCCGATCCGCGGGTTTCGGCTGGTCGAGACGGCGCTCGTCTATCGCCCCGGTTCGACCGCGGTGGTCACCGATCTGGTGCACAACATCGGCCGGCCAACACACGGTTGGACCAAGCTCTACACGAAGATGACGGGATTTTACGACCGCGTGGCTCTCAGCCGGGTGATCCGCTGGACCGCTTTCACCGACAAGAACGAGGCTCGCCGGAGTGTCGACGCGCTGCTCGGACACGCGTTCGACGGACTGGTCGTCGGGCACGGTGCCCCGATCCCGAACGTCGGCCGCACGTCGCTCGCGGGCGCCACGGCCTGGCTTCCGGCGGCGAGGCCGCTCCTCCCGTCACCCGAACGAAAAGCGCGGCCCGCGCTGTTCTCGCCGAAACCTTGCGGCTAGGCGCACACCCCACCGCGGGGTGCGCCTCTCCAGCTTCCTCAGGCGATCTGCAAGAGCCTGACTTTGAGCGCCTTCGATGCCTTGGCCAGGGTCGCCAGAGTAACGCTCGTGTCATGCGGGTCTAGCAGCCGGTGAACGACGGTGCGGCTCGTGCGCATGGCTTTTGCGAGCTCCACCTGAGTCATGTTTCGGCGGGCCATGGCCTTCTCGATCTTGGCGGCCAATAGCTTTTTCTGTGTGAGAAGATCGATGTCCTCGCGTTCACCGAGCTCTTCGAAAAGCGAGTCGAGGGTCGAACCGATGTGCTTCTTCTTCGGCTTCTTGCGTGCGGTCACACGCCGGTGGTGTACCTAAAAAAGTACATGATGGGCAAGCGCGTTCAGCTAGTCCATACTCGTTGCCTCGTGATCCGCGGATGGCTCGTCCGGCGTGGATGACAGAACGATGAGGGAAGAAATTCTCGATACCGGTGGAGCGCGCCTTCTCGACCGAGGCTTCTGATGCGCCATCCCTACCGGCCTCTTCCCCGCCTCCTTCTGCTCGTCATGGTACTGCCTGCGTTGGCGCTCGGGCTCGTGGTCGGCTCGTGGGCGATTCCGGTTGCCATAGCCTTCCTCCACGGGGGCTGGGCCGAGGTTCTTCGGATCCCGGTTGCTGAACGGATCTTCTGCCTGCCCCCTGGTTTCCTTGGACCGGGGTCTACGGCGTACAGGCTGACCAATGCGGCGCAATTCGTTCTGGGGTCCTGCCTGATGGTGGTTTCGATGAGAGTAGCCGAGCTCTATTGGCAGGAAGTCGTGATCGAAAAGCTGAAGTGGCTCACGGAGGAGGAGCACCGGCGATGGAAGAAGAACGCAGCGGGGGAAGGGTTCGATCGCTTCGATCGGCGAGCGGCCAATCGCCGGGCGCGTCGGCGTGGTGAGCCGCCGCCGTACCCTCCGGACCCGCGACTCAAACGCCCTGCATGGATGGCAGCGATGGAAGGACAGTCCGATCGGCAAGGGAGCTCGCCAGATGACCAAGGGACGAGCTGAGCCTCTTGGCGGCCAGGTCGTGGCGGCGCTGGCGGTCGGGGGCCGTCGCGCTATCCTGAAACGCGCAACTCGCTCCTCGGCCGTCCGACCCCAGAGCCATGTCCGACCTCACGACCCAGGTCCTGATCGAAATCCGCGACGAAGCGCGAAAGACCAACGCCGAAGTCGCCCAAGTTAGGGCCGAAGTCGCGCAAACCAACAGCCACCTCGAGCGCCTGGAGCGCCGGCAAACGGAGTCCGAGATCCGCATCTCGATCGAGATCGTGACGGTGGCAGGTGCGATCGATCGACTGACCGAAGCGCTCCTCGATCCGAAGCGCTTCGGCGGCGTGACGGCGCGCCTCGACGATCACGAGCGACGCCTGGAAACGCTCGAGCGGCGGTAGCCTTCAGTCGCTCAGTAGCTTGTCGAACTGCGTGCGGCGCATGAGCAGGAGCTGACCGTCTTCGACGGTGTTCGCTGCGGGCGCTGTCGTCGGGGAATGGGCCTGGACGTTGACGAGCCAGGCGTCCTTCTTGAAGCCCTTGATCGGGATGATGCCGGTCGTTTCCCAGGTGCCCGAGGTCGGCACGTCGACCGCGTCACGAGCGGGTGGATTCAACTCCGCGATCCGGTCGGCGGTGTGGCCGTTTTTGATGTCGAAACGCCAGATGCTCGCCTCGCGGCCGAGGACCTCCATGCGAGCGCGGCTCGGCGTCGTGCCGTCCTCGTTGATCATCAGGTAGTCCGCGGAGAGACCGACGTTGTCGGGGCTGATCGCGGTGTCGACGCCACCCGCCGCCAGCACGTCGGCGTTGGTGATCAGCTCGATCGTGGTGTTGCCGACGGGGTTCGAGGGGTCGAGCGTCATCTTGTACAAGCGGCCGAGCTGGTTGCCGGGGCCGCTCCCGGTGCTCACGAAGTAGACGATGTCGGGGTTCGTGGGGTGGAAGGCCGCGTCCTCCGTGCGGATAAAGCCGAAGGCTCCGATCGCGTCGGCCGCCACTTCGAGCTGCACGTCCGAGAGCGTCTCCGGGTTCGGGATCTGGACCCAGTGGCCGACGATCGAGCCGGAGGTGAAGGTGAGCTCGGTGGTCATGCCGGGCGTGTCGGACACGAACGCGTACATGAGGCCGTTGTCGAGGCCGTTCCGGCGCATCGGGCTCGTGCCCTTCTTCCGGTCCTTGGTGCCGATGTACATGTAGAGCTGGTTGTCGGGCGTCGTGGGGCCGTCTTCCATGCCGAGGAGCACGGTGCGCTCGCCCTTCTTCGGCTGCGCTAGCGTGTTTTCCCAGGGGAAGCGGCCGAATTTCGGCAGCGTGTGGAGCTCGTTGTCGAAGATTGCGACCGCGAGCCCGCCCGTCCCGTCGAAGGTCGCGGCACCGCCGCCCTCTTCACCGGCGAAGTAGATGGGTCGATCGAAGCCGGCGTCTTTGTACTCGAGTGAACCCGAGCAGAAGCGGGTGAAGCCGGGGGTCGTGTTGCCGACGTCCGCGGCCGGACCGACCAGGGTATTTTCGTTCCACACCGTGGCGTACGCGCGGTCGCCGCTCGTGACGCGTCCCTCGTCGTCGAGGATGATTTTGGAGACGATCGCGCCGCGGTTGAGCGGCTGGCCGATGATCGGCTCCGAGGTCACGGTGTTCCCGAACTCGTGATTGAAGTAGACGACGGTCTCGTCGGTCTCGGCGCGGTAGGCGCCGATGCCGTCCGGGATACCGACCATCTGGTATTCCTGGGTGATGTCCGCGGTGCGCGGCACGCGGTCGCCGACGCTGAGCAGCGCCTGGAGCGCGTACTCGGTGGTCAAGGGCACCACGTAGGGCTTGATCGACGTGACGAAACCCGGCAGCGAGCCGCCGACCTTGTCGTACGTCACGCCGAGGGTTTCCTCCTGATCGGAGCCGGTTGCCGCGCCGCAGCCGACGAGCCCGGTGCTCAGAGCGGAGAGACCAATGAGGGAACCACGGAGAAGAGCTTTCATGGAGGGACTCCTGGGGCGTTTTGGATCGAGGACGAAAAAATCCCCGTGCCCTCTATCGCAAAGAATCGAAACGCCGTGGGTGAGGCTTTGGTAAAGCTCGTGTGACGGTTCGTGCTTCTTCGTTTCAGTTGACCTCGGCAGCGGCCAGTCGCGCCGTGCCCCACGGCGGTTCGATTGCCGTGACGATCCCGGTCTTCTGGTCTTCCTCGACGCTCCGGTGGACCACCTCGCGGGCGCCGCTCAAGACGATCTCGCGGCCGAGCCGGAAAGTCTGCTCGAGAACGAGCAGCCGGTACGCCTTGTCGAGCGACAGCGCGCGTTCCGGGCTCGGCAAGAGCACGGTCGTTACATCCTCGCGCAGCTTCTTCTTCATGCTCGGAATCAAGTTGCCTTGCTGGTCGAAAAAGCGCGCGCGAACTTCTTCGTTCTGTCGAAATTCGTCCCCGGCGCCGTTCAGCTCCAGATACCTGACGTATTCGGTGCTCGATCCGCCGTGGATGGGGCGATCGGCGACACCCTCCAGGCCACGCTGCGACCAGTGATAGAAACCAGCCTGAAAAGCGGACCGACCGAGCCGCCGGCTGTACGAGAAGATGCCGTCGTCGGTGACGCCGACGCCGCCGTGGCAGCCGGTGCAGTAGACGTTCTCTTCGAAGGTCTGCGGGCGAAGGTCGCCCTGCTTGTCCTCGATGAAGCCCTGAAAGTACCAGCCCTGGTTGTTGCTCACGCCGCGCCCGATGTCGCCGCCGAAGCTCCTGAGCTCGGAGGGGGAGTCGACCTTCGAGACGGCTTCGACCTTCGCCCGCTTGTCGAGCTGGGCGACGGTGAACCATTCGGTCTTCTTCGCGTAGCGAAGCTCCTTGAGCCGAGCGGCCATCCGGATCCCTTCCGGCGTCGGATCCAAGTAACGCACGGTGTGGAGGAACTCCGTGCCCTCCGGATAGAGCCCGTCGCCGAGGTGGACCTTGCCGGCGGCGAGCGCGGCTCGCGCGCCACCCGCGTAGCAGAGCGTGGAAGGCTTGCTGTCGGGCGCACGGTAAACGACGCGCGTGGCGCGACCGACGCTGCCGTTCTGGTCGAGGTCACAGCCGGCGAGCGCCTCGTCCGTGGCGTCGATCGGAACGTCCTTGCGGGTGACCAGCGCCTCGACGACGGCGAGGTTCGCCTCGTACACTGGCAGGCTGAACGCACCCGCCGAATCCTGCCGAAATGCCGGCGGTAGCCGGATCATCACGTCACCCATCGAGCCGTTGGTCGGCCAGAACGTCCCGGGCAGCGGGTAGTAGGCGAAGGCGCGCCAGCCGGTGTACCCGCCGTCCTCGAGACGGTCGTAGCCGCGCTCGTCGAAGCGAAAGCGCGCATCCGGAACGTACCCGCTCCACTTGCCGTCGCTCTTGTGGTCCCACGCGTCGGGCGGTGGCGTGAGGCGCTTTTCGAGGATGATGGCGCCGGCGTCGTCGAAGTAGTTGCTCTTCCGGACGTAGGCGAGGATCTCGTCGTCCTTGATCGTCGAAAGGCGCTCGGTCCAGTCGACGAGCAGATTCTTCCACGCGTTCTTGCGCGCGCGAGGGACGAACGCGTAGCCGAGCTGGATGTCGGGGTCGTTGATGAAGTTCGGCGCCCGCGACGTGACGTGGCACGTGTAGCAAGGGTTATGGACCTTGCCGCTGTCGTCGGTCGTCTTCGTGTAGCACTGAGGCGGAATGAACGCGCTCTGGTTCACCGTCACCACTTGCTTCAGGGCTAGGCTTGCGGGAATGACGGGAGGCGGCTCCACCAGCTCTCCGGTCAGGCGCGGCGCGGCTTTCGCGTAGCGCGTTGGTGTTTTCTTCGCGGGCTCGGCTCGTCGCTGGCAGCCGGCGAGCGCCGCCCCGGAGATGCCCGCCGTGACGAGCGCGAGGAGCGTGAGGAGCGTGACGACGAGCGGACGCCTGATGGCCATGCCCCGGGTTAACAGCGGCCCGCGACGGCGGCGTCACGGTCATGGGGCGGAATGACGACGCTCGGGTGGCGTCTGCGCGTTCGGTCGAGCTACAGCCCGCGAGCTACGGAACGAGGGAGTTCAAATACTCTTCGAGATTGGTGTAGGCGTCGCCGTCGGTGTCGCCGTTTCGATCGGCGGCGTCGGCCGGATTGAGGCTGTTGGCGGTTTCCCAGGCGTCGGGCATGCCGTCCTGATCGGTATCGAAACCGGCGGGGCGCGTCGCGTCGGCGAGGGTTCCGTAGCCGCCGTCGCCAACGCCGAGCGAAACGAGATCCGCTTCGTTCTGGATCAGGATGCCGCCCTGAGTCGAAACCTGGGAAATGAGCAGCGTATCGGGTTCGTCGCGGGCGGGCACGGTGGCGCCGACGCCGGCGAGAACTTTGTCGTAGGCGGCGCGCGGCGTGTCGGTGGTGACGAGCGGCCCGTCGAGGCGAGCCGTCAGCATGGTCGGGCTGCCGTTGATCATGTCGGTGCCGGTCTTCGTGCTGTCGAGCATGCCGTTGGCGTTGCCGTCGAGCACGTTGTCGGCAAAGTACAGGCTGAAGTTGGGGGTACCGTTGTGGAACGCGTAGCTCGCGCTCCTCCTGCTGATGAAGTAGTTGCCGACCGCGTTGGCGGAGTGCTGGCCGTTCGACGTTCCGGCCAGGATGTACGGGTCGTGGCTGATCGACCAACCCTCGGCTTCGCCGAACGGGTCCTCCGCGTTCCAGCCGTAGATGACGTTGTTCACCCAGTCGAGGTGGCCGCCCTGGCCGCGGTTCGCCGCTTCTTCGCTGCGCCCGCGCGGGTTGCGCGTCTTGTTGAACGCCCAGAGCGTGTGATGGATGGTGGTCAGGTTCGAGGTGAGCAGCGACCCGGCCGAATGGTTGTTCCGCTGCAGGCCCCAGGCGACGATCGACCACTGGAGCGTGAGACGGTGGGGCCCGATGCCCTCGTCGCCCGGCATCGACAGGTTTTCGTCGGTGCCGTACGAGACCGAGCAGTGATCGACGATCACGTCCTCGGCGGCGGAAGAGATGCTCATCGCGTCGTTGCGATCGGTCGTGGCCAGCGTGCCGCGGCGCATGCGCATGAAGCGCACGACGATGTGCGCGCCGCCGATCGAGAATTTGCGGCCGCGGACGCCGATGCCGTCACCCGGCGCGGTTTGCCCCGCGATCGTGATGTTGTCCTGCGTCACGCCGAGGTCGCTCGAAAGATCGATCCACCCGCCGACGTCGAACACGACCGTGCGATTGGACTGACTCACGCAGTCGCGCAGTGACCCTGCGCCCGAGTCGGCGAGCGTCGTCACGTGGCACACGTTGCCGCCACGCCCGCCGCGTGCGTCCTTGCCGAAGCCTTCCGCCCCCGGGAACGCGACCACGTCATCCGGGTTACCGGCGCCGGCCATGCCGCTCCCCGCCGTGCCGGCGCTCGCTGCCATGCCGCCGCTGCCCGCTCCCCCCATCCCTTCACCGGCTGAGCCGCCCGAGCTGCCCGCCGTCCCGAGTCCAGCGGTCCCGCTATCGCCGCTGCCGGCCTGCCCGCTCCCGGCAACCGCGCCTGCTCCGCCCGTGGTCCCCCCGCTCCCGCCGACGCCACCCGAGGTCCCGCCGCTTCCGTTGCCCGCACTACCCCCGGCACCCGAAGTTCCGCCGCCCGACCCCGCACCACCCCCCGGCATGCCGCCGCTCCCGCCGCTCGCACCGCCGCTCCCACCGGCTCCACCGCTCCCGGCGAGGGGCCCCGTGCCGCCGGTTTGCGGGTCATTGCCGGCCGGGGGCGCGCTGCAGGCCGCCACGGCGACCACGGCGAGGACCGCGCTCGCGAGAAAAGCGCGGCCGGCCAGGTGAGGGAGAGGGGTTCGCATCAAAATCCCTGTTGCTCCTCGGGGTCCGAACCGGTCAGAGATCGCCCATGAAAGCCGATCCGAGCCAGGGGGCCGCGTGAGCCACGAGCCCGATTCGAAGCGTTACGACGCCATGCGCTACAACCGCGCGGGGAAAAGCGGGCTCAAGCTGCCCGCGATCTCGCTCGGCCTTTGGCACAACTTCGGCGGCGTCGATCGACCGGAGGACGCACGGACGATGATCCTCCGCGCGTTCGATCTCGGCATCACGCATTTCGACCTCGCGAACAACTACGGGCCTCCACCGGGATCCGCCGAGTCGACCTTCGGCCGCGTGCTCGCCTCCGACCTTCGCGCCCACCGCGACGAGCTCGTGATCTCGAGCAAGGCCGGTTACTGGATGTGGAACGGCCCGTACGGCGATCTCGGTTCGCGAAAGTACCTGCTCGCGAGTCTCGACCAGAGCCTCGTGCGGATGGGCGTCGAGTACGTCGATATCTTCTATCACCATCGCCCCGATCCGGAGACGCCGCTCGCCGAGACGCTCGGTGCGCTCGACCACGCCGTCCGGAGCGGCAAGGCGCTCTACGCCGGGGTCTCGAACTACCCTGCGCCGCTGATGAAGGAAGCGGCCGGCATCCTGCGCGCTCTCGGTACGCCGTGCCTGATTCATCAGCCGAGCTACAGCATGCTGAACCGCTGGATCGAGCCCGAGCTCCTCGACGTGCTCGGCACCGAGGGTGTCGGCTGCATCGCTTTTTCACCGCTCGCGCAGGGGTTGCTCACGAACCGCTACCTCGGCGGCATCGCCGACGATTCACGCGCCGCGAAAAGTCACGGGTTCCTCAAGCGAGAGCAAGTGACCGAAGCGACGCTGAAGAAGGTGCGGGCGCTCGACGCGCACGCCAAGGCACGCGGCCAGACGCTCGCTCAGATGGCTCTCGCGTGGGTGCTCCGGCATCCGGTGATGACGTCGGCCTTGATCGGCGCCAGCAAAGTCAGCCAGATCGAGGACGCGGTGGGCGCGCTCCAGCGCCTCGACTTCGACGCCGACGAGCTCAAGGCGATCGACCGCATCCTCGGGTAGTGGCTTTCGACCGCACCGGTCGTCGCGGGCGGCTCAGCCGTACTTGGCGGCGAGCCGTTCGACCACCGAGACGTAACTTTCCATCGCGCGCTCCTTGGTGGTGCCGCGGCGCCCGGCCCAGGCGTCGTATTTGGCGCGACCCTTGAAATCGAGCATGCCCGGGCGCGACCCCTTCACGTCACCTTCGATAGCTTGTTTGTAGAGGGAATAGAGCTCGAGTAGCTCCTCCGGTGTCGGGGTGCGCGAGAGGGTCTTGACGCGGGTTTGGGCGGTCTGGAAGTCCTGGTC
>Ga0315910_10005211_pt1 | contig 10689 bp, 8 predicted proteins | sample EdamamesoilMG_FD_204470 | JGI IMG/M metagenome (GOLD analysis project Ga0315910, IMG submission 204470) | Garden soil microbial communities collected in Santa Monica, California, United States - Edamame soil | ecosystem: Environmental > Terrestrial > Soil > Garden | place: USA: California...
TAATTCACCACCTTCCAATATTACAGTTTGAGAAATTAGTTTAAAACCAATCGAAGTAACTTCTATAGTATGATCACCCTTCTCAGTTGTTTTAAATCTGAACTTACCGGTTGAGTCGGTGGTTGCACCATCATAAGTATCCTTTACAGTTATACTTGCACCGCGGATAGGTTTTGATTTGTTGTCAACCACTTTTCCGGTCACCGTTGTGGTTTGTGAGAAGGAAAAGGTGCAGATGGTTAAAAGCAGAATGGTTAATGGTATTGACCGTTTCATTGTCTTGTTCTGTTTAAATCGGAGACAAACGTAAAGTAGTTTATAATATAAACCAAATTTATTTCCCATAAAAAAAGACGGCTTTTGCCGTCTTACCTTATAAGTAATTGATTTTATTTCCCTTTATACTGCGGAATCAATCCATTTGCCAGGTCCACCATCTTCTTAATTCCATCTTCCGGCAGGTTTCCTTTCTTGAATTCAGCCAGTACCTCAGGCAATTTGTTTTCCATTTCCATCAGGAAGTGGTCTTCAAACTCCCTTGTTTTTTTAACCGGCACATCTCTGATCAATCCATTTGTACCTAAATAAATAATTGCAATTTGTTTTTCTACTGCAAAAGGTGTGTATTGAGGTTGTTTCAATATCTCCACGTTTCTTGCACCTTTATCTATTACATTCTTAGTAGCAGCATCCAAATCACCACCGAATTTTGAAAAGGCTTCCATCTCACGATACAATGCCTGATCCAATTTCAATGTACCTGCAACTTTTTTCATTGATTTAATCTGTGCATTACCACCCACACGGCTTACTGAGATACCCACGTTAATCGCAGGACGAATACCAGCGTTGAACAGGTTACCCTCCAGGAATATCTGTCCGTCAGTAATAGAAATTACGTTTGTCGGAATATAAGCAGATACGTCACCAGCTTGTGTTTCGATAATCGGTAATGCTGTTAATGAACCACCACCTTTTACCAAATGCCTGATTGAATCAGGTACATCATTCATTTGTTTTGCTACATTATCATCAGTGATAACTTTTGCAGCTCTTTCCAGCAAACGGCTATGCAAATAGAATACATCACCAGGATATGCTTCACGACCCGGAGGACGACGCAATAACAATGATACTTCACGGTAAGCAACAGCTTGTTTAGAAAGATCATCATAAATGATCAATGCAGGACGTCCGGTATCACGGAAGAACTCACCAATCGCAGCACCGGCAAACGGAGCATAGAACTGTAACGGAGCAGGATCACTTGCAGAAGCTGCAACGATAATTGAATATTGCATTGCACCTGCTTCCTGTAATGTTTTCATCACACCTGCAATGGTTGATGCTTTCTGTCCAATCGCAACATATATACAATACACAGGTTTACCTGCATCAAAAAATTCTTTCTGGTTGATGATTGTATCAACACAAATAGCAGTCTTACCAGTTTGACGGTCACCGATAACCAGCTCACGTTGTCCACGACCAATTGGAATCATCGCATCAATTGCTTTGATACCTGTTTGCAATGGTTCTTTTACAGGCTCACGAAAGATTACACCAGGTGCTTTTCTTTCGAGCGGCATTTCATAACGTTCACCAGTAATTGGACCTTTACCATCAATCGGCTCACCTAAAGTATTTACAACACGGCCAACCATTCCTTCACCCACTTTAATAGAAGCGATCTGTCCTGTACGCTTTACTTTGGAACCTTCCTGTATACCACCTGTTTCACCCATCAATACCACACCCACATTATCTTCTTCAAGGTTCAATGCAATTGCACGAACACCATTTTCAAACTCCACCAGTTCACCATAGCGAACATTACCGAGTCCATACACACGGGCAATACCATCACCCACCTGCAATACGGTTCCTACTTCTTCCAGGTCGGCGCCGGCGTTAAAATTGCTGAGCTGTTGTCTCAGTATCGCCGAAATTTCATCTGGTTTAATTGCTGACATATTATTTGTTTATCGTTTTTAGTATTATTGTTTTTTGTGGTGAGCTGATCTGCATTACTACTATCATCGTCTGCTGTGTCACTCCCTTGTACGTTCTGTAATCCTACTCACCACTAGCCACTCTCCTATTATCTCACCTTATAAATAAAGTCATTATTATCAAACTGCCTTGAAATATTCTTCAGGTCATAAGCAATACTTGCATCCACCAATTGATCGCCTACACGTAAAACAAATCCACCGATCAGTTTATCATCTACTGCTGTTTCCAGTTCTATATTCTGCATTTCAGTTGTTGAACGCAAATGATTCAAAATTGTATTTTTCAATTCCTCACTTGCCGGTGTAGCTGTAATAAGCTTCACATCATAAATCTTTTTATGCTCCTTATACTGTTGAACATAGGCTGATGCGATTTCCGGGAGATTACTTTCCCTTCCTTTATTCACCAGCAGCTTCATAAATGCTTTTGTAATTCCATTCACACTGTCACCGGTTACTGAATCGAGTATTTTATGTTTCTTGTCAGATTTTACAATCGGGCTGCGCAGCAATGCAACAAAATCAACATTGGTTTTACAGATACCATGCAACCATTTCATATCAGCAAACACATTCTCCAACTGGCCTTTTTCCAAAGCCAGCCCGATCAGTGATTTGGCATATCTTGTTGCGAGACGGGGGTTATGCATATTATTAATTTGCAAATTTGCAAATATGCTGATGTGCAAATTGGTTTGGCATAGTTGCACAACAGCACATCAGCACATTAATTCAGTTTTACTTCATTCACCAGCCCTTTGATATAAGTTTCCTGGTCATTTTTATTCTGCAATTCTCTTCCTAATACTTTCTCACTTACTTCTACCACCATTTTACCAACCTGGTTTTTTACATCAATCAAGGCAGCCATCTTTTGTGCTTCAATAGCAGCCATTGATTCAGACATAATTTTTGAAGCTTCTGTTTTAGCCTGGTCTTTTGCTTCGTTGATGATTTTATCTTTTATTTCTCTTGCTTCTTTCAATATCACTGCTCTTTCTTCACGGGCTTTAGCCAGCAGTTCTTCATTTTCACTTTTCAATTGTGCCATTTCTGCTTTTACTCTTTCAGCAGTAGCGAGTGAATCTGCAATTGATTGTTCACGGTCCTTCAAACCTTTGACAATTGCAGGCCATGCAAATTTTTTAAGAATAAAGAACACAATTAAAAAGGCTAACAGTGTCCATATTATCAAACCAAACGAGGGGGTGAGCAAATCCATAAAATATTTTTTTTCTCTTTTACTTTTTAAAATAACTGCATCCGCCGCCCTGTGCTTTGGATGCAGTAAACGTTCATTAAAGAACTGCGAGTAAGCCTACAATGATTGCAAACAGTGCAGCACCTTCTACAAGGGCAGCAGTAAGAATCATGTTAGCACGGATGTCGTTCAAAGCTTCTGGTTGACGAGCAATAGCCTCGACAGCTCCTTTACCGATTTGGCCTACACCAATACCGGCACCCATAGCTGCAAGACCAGCGCCTATCGCACCACCTGCGTTTGAATTTGCAACATCACTCAACAATACCATTAATTCCATACTTGTGAATTTATAGTGTTTAAATAAAAACTCTTTTTAATGCGCAGCATGTGATTCTTCATGATGTCCGCCTGCACCGGCTTCACCCACAAACACCGCCGTTAACATCGTAAAAATGTATGCCTGAAGAAATGCTACTAATATTTCAATGAAATAAATAAATACTGTAAACCCTACCGCTAACGGAGATGCAGCAATTCCAACTGTTTTGCTCATCGCCGAAAAAATAAAAATGAGTGATATAAGGCAGATGATAATAATATGTCCTGCCACCATGTTTGCAAAAAGACGCAGGATAAGTGCTGTTGGTTTTACAAACACACTCAAAAATTCAACTGGCACAAGAATCAATTTTACCCAACCCGGCATTCCCGGTGGATTGAAGATATGTCCCCAGTAATGTTTATTAGAACTCGCCAGTATCACGATAAATGAAATAATTCCCAATACAAATGTGAAGGCGATATTACCTGTGACATTTGCTGTACCCGGAATCAAACCAATTACGTTATTGATAAGAATAAAAAAGAAAAGAGTAAGTAAATAAGGGAGGTATTTCTCGTATTTATGTCCAAGGTTAGGTTTTGCTACTTCATCACGAACAAATGTGATGATTGGTTCCAAAAGATTTTGCATTCCAGTTGGTGCTGTTTTCACTCCTTCACCGCGGTTATATCTTTTTGCAATGCTGATCATAATCCAAACCAGCAATGCTAATCCAAGAATCATCTGAACTACGTTGCGGGTTAATGATAAATCATAAAACTTAACCGATTTGTCAAGTTTGCCATTATCATCAACTGCAACCAGCTTTCCAAGACTTAATCCTTCTTTCTTTAAATCGTGACCATCTGCTTTAAGTTCAGCAAGAAAATGCTCCTCGATAATTCTATAACCTTTGTATGCTTTATGTCCATGTTCAAATTTTGAAGACATGAATACATCTAAACCTCTTTCAGGTGAATATAGAATAACAGGCAGTGGAATTCCTACCGGCTTTTTGTTGCCTTCTTTATCTGTAATATCAAAAAAATGAAATTCATGCCCATCGAGAACGTGGCCAAAGATTATTTCCTGGGCATTAAAAGACTTCTTTTTACCACCATGGTCATCACCATTTTCTTTGGGATGCTCCTGCTTTTGAGTTGGATCAGGATGCTGAGCCATAACCGGAGTAAAATATAATGTAGAGAATACGCTGAAAGCCGCTACAGTAAAGAGTTTCAATAATCTGGAAGTCATACCCATCCCGAAATTTGGCGCAAAGATAAGGGTGTGAAAGTAAAAAACGGGGGCTGTCTTTGAAAAAAAGAACCTTATTCAAAGTCTTTATAAATAAAGCAAAAATCAAACGATTTCGGCCTTTTTCTCGAATTGCATCTGGTAGAGTTTGTGGTAAAACCCACCCTGCCTCATTAGCTCTTCGTGGGAACCTATTTCTTTCAGTTCACCTTTATCCAACACTATTATTTTGTGTGCTTTACGGATAGTGGAAAGCCGGTGAGCAATTACAATGGATGTGCGGCCAGCAATCATTTTATCAATAGCATGTTGAATAAGCATTTCGCTTTCGGTATCAACAGATGAAGTGGCCTCATCTAGTATTAATATGGACGGATTATATAACAAAGCCCGGATAAAGGAAAGCAACTGTCGCTGACCTAAAGAAAGTGTAGCTCCTCTTTCCATGACATTATAATGATAGCCACCCGGCAAAGCAGTAATAAAATCATGCATATCTATAAGCTTAGCAGTTTCCGTCACATCGGCTTGCGAAATAGAAGGATTGCGAAGGGTTATATTTTCCAATACTGAACCGGAAAACAGGAATACATCCTGCAACACAACTCCAACATTTCTTCTTAGCTCCTCAACCGGATATTCTTCAATATTTCTATCATCAATTTTTATTTCTCCTTTTTGCGGATGATAAAGCCGGTTAAGCAAACTTATTATCGTGGTCTTACCGCTTCCTGTATGTCCAACTATTGCAACAGTTTCGCCGGGGTTTACAATAAATGAAAGATTTTTCAGCACATAATTTTCATTTGTGTAAGCAAATGAAAGATGATCGAATTCAATCTTCCCCTTAAAATGTCCAATGCCCTGACTATCGACTCCCGACTGCTGACTAATAACTTCTCCAGGTGTCACATCTGGATTATCCAGTACTTTAAAAACTCTTTCACCCGCAATCATTCCCATTTGCAGAACGTTGAACTTATCGGCGATTACACGCAACGGACGAAACAACAAGTTTAAGCAAAGTATAAATGACATGATCGTTCCCACATCTGCCTGTTGCCCGGAGCCATACCAAACGATCAAGCCGATTGATAATGCAGAAACAATTTCAACAACTGGAAAGAAAACAGAATAAGCAAAAATGGCTTTAATATTAGCGTTGCGATGCTCACGGTTAATTGCTTTGAATTTTTCAAACTCTTTATCCTCTGCTGCAAAAGCCTGCACTACCTGCATACCCGTGAGATGCTCCTGTACAAATGCATTCAAATGAGCTACTGCATTTCTTACTTTATGAAATGACTTATTTACACTTTCTTTAAAATAATAAGTGGCAATTAAAATAATCGGGAATGGAATTAAAGCAATCAATGAAAGTTGCCAATCCATAATAAACATATACAATAGCACTGCAATGATAGAAAGTAAATCTGCAATAATTGGCACAAGGCCTTCTGCAAAAATATCATTGATAGATTCAATATCGTTCACTGTTCGTGTCGTCAGTGTTCCGATTGGTGTAGTATCAAACTGGCGAAGATTGAGATTGAGAATTTTTTTATATACCTGTACACGCATATCTCTTACCACCGTTTGGCCCAACCATGCTGTAAGAAATGAAAACAAAAATCGTAGGGCAGTTTCTGCTAATATAATTCCTATCTGAATAATAGTTATCCAGATTAGTATCTCGACAATTTTGCTGGCGTTGCTTGAATCCGCCTTAGCTATATAATCATTTACTGTTTTTTGAATCAGCCATGGACGGATAGGTGTAATAACAGAGAGAAAGATGGCCAACGCAACTGACCAGTAAAATTTTCTTTTGTACGGTGAAGCATAAGAGAAAATTCTCCTGAGCAAACTAAAATCGAATAATTTCTTTTTGGCAGAATCCATTTAAAAAACTGAGCAGCAAATGTAGAAACCAATCAGCTATCCTAGTTGCCACTTACGGAATTTGCAACAATATTAGAAGCTGTTTTGTTTTCAGCAATTTTATAGGCTTTTATATAAAGGGCTCCAAGGTTTTTGTAAGGCGGAATATAATCGTCGAATCCTTCCGGGTCGCCTGTACGAGCCTTGAATTTTTTCCAGAAAGGTATCCATTCAATATTTTTTCCCGCCTGTAGTTCTTCCAATATTAAATCAGTAAAAGGCTGATTAATGCGGCCCATACCTATTTGCTTTGATGCAGTAATATGTGCATCGGTTGTTTTTTCCAGCACATCATGAATTAAATGATAACCTCCGCAAGAACCAAGGAAAACAATTTTGGAAGAAGGAAACATTTGCTCAATAGTTGAAGGGGCTGTATAACTATGACCCCGATGAATTGTAATGGTTGGTTTGATTTTATTTTTTGCGAGATAAGCACCTAATTCTTTTTGTGCTTCTTCATCCTGGCTGGTTTCCTGTGGCAATGCACGATTAGCATACACTGTTATAGGACGACCTTTCGTTGATGTCGCTGTCATCCAGAAATCGTTTTGCGTAACCCGCCATCCATTTCTCTGAAAATATCCTTTGAAAGAATTATAAATTCCCATATCCGATTTCTCACCATAGAAGAAAACCTGCATAACAATTCTTCCGCTATCATTCTGCAATGATTTGTTTGATACTTCATACACAGGTGGAATTCCGAGCTCTTTGGTTAAATCAATCTTTTGTAAAGTATCGGCAGATAAAAATAATTTTTCAAGAATATTATAAATATTCATACCACGCTGACTCACCGGATCATTTGTACGAACAAAGCGATCTGCATTTCTTTTGTAATTGAGTTTTATGTTATGCAGCATTTCGTCCGCAACAGGCTTTAATGTCTCTGCAATACTCGCATAACTATCTGCCACATCCACCCCATCTTCAAGGCTGTCATTTTTTTCCAGGTTACTCACAAAGGCACGCATCAGCATTTTTGCATTGTCAACAGAATCATTCTTTTTAAACTTGCTTAAGAAATCATTTAATGTATTATACCCAGCAGCCATTTTAATAAAGCGGCGGTATTTATCGAACTTAACCAATTCAAGCAATGAATCTCCTTTCTGATTAATACGCTGCATCATCAGCGGATACACTCCTTTTGTAAAGCTGGATGTATAAATAACCCCATCAGTCAGCACAGTAGTATAATATAATTCCTGCGCATTTAATTGCTGAATGATTGCAAACCGTACAGCCGGGTTATCTACATCATGCAAACCATTAATTGTATTAATGAAAACAGATTCCGCTTTTTTCTGAAGCATTATTGTAAGATCCCTGAATCCAAACGCTGTGTCTTTATTGATAGCACGATTCACATAGTCCATTTGTGTTTTCACCATCAGTTTATAATATGCAATGGAATCGTCTTTAACTGCATCTAGCTCTTCAAATGTCATTTTACTGCTTACAATATTATCCAAAAAAGGAAAATACAGACGACCGCTTTTGCTGCGTGCCATTTTTGAAACAGTTTGAATAAAAGGATCATTAATGCTGCGTATAACTGTTCCTAATTTATTACTTGCTGCAGCGTAGTCATATAACTCATCCACACGTTTGCGTGCGACAGTACGAATAATACTATCGGCGAATGATGCATCTGGATTAAGTGTAAGGATTTGAAAAATCTTATCCATATTCATCGCACAATATTTCCTGAGCTGTATTTCTTTAAGTTTTGAAAAACCGGAATTATTATCAAATGCAATTGTCCGTGTAAGCGGCATTGCAACATCCCAATCCAATCCATTTACATAACTATCAATTGGAAGTCCTTTTTTATTTAATTGCAAACATTGCCAATAGGCTGCTACCTGGCCGGTTAAACTAACCTGTTTGTAATCGCCGCTTTTCCATCCTTTTAAAATATCCTGTAAAAACTCCCGCATACCACGCAGGTATCTTACTTTATTCGCATGATTAAGCGTTGAATCCTTTTCAATCTTATATAGTATCTCACGAATCTCCCAACGGGCTGTACGGCTAAGTAAGTAATTGACTTCGGGGTTTGATGATGCTTCAATTTTATAATCAGCCACCCCGTCATATTTAAGTAGATTCTTTTGTTCAGTTACAACCTGATCATGAAATAACACACGATTCGGTGGTGGCACAAAGGCTTTTAGTTTAATCGTATCAATTGCCTGTGCTGTTAAGCAATTTGCAGATAAGCAAAATGCAAAAAAACTAAGGAAATAACGGGTTATTGATTTCATAAGCTGGATACGCAAAATTAACAAGTCCTGCCGGGATAACAGAGCTTTTCTTTATTTATCATTCAGACTGAATGATATAGAAATAAGCAGGTTTGGAAAAGTTAAAAAAAGCAGTATTTACATTTCGTGAAACTTTTCCAAACCTGGTGGCACTATTAATTTTCTATTAACTCTGTATAAACAAACATCCCTTTTTAGCAGGGCAATCAATTAACGGTTAGGTTTGCAAAAATTTCGCCGGAATGGATGCCAATACAAGAAAAATACTGATAGCTGACGACGAACCGGATATACTGGAGATTTTAAAATACAACCTGTCTGGTGAGGGCTACCAGGTTATTACAGCAAAAGATGGTGATGAGGCGATTGACCGGGCTAAATTTTTTCATCCTGACCTGATTGTTCTCGACATAATGATGCCGAAGAAGAATGGTGTGGAAGTGTGTGAAATATTGCGCAAACAACCTGCTTTCCGCGAAACGTTGATTTTATTTCTGACCGCATTAAGCGATGAAGGCACACAACTAAAAGGATTTGAAACCGGGGCTGATGATTATATCAGTAAACCCATCAGTCCAAAAGTTTTTCTTAGTAAAGTAATTTCTCTTTTCCGTCGAATCAAGAAATCGGAAAACAAAGCGGTTAAAGTAAACGGATTGGAAATTGACCCGGAAAAATATGTTGTTATTTACGAAGGCACAGAATTTATACTTGCTAAAAAAGAATTTGAATTGTTATACCTGCTTGCATCAAAACCCGGACGTGTTTTTCTCCGCAACGAAATATTGAGCCAGGTATGGGGTGCTGATGTAATTGTTGGCGACCGTACCATTGATGTTCATATCCGCAAAATCCGTCAGAAGTTGGGATTGGATTGCATCACCACAGTAAAAGGTGTTGGGTATAAGTTTGAATTGTAAGAACAGTTACCGGTTTCCAGTTACCGGTAACAGCTAACCGGAAACAAGTAAATTGCAGCATGTTTTCCTTAAAGAACCTTTCTCCACGCCAGCTTTCATTTCTTATTGCTTTGATTGTTGCAATACCGGTATCTCTTGGCGTTTACATTTATGAAGATAGCTGGAAAGTTGGGTTGGTTTTTTTTATCCTGCTATTATTAGGAGCTTACACAATTATTTCTTTCATTCTCGAACGCTTTATTTACCGGAAAATAAAACTCATTTACAAACTCATTTCACAAACCAAGGCTACCAAAAGAGAAGAAACCTATTACAAATACATACTACCACAAAAAAGTATTGACCAGGTAAAAGAGGACGTAGAAGAATGGGCTGAAAAAAGAAATGAAGAGATTGAAGTGCTTAAAAAAAATGAACAATTCCGAAAAGAGTTTCTGCAAAATCTTTCGCATGAGTTTAAAACACCTGTGTTTGCCATACAGGGTTATGTGGATACGTTGCTTGATGGTGCAATGAATAATCCTGAAGTCAATAGAAAATTTTTAGAAAAATCATCACGCAATATTGAACGGCTTACCAACCTGCTGAAGGATCTTGATGAAATCAGCAGGCTTGAAATGGGAGAACTGATTTTATACAAACAGAATTTTGTGATACAGGATATGGTCCGTGAAGTATTTGAAACTGTATCGTTGGATAAAGAACAAAAGAATATCCAGTTATCCATTAAAAAAGGTTGTGAAGCGCCGCTTACTGT
>Ga0315910_10005212_pt1 | contig 10688 bp, 9 predicted proteins | sample EdamamesoilMG_FD_204470 | JGI IMG/M metagenome (GOLD analysis project Ga0315910, IMG submission 204470) | Garden soil microbial communities collected in Santa Monica, California, United States - Edamame soil | ecosystem: Environmental > Terrestrial > Soil > Garden | place: USA: California...
GCCCGTTCGCTTTGCCCGCCCCTTCCCGCATGCTCGCGCTCGTCGCGCGGCGTACCTCGCCGCGCGTGCGCGACGTCGAGCTGCTCGCGGAATTCATCGTCGAGCAGCACCGCCGCTCGGCGCGCGCCGGAATACCGGCGCTGCGCCGCAGCGCCCCAAAGGCGTGATTCGTGATTGGTGATTCGTGAATCGACCTGCTCCAACCGCCTCGAATCACGACTCACGATTCACGATTCACGCTCTTCCAAAGTGAAACGCATCGTCTTCGCCACCTTCGGCTCGCTCGGCGACCTTCATCCCTACGTCGCCGTCGCGCGCGAACTGGCCGCGCGCGGCCACCGGCCGCTGATCGCGACGTTCGAGGAATACCGGGAAAACGTCGAGTCGGCGGGCGTCGGCTTCGCGCCGATGCGGCCCGGCATGGCCGGATTCGGCGACAAGACCGCGATCATGGAGAAGCTGGTCGATCCGTGGAAGGGGCCGGAATTCATGGTGCGCGAGATGTTCATGCCGCGCCTGCGCGAAAGCTACGAGGACCTCGCGCGCGCCTGCCGCGGGGCCGACCTGCTGGTCACCCATCCGCTGACCTTCGCCGGCCCGCTGCTCGCGCAGAAGGAAGGCCTGCGCTGGGCCTCGACCGCCCTGTCGCCGATGACGATGTTCTCGGCTCACGACCCGTCGCTGTTTCCCGCCGCGTCGTGGATGCTGTGGGTGCGCAAACTGGGCATCGCGCCTTATCGCTGGGTATTCAGCATCCCGCGCGCGATAGTCAGGCGGTGGGAACAGCCGCTGCGCCAGTTCCGCGCCGAACTCGGGCTGCCGCCGACAGACGCCCTGGCGGAATTCGAAGGACAGTTCTCGCCGCGGCTGCACCTCGCGCTGTTTTCCGGGACGCTGGCCGCGCCCCAGCCCGACTGGCCGGCCCACACCGTCGTATGCGGTTTCCCGCGCTATGACGGCGGCGCTGCCGACGCCGGCAAGCTGGCCGCGCTGGAAGCGTTTCTGTCTTCGGGCGAGCCGCCCATCGTGTTCGGCCTCGGTTCCTCCGCCGTGATGGTCGCGGGAGACTTCTGGCGCGCGGCGATCGCCGCCGCGGGGCAACTGAAGCGGCGCGCGATCCTGCTGACGGGCGCGCCGCCTGAAAACCTGGGCGCCGTGCCAGCGACGGTCAAGGTCTTCGACTACCTGCCCTACTCCGCGGTCTTCCCGCAAGCCGCGGCGATCGTGCATTCCGGCGGCATCGGCACGCTTGCGCAGGCGCTCTCCGCGGGGCGGCCGCAGCTGATCGTGCCGGTCGCGTTCGATCAGCCGGACAATGCTCGCCGCACCGTCGCACTCGGCGTCGGCCGCAGCATTCCGTTCAGCCGGGCGACCGATTCCGTCCTGGCGCGCGAACTCGAGGCGCTGCTCGCGACGCCGGGCTATGCCGTTCGAGCGCGGGCCGTCGGCAGCGATATCGGCGGTGAAGACGGCATGCGGGCGGCAGCCGACGCGCTGGAAAAAGCTGCCGCCTGAAGGGGTTGCAACGGCCACCCGCCGCACCCACTTATATTGTTATCTGATACATTTGCGTTTTCAGAAACTCGGAACGACGAGGCAGCCATGGCACAGAGACCAGATGACAGGGGCGGCGACCCGACGATGGACGCGCAGTCCCTTTACCGGGAAGAAATCATCACCGACCGCAAGGTCGGCACGATACGGATGCTGACGCCGATCAAGAGCGACGGCACCAGCGACGCCAGCCGCGCCGTTCTCTATATCGGCGAAGCGCAGCTCATGACCAGCGTCGGCACCCTGCCGATCAACTTCGAGCTCGAGGGGCAGAACCTGGGCGAGGCGGTGGCCGGTTTTGCCGAAGGCGCCAAGGAAGCGGTCGAGCGCACCATGAAGGACCTGCAGGAACTGCGCCGTCAGCAGGCCTCGTCCATCGTCGTCCCGCAAGGCGGCATGGGCGGGCTTCCCGGCGGCGGCATGCCGGGCGGAGGCAAGATACAGATACCGTAGCGGGGCCGCTCCGGAAACGGCAACGGCTCGAATATAAAAAAGGAGGAACGGGATGCGTGCTGACCGAAGGATGAAGGATGAAGGCGGAAGGATGACCCGCGGGCTGCTTGCAGCAGCCCTTTTCCCGATCATGCTGGCAGCGCCGGCGACTCACGCCGCGCAAACGGCGTTTCCGGACAAGCCGGTCCGGCTCATCATCGGCAGCGCGCCGGGCTCGGGCCCGGACATCATCGCGCGGCTCATGGCCGATCACCTCTATGGCGCGTGGAACCAGCGGGTCGTGGTCGACTCCCGCCCCGGCGTGGCCGGCGTCATCAGCGCGGAACTGTCCCTGCGCGCGAATCCCGACGGCTACACCTGGATGATGCTGACTTCGCAACTGTTCGTCGCCACCTCGGTCTATACCGATCTCAAGTTCAACCTCGACAAGGATTTCGTGTCGATCGCCCTGATCGGAACGGTACCCTTCGTCCAGCTGGTCAACCCGCAGGTGCCGGCGAAAAACATCAACGACCTCATCGCGCTCGCCAAAAAACAGCCGGGGAAGCTGCGCTACGGCTCGGCCGGTACCGGCGCGTCCGAGCACCTGTCCGGCGTCATGTTCACGAACATGACCGGCACGCAGATGCTGCACGTGCCCTACAAGGGCGTGCCGCAGGCCATCTCCGATACCCTCGCAAACGAAGTGCAACTCACCTACGCGGTCTACCCCGCCGCGCGGCCCCAGATCGATGCCGGCCGGCTGCGGGCGACCGGCGTCACCACGCCGAAGCGCTCGCCGGCGCTGCCCGACGTGCCGGCCATCGGGGAAGTGGTGCCGGGTTACGCGATGTTCGGCTGGTACAGCATCGTCGCGCCCAGGGGCACGCCCGAGGCGGTGCTCGCGAAAGCCAGCGCGGAAGTGGTGAAGGGGATCAGGGATCCGGCGTTCGGGGAAAAACTGAAGACGCTTGGCATCGAAATCGTCGCGGGCGGGCGCAAGGAACTCGACGACTTCCGGCGCAACGAGAGAAAGCGCGTCACCGAACTGGTCAAGTCCGCCGGGGTCAGCGTCAAATAGCGTTAAATCCAGGCGCTCCGCGCCAGTTTAACTCCGCGTGCTCGAACGGACGGCCCTCCGCCGTTCAACATGCGGGAATCCCGTCACTCGTCACTCGTCACCCATCACTTTACCGGCGGAATAACCGGCAACAGGACGTGCGCGGGCCGCTTCGGCCCCGCGTGGAGCGTGACTTTCCCGCCGAACACCGCCGGCGGCCGGTCCGTTTCGTCGTCGTGCACGAACGGCCCGCAGCCGCGCATCGGGTTCTTCATGTTGGACAGGTGCGTGGCCTCGCCTTCCCACTCGTAGTCCTTGCCGCGGATGGTGAGCGCGACGCGGTAGCCCTTCGGCACCACCACGCAGGTCGGCCAGATCTCGACGTCGAGCTCGACGATCTCGCCCGGCGCAAGCGGCTGCTTCTCGTCGTGCGTGTGGTACGGCCGGTACGGCAGCGTCAGCTTCGGGTCGAGCTTGCGTTGCGACGCGCGCAGCCAGCCCTGGGCGACCGGCGTGTGTGGATCGAGCGCGCCCTGGAACACCACTTCCTTGCCGGCGGGATCGAACACGCGCAGCACTGCGAAAATGTCCGCGTCGGCAGTCGAGGATGAAATCCACAGCTTCAGCGCGATAGGGCCGGTGATTTCCGTGTCGCTCTCCATCGGCGCAGAGTTGAACGTGACGCCTTCGCCGAGCCCGTCGTAGGTCACCGACTTCTCGGCCGCAACCGGCGACGGTGACAGTTTCATGCCGTCCGGGTCGAGATAAAAGTTCGTCCACTTCGTGCGCGCGATCGGCCACTCGCTCTCGTGGCGCTCGACGAATTTTTCGCCGGGGTGACGCACTTGCAACGTGACCCGCGGCTGCCTGTCCCAGCCGTTCTGCTCGCCCTTGAGAAAATGGTCGAAGAAGCGTTTCTGCAGCTTCACGCCGTAATCGGTGTAGAACGGCGCCCAATGCGAGCCGCCGTGCGCTTCCAGCCACTTCTGCTTGGAGGCGGCGCGCATGTAACCCTCGAAATTGCCTCGCGGGTGCAGCCCCTGCCCGCCCCAGTTCGCCGCCGACAGCAGCGGCACCGTGACCCTCGACAGGTCGCCGGTGCGCTCGCGGTAATGGTCGTCGACGAGCGGGTGGGCAAGCACGCCCGCCCACATGTCGGTGCGGTTCTTCACCAGTTCCTCGTCCGTCAACGTCTCGGGGCCGCACACCAGCTCGCCGGTGACGCGGCTCTTCGGCCCGTGGATGCCGCGGCCGTGCTGCACCGTTTTCACCTGCATGTCCTGCCAGTGCTTGCGGAAGGTGCAGGCGATGCCGCCGTGGCGCACCGAGTCGCGGTAGTAATCCACCCAGCCCTCCCACACGCAGATCGCCGCTAGGTGCGGCGGCTGCAGCGCGGCGCAACGCCACTGGCTGCTGGCGTAATAGGAAATGCCGTTGAGTCCTACCTTGCCGCTGCACCAGGACTGGGCCGCCGCCCATTCCACGCAGTCGTGAAAATCGCGGTTCTCGCGCGCGTCGTTGTGGCTGAGAAAACCCGGCGAGCGGCCCGCGCCGCGCGAATCCACGCGCACGCACGCGTAGCCATGCGGCACCCATTTCTCCGGGTCCACCACTTCCCAGTTCTGGTACTGGTTGGTGCTGCCGGCAACGGCGTCGGGATTCTCGCGCGACATGATCTCCCACGCCGTCTTGTAGCCCTCCTGGAACGCGAGCCCCTTGCCGTACGGCCCGTAGCTCACCAGCGCCGGGTATTTCCCCTCCGCCACCGGCCGGAACACGTCAGCGCGCAGCACAACGCCATCGTCCATGCGGACCGGCACGTCCCAGTCGATGCGCATGCCGTCGCGGACTTCGCTCTTGAAATCACTCATTGCTCTTCCTCAAAAGACGGGAGATCGGGAAATCGGAAGATCGGGAGATGGGAAAACCAGGCGGTCGCTCTTTCGAACTCCCGCCCTCCCGCTCTCCCGGGTTCTCACTTGGCAGGAATGATCGGCAGCAGCAGGTAAGACGGCTTGTCCGCTCCCGAGTAGAGGGGGTTGATGGCGCCGGCGTTGTAGTCGGCGTGGTAGTGCGTGTACGGCGCGCTGCCGACGCCGTCGCGCGGCTGGATGTCCACGCGCAGCTTGTGCCCCTTGCCGAGCACGATCGAGGTCGGCCAGATCTCGATCTGCAGCTCGACCGGCTCGTTCGGAGTCAGCCACAGCCGCTCGTTATGCGGATGGAACGGCCGGTACGGCAGGGATTTCTCCGGGTCGAGCTTGCGGTGCGACGCGCGCAGCCAGCCCTTGGTGAGCGGCACCGGCTGGCCGTGCTGGCCGACCTCATGCACTTCCTTGCCGTCCGGTCCGATGTTGCGCAGCGTGACGAACACGTCCATGTCTTCGGTAGTGGAGGACACCCACAGGTTCATCACGATCGGCCCGGTGATTTCCTTCGCCTCGCTCATCGGCTCGGTCTCGAATGCGACCCCCAGGCGGCCGGCGCCGCCGTGCGTCGTGGACAGCGAGGAACCCGACGCGACACCGGCGGACGTGACGGCCGTCGCCGGGTAGCTCACCTTCCCCGCCGCTTTCGGCGCCTCGGTGCTGAAAGTGCCTTCGGTAGCCGTCTCTTCGGGGCCCTGTTCCCGCTCGATCTTCAGGTACGCTTTCGTCCACTGTGTGCGCGCGAGCGGCCATTCGTTCTCGGTGCGGAACGGATACGGCTTTTTGCTGCCGCCGGTGCGGATCTCGAGCTTCACCGGCGGCTCGTCGAGGATGCCGGTGTCCTTGCCCTTCAGCCAGTGATCCATCCAGCGCAGCTGGTCGAGCCGCCCTTCCTCCGAGTGGAACGGGTGGAAGTGCGTGCCGGTGTGGATGCGCAGCTTCTTGTGCTTCGAGGCGGCGCACAGGTAGCCCTCGGTATTGCCGCGCAGGTGCAGCGAGTAGCCGCCCCAGTTGCCGACGCTGTAAACCGGCACCTTGATGCTCTCCCAGCGCGCGCTGCACGCCCGCCACCACTCGGAGTCGAGGTCGTTGCGCATGAAGTTCCACATCATGTCGTTCTGGAACGCGTCCGGGTTGTAGCTGCGCGGGCGCCCCAGCAGGTGGTGCGCGGTGTGCGTCAACCACCAGTTGCCGATGAAGCCGAGCGCGAAGATGCCGCCGTGATAGGCCTGGTCGCGGTACTGGTCGGCGCGACCCTCCCACGGCATGATGCATTTCAGCGACGGCGGGTTGAGGTTGGCAACGCGCCACTGCGAGCTGGCGTGGTACGAGATGCCGAGCGTGCCGATGCTGCCCGAGCACCACGGCAGCTTCGCCACCCACTCGATCGCGTCGTAGAAATCGAGCGATTCCTGGTACGAGCTGGGATCCGACTTGCCGGGCGACTTGCCGGTGCCGCGCGAATCGATGCGCACGCAGGCGTAGCCACGCGGGCACCACCACTCGGGGTTGACCGTCTCCCAGTTCATGAGGGGATTGGCCTTCTCCTCGAGGTCCGCCGGCGGGATCCACAGCTTGTCCTTCTGGTAGACGCTGATGTTCATGATCGCGGGAAGCTTCTCGCCGCCCCCCATGTCCGGCCGAATGATGTCGGCGTACAGCACCGTCCCGTCCCGCAACGGGATTTTCACGTCCTTCTCGACGATCAGCTTGCAGTTCCTGGGCTGCGATACGTTGGCGTACTTGTCAGACATCTCAATCTCCAAAAGCGTGACCGGTGACTCGTGACTGGAATCTGAAGGCCGACAACGGAGGCCGAAACACTTCCGCCTTTCGCCTTTCGACTTCCGCCTTAAAGAAGGACCTGTCCTCCGTTGACGTGCAGCGTGTGCCCGGTGACGAAACTCGACGCCGGCAGGCAGAAATAATGCACCGCGCCGGCGATGTCCTCGGATACGCCGAGGTGCCCGACCGGCGGGATCAGGGTGGGATCAGGCAACTCGTTGGAAGTCGCGGAGCGGTCCCCGCCGATGCGCCCGGGGCAGACGCAGTTCACCGTGATGTTCTTCTTCGCGTACTCGGCCGCGAGCGCGCGGGTGAATCCCTCCACCCCCGCCTTCGCGGCGGAGACATGCGCGCGCCCGCTGTAGCTCGGCGCGTAGTGGCTGACGCCGCTGATGTTGACGATGCGGCCCCAGCCGTTCTTCAGCATGTACGGCACCGCCGCGCGCGTGCACAGGAAGGTGCCGTCTAGCGCGATGCCGACGATGTGGCGCCACTGTTCCAGGGTCATCTTCTCGAACGGCACCACGCTGCGGTCCGCGGCGTTGTTGACGAGAATATCGAGCCGGCCGAAGTGCTTCCCGATTTCCCCCGCCATGCGCGCAACGGCAGCCTCGTCGGTGATGTCGGCGAGGCATACCAGCGCCTGACCGCCCATCGCCTCGATTTCCGATTTCACTTTCTCGGCTTCGTCGCGCGAACGGCGCGTATTGATGACGATGGCGGCGCCTTCGCGCGCCAGCGCGTGCGCGGTAGCGCGCCCGCCCCGCCGCACCGCGCCGGTAATCAGCGCGACCTTCCCTGCGAGCTGCCCGGCCATTCGCGCCTTACTTACTCTGGATTCCCGCCGCCGCGGGAATGACGACACTCATCACTCATCACTCATCACTCATCACTCATCACTCATCACTCATCACTCAAGTTTGATGTTGGCAGCCTTCACCACCTTGCGCCAGTTGGCGATTTCCTGGCCGATCCGGGCCTCGAATTCGCGGGTGGTGCTCGTCAGCGGCTCAACGCCCTGCGTGAGGAACTGCTTGTTCATCTCCGGCGATTTCAGCATCTTCACGATCTCGGCATTGGCCTTCTCCACGATCGCGCGGGGAGTGCCGCCCGTGAACACGAGGCCGTACCAGACGTCGAAGGAATAGCCTTTCGCGCCCGACTCCGCCGCGGTTGGCACGTCGGGCGCGACTTGCGCGCGCTTTGACCCGGTCACCGCCAAGCCCCGCACCCTGCCCGACTTCATGTGCGGCAACACCGTCGCCAGGCCCGCAATGACCAGCTGCACTTCGCCGCCCATCACCGCCGTCAACGCCGGATTGCTGCCCTTGTACGAGATGTGCTGCATCGAGATTCCGGTCTGCACCTCCAGCAGTGCCAGGCCCAGGTGCGACGCGGAGCCGACGCCGCCCGAACCGTATACGACGCCTCCCGGCTTGCTCTTGGCGAGGGCAATAAGATCCGCGATGGATTTCACCGGCAAGGACGGCGCCGCGGCAACCAGGAACGGTTGATTCGCCGCGAGCGTGATAGGCGCCAGGTCCTTCTGGGCGTCGTACGCCAGGCCCGGGCGCACCGCCGGCGCGAACGTGAGGTGCCCCACGCTGCCCAGCAGCATCGTATAGCCATCCTGCGGTGCCTTCGCGGTGATGGTGACGCCGACAGTACCGCCGCCTCCGCCCCGGTTATCCACGACGACGATCTGGCCCCACGCGTCGGTCAGCCCCTGGCCGATCCAGCGCGCGATGATGTCAGTGCCGCCGCCAGGCGCGCTCGGCACGACCATGCGGATCGACTTGTTCGGATAATCGCCGGCGCCAGTGCCCGGTTTTCCCTGTTGCGCGAGTGCCGGCAGCGCTGCGCACGCCAGCGATACGAACGCGACCTTCAAGTAGGGTTTCACCATGACTCCTCCTCGTGATGCGCCTGTTCGGGGCGCTTGCTCAGTGATTGCGGGGATGACATGATCACACAAAACCGGCGGCATGAGCATCTCGTCCCATTCGCCGGAGGCATAACAAAATCTTATTCCATACTGTGAGACCCCCGATGGCCAAAGCCAGGAAGAAACGCGAGTACAAGGCCCGCTTCGAGCGCGGCATGAAGGTGCTGAAGAAGATGGGCCGCGAGAAGCTGATGCTGAACCAGAAGGCGCTGTCCGAGGAGATGTACGAGATGTCGGTCGGCCACCTCTTCGGCGACGTGTGGGGCCGTCCCGGCCTCTCCCTGCGCGAGCGACAGCTGGTCACCCTCGCCGCCAACATCGCGATGGCCCGGCCCAGCGGCAACCATTCGCACTACCTGAGCTCGATGCACCTCGGCATCACCCAGCGCGAGATCATCGAGGTGATGATCCAGGTCGGCCACTACACCGGCTGGCCGACACTTTCCAACGCCGTGCGCCAGTTCACCGAGATCCTCGAGGAAAAGAAGAAGATCGACGCGGCGAAGAAGGCGGGCCGGGTCTATCACTCCAAACTGCTTTAAAGCCGGGAAGTCGTTAGAGCGGGAAATCGGGAGATCGAAACAGGGCGGGTTCCGCTCTCGCGCCCTCCCGATCTTCCGCCCTCCCGGATGTTGTCAGATATGAGCCTCGGTAACCCGCTCGAAATGCTCAGCCACCGGCGGCTGGGCGAAAAATCCGCCCACCAGCCCGCGGAATTCCTGGAACCTCGGCGACTGCCGGAAGTTGATCGTGTGGGACTCGATGGTCTCCCAGCGGATCAGGAAATGGTAGCGCCCCTTCGTCTCGACGCAGCGCTGCAGCTCGTGCGAGATGTAGCCCTTGACGCTGCGAAAGATGGGCTCGACCTGGGGGAATACCGCCTCGAACTTCGCGGTCTCCTCCGGCTTGATGTGCAGTATCGCAACTTCGAGAATCATGGTTTCTCCTGGCAGTACGCTATCGGGTATTCGGGCGCCGGGGACAGGCAAAAATAAAAGTCATCAGGCTTTCGTGTTGACCTGTCGCAGGATCTTCGCGAGCTTTTCGATCTCGGAACGGACGAACGCCGCGAACTCGTCCGGCGAGCTGCCGACCTGGGCATAGCCCAGTTCGTCCATGCGCTTGCCGACGACCGGGTTCTTGTAGGACGCGAGCACCGCGTTGCGCAGCGCCACGATCGCGTCTTTCGGCGCGCGCGCAGGCACGAAGATCCCGTGCCAGTTGCTGGCCTCGAAGCCGGGGTAGCCGGACTCGGCCACCGTCGGAAATTCGGGCAGCGAGGGCATCCGCTGCCGCGTCGTCACCGCGAGCCCCCGCAGCCTGCCCTGGCGCACCAGCGGCAGCACCGTCGCGAACGGCCCCAGGTAGACCGACACTTCGCCCGTCATGATCGCGATCGCCGCCTCGCCGCCGCCACGGTACGGAACGTGCTGGATATTCGTACCGGAGCGGGTCTTGAACAGTTCCGCCGCCAGAAAGCTGACGGTACCGGCGCCGGTCGACGCATAGTTGAGCACGCCCGGCCGCGCCTTCGCGAGCTTGACCAGCTCGGCCAGCGTCTTCACCGGCAGCGACGGGTGCACGACGACCATGGACGGCGACGACGACAGTTGCGTCACGGCCTCGAAATCGCGCACGAGATCGTAGGTCAGGTTGGTGGCCAGCGACGCGTTGACGGCGTGGGTCATGCTCGCCTGGAACACCGTGTAGCCGTCGGGCGCGGCCTTGGCGGCGAGCTCCGCGCCGATGTTGCCCGAAGCGCCGGCGCGATTGTCGATCACGACCTGCTGCCCCAGTGCGGCGCTCATGCCGCCGGCGATGATCCGGCCTATGGTGTCGGCGCCGCTGCCGGCCGACATGGGGACCAGGTAGCGGACCGGCTTGGCGGGATAGCTTTGCGCACCTGCTGCGGTAGGGAGGAGCGCCGCCAGCAGCAGGAAGAATCGTGACCTGGTGAAGCGTGACGTGATACCGCGTGACATGT
>Ga0315910_10005213_pt1 | contig 10687 bp, 6 predicted proteins | sample EdamamesoilMG_FD_204470 | JGI IMG/M metagenome (GOLD analysis project Ga0315910, IMG submission 204470) | Garden soil microbial communities collected in Santa Monica, California, United States - Edamame soil | ecosystem: Environmental > Terrestrial > Soil > Garden | place: USA: California...
GCGCGACCGGCGTCTGGTACGGGAAGCTGCGGATGAAGTTGCGCCGGCGGATCTCGGCCGGGTCGAGCTTCATCTCGCGCGCCGCGGTTTCCACCAGGCGCTCGACCACGTAGGTCGCCTCGGGCCGGCCCGCACCGCGGTAGGCGTCCACCGGCGTGGTGTTGGTGAACACCGCCGTCACTTCGCAATGGATCACCGGCGTCTTGTACTGGCCCGCCAGCAGCGTCGCGTACAGGATGGTCGGCACGCAGGAGGCGAAGGTGGAGAGGTAGGCGCCGACATTCGCCGTGGTCTTCACGCGCATGGCGAGGAACTTGCCGTCCTTGTCCATCGCCATTTCGGCGATGGTGTGGTGGTCGCGGCCGTGCGCATCCGAGAGGAAGGCTTCCGAGCGGTCCGAGGTCCACTTCACCGGGCGGTTGACCTGCTTGGAGGCCCAGGTGACCGCGACGTCCTCGGCGTACAGGTAGATCTTCGAGCCGAAGCCGCCGCCGACGTCGCCGGCGACCACGCGCACCTTGTGCTCGGGCAGGCCCATCACGAAGGCGGTCATCAGCAGGCGCTCGACGTGCGGGTTCTGGCTCGCCACGTACAGCGTGTAGCTGTCGTCGGCGCGCGAATACGAGCCGTTCGCCACGCGCGGCTCCATGGCGTTCGGGATCAGCCGGTTGTTGACGAAATCCAGCTTGGTGACGTGCGCGGCCTTGGCGAAGGCCGCGTCGGTGACCGCCTTGTCGCCGATCGCCCACACGTAGCAGGTGTTGTCCGGCGCGATCTCGTGCAGCTGCGGCGCGCCCTTGGCGCGCGCTTTCTGGCCGTCCACCACCGCCGGCAGCACGTCGTAGTCCACCTGCACCAGCTCGGCGGCGTCGCGCGCCTGTTCCTGGGTCTCCGCCACCACGATGGCGACCTGGTCGCCGACGTAGCGCACCTTGCCCTGCGCGAGGCAGGGGTGCGGCGGCTCCTTCATGGGCTGGCCGTTGACGTCGGTGATCAGCCAGCCGCAGGGCAGGCCGCCGAGTTTCGCCGCGGCGAAGTCCTCGCCGGTGAAGATCGCCAGCACGCCGGGCGCCTTCTTTGCCTTGTCGGTGCTGACTTTCTTGACGACCGCGTGCGCATGCGGGGAGCGCACGAACGCCGCGTAGCTCTGGCGCGGCAGTTCGACGTCGTCCGTGTACTGGCCGGCGCCGGTGAGAAAGCGGTAGTCCTCTTTGCGCTCAACTCTCGCGCCGATCAGCGGTGCACCCATGGCGGCCTCCGGTGTATGTCGGGTTACTTGCCGGCCATCGCGCGCGCGCCGGCGCCGATCGCCTTGACGATGTTGTGGTAGCCCGTGCAGCGGCACAGGTTGCCGTCCAGCGCCTCGCGGATTTCCTGCTCGGACGGATTCGGATGGCTCTTGGCGAAGTCGATCGCGTTCATGACCATGCCCGGGGTGCAGAAGCCGCACTGCAGGCCGTGGTGCTCCTTGAACGCCGCCTGCATCGGATGCAGCGTGCCGTCCGGCTTGGCCACGCCTTCGATGGTCATGATGTCGGCGCCCTCGGCCTGCATGGCGAGGATCGAGCAGGACTTCACCGCCTTGCCGTTCATGCTGATGGTGCAGGCGCCGCACTGCGCGGTGTCGCAGCCGACGTGGGTGCCGGTCAGGCGCAGGGATTCGCGGATGAAGGCGACGAGCAGCGTGCGCTCTTCGACTTCCGCGGAGACGGCCTTGCCGTTGACTTTCATGGAAACCTTGATGGACACGCTGCCTCCTAGCTGGACTTTTCTGCTGCGGGGAGGGGCATCGTAGCCAAGCACCACCGCCGGGGCAATGTTGCGCCGCCGCAGAAATCCCTGGGAAGGGGCTGTCAGGGATTCGAAAGCCTGCCGAAAGGGGGGCGACAAGGCCCCCGCCTAACCTTCGCCTTCCCATGAATCTTCAAAGACTTGTTGTCCTGGTCTTAGGACTGGCTTCAGCATGCGTGGAGGCCCGCGATCTGTCGCTTGCGGAGGCCGAGCGCCTGCTGGCCCAGCAGGGCCGCGAGTTGATCGCGGCGCGCCGCGCGCTGGAATCGGCCGGCGCGCAGCGCGAGATTGCGGCGGCGCGTCCGAACGCGGTGCTGTCGCTCAATTCCTCCAGCATCAGCAACAACTACAACAACGGTCCGGGGACGGCGAACGTGTGGCGCGCGGATACCGTGCTGCGCATCGACCAGCCCTTCGAGCGCGGCAACAAGCGCGAACTGCGCATGGAAGCGGCCGAGGGACTGGAGCGCGCGGCGCGCGGCGATTCGCTGGACGCGCTGCGCACCCAGCTCGCGCAGCTGCGCGGCGCCTACTTCGATCTCAAGCAGGCGGAGGAGAAAGTCGGCGTGCTGGGCGAGACCGCGCAGCTGTTCGGCCGCACGCTGGCGGCCGCGCAGGCGCGCCTGAAGGCGGGCGACCTGGCCGCCGCCGAAGTCGCCAAGGTGCAGGTCGACTTTGAGCGCGCGCAGAACGACCACCGCGTCTCGCAATCCGACCTGGCGCGCGCGCGCATCGCGCTCGGCTACCTGATCGGCGAGGACCGCGCGGCGGCCGATCTGCGCGCCGCCGACCCCTGGCCGGCGCGCGTGCGGCCCGAGCCGGCCGACGTGGAGCGGGCGATCGAGAACTATTCCGATACGCGGCCGGACGTGGTGGCGGCCAAATCGCGCGTGGCTGCGGCAGAAAAGCTGCGCGACCTCGCCAAGAGCCAGCAGACGCGCGACGTGACGATCGGCGCGCAGTACGAGCGCTACCCGGGGACCGTCCCGGCCGACTCGTTCGGCGTCGGCATCTCGCTGCCGTTGTTCACCGGCAACGATTTTTCGGGCGACATCCGCCGCGCCGAAGTGGACCGCTATGCGGCGCTGGACGCGCTGGCGCGCGCGCGCGCGATTGCCGGCAACGACATCCGCCGCGCCGCCTCCGACCTGCAGGCCGCGGCCGACCGGCTCGAGCGCTACGACTCTTCGCTGCTGGAGGCAGCCGAGCGCACCGCGAAGGCCATCGAGTTCGCCTTCCAGCGCGGCGCGACTTCGGTGCTCGAAGTGCTCGACGCGCGCCGCACGCTGCGCGCGGTGCGCCTGGAAGCGCTCGCCGCGCGCACCGATCACGCCAAGGCGCTCGCCGCCTGGCGCGCCAGCCAGACCACCGTGGAAATGCTCGGAGAAAAATGAAGCGACCGCCGACACTGCTGTTGATCCTGCTGCTGGCCGCGGCGCTGCCCGGCTGCAACGACTCGGCGCCGAAGAACGCCGTGCCGCAGCCGCGCGTGGAGGGCCAGGCGGTGATTTTCCCCGCCGGCAGCACGCAGACCGCGGCGCTGATCTCGGAGAAGATCGAGCCGCGCCGCGAAGCGCTGCTGCGCTTCAACGGGCGGCTGGTCTGGGACGAGGACCGCACGGTGCGCGTGTTCAGCCCGCTCGGCGGCCGCGTGCAGTCGATCGCGGTGAAGCTCGGCCAGGCGGTGCGCGCCGGCCAGACGCTGGCGGTGATCGAGGCGCCCGACCTGGGCATGGCGCAGTCGGAAGCGCGCAAGGCGGAGCAGGATGACGCGCTCGCGCAGAAGAACCTGGCGCGCGTCACCGAGCTGCTGGAGGCGGGCGTGGCGCCCGCCAAGGACCTGCAGGCGGCGCAGGCCGAGGCCGCGCGCGCGAAGGCCGAGCGCGAGCGCACGCGCGCGCGCCTGAAGATGTACGGCAACAACGCAGGCGCGGTGGACCAGCGCTTCGCGCTTGCCGCGCCGATCGCCGGCGTGGTGGTCGAGCGCAACGTCAACCCGGGGCAGGAACTGCGCCCGGACGCGCAGGGCGACAAGGGGCTGTTCGTGGTTTCCGACCCGACGCGGCTGTGGTTCGTGCTGGACGTCGCCGAGGCCGACGTCGGCGCGGTGAAGGCGGGCGCCGAGGTGCAGATCGGCGCCACCATGCTGGGCGAGGACACCCTCACCGGCAAGATCGCCAACGTCGCCGACTTCGTCGACCCGCAGACGCGCACCGTGAAGGTCCGCGGCAGCCTCGAGAATCCCGGCCGCCGCGTGAAGGCGGAGATGTTCGTCACCGCCGAGCTGAAGGTGCCGTCGGTGCGCGGCTTCATCGTGCCCACCAAGGCGGTCTACCTGCGCGGCGAGCAGAGCTACGTGTTCGTCGACGCCGGCGACGGCCGCTACCTGAGGAAGCCGGTCAAGCTCGGCCCGACCACCAACGGCCACCAGGTGGTGCTGGAGGGACTGGCGGCGGAAGAAAAAGTCGTGGTCGACGGCAGCCTGCTGCTCGAGCGCCTGCTGGCCTCGAAAGACTGACGCATCTCCTGACCCCGTGATCAAGCGCATCGTCTCGTTCGCGCTCTACCAGCCGCTGTTCATCGTGCTGGGGATGATCCTGTTCGTCGGCGCGGGCCTGATCGCCTTCAACCGCCTGCCGGTCGAGGCCTTCCCGGACGTCACCGACACGCAGGTGACGGTGATCTCGCTCTACCCGGGGCGCGCCGCCGAGGAAGTCGAGAAGCAGGTCACGGTGCCGCTGGAAGTGGCGCTCTCGGGCCTGCCGGGCGCGGTGCGCATGTTCGTGCACACGCAGTTCGGCCTGTCGTTCCTGATCATCACCTTCGACGACGGCGTCAACGGCTACTTCGCGCGCCAGCAGGTGGTCGAGCGGTTGCGCGAGGTGGACCTGCCCGCCGGCGTGCAGGCCGAGCTCGCGCCGTTCTCCACCGCCATCGGCGAGATCTACCGCTACCGGCTGAAGGGCCACGGCATCGGCCCGCGCGAGCTGCGTACCTACCAGGACTGGGTGGTGCTGCGCGCGCTGCGCCAGGTGCCCGGCGTCGCCGACGTGGTGAGCCTGGGCGGACTGGTCAAGCAGTACGAGGTGCGCCCCGACTCGGCGCGCATGCGCGACTACAAGGTGACGCTGTCGCAGCTTTCGCAGGCGATCGAGCGCGGCAACCAGAACGCGGGCGGCAGCTACGTGGAGCAGGGGCGCCAGCAGTACCTGATCCGCGGCATCGGCCTGTTCCAGGGGCCGGAAGACATCGGCAACGTGGTGGTCGCCGAAAGGAACGGCACGCCGATCCTGGTGAAGGACATCGCCAAGGTGGAAATCGGCGCGGTGCCGCGCCAGGGCCTGGCGGGCGAGGACGACGAAGACGACGTGGTGACCGGCGTGGTGCTGATGCGCCGCGGCGAGAATCCCTCCGGCGTGCTGAAACTCGTGCGCGAGCGCATCGACGCGCTCAACTCCACCGGCCTGCCGGCCGGCGTCAAGGTCGAGCCGATCTACGACCGCACCTGGCTGATCGGCAAGACGCTGAAGACGGTGTTCACCAACCTGCTGGAAGGCGCGCTGCTGGTGTCGTTCGTGCTGTGGCTGTTCTTGGGGAATGTCAGGGCGGCGGCTATCGTCGCGGTGACCATTCCCCTCGCGCTGCTCGCCACCTTCCTCGGCCTGACCTGGATCGGGATCCCCGCCAACCTCCTTTCGCTGGGCGCGATGGACTTCGGCATCATCGTCGACGGCGCGGTGATCGTGGTGGAGAACGTGTTCCGCCACCTGTCGGAGGCGAACAAGGTCGAGAAGAACATGAGCAACGAGCGCCGCAAGCACCTGATCCTGCACGCGGCGGTGGAGGTCGGGCGGCCGACGCTGTTCTCGATGCTGATCATCATCGCCGCGCACATCCCGATCTTCACGCTGACGCGCCACGAAGGCCGCATCTTCGCGCCGATGGCCTATTCCGTCGTCTCCGCTCTCATCGGCGCGCTGGTGCTGTCGCTGACCCTGGTGCCGCTGCTGTGCGCGGTGATGCTGAAGAAGAACCTGCCGGAGAAGGAGAACTTCATCGTGCAGGCGGCCAAGCGCTGGTACGCGCCGGCGCTCGCCTGGGCGCTGCGCCGCAAGAAGACGGTGCTCGGCATCGCGGTCGCTTCGCTGGCCGGCAGCCTGGCGCTGCTGCCCAGCCTGGGCAGCGAGTTCCTGCCCGAACTGAACGAGGGCGCGGTCTGGGTCAACGTCACGCTGCCTACCAGCGTGTCGGTGTCGGAAGCGCAGGAGATGGTGAAGAAGGTGCGCAACGCCATCCGCAAGTTCCCGGAGGTGGAGCAGGTGAACTCGAAAGTCGGCCGCCCCGAGGACGGCACCGATCCCAAGCTCATCAACATGGCCGAGTTCCTCGTCGACCTGAAGCCCGAGGGCGAATGGAAGCGCGGCGTCGACAAGGCCAGGCTGCTGCGCGAGATCGAGGCCGAGATCACCAAGACGCCGGGCATCACGCCCACCTTCTCGCAGCCGATCCGCGACAACGTGCTCGAATCCATTTCGCAGATCGACGGCCAGATCGTCATCAAGGTGTTCGGCGACGACCTGGAGGTGCTGCGCGACAAGTCGCTGGAAGTGCTCAAGCAGGTGCAGGACGTGCCCGGCGTGGCGCGCGCCTTCGTCGACCGGCTGGGCGAGCTGCCGCAGATCCAGATCAAGGTGGACCGCGCGCGCGCGGCGCGCTACGGCCTGAACGTCGGCGACGTGGGCGACGTCATCGAGAGCGCGCTCGGCGGCAAGCAGGTGACGCAGATGTGGGAGGGCGAGCAGCGCTTCGGCGTCGCGGTGCGGCTGGAGGAATCCGAGCGCACGCTCACGCGCATGCAGGGGCTGCTGGTGGCGACGCCGGGCGGCGCCTACGTGCCGCTGTCGGAGATCGCCAATTTCCGCACCGTCGGCGGCCTGATGAACATCGCGCGCGAGAACGGCAAGCGCGTGTTCGCGATCGGCGTGTTCATCCGCGGCCGCGACATGGGCAGCGTGGTGGCCGACATGCAGGCCAACGTGAAGAAGAACGTGCCGCTCGCCGAGGGCTACACGGTGAGCTGGTCGGGCGAGTTCGAGAACCAGGAGCGCGCCATGGCGCGCCTGTCGGTGATCGTGCCGATCTCCATCCTGATCATCTTCCTGCTGCTGTTCGACGCCTTCAAGTCGTTCCGCAATTCCTTCCTCATCATCCTCAATATCCCGTTCTCGGTGATCGGCGGCATCCTCGCGCTCTGGCTGACCGGCATCTACCTGTCGGTGTCGGCGGCGATCGGCTTCATCGCGCTGTTCGGCCAGGCGGTGCTGAACGGCGTGGTGATGGTGACGCTCTTCAACGAACTGAAGAACCACGGCATGTCGGCCGAAGAAGCGGTGGTGAAGGGCGCGCTGATGCGCCTGCGCACCATCCTGATGACCGCGCTGCTGGCCTCGCTGGGTCTCTTGCCGATGGCGCTCTCCACCGGCATCGGCGCCGAGACGCAAAAGCCGCTGGCAGTGGTGGTCATCGGCGGCCTGGTGTCGGCGACACTGCTGGTGCTGTTCGTGATGCCGGTGCTGTACGTGATCCTGGCGCGCTTCCAGGGCCGCAAGCGCAAGGCCACCGAACACACGCCGCCGGATGCGGCGGACTAGTTGTGAAACAAGCCCGCACTGAAAGCTTGCCGCAAGACTTCGGACAGCCCTTCGCAAGCTTGCCCGCGCAGCATGGTCTGGTAGCAGCGCGGCCGGGGATCCTCCTCCTCCTCCCCCCGGCCGAGGTCTCTTGGGCCCGCCTAAAGCGGGCCCTTTCTTTTGGGTTTTCCCGACTTCTAACTTAGATGCCTGATTTACAGGGCTTTCTGATCGGAGCGTTATGATTGGCCGCGTGAGAATACTGATTGTCGAAGACGACGCGGCGCTGGCGAGCGGGATTGCGCGCATCCTCGAGGGCGAGGGCCACGCGGTGGACGTGATTGCCAAGGGCGAGCAGGCGGTGCTGGGCGCGCGCCAGGAGCGCTTCGACATGGTGATCCTGGACGTCGGCCTGCCGGGCATCGATGGTTTCGAGGTGCTGCGGCGCCTGCGCGCCGCCGGCGACCGCACGCCGGTGCTGGTGCTGACCGCGCGCGACGCGCTCGACGACCGCGTCCACGGCCTGGACCTGGGCGCCGACGACTACATGGCCAAGCCCTTCGAGATGGCGGAGCTGGCGGCGCGCGTGCGCGCGCTGGTGCGCCGCTCGCAGGCGCAGACCGGCCCGAAGGTCGTGCACGGCCCGCTGGTGCTCGACACGCTCGCGCGCCGCGCGCAGCTGGCCGGCGCGCCGCTCGATCTCGCGGCGCGCGAGTGGGCGGTGCTGGAAGTCCTGCTGGCGCGGGTGGAAAAAATCGTTTCCAAGGAGGCCATCATCCAGGCGGTGGCCAACTGGGGCGAGGAGCTGACGCCGAACGCGATCGAGGTCTATGTGTCGCGGCTGCGCGCCAAGCTCGACCCCGCGGGCGTCAAGATCCGCACCGTGCGCGGCTTCGGCTACATGCTGGAGGAGTTCAAGGAGAAAAAAGCTGACCAGTAGCCTGCGCGTCAGGCTGCTCAAGTCGCTTCTGCCCCCGGTCGCGGCGCTGCTGGTTCTCGGCGCGTTCGGCGCCTATTTCCTGTCGCTCGAGCCCGCCAGCGAGGCTTACGACCAGGCGCTGGTGGACGTCGGCATCGCGCTGGGCGAGCGCATCCGCAGCGCCGGCGACGTGGTCGCCTTCGACCTGCCCGGCGCCGCCGAGCAGGTGCTGCGCACCGACAAGTACGACACCATCTACTACCACCTGCGCCGGCCCGACGGCTCGGCGCTGGCCGGCGATTCCGGCCTGCCGCCGGTGCCCGCCGGCATGGCGCCCGAGGACGGCGTGATCGCCTATGACGGCGTCTACCGCGGCCAGCCGATCCGCGTGGTGGCGGTGCTGGTGCCCTGCGGCGGCCAGATCTGCACGGTGCAGGTCGCCGAGACGACCAACAAGCGCCGCAAGCTCGCGCGCAACATCGTGCTCTCCAGCCTGGTGCCCGAGCTGCTGATCACGCTCGCCACGCTGTTGATCGTCTGGTTCGGCGTCAAGCGCGGACTGGCGCCGCTGGAAGACCTGTCGGAGGAAATCCGCGCGCGCTCGGCGCGCGACCTGCGGCCGATCGACCCGCGGCATGCGCCCGAGGAGGCGGCGCCGCTGGTGGCGGCGCTGAACCAGCTGTTCGTGCAGGTCGCGGAGGCGAGCAGCAACCAGCAGCGCTTCCTCGCCAACGCGGCGCACCAGCTGCGCACGCCGCTCGCCGGCCTGCAGGCGCACACCGAAATTGCGCTGGCGCAGGGCGTGCCGGAAGAGCACCGCGCGCAGCTGGAGCAGGTGCGGCGCGCCACCATCCGCACCGCGCGCCTCGCCAACCAGCTGCTCGCGCTGGCGCGCGCGGAGCCGGGCGGCACGCAGGTGGACGCGGCGCAGGTCAACCTGCGCGCGGTGGTGGAAGACGCCGCCGACGAATGGGTGCACCGCGCGATGGCGAAGGAGATCGACCTGGGCTTCGAGCTGAGCGACGTCGAGGTGCGGGGCGACGCGCTGCTGCTGCGCGAAGCGCTCGGCAACCTGATCCACAACGCGCTCGAGTACACGCCCGCGGGCGGGCGCGTCACCGTGCGCACTGGAAAACGCAATACCCATGCCTTCCTCGAGGTCGAGGACGACGGCCCGGGCATCCCGCCCACCGAGCGCGAGCAGGTGCTGGAGCGCTTCTACCGCATCAAGGGCACCGCCGGCACCGGCAGCGGCCTCGGCCTGTCGATCGTGCGGGAAATTGCCGCGGCGCACCGCGCGCAGCTCTCCATCGCGGCAGGCGAAGGCTCGGAAGGTACGAGTGTGGGCTGCAGAGTTGGGTTAACATTTCCGCATGGATAGCGTCGACATCGAAGTGCTGCGCAGCGCCGAGGCCTGGCGCAAGGCGGGGCACCGCGTCACCTTCGGCACCATCGTCAAGACCTGGGGCTCGGCGCCCCGGCCGGTGGGCGCGCTGGTGGTGATCCGCGACGACGGCCAGGTGGTGGGCTCGGTGTCCGGCGGCTGCGTCGAGGACGACCTGATCGAGAAGGTGCGCGCCGGGAAGGTCGCGCACGACCTGCCGCAGCACATCACGTACGGCGTCACCAACGAGGAAGCCACGCGCTGGGGCCTGCCCTGCGGCGGCACCCTGGAGCTGGTGATGGAGCCGGTCACCGAAAAGAGCGCCTTCGGCGAGCTGCTGGAGACGATCTCGAAGCAGCAGCTGGTGCGCCGGCGCCTGGAAATGGACAGCGGCCGCGTCAGCATGACGCCGGGCGGCGGCGAGGACGTGCTCGAATTCGACGGCAAGGCGCTCACCACGGTGCACGGGCCGCGCTGGCGCATGATCCTGATCGGCGCGGGCCAGCTCACGCGCTACCTCGCCGAGATGGCGCGCATGCTCGATTACCAGGTGCTGGTGATCGATCCGCGCGAGGAATACGCCAACGGCTGGGACGTGCCGGGCGTGCCGCTGGACCGCGGCATGCCGGACGACGTGCTCGCCGCGGGGCACCTGGACGGCCACAGCGCGGTGGTGGCGCTCACGCACGACCCGAAGATCGACGACCTGGCGCTGATGGAGGCGCTCAAATCGCCCGCGTTCTACGTCGGCGCCATCGGCTCGAAGAAGAACAACGACGCGCGCCGCCAGCGGCTGAAGGAATTCGACCTCGCCGAGGGTGAGATCGCGCGCCTGCGCGGCCCGGTCGGCCTGTACATCGGCTCCAAGACGCCGCCCGAGATCGCGGTGGCGATCCTCGCCGAGATGACCGCGGTGCGCCACGGCGTGAGCGAGCCCAGCTGGGCCGCCAAGCCGGCTGCCCA
>Ga0315910_10005214_pt1 | contig 10686 bp, 7 predicted proteins | sample EdamamesoilMG_FD_204470 | JGI IMG/M metagenome (GOLD analysis project Ga0315910, IMG submission 204470) | Garden soil microbial communities collected in Santa Monica, California, United States - Edamame soil | ecosystem: Environmental > Terrestrial > Soil > Garden | place: USA: California...
CTTCGAGCGAATCCGCGGGTGCGCTCTTCAGTTGCTCGGTCGTGAACGGCACGATGTAGCCTTGCTGATCCGGCTCGTAGTCGAGCGTGCTCCACGGCACGGGGTGATACTTCTCGCCGATGCCGAGTACACCGCCGAAGCTCACGACTGCGAACACGATGTTGTTGGAGGTCTTGTCGAGCACGATGTCCTTCAGTTCGCCGATCTTCTTGCCGGCGCGGTCGTAGACGTTCGTGCCGATGGCTTTCCCTGCTCGAATTGCCGAGGTATGGCCTGTTGCTGTGGTCATGTTTTCTCTCCTTGCGCAAAGTGTGGTTCGAACCTGTCCGAGACGTGCTCATTGCTTCTGCGACTTCTTGTCCTCTCCGCCGCGCTGTTGTGTTGCTCCTTCGTTACGCGAGCTGGCGTCGCCTTGCGATGCGGACGCGACCCGCAGCTCGTTCATGACATCTCGCGTGCCGTACACCGACTCGACGGTTTGCTCGGCGCGGCGTTTCATCGCACGCTCCGGCACGGTGCCGCGCAGCGTGATCACGCCGTTCTCGCACGTGACTTCGATGTCGCTGGCATCGATCTCGCCGTCGCGCTCGAGGCGCTGGCAAGCCTCGTCGATGAGTTGCTGGTTGGAGCGCTGGTAGCCCTTCGGGCCGCGGCCGGTGTAGGGCCCGGTCAGCGTCCACGATTCGAAATACAGGTTGCCGCTGCCGCCCGGATAGTCGAACGGTTGCGAGCCCTGGCTGTAGTAACCGCGGTAATAGCTGCCGTCGTCATCGGCCCCGCGTTCTTTGCGTTCCGAGGCGCCGGCCAAGCGGCCCTCGTCGGAGCGGCCGGCGCCCGAGCGCTCGCGCGGCGATTCGCTTTCGCGGCCGCGCTCCACGTTGCGATTGCGTGCGTAGTACGGCTCGTCGGAAAAGCGTGGCTCGGCGTCCTGCTGCGACCAATCGGGAGAGTAGCGCTCTCGTTGTTCGCGCGACTGTGGCTCCTGCCGTTGACGTCGTCCTGGTTCGTTGTTCCTCATCATTCGATCTCCATTCGTTGATGCGTTTCGAGGTTGTGATCAGCGCGGCGGTGGGTCGAAACGTTTTCCCCGCCGGCGGCGAGTGAGCAGCAAGGTTCATGCCACGCGGAGTTAGTTCTTTTGCCGCGATTGACGATTGGCGGTCGCATCACCGGTGACGCGCCAAACCGCGTTGCCGACGTCGTCGGCCACGAGCAGGGCGCCGGAACCGTCGACCGCGACGCCGACAGGGCGGCCGCGCGCGTCGCCGCTGTCATCGACGAAGTCGATCAGCACGTCCTCGGGAGGACCGGACGGCTTGCCGTTCGTGAACGGCACGAAGATGACCTTGTAGCCGCTCAATGGCTTGCGATTCCACGACCCGTGCTGGCCGATGAACGCGCCTCCAGTGTAGCGAGCGGGCAGGGCGCCGCGCTCGTAGAACGCGAGGCCCAACGATCCCGTGTGCGGGCCGAGCGCATAGTCCGGCACGATCGCCTTCGCGACCAAATCCGGCCGCGGTGGCTCCACTCGCGAGTCGATGTGTTGACCGAAGTAGCTGTATGGCCAGCCATAGAAGCCGCCGTCGCGCACGGAAGTCAGATAGTCCGGCACGAGGTCGCTGCCGAGATCGTCGCGCTCGTTGACGACGGTCCAAAGATCGTCCGTCTCGCGGTTCCACGCGAGCCCGTTCGGGTTGCGCAACCCGCTCGCGAACACGCGCATCTGCCGAGTCTGCGGGTCGAGCTCGAGAATCGCCGCGCGATGGGTTTCCTGGTCGATCCCGTTCTCTGCCACGTTGCTGTTGGAGCCGACGGTCACGTACAACCGCCTGCCGTCCGGGCTCGCGATCACATTCTTCGTCCAGTGGTGGTTCAGCGAGCCCGCAGGCAGCTCGAAGATCGTCTCGCCCGGGCCGTTCAGCACCATCGCGCCCGGCGCATACTCGAATCGCACGACCGCGTCCGTGTTCGCGACGTACAGATCGCGCCCGACGAGCGCCATGCCGAACGGCGACCGCAAGCCCGTGATGAATGGCTGCTTCGTTTCAGCCGTGCCGTCGCCGTCCGTATCTCGCAGCAACGTGATGCGGTTCGGGCTCGGCACGCCCGCGCCGGCGCGTTTCATCACGAGGCCCATGACCCACCCGCGGATGCCCTTGCCGTCATCTTCTCGCTCGGGTGCATTGGTCTCCGCAACGAGCACGTCGCCGTTCGGGAGTACGTAGAGCCAACGCGGGTGCTCGAGTCCGGTTGCAAAAGGTTGCACGCGCAGGTCCGGTGCTCCCACGCGCGGTGTTTCGCCTTCCTGCCAACCCACAGCCGGTGCGATTTGGATCGTCGACAGCTTCTGAGGTGAAGGCTTCGGCAGCGTCGGACTCGATCCGTACGTTTCGGAGATCGGTAGCTGTGCCTCGTCGGCGCAGCTCATGGCTGCGAGCAGCAAACCGCCTAACGCCGCGAACATCGTGTTGCGTCGCATGTCTGCCTCCGCGTGCTTGCGCACTGCAGGCATTCATGCAGAAAGCATGCCACTGTTTTCGCAGCGCGGGGCCGCGAGCGGTGCGCTATTGCAACGCCAATCCGCCGAACTCGACGCGCGTTTGCGCGCGGAGCTCCTCGGCAGCGAGTTGCTCGCGTGCGCGCTCGAAGCTCTTGCTCGCGTCGCGCGCATCGCCGAGCGCAGTTTGCACTCGACCTCGTAGCTCGTAGAACTCGTGCTCGTCGGGGGCCAAACGTATCGCTTTGCGGACTTGGGCGAGCGCTTCCTCGTATCGCTGTTCTTGGTAGGCCAGCGAGGCGCTCGCGAAATGGTAGTAAGGATTGCGCTCGCGATACTCTTGCGCGCGCGCGCGATACTCGGCTGCGAGATCCGTTTCGCCGAGCGTCTCGTAGACGAGCGTCAGATTCGCGAGCGCCGACGGCTCTTCATCGTCTAGCTCGAGTGCGCGCAGATACGCCGCCTCGGCATGGTCGTAGTTGCCACGGCGCGAGTACAAGACACCGAGGTTGACCCACAGCCCCGCGAACTCCGCATTTGCGCCCGCGGCTTCGCGCAAGTAGGCGAGAGCGGCCGCGTGCTCGCCTCTGACCATCGCCTCCGCGCCGAGGTTGGTGTAGAAGAGCCCGAGAGCATAAGAGTCGTCGACGCGTCGGCCGCGCTTCTTGCCTTCGTATGGACGAACATTGAAGTCGACGGTCGTATCCTCGCCATAGCCGGTGCGCACGAGCGAGTTCACGTGTCTCGCAACGACGACTTGTCCGTCGTACGACCAGTACGGTGGCACGTCCACGCTTTGATAGCTGGCTTGCAAGCCGGCGGCGCGAGCGAGCGTGACGAACAGCATCGTGAACGACAGGCAGTTGCCCTGCCGATCGTGGAACGTGCCTCTCGCGCTGCGCGTGACCTCCGCATACTCGAGCGAGAACATGCCGCGGTCTTCGAGGGCCTCGATCAACGCGAGCAACTTTTGGTGCGGGTCGCGCAGCGCCTTCAACGGTGCGACGAACGCGGCCATGTCCGCGTCGAGAGCGACCACGGCGTCCGGCGTCGGCACAACAAAAGATATCGCGGGCGGCGCGAGCTCGAGCGAGTTGCCGGAGACGAGCTCGGCGTCGTCGAACAAGGCTTCACGGGGGGCCGAAACCGCTGGGGTTCCGGTCGCGACGAAAAGGACGAAACCGAGGAGCGATGCTCGCACCATCGATGCCACCCGCATCCGGATGGCTCGATTGTACTCCGGTCAGTCCGCCGGCCAAGCCCACGACATAACCCTTGCCCGCAAAGGACCGGCTGTTGCGTCGGCGCCATTACTGGGTTCAACATCGCCCGAACGAACGGCGTAGTCGCCGAGCTAGGGGGATCACATGGATCGAGCTTTAGAGCGCTCACGCAGTTTCGTGCGGGCAACCGTTGTCGCGATTTTCGTGTTCGCGCTGGCGCCTGCTTTCGAAACCGGGGCGCAGGACGCGGTTCCCGAGGCAGCGCCGGCCGATGCTGCAGGCACTCGCGCGCAGCCGCCGCAGAGCCGCCGCGAGCGCCGGCGCGCAGCCGAAGCCGCGGAAGCGCAGGCGGCCGCCGCAGCCGCGCCGAGCGCCGCCGCCGATTCGGCTACGGAAGCCCCCGAAGAGGAATTGGTCTGCAAGAGAATCGAGAGATCGGGCTCGAAGATCGGCACGCGCGTGTGCGGCACACAGGCGGAGTGGGATGCGAGAAATCGCCGCACCTCCGAGGAAGCGCAGGACGCCGTGCGTTCGGTGGGCGAGCGATCGCAGTTCCCGGCCGCGCCCACGGTACCCACCGCTCCCACTGGAGTGGGGCTCTCACTGTAACGCTCGCCGCACGCGGTCCATAGCATGGCCGAATCGTCTTACGCGGCGACCGCGCCCGCGGGTCCCGCGCCCGCGGCCCCGACTTCCACGGCGGAGCTTCCGGCGCGTAGCGCATTCCTGCTGAACGCGGTGTTCGTGGTCGGTTTGCTCGTGTTGAGCCAGCTGCCCCTGTTCGACGAACGGCCCGTCGTGCGGATGTCGATCGTAGGCGCCGCAGGATTCTTGCTGGCGTGGAGCGCGTTGCTGTTCGGAGTCTTGCGGCGCGGGCAGCACGTGGTGCTCGAGATCGCACTGCGTCCGCAGCACTATTTACAAGCGTGCCTGCAGGGTCTCGTGCTCGTCGTCTGGGGCTACTACTGGCGCGAGGTGTATCACGCCGCGCCGCTGATCGTGGCACAGCTGCTGTTCGCGTATGGCTTCGACAGTCTGCTGTCGTGGACGCATCGACGCCGTTTCATCCTGGGGTTCGGCTCGTTTCCGATCATCTTCAGTATCACGTTGTTCTTCTGGTTCAAGGACCCCTGGTTCTATTGGCAGTTCGTGATGGTCGCGGTCGGGCTAGCCGGCAAGGAGTTCCTGCGTTGGAAGCGTGACGGTGTGAACACCCACATATTCAACCCGTCGTCGTTTCCGCTGGCGGTCGTGGGGCTCGTGCTGCTGCTCGCCGACGCGAACGACATGGCGTGGGGTTTCCTCGTGGCCGAGACCCAGTTCTATCCGCCGCAAATGTATCTGCTGATCTTTTTGATCGCGATACCCGGCCAATTTCTGTTCGGCGTCACGACGATGACAATGACCGCCGTCGCCACGACGTTCGCGTTCAGCGCCATCTACTATTCCATCACGGGCAGTTTCTATTTCGTCGACGCGCACGTGCCGATCTCGGTGTTCCTCGGCATGCACCTTTTGTTCACGGACCCTGCGACGTCGCCCCGAACCGAGCTCGGACGGGTTTTTTACGGCCTGCTCTATGGGCTCAGCGCGGTTTGGCTGTACGACGTGCTGCTGAGTGCGAACACGCCGGGGTTCTACGACAAGCTGCTGCAGGTGCCTCTGCTGAATCTGTCGGTCAAGTTGTTGGACGGATTGGCGCGGTCGCCGCGGCTAAAGATCATCGATCCGGCGAGGCTCGGTGCCGCGTTGGCGCCGCGCCGCCGTCACTTGGCGTACATGGGCGTGTGGGCAGTTGCGTTCACGGGAATGAGCGCGTCTGGATATTTGAGCGACAAGCACCCCGGGCAGTTCACGCCGTTCTGGGAGCAAGCCTGCGCGGCAGAGCGGCGCGATGCGTGCCTGAACCTGTACTTCCTGCACGACGGTTATTGCGAAGACGGGTCTGCGTGGTCGTGCAACGAAATCGGCATCATGCTCGCCGAGCGCTACGACAATCGCGCGACTGCAGCCGCCGCATTCAATCGCGCGTGCACGCTGCGATTCGCAGCGGGTTGCGACAATGCCGCTGCGATTCGGAGCACGGGCGCGCTGCGCCACGACGCTCCGACGGCTGCCGATTACCGGTACATCCTTCGCGGCAGCAAGGGCCCGGTCCCGGATCTTCCGCCCGAGGAGTTGTACGCGCGAGCGTGCGATTTGGGCTGGCCCAGCGCGTGCCGATCTTGAATCGAGACTGCGCCCTTCCATGGCGTGATGCTGCGCGCGAACGTACCAGGAAAGCTGGAGCCGACAGAACGACCGAGAGGTCGTATGTGCGGTTTACGACATGGACGCGAAGAAACTGTCCGGCAGCGTGAAGGGCACTCGCCTCTAAAACCGCGCCGAGTCCAAAGTTTTCTGCCGGCCGGCGGGTTCTCTGCAGGGTCGGACGCAGGGCCTGTGCTATAAATCGACCTTAAATCGAGGGTCGGGGCTCATCGCGTCATGGCATGCAAGGAACGCAGGCATTCGCTTTCGCCGATAGCCGGCGTCGCACCGGTCGGCGTTCGAGCCGCGGCTATCGCGCTGCTTACATTGGCTGTCGGCGGATGTGACGAGCCGGCCGAGCAAGCGCGCGGGGCGTCGCCCCGTGCCCCGGCTGCGATCCCCGTGATTACCCAGCCTGCGCACGTCGAGCCCATGGGTATCGAAATCGAAGCCGTCGGCACTACGCAGGCCAACGAGTCGGTCGAGATCACTTCCAAGGTCTCGAACACCATCACCGCGATCCGCTTCAAGGAAGGCGAGGTCGTCGAACGCGGCGCGGTGCTGGTCGAGATGGACGCTTCTCAGGCGCGCGCGAGTGTCGCCGAAGCCGAAGCGGCGCTCGCGCGCAGCAAGAGCCAATACACGCGTAGCCGCGACCTTCAGTCGCGCCAGGCCATGTCGGTTGCGGATCTGGAACAGGTCGAGGCTTCGCTGAAAGCCGACGAGGCGCGCGTCGCAGCGGCGCAAGCGCTGCTCGACGACACCGTGATCCGCGCGTCGTTCGGCGGCCGAACGGGATTCCGACGCGTGAGCGTTGGCAGTTTCGTGAGCCCCGGCAGCGTCATCACCACTCTCGACGACACGTCGATCATCAAGCTCGACTTCACCATTCCCGAAACCTACCTCTTCGTGCTGCGGCGGGGGTTGCCCGTGAAAGCAGTCGCGTCCGGGTTGCCGGGCCGCGCATTCGACGGCGTGGTCACGAACATGGATTCGCGCGTCGACCCCATCACGCGTTCCGTGATCGTGCGCGCCGAGCTCGCGAATGCGGAGGGCCTGTTGCGGCAGGGCATGTTCATGACCGTGTCGTTGCAAGGCGAGGTCGAGCCGACGTTGCTCGTGCCCGAGGAAGCGCTCGTGCCGGAGCGCGGCAAGGCGTACGTATTCATCGTCAAGGACGACCTCGTCGAGCGTCGCGAGGTCCATACCGGCAAACGCCGGCCCGGCTTCGTCGAAATCGTCAGCGGGGTCGCGGACAAGGAGCGCGTCGTCGTCGACGGCACGCAGAACGTGCGCGACGGCAGCGTCGTGCAAGAGACGGCGCCCAACGGCGGCAGCTGACGCATGCGGATCTCGGAGCTATCGGTCCGGCGCCCGGTCTTTGCGACCGTGCTCAGCATGCTGCTCGTGATATTCGGCGTCGTATCGCTGCAGCGCCTCTCCGTGCGCGAGTATCCCGACATCGATCGCCCCACCGTCACGATCACGACGGCCTATCGCGGCGCTTCGGCTTCGATCATCGAGACGAAGATCACGCAGATCATCGAGGATTCCGTCGCGGGTATCGAGGGAATCCTGAAGATCGAATCCGACAGCGAGGACGAGCGCTCGCAGGTGCGGATCGAATTCGACATCAACCGCGACGTCGACGCGGCGGCGAACGACGTGCGCGACCGCGTCGCGCGCGTGGTCCGCGGCCTGCCGACCGAAGCGGACCCTCCGCAGATCGTCAAAGCCGACGCGAACGCCGACTCGGTCGTGACGCTCGCGTTCTCTTCCGATTCGATGTCGATGCTCGACCTCACGGACTACGCCGAGCGCAATATCGTCGACCGGTTGTCGACGGTGCCGGGCGTTGCGAGCGTGGGCATCCAGGGCGGTCGCCGTTACTCGATGCGGGTCTGGATCGATCGTCAAGCGCTCGCTGCGCGTCAGCTCACGGTCACCGATATCGAGGACGCGCTGCGGCGCGAGAACGTCGAGCTTCCGGCCGGCCGAATCGAATCGCGCACGCGCGAGTTCTCGTTGCGAACGATGGTCGGCCTCGAGACCGAAGAAGACTTTCGCAACCTCGTGATCGAGCGCGGCGCCGACGGCCATCTCGTGCGGCTCGGCGAGCTCGCGGACGTGCGCTTGGCGGCCGAGAACGAGCGGTCGTACAGCCGCTTGAACGGTCAGCCGGGCCTGATGCTGCAGGTGCAGGCGCAGTCGAAGGGCAACACGCTCGACATCGCGCGCGGCGTCCGCGCCGAGGTCGACCGTATGCGCGAGAGCCTGCCGTCGGGCACCACGTTGAACGTCAGCGTCGACAACGCGCTGCCGATCGAGGCGGCGCTGAGCGAGGTGCTGATTGCCGTCGCGTTCGCGTTGACGTCGGTGCTCGCCGTCATTTACCTGTTCCTCGGCAACTTGCGCGCGACGTTGATCCCGGCCGTGACGATTCCGGTGTCGGTGATCGCGTCGCTGACCGTGATGTACGCGCTCGGCTACTCGATCAACGTGCTCACGCTGCTCGGCCTCGTGCTCGCGATCGGCTTGGTCGTCGACGACGCGATCGTCGTGCTCGAGAACGTGCACCGTCGCCACGAGCTTGGCGAGCCGGCGTTGGTCGCGGCAATCACGGGCTCGCGCGAGATCGGCTTCGCCGTCATCGCAACCACGCTCACGCTGATCTCGGTGTTCGTGCCGATCTCGTTCTTGCCGGGCGACTTGGGACGGCTGTTCCGCGAGTTCGGCTTCACGCTGGCTGCTGCCGTCGCGTTCTCTGCGCTGATCGCGCTCACGCTCACCCCGATGCTCGCATCACGTTTGCCCGAGCACGAGAAGCGCAATCGCTTCGCGGCGGCCATAGATCGGTTCTTCAAGGCGCTTGCTCGGTTCTACGAGCGTTGCCTGCGAGCGAGCGTCGCGCATTCATGGGTCGTCGTCGGCGTGCTCGCGGTGCTGATCGGCATCGGCGTCCTGACCTTTCGTTCAGTTCCGTCCGAGTTCACGCCGCAAGCCGACAACGGCCGCGCGTTCATCTCGATCGAAGGACCGGAAGGCTCAAGCTTCGAGTACATCGACCGCTACGCGCGGCAGCTCGAGGACATTGCGGTTCAGTACATGGGCGAGGGCGGCGACGTGGAGCGCATTCTCATCCGGGTGCCGGGCCAGGGCGGCAACGACCTGCGCACCGGCGACATCAACACGGCGCGGGCGTTCCTGATCTTCAAGGATTGGCACGAGCGCGAGCGTACGGCGCGCGAGATCATCGAGCCCGTGCTCGCCGAGGCACGCAAGTTGCCGGGTGTCCGCGTGTCGATGGGCATGCCGGGCGGCTTGGGCCGTGGCGGTCTGCAATCGCCGGTCGTTGCCGTGATCGGCGGGCCCGACTACGAGCGGCTTGCGGTCTGGTCCGATCAGATGCTGCAGCTCGCACAGGCGAACCCCGGCCTCGTGAACGTCCAGAGCAATTACAAGGAGCGCAAACCGCAGATCCGCGTGTCGATCGACCGCAATCGCGCGGCCGATCTCGGTATTTCGCTCGAGAGCGTGGGGCGCACGCTCGAAACCGTGCTTGGCTCGCGCATCGTCACCACGTACATCGATCGCGGCCGCGAGTACAACGTGATCCTGCAGGGGCGCGACGATATTCGCGAAACGACCACCGACCTCACGAACATCCGCGTGCGTTCGACGCGTTCCGACGAGCTGATCCCGCTGTCCAGCGTCGTGCGGCTCGAGGAAACGTCCGGCACGCTACAGCTCGCGAGATTCGATCGCTTGCGGGCGATCAAGATTTCCGCCGATCTCGCGCAGGGCTACACGATGGGCGAAGCGGTGCAGTGGTTCCAAGACACCGTCGCTCGCGAGCTGCCGCCTGAGGCGAAGCTCGATTGGGACGGCCAGACCCGCGAGTTCACGCGCACCGGCCAACAGCTCTACTTCACGTTCCTGCTGGCGCTTGCGGTCGTGTACCTGGTGCTCGCGGCGCAGTTCGAGAGCTTCGTGCACCCCGTAATCATCATGGTTACGGTTCCGCTCGCGCTGCTCGGTGCGGTGTTCGGTCTGAAGCTGTTCGGCTTGACCGTGAACATCTTCAGCCAGATCGCCGTGATCATGTTGATCGGCATTGCTGCGAAGAACGGCGTGCTGATCGTCGAGTTCGCGAACCAGCTGCGGGACCGCGGCATCGAGTTCGTCGACGCGATCGTGCAAGCGGCCGTCACGCGGTTGCGGCCGGTGTTGATGACGAGCTTGTGCACGGCATTCGGCGCGTTACCGCTCATGCTCGCGACCGGCTCCGGCGCCGAGCAGCGCCGGCCTATCGGCATCGTCGTGTTCTTCGGCATGACGGTCGCCGTGTTCCTGACGCTGTTCGCCGTGCCGACGGTTTACTCGCTGCTCGCGCGCAAGACGCGCTCGCCGCAGCATATGAGCCGGCTCGTGGACCGGCTCATGGGTGGTCCGGGCGGCGCCACGGGCGAGCCCGTGTTGCAGGACCTACGTCGCGACTGATCGGGAGCTCCGGTGAAGACGATCGGTCTACTCGGCGGCATGAGCTGGGAGTCGACGGTTCTCTACTACCAGATCATGAACCGCACGGTCGCGCGCAAGCTCGGCGGCCTCCATTCCGCCAGGCTCGTGCTGTACAGCGTGGATTTCGCGGAGATCGAGCAGCTGCAGCACGCCGACCGGTGGGAGGAGGCGGGGGCTCGCCTCGCCGACGCCGCG
>Ga0315910_10005215_pt1 | contig 10686 bp, 9 predicted proteins | sample EdamamesoilMG_FD_204470 | JGI IMG/M metagenome (GOLD analysis project Ga0315910, IMG submission 204470) | Garden soil microbial communities collected in Santa Monica, California, United States - Edamame soil | ecosystem: Environmental > Terrestrial > Soil > Garden | place: USA: California...
TTTCACTATCTTGTGCTATATTGTGAAACATTTTTATTTATAACTTTAGAGTTATTAAAACTTTTTTAACAATGTCCAGTATCCGAAGCGTACTGATTTTTTTAGCTTTTTCATTGGCCCTCATAACCCCCGGATTCAGCCAGCAAGATCCCAAAGAAACGGCCCGGGAATATATGGAAGTTGCCGAAGGTATGATTGCTGAAACAAAGGCTATTGACGATGCCCGTGAACTTATGATCACTGCGGCCGACCTCGATACCACCTACATTAAAGCCAACTACGATGCGGCCCGCTACCTGCTGATGACCATTAACAAGGATAGGGCTGTAAAATTCTTAATGCGCGTTTTGCGCCAGGACCCAGACTATAAATTCGATATTGAATACTGGATTGGCCGCAGCTACCAATATGGCGAGCAGTTCGATAAAGCCATTGAGTACTATAACCTGTACAAAGAAAAACTGACTAAAAAATCGAACTACCAGGGAAAAGATAAAGTAGACCTGGCCACAGTAGACCGGGCTATTTTTGAATGCCAGAACGGCAAAGAGTTTATCGCAAGCCCGGGCAATTTCTCCATCGTAAATATCGGCCGCGAAATCAACTCTGAATTTGAGGATTACGTGCCCGTATTGAATGCCGATGAAAACGAGTTGTTCTTCACCACCCGCAGACGCGATGACAACTTGAACCAAAACGTGGCAGACGACAACAAGCCATTTGAAGACATTTTTTACGCTACCAAAAGCGGAGACAAATGGACGTACGCCAAGAACATTGGCCCCCCCATCAATACAGCTACCCACAACTCGAACCTGGCGCTTTCGGCCGATGGTGGTACACTCTTCATTTACATGGATGAAGGTGGTGGCGACATTGCCTACAGCGAAAAGAAAGATGGTGTTTGGGGCGAGCCCATTATGCTTCCCGGCATCATCAACTCAAGTTTTGAAGAAAAATCCATTTCGATATCAGCGGATGAAAAAACGCTTTATTTCTCCAGTAACCGCCCAGGCGGATATGGCGGATTGGATATCTATAAATCAACCAAAGACAGCAAAGGCCAGTGGAGTAATGTAAAAAATCTTGGCCCAACCATTAACACGGAAATGGATGACGATGCGCCCTTTATCGACTACGACCTGATAACACTTTATTACAGCAGCAAGGGTCGCAAGGGTATGGGCGGATACGATGTATTCAAAACAACCTACAACCCAAGTTCTAATGAGTGGACCGAACCTCAAAACCTGGGCTACCCCATCAACACACCTGACAATGATATTTACTTTGTAGCCTCTAAGGATGCCAAGCGGGCATACTACTCTTCCGTGCGCGAAGACGGTATGGGCTATACCGACATCTACCTGATTACCATCCCCGAAGGGCTTAAAAACACCGAACCTGTGGTTGCAAAACCTCCGGTGGAAGTAAAAGATACCACCACTACCGTGGCCAAGGTAGACCCTCCGGTAGAACCAAAAGTGGAGCCCATTGTGGAACCAAAGGTTGAACCGAAAGTAGAGCCCAAGAAGGAAATTATACCGATTCAATACGTTGTTACCGTAGTCGATGCTGCCGATAAATCTCCGCTGGATGCCAAAGTGAAATTAATTGGCGCCAAAGACAAAGTAGTAGTAGCCTCCACATCGGGCGGTGCGGGTATTTACCAGTTTAAGGTTACCAGCAACAAAGCAAAAGACTACAGACTCTCGGTTGAGCGCGATGGGTATGCTTTCCAAAATCTGAACCTGAAAATTGAAGGTGCCACCACCGAAGAAAAAACACTCACCAGAACCGTTGAAATGCGCAAGCTGATTGTGGGAGTTACGTCCATTCTTCGCAATGTCTACTTTGATTTCGACAAGGCCACCTTCCAGACAGACTCGTACACCGAGTTAAACAAATTGGAGGCGATGATGCAAGCCAATCAAAATATGACCATCGAAATTGGCGGGCACACCGATGCTGTAGGTACCAAAGCATACAATCAGCAGCTCTCCTTACGCAGAGCCCAGGCCATAAAAGACTACCTTGTTAAAAAAGGTATTGATACCCGCAGAATCAAGGTTGTAGGATATGGCAAATCCAGACCATTGGCCAGCAATGACGATGAGGACGAAGGACGGGAACTGAACAGGCGTGTCGAATTTAAAGTACTGTCTAACTAGTTCTTTTCGCGGCTTATCCTTTCCATTTCTTTCTAACGGCTAAACACCCTAACTTGAACCCGTTTTAAAAAGGTTTAGTGAGGCATGACGGTAGTTCCCTATAAAGAAGACAAATCGGGCAAAAAAGAACAGGTGGCAAAGATGTTCGACAGCATCAGTCACCGGTATGATTTTCTAAATCACTTTTTGAGTTTAGGCATTGATAAAGGCTGGCGAAAAAAGGCCATCAAGTCCTTGCATGAATTGTCACCAAAAGTAATGCTGGATGTCGCCACCGGCACAGGCGACTTTGCCATCCAGGCACTTTCACTTAAACCCGAAAAAATTATCGGGGTCGATATTTCAGAAGGCATGCTGGAAGTGGGCAGAAAAAAACTCCGCGATAGAAAACTCGACCACCGCATTGAATTACTGTACGGTGATTCAGAAAATCTTCCGTTCGAAGAAAATAAATTCGATGCTGTTACCGTTGCCTTTGGAGTGAGGAACTTCGAAAACTTAGAACGCGGCCTGAAGGAAATTTTCCGGGTAGTAAAGCCAGGCGGAATGGTGGTGGTGCTGGAATTCTCACAACCGCGAACATTTCCGTTCAAACAGCTCTACAGCTTTTACTTTAAATTCATTTTGCCTAAAATTGGCCGAATAGTTTCAAGTGATAAAGCGGCCTATACCTACTTACCGGAATCGGTAGCCGCCTTTCCGGATGGTGATAAATTTCTGAGCATCCTTGGCTCAGTGGGATTTAAAAAAATGCAATGCCAGTTACTAACTTTTGGAATAAGCTCCATCTATACCGCTACCAAGTAGTTGTTACCCTGCTGCTGGTAGGCTTCGCATTTACTGCTGAAGCACAACGAACCCGTTGGGTGAGAAAGAACAATCCAAACTATGATGATAAAAAACTCACCTATGGATTTCTCATCGGGTTGCACACCAATGAGTATCGTGTAAAATATTCCGACCAGTTTGTTACGCAGGATTTTGATACCGTACACTCCGTTACATCCGATTGGAAAAAAGGATTTGCACTCGGCTTTATCGTAAATTATAAGATTGCCGATTTCTTCGATATACGCCTTACGCCCACTGTAGCCTTTCTGGAGTATGAGCTTCGGTACATGTACACCGTAAACAGTCTGCCCACCGATGTTCAGCCTGTGGAAACCACCATGGTGGAATTTCCGGTGTTGCTGAAATACAAATCCGAACGAAGAGACAACATCCGCATGTACATGATCGGAGGAATCAAACCGAGCATTGAAGCCTCAGGGAAAAAATCAGTTGAAAATTCTTCTTCCGGTATAAAAGTAAAAGGCGGAAACATAAGTCTTGAAGCCGGATTTGGTTTTGACCTTTACTATCCCCTTTTCAAATTTTCACCGGAGATTCGCTTCTCCAGAGGGTTGGTAAATATGTTGGAGAACACCACCAACAAGTACGGCCAGCCATTACAGAGCCTTACTACCAATACCATTACCGTATACCTTCTTTTCCAATAACGCACTTGCGGAGTATGAACAGAATTGCCTTAATCACGGGTGCCACTTCCGGAATTGGTGAAGCCACCGCCCGCCTACTTTCAAGAAACAATTTCAGGCTGATTTTGTGTGGACGAAGAAAGGAACGCCTGCAGGCGCTTGAACAGGAATTATCAGCCACTACAGACGTTACTACCCTATCCTTCGATGTGCGCCACCACCCCGATGTTCAGAAGGCGATTGCATCCCTTCCGGAAAAATGGAAATCCATTGATGTACTGATCAACAATGCAGGCAACGCGCACGGCTTCAACGCCATTCAAACCGGTACGATTGAAGACTGGGATGCCATGATGGACATCAATGTGAAGGGACTTTTGTACGTGTCGAAAGAAGTTATTCCAGTAATGACAGAACGAAAGTCAGGGCACATTATCAACCTTGGTTCCATCGCAGGAAAGGAAGCCTATCCTAATGGAAATGTTTATTGCGCCAGCAAATTTGCTGTTGATGCTTTAACAAAAGGTATGCGCATGGATTTAAATCCGTTTGGTATAAAGGTGACCTCCATCAATCCAGGATTGGTTGAAACCGAATTTGCCCTGGTTCGATTTAAAGGCGATCAGCAACGAGCAGCCCAAACCTACAATGGTATGACGCCCCTAACCGGAAATGACATTGCCGACATCATCTTGTACACGCTTCAAGCACCATCACATGTTGTGTTGGCTGATATTACGGTTTTTCCAACGGCCCAGGCAAGCGCCACGGTTGTTAAGCGTGACTGATCACAGCAATCTATTATAGCAAGGAATGCAACGTGGGGGTGTGAAGCTCATGTCCTCCTTCAAACGGCAAGTACGCTGGCGAAAGGCCAACAGCTGATACCACTGCCTTCATCTCCGTAAATCGCTCATCAGTCAGAAATGGATCTCGCAGTCCGTAAACAAAAACCACCTTCTTGTCGGCCAATGATTGCTGAGCACCTTCCAGGTTCATATCGGGTGGAAGCATACCCGCCCACAACACCAATTTGTCGAAACGAATTTTACCATCCACTACCCAGCGCGATGCTGTGGCAGCTCCCTGCGAAAAGCCAAGCACTGTAACGGGCAAGGTTGGATGATCACGAAGCTCATGAGCATACAACGCATTTAAATACTCCAGGTAATTAGCTATGTCGGCAAGGCGGTTTTCGCGGGTCATCCACGAAGCGCCTACGCGCGTATTGCCCGATTGTGCCCGGGATGCTACATCTTCAACATAAAAATTCGACAAGCCCTCAGGCGCAATCACACAAATATGCTGGGCTTCAAGCGAAGAAAACTTCCGAATGAAGTACTGCGCAAGTTGACCGTAACCATGCAGTACAAACCACACCTGCCTGGTTTGCGCGGATAATTGTCCGATCTTAAAATACCGTCCTCTAAATGGAAATATGATCTCTTGCTGCTGCATATCGAAATCTATAAAACGGAAAAGCCTTCGTTACCGAAGGCTTTCTGATTTTTTCTGATCAACCGCTTAGCGTTTGAATCCAAGGGCACTACCACCGCAATAGGAAGTAGAACCATCGAAGGTATACTGAATGTAGTAAATACCGGTTGTGTTGCATGGATACGCGATAGCCGAAATGAATTGACCATTCACTTTGCTCGTGGCTACTTTGTTTCGGTTAGAATCGTAAAGGCTCACCACGATACCATCGGTTGGCTGTACTCCGGCACAGATATTAATCATGTACTGGGTTCCTTTGGTAAAAACGTAGGAGTACTCAACGAAGTCCTTTCCACCTTTTTCAATTTTATAGCTCTTCAAAAAGTTAAAGCCCGTGGTTAGTTTTGGAATGCACGCATTGCTGAAGGCATCTGCATTGCACTGACCGATTACTTCTAACGTGCTTAGAACAAAAATGGAGAGAACAAAAAATAGTATCTTTTTCATATAGGCTCCTTAAATTATAAACTGGCTTATGCTATTATTTTAGTTCGGATGGCTGCTGTGGCTGCGCGGATATTGGCAATATCCTCTGGCGTGATCTCTATGGTACTTGAACTGTTATCCTTGATCACCATTACGCCATCAACAATTTCAAATGTCGATTCCTTGTAGGTATAGGTAATATTCACTTTATCGTAAATCTTCTTCAGTTCTTCCATACTTGTCAACAATGATGCCATGTTCTGGTCTACATCTTTATAGAAAGAAAGTAGTAACAGGATGTTCTCAAGAATAATTTTCTGTTCACCGATAGTATCCTGAAGTTCCTTGTTTCCGGGGTTTGCAGCGGCTACTTCGCAGGTAATGTGAAGCGCTTCCAACCATCCACCGGTAAGAAAAAGTACGCTCAGGTTAGCGCGTTGCTGCGTTTGCAGGTAATGGTTAATGCTATTGAAGTTTTGGGTAGTAATCAACAATAACGAATCCAGGTTCTTGCTGTTCGTAGCCAGACGGCCGATGGTTTCAATATCAAAAAACTGACCGATGCTCAACCCGTCAGCCAATTCCTTAATGGAGGCCATGTACTTAACACCATCCTGATTCTGTTCATAAATATTGGTGTAGCCAAGGTCAGTTCCGTAAACACCCAGGTTCAGCGCCTTCTTATAGTTGCTGTTGTACTTGGACGTGTTGTCGGGTGAGTTCAGGTAGCTGGAATTGTACTTTTTGCCAGACTCTTTCAACAACATGGAGATTTCGAGGGGACTTGGGATTTGCTCCAGAATGCTCCCAATAACTTCTTCGGAAATAGAAGGGCCTTCGGTTTTGGTGGAATCCAGGCCTTCTAAAAGCGCCTGTTCATCCTTCTTTTTACCGGATCCGCAAGCCGAGAAGATTGTCAGAATAAGCCCGATAATTACAATTCTCATAGATATAAAATTATACGTTTACAAAGTTAAAAATTAAGTGTTCCCAGCCAAAAACTTACCCCGATAAGCTTTACCCCTTTTTCGGCAGGCCAACCTTCGGCAGGCTTACCTTGCCCGGTACCCGGTCGAACGAGTTGATAAGCTTCCGTAACAGCTCAAAGAACAGGGTGACATAAAGCCCGAGCGCCATGAGCCAAATCACTAAAACATTAAACATATACGTGCTGAACTCCATGCCCAAAAACATCTTTTGAGGTGCAAAAAAATGAGCCCGGTAATCGAGGGTTGAACTTGGATTAGGATCAAAAAATATCCCATTAATCTGTGGCAGTAACCTTCCATTTACTTCAATGATCCGGTCCTTCTCAGAAACATTCTTTACCAGGTCGGCCAGGCTTTCATTGTAGTAATTATCCTTGTAAGCGCTCACGTTAAAGGTGCTGTTCTCGGCATTTTCCAGAGCCGCAAACATGGCTTCGCGGCCCGCTACAGCCTTGTTGTAGGCATCCTGGTAAAACTTTTTGTAGGCCGTAAAAAAATCTTCGAGCTTCTTATCGAATGCCGGGGTATAGCTGGCCACGGTCCACGAGGTAGCGAGTTCGGCTTCAATCCCCTTTTTGTAATAGTCGTTTTGGAGGGCGGTCTGAATCACGTTCAGTTCATGCTGCAGTATTTGTTTTACCGAGTCGCTCTTCTCGTCCAGGTTATCGTTGATGTACCTGCGTTTACGCTGTAACTCTTCCAGCATATACGAGGAATGGAAATCGGCCTGCGCTTCAATCTTATCGTATTTGTAAAATGGTTGCTCGTACGAGTTCTCGTTGAACTGGTAAACAGCAATCGCTTCATAAGCCCACCGTGACGCCATCATATCGGCCACAATGGGTACTTTACCTTTGGTGCTGATCAGGTTGTTGAGTTTATCAAAGCTGAATAGTAATCCACTCAGAATCATCTGCGGAATTAGCAACAGGGGAATCATCACATATACGGTAACGGCCGAGTTGAATGCTGAAGAAATATTCAAACCCAGTACGCTGGCAAAGCATGAGGTGGTGAACAGCACAAACCAGAATGGAATTAACATGCTCCACTCGATCTCCAAAATCATATTGCCAATCAGTACAAACGTAAAGGTTTGAATGGCCGAAAGTGTAAACAGGATAACCAGCTTCGACATCAGGTAACTATTCCAACTCAGGTTGAGGAATGATTCCCTGCGAAGTATCTTCCGGTCGCGAATGATCTCCTCCGCACTTACGGTAAGCCCCATGAACAGCGCCACGATTATACTCATGAGCATAAACGCTGGCAGGTTATCGTTAAACCTAAAACTATAACTTGCACCTCCCGGTGCGCTCTTGTACTTGATGATGAAGGCAAGGATAACCGCCAGCAAAGGCGCTTCCAGCAAGTTGATCATCAGGTATTGCTTGTTACTGAGTTTCGATAACGTATCGCGTGTTACAAAAATGAGAGTCTGCTTAATCTTGTTCGGAAGGTTCAACGAGTGTGGCGGCTCTTCTTTGATGTCCTCCACTTTATTGATCTTGAATCGCTCCTTGTATAAATCGTACCACTGCGGGGGTGTAATTTTCCGTTTGTTGGTAGGCTGACCATATTCATCCACCACCTTGGCTTCGATGATGTTGAATATCTGCTCAGGATTTACGTTACCGCAGGTTTCGCATTGGCCGCGATTACTGTCTACCTGGTGTGTTGATTTTTTAAAATAGGTTACTGCTTCAACCGGAGGACCATAGTAGGCCGGGTATCCACCCGTATCCATAATCACCATCTTATCAAACATCTTGTAGATGTCTGACGAGGGCTGGTGGATAACCACAAAGATCAACTTGCCTTTCAGCGACAATTCCTTGAGCAAGTCGAGTACGTTTTCAGAATCGCGTGAGGAAAGGCCAGAAGTAGGTTCATCTAAAAACAAGATAGCGGGCTCGCGAATAAGTTCCAGGGCAATGTTCAAACGCTTTCGCTGTCCGCCACTGATGGTTTTATCCAACGGATTACCAACGCGTAAATCTTTTCGCTGATCCAAGCCCAGGTTTTCCAATACTTCCATTACCCGCTGATGCAACTGCTCTTCGTTAAAATTGGCAAAGCAAAGTTTGGCGTTGTAGTACAGGTTCTGGTATACCGTTAACTCTTCTATGAGCAAATCATCCTGCGACACATACCCGATTACCCCGTGAATTTTATCCTTCTGTTTGTTGATATCGAAACCGTTGATCAGAATTTCCCCTTTGGTGGGTTGAACCAATCCAGCCATTACGTTGAGCAAGGTAGTCTTACCGGCACCGCTGGCACCCATAATACCAATTAACCTTCCGGGGCCTTCTGCAATCAAAACGTTTCGTAAACCAATACCTCCGTTCGGAAATTTTAATTCATCGATCGTAACGTTGAACGAAAGCTTGGTGGTTTTAATTTCTTCGTTAAAGTTGGCTACCAGGTCGCTGTAGTACAAGGCATCACCAGCTTGTGTCTTGATGGTGCTGCCGTGCGAGAACAAATAGACCCGGTTGGGCTGCATCATAAATCCATTCAACACGTTCGACTCGCTGCCCAGGTATTTGGTAAAGTACATGTCCACGCTGCGCACGCGCATAAAAATGAGCGAGCCTTCAATGTGACCATGAACGTGTTTATAAATACTATCCGGATTGGTAGCTTCGTGATTGAGCAGCAGAATGTCTTTAAAGCTAAGCGACTTTGCCTCTTCCGTTTTTACAAAGTTCTCAATAAGATCATACTCACCCTGAATGATGTTAAACACTGTAGACACCGTGTTGATGATTTCCATCCGTTGGGGTGTAAAGTTCTTGTCGGTACTAACCAGTTCAAGCAACTTGATCAACACCACCACCTTTTGCTTTTGGGTAAGTGTTTTGTTGATCTTCTTACAAATACCCAGCGTCTTAACAGAATCTTTTACGGATGTGAGTTTCGATTTACCCTCCTCGTCATCCTTTCCATAGCCGGAAAACTGATCGTAGAGATCAAGGTACTCTTTGATGGAATCCTGGTCGAGTTCAGTCTGGAAGAAGTTGATCACGAACTGCCGCTCGCGTTCGGTTACACCGCCATCCTGTTTTGTTATAATCGCAAAAAGTTGAGTAAGGGCTTTGAGTATTTCTTCACTCATAGGCTAAAAAGCATTTTGAGAAAGGTATATAAAAAATATCGGTTACCCGCCATCTGAATGCCGCTAGGAGGCTTCAAAAAATGACTGGTAACCGATTAACATCTAAGGGCTTACCCCTTAGTAGGTCTTGAATTCGAACGGAATCTCTACCAATTCAGAAAATTCCTGCCCGGCCTCTTCCATATCCTCATCATCTTCGTGAAAGTACCAGAGTATTTTCATGCCTTTAATATCTTCCAGGGCAGAAAGTACATCCAGGATGAGTTTCGAAGAAGCTGTATTGAAATACTCCAGCTTAAACACAAACTCAGTAGAAGGGTTCGCATCGCTTCCATACTTCTCAATCCATTCCAGCACCGGGCGATAAAACTCCGCTGAGTCTTCAGGCAGTGAACGGCCTGATATCTCAAAAATTCCATTCTTCTTGTCGAGGATTATTTTTGGGGTGTCTTCAGCTCCTTCCAGATTTAAAATTTCCATGGTATCAATCTTTTTAGTTATTCATTACAGTTAGGTGAGTTACATTATTCGGCCTCGCGCGGTACGTTTACCTTGAGGCAGAAAAAGCAGTAGTCGGCAGACATTTCAGGAAACGAAAACTCAAGCTTCTCACCTGATTTCCGGGCCATGTCCACAAAGCCCAACCCGGCTCCACCTTTGTCGGAGATGGTTGTGTTTTTGATGATTTCCTTATACAAATCTTTCAGCCCGTCTTTATCAAGACTGTTAATGTGCTCCAGCTTCTTGTTAAGGCCTTCCACATTTTTCTTTTGGATTGGGTTGCCCGACATGATGCTGTACCGGTTTGCCTCTTTGCCGATGAGAAAAATGGCAGCATGGCTGCGCATCTGTCCGTCTACCAGTTCATCACTATGCTTGACAATATTTTGAAGCGCCTCGACCATCACGTTAAACACCTTGCGTTTGATGTTCGACTCTTCGCCAGAGGAGTCAAGGTTGCGCTCGGCCATGGACAGAATGGACTTGGTGCTCTCCTGGGTGAA
>Ga0315910_10005216_pt1 | contig 10686 bp, 7 predicted proteins | sample EdamamesoilMG_FD_204470 | JGI IMG/M metagenome (GOLD analysis project Ga0315910, IMG submission 204470) | Garden soil microbial communities collected in Santa Monica, California, United States - Edamame soil | ecosystem: Environmental > Terrestrial > Soil > Garden | place: USA: California...
GAACACGGCTTTTCTGAGCTTCGCAGGCATGGGTTAGAGATTCTCCAGCATTTCGATCAATTCTTTTTCCTGCAGGATGGTGACGCCGAGAGCACGCGCCCTGTCGAGCTTGCTGCCGGCATCCTCGCCGGCGACCACGAAATCGGTCTTTTTGGACACCGAACCGGCCACTTTGTGCCCCTTGGCCTCGATCTTCGCGCGCGCCTCGTCGCGCGTCATGCCCGAGAACTTGCCGGTGAGCACGAAGCTCTTCACCGGGCCCTGGAGGCGCGGCGCCGGCTCGACCACGGGCCAGCGCACGCCGCTGGCGACCAGGTCCTTCAGCGCCTGCCGGTTGTGCGGCTCGTCGAAGAACTGCCGGATCGAGCGCGCCACCACCGGCCCGACGTCCGAGACCTGCAGTAGCTGCTCCTCGGTCGCCTTCTCGAGCGGCTCTAGATCGCCGAAGTGCCGCGCCAGGTCGCGCGCGGTGGTCTCGCCGACGTTGCGGATGCCGAGCGCGTAGATCAGCCGCTCAAGCGTCGTGTCGCGCGAGCGCTCGAGCTCGGCCACCAGGTTCGCGGCGGACTTCTCCGCCATGCGCTCCAGGTCGGAAAGCTGCTCCAGCGACAGCTTGTAGAGGTCGGCCGGCGTGTGAACCAGCTCCTTGTCCACCAGCTGGTCGACGATGCGCTCGCCGAGCCCCTCGATGTTCATCGCCCGCCGGCTGGCGAAGTGCAGCAGCGCCTGCTTGCGCTGCGCCGGGCAGAACAACCCGCCGCTGCAGCGGTGTACCGCCTCGTCCTCGTTCTTCACCACCGCCGAGCCGCACACCGGGCACTTCGACGGCATGTTGAACACGCGGGTGACCGTCGGCCGATCCTCGATGCGCACCGACACCACCTCGGGGATCACATCGCCCGCGCGGCGCACGATGACCGTGTCGCCGATGCGTACATCCTTGCGGCGCAGTTCGCTCTCGTTGTGCAGCGTGGCGTTGGTCACGGTTACGCCGCCGACGAACACCGGCTTGAGGCGCGCCACCGGCGTGAGCGCCCCGGTGCGGCCGACCTGCACCTCGATGCCGAGCACCTCGGTGGTCTGCTCCTCGGCCGGGTACTTGTGGGCGAGCGCGAAGCGCGGCGCGCGCGACACGAACCCCACGCGCGCCTGCCAGTCGAGCCGGTTCACCTTGTACACCACGCCGTCGATCGCATAGGGAAGCTGGTCGCGCAGGCGGCCGATCTTCGCGTAGTACTTGAGCAACCCCTCGACGTCGGGCACCACGTCGCGCTCCTTGCACACCGGGAAGCCGAGCTTCTCCAGGCGGTCGAGCGCCGCGGCGTGGGTGCCCGAAGGCGACTCGGAGACCAGCGCATAGGCGAAGAAGCGCAGCCGGCGGCTGGCGGTAATGCGCGAATCGAGCTGGCGGATCGCGCCGGCGGCGGCGTTGCGCGGGTTTACGTATTCCTTCTGCTCGGCCTGGCGCTGGCGCGCGTTCAGCGCTTCGAAATCACGCCGGTACATGAGCACCTCGCCCCTTACTTCCAGGCTGGGCTCATTGATTTTCAGGGGGATCGAATGGACCGTGCGCAGATTTGCCGTCACATCCTCGCCCGTGGTGCCGTCGCCGCGCGTGGCGCCCTGGGCGAGCAGGCCGTTCCGGTAGGTGAGGCTGACGGCCAGACCGTCGAACTTGGGCTCCACCGCGTACTCGACCTTGTCGACCGCGAGCGCCTCGCGCATGCGCTTGTCGAACGCGCGGACCTCGTCCTCGTCGAAGGCATTGCCGATCGACAGCATCGGCGTGCGATGGCGCACTTCGGCGAATTGCGCCTGGGGCGTGGCGCCCACGCGCTGGGTGGGCGAATCCGGCGTGCGCAGTTCCGGGTGCGCGGCCTCCAGCGCCTCGAGCTCGCGCAGCAGCGCGTCGTACTCGGCGTCGGTGATCTCGGGCGCGTCCTCGAGGTAGTACAGCCGGTTGTGGTGTTCGAGGGTCTTGCGCAGAGCCTCGACCCGCTTGCGAACGGTCATGAAAAAAGACGCAGCGCGAGCGGGCTCCCGGTCTCGATGCCGTGCCCGGCCAGCGCCTGGCGCACCGCCTCGAGCTGGCCGCCGATCGCGGCGAGCGAGCGCTCGTCGAGCGCGTTGCCGCGGTCGTCGACCAGGCGCGCGCCGTGCGACTCGGCGAGGCTGCGCCCGGCACGCGCCATCGCCTCGTAGCTGCGCGCAAGGTCGGGTGTCAGGGCGACGTCGAGCACCAGCGTGAGGCCGTTCTCGCGCCGCACCACCTGGAACGGCTGCTCGCCGAGCGCCGGCTCGATCGCCGGCCCCACCACGTGCAGCGCGACCTGGATGTCGTTTTCGGCGCAGGTGCGGTCGAGCTCGTGCGCCGCCTGGAGCGCCTCGCGCATTTCCGGGGCAGAGAAGGTGGTGCCGAGCTTGGCGCCCAGCGTCTCGACCTCGGAGCGGAACTCGATCAGCTCCTTATCGCTCACCACGCCGGAGCGGCTCACCATCTGCAGCGCGGCGCGCCAGGAGCCGTCCTCGGCCTGTGCGAGCAGCGCACGCCGGCCGAAGCGCTGCTCGATCGCACGCCAGCCCTCCAGCACCAGCGCGGCGGCAATCGGCTTCTGCAGCTCGATGATGTAGTCGAGGCGCTCGTCCGGCAAGGTCCTGGGAGCGATGCTGGGCTCGCGCCGCAGCGCAGGTTCCTCCATCAGCGCATCGGCGTGGCGCGAGCTGAACGCGCGCTCCGCGGCGCGCTTCGCCGAGCGTTCCTGCCAGCGGTTGTAGACCAGTACCCCTGCGAAGAGGCACACGCCGAGCACGAGCAGACCGAGGACGAGGTCGCTCATGAGGCCCTAGGCTGCGAGCTCCTCCCGGAGACGCAGCGCCTCGTCGATATCGACCGCGACCACGCGCGACACGCCCGACTCCGGCATGGTGACGCCGACCAGCTGGGAGGCCATCTCCATCGAGATCTTGTTGTGGCTGATGAACAGGAACTGGGTCTGCGCCGACATGCGCTTCACCAGCTCGCAGAAGCGCATGGTGTTCGAGTCGTCGAGCGGCGCGTCGACCTCGTCCAGCAGGCAGAACGGCGCCGGGTTGAGCTGGAACAGCGAGAACACCAGCGCGATCGCGGTCAGCGCCTTCTCGCCGCCCGACAGCAGGTGGATGCTGGCGTTGCGCTTGCCCGGCGGGTGCGCCATGATCTGCACGCCGGCGTCGAGGATCTCCTCGCCGGTCATCATCAGCACCGCGTCGCCGCCGCCGAATAGCGTGGGGAACAGCACGGCCAGGTGCTTGTTCACCGTCTCGAAGGTCTCGCGCAGCAGCTCGCGGCTCTCGCGGTCGATCCTGCGGATCGCGTCCTCGAGCGTGGTCACCGCCTCTTCCAGGTCGGTGGACTGGGCATCGAGGTAGGTCTTGCGCTCCTGGCTGGTGCGCAGCTCCTCGAGCGCGGCCAGGTTCACCGCGCCGAGCTCGTTGATCGCCTGCGAGATGCGCGTGATCTCGCCCTGCAGGCTGGAGGCGCGCGGCGCGTTGGCGGATTCGGTGGCGAGCAGCGCCTCGTCCGCCGCGGCCTCGCGCAGCTGGGTCGCGAACTGGTCGAAATTGATCTGCGCCGCCTGCTCCTTGAGCCGCAGCTCGCCCATGCGCTCGCGCAGCGGCGCCGCGCGCGCCTCGGCCTGCAGCCTGGCTTCTTCCAGCTCGCGCAGCGCGCCGGCCGCGGCCTCGACCGCGTTGCGCGCCTCGCCCAGGTTCTTCTCGCAGGAAATCCGGCTTTCGACGGCAGCGGCCAGCGCGGTACGCACCGCCGGAATCGGATCGGCGGCCAGCTCTTCGTTGAGGCGCGCCACCTCGGTGTCGGCGCGCCCGATCTGCTGGTCGATCACGCGCACGCCGTTGTCGATCTCGGAAATCTTCGACGCGCACTCGCGCTCGCCGAACAGCGCGTCCTGCGCCTCGCGCTCGGCCTGCTGCGCCGCCTGGCGCTGCGCGGCGAGCGCGGCCTCCGCTGCCTGCAGCGCTTCGCGCGCGGCTTCGACCTGGCCCCTGAGCCGGCTGATCTCCTCGCCCAGCCGCGCCGCGGCGGCCTGGCTGTCGGCGAGCGCCTGGCGGCCGCGCTCGGTCTCGGCGCGTACCTCGCCCAGCTCGGCGCGCACCTGCGCGCTGCGCTCCCGGTGGCGCTCCTCGGCCTGCGACAGCTTGAGCGCCTCGATCTGGGTGTCGTGCAGCGCCTTCTGCCGCTCGGAAATCGCGCTGCGCGCCTGCTCCAGCGCCTCGTTCTGCAGGCTTACCTCTTCGTCGTGGCGCTGCTGCCCGGCCTCGGCCGCCGACACTCTCGCGGCAAGCTCGGCGCAGCGCTTCTCCAGCTCCTCGATCTCGGACTGGCGCTCGAGCAGGCCGGCGTCCGCGGCATCGGGTGCGTGGAAGCTGACGGTATGGCGCGTGAACTGGTGCCCTTCGCGGTTGACCATCACGGTGCCCGGCGCCAGCGTCTCGCGCATGCCGGCGTCCGGCGTGCCCTCCACCGCGACCACGCCCGCTAGCCAGTCGGCCAGCGCGCCGGCGACCGCCGGGTCGGCGGCGTGGATCTTGGCGGCGAGCGGCAGGCCTGCCGCGGACGGGGTATCGGTGCGCGTGCCGTGGTCGAAAATGCTGGCCTTGACCGGCGGACGATCCGCCAGTGCGGCGCTGAGGCGGGAGGGATCGGTCAGCTCGAGCGCGTGCAGCCGCTCGCGCAGCACGGACTCGACCGCGGTCTCCCAGCCGTGATCGATGCGCAGCTTCTGCCACAGGCGCTGCGCTTGCGCGAGGCCATGGCGCTCGAGCCATTCGCCGAGCGGCACGTTGTCCTCGGCCGCGGCCTGGATCTGGCGCAGCGTGTCGAGCTGCGCCTGGGCGGCGGCAAACTCGCGCTGCGCCGCGCCCAGCGACTCGGCGGCGCGTGCGCGCTGCTCCTCGGCGCTCTCGTACTGCGCCAGCAGGCTCTCGATCGTCTGCTGGGAGCGCGCGAGCTCCTCGCCAAGGCGCGTCACGCTCGCCTCGAGGTCGGCGAGCTTGGCAGCATCGGGCTCGACGAGGGTCTGCAGCTCGGCCTCGAGGCGCTCGACGCGCTGCTCCGCGGACTGCTGCCCGCGCTCCAGGTGCGCGAAGTTCGCCTGCTCGATCTGCAGCCGGCTCTCGGCCTGCGCCAGCGCGCCGCGCGCCGTTTCCAACTGATCGTGCGCGCCGCGGTTCGACTGCTCGGCCTGCGGCAGCTGCCCGTTTTCCTTCTCCAGCCGCTCGCGCGCGGCGGCCACGCGCTGCCTGGCCTCGGCCGAGCGCACCGCCCAGCTATGCAGCGACTGCGTCAGGTCGGCGCGCTGCGTGCGCCAGGCCGAAAGCTGGGCACGCCGCTCGGTGTACTGGCTCTCCAGGCGGCTGCGCGTCTCTTCGGCATGACGCAGCTCGGACTCAAGGCGCGCCACCTCGGCGTTGGCCGTATACAGCGCGCCCTGCGACTGGTTGAGGCTGTCGCCCGCCTGGTAGTGCGTGGCGCGCGCGGCTTCCACGCGCGCCTCGACGCTGCGCAGCTGGGCGGTCTCGGCCTCGAGCTCGTTGCCGACCCGGGCGATTTCCTGCGTATGGCGCTCGCGCTCGGCGGCGGCGTCGCGCCGGCGCAGGTACCAGAGCAGGTGCTGCTTGAGCTGCAGGTCGGAGTGGTATTCCTTGTAGCGCGTGGCGACCTTGGCCTGCGCCTCGAGCTTCTCGAGCTGGGCGCCGAGCTCCATGCGGATGTCGGTGACGCGCGCCAGGTTCTCGCGCGTATCGGCGAGCCGGTTCTCGGTCTCGCGCCGGCGCTCCTTGTAGCGCGAGATGCCCGCGGCCTCCTCGAGGAACACGCGCAGCTCCTCGGGCTTGGCCTCGATCACGCGCGAGATCATGCCCTGCTCGATGATGGCGTAGGCGCGCGGGCCGAGGCCGGTGCCGAGGAACATGTCGGTGATGTCGCGCCGGCGCACGTGCGTGCCGTTGATGTAGTAGTTCGACTCGCCGTCGCGCTGCACGGTGCGCTTGACCGAGATCTCGGCGTACTGCGACCACTGCCCGGCGGCGCGGCCCTGGGCGTTGTCGAAGATCAGCTCGACCGAGGCGCGCGCGATCGGCTTGCGGTTCACCGAGCCGTTGAAGATCACGTCCTGCATCGAGTCGCCGCGCAGCGCCGCGGCGCGCGACTCGCCCAGCACCCAGCGCACCGCGTCGATCACGTTCGACTTGCCGCAGCCGTTCGGCCCGACGACGCCGACCAGCTGGCCGGGGATGTGGATCGAGGTGGGATCGACGAACGACTTGAAACCGGAGAGCTTGATCTGCGTAAGCCGCACGGAAAAAATGATAACATCGCCGCGCTTTATTTCCGGCGGTTTTTCTGTGCCTTCACGACCCCGCAAACGGCTCGACACTTTCGCCAATCCGACGCCGCAGCGTGATTACCGGATCCACATGGAAATTCCGGAATTCACCTGCCTGTGCCCGAAAACCGGGCAGCCGGATTTCGCCACGCTGGTGCTCGACTACGTTCCCGACCGGCTGTGCGTCGAGCTGAAATCGCTCAAGCTCTACGTCTGGTCGTACCGCGACGAAGGCGCGTTCCACGAGGCGGTGACCAACCGCATCGTCGACGACCTGGTGCGCGCGACGAAACCGCGCTACCTGCGGCTCGAGGCCCGCTTCAACGTGCGCGGGGGGATCTACACCAGCGTCGTCGCCGAACACCGGAAAAAAGGCTGGCGTGGTGAATCCGCTCCTCGCTCGGCTTAATCCCTACCCTTTCGAGAAACTTCGCGCGCTGACCGGCGGCAAGCCGGCGGAGATCGACCTTTCGATCGGCGAGCCCAAGCACGCCACGCCGCGCCTGGTGCGGGACGCGCTGGTGGCCGGCCTCGACGGCCTCGCCACCTACCCGGCGACCGCCGGTACGCCCGAGCTGCGCGAAGCGATCGCGGGCTGGCTGGCGCGGCGCTACGGCATTCCCGCCCCCGACCCGGGCGCCGAAGTGCTTCCGGTCAACGGCTCGCGCGAGGCCTTGTTCGCCTTTGCGCAGACCGTGCTCGGTCCGGGTGCGAAGGTGGTGTGCCCGAATCCCTTCTATCAAATATATGAAGGCGCGGCGCTGCTCGCCGGCGCCACCCCGGTCTATGGGGAGCCCGAGACCTGGGACGGCGTCGAGCTCCTGTACGTCTGCTCACCGGCCAACCCGACCGGCAAAGTGCTCGGGCTGGAGGACTGGCAGCGGCTGTTCGAGCTGTCCGACCGCCACGGCTTCGTCATCGCCTCGGACGAGTGTTACTCCGAGGTCTACCTCGACCAGGCGCCGCTCGGCGCGCTGCAGGCCGCGCAGCAGCTCGGCCGCGCCGGCTATCCCCGCCTGGCCGTGTTCTCCAGCCTGTCCAAGCGCTCCAATTGCCCGGGCATGCGCTCCGGCTTCGCCGCGGGCGAGGCGGCGCTGATGAAGAAGTTCCTGCTCTACCGCACCTACCATGGCTCGGCAATGAGCCTCGCCGTGCAGCGGGCATCCATCGCGGCCTGGAACGACGAGACTCACGTGCAGGAGAACCGGCGGCTGTACGCCGAGAAGTTCGATGCCGTGCTGCCGCTGCTCGGTGCGCAGAAGCCCGACGGCGGCTTCTACGTCTGGATGCCAACACCGATCGACGACACCGAGTTCGTGCGCCGTCTGCACCATGAATACAATGTCCTCGTGCTGCCGGGCAGCTACCTTGGACGCGAGGTCGCAGGCCACAACCCGGGCGCGCGGCACGTGCGCATCGCGCTCGTCGCTCCGCTTGCCCAGTGCGTGGAGGCGGCCCATCGCATCGTAAAACTCACCAAGAGCCTATGACCGCAAAAACAACCATCGAAGAAGCCTGGGACAACCGCGCCAGCCTCAAGCCCAGCAAGGCGCTGCGCGCCGCCGTGGACGAGGCCATCGCCGGGCTCGATTCCGGACAGCTGCGCGTCGCCGAGAAAACCGGCGGCCAGTGGGTGACCCACCAGTGGCTGAAGAAGGCGGTGCTGCTCTCGTTCCGGCTGCAGGACAACCGGGTGATGGACAAGCGCTACTACGACAAGGTGCCTTCGAAATTCCAGAAGTTCAATTTCGCCAAAGCCGGATTTCGCGTCGTCCCCCCCGCCGCCGCGCGGCGCGGCGCCTACATCGCGAAGAACGTGGTGCTGATGCCCTCGTTCGTCAACATCGGCGCCTATGTCGACGAGGGCACCATGGTCGATACCTGGGCCACGGTGGGCTCGTGCGCCCAGATCGGCAAGAACGTCCATCTTTCGGGCGGCGTAGGAATCGGCGGCGTGCTGGAGCCGGTGCAGGCGAACCCGGTCATCATCGAGGACAACTGCTTCATCGGCGCGCGCTCCGAGGTGGTCGAGGGCGTGATCGTGGAGGAAAACAGCGTCCTTTCGATGGGGGTGTACCTCGGGCAGAGCACCAAGATCCTCGACCGGGCGACGGGGGAAATCCTCTACGGCCGCGTGCCGGCGGGCTCGGTGGTGGTTTCCGGTAATTTGCCCTCAACCGACGGCAAGTACAGCCTGTACTGTGCGGTGATTGTAAAAAAGGTCGATGCCAAGACCCGCGCGAAGACAAGCCTGAACGAACTGCTGCGGGGGGATTAAACTAGCCGTACCTGTAACCGGGGGAAGAACATGTCCGCAATGAAGAAGCTGTTCCAGATCATGGCCGACAAGAAGGCGTCGGACATCTTCGTCTCGGTCGGCGCGCCGATCAACATCAAGATCAACGGCAACGCGGTGCCGATCAACCAGGCCATGATGACGGCCGAGACGGTGCAGCAGCTTCTCTACGAAGTGCTGAACGAGCGCCAGATCAAGGAATTCGAGGAGGAGATGGAGCTCAACACCGCCTACAACCTGGCGGGCGTGGGCACCTTCCGCATCAGCGCCTTCCGCCAGAAGGGCTCCCCCTCCGTGGTGGTGCGCTACATCCCCGGCAGCATTCCGGCGCTCGACTCCCTCGGCCTGCCCGAAGTGCTGAAGGAAGTGATCATGGGCAAGCGCGGCCTGATCCTGATGGTGGGCGCCACCGGCTCGGGCAAGTCCACCTCCCTCTCGGCGATGCTCGACTACCGCAACGAGCGCAAATCGGGCCACATCCTGACGCTGGAAGACCCGGTCGAGTTCGTGTTCCAGAACAAGAAATCGATCGTCAACCAGCGCGAGGTCGGCACCGATACCAAGGCGTTCGAGATCGCGCTCAAGAACGCGCTGCGCCAGGCGCCCGACTGCATCCTGATCGGCGAGATCCGCGACAAGCAGACCATGGCGATGGCGCTCGCCTACGCGCAGTCCGGCCACCTGTGCCTCGCCACGCTGCATGCGAACAACAGCTATCACGCGATGAACCGGATCATCAACTTCTACCCGCTGGAGAACCGCCCGGCCCTGCTGCTCGACCTGGCGGCCGCGCTCTCCTCGGTGATTTCCCAGCGCCTGATCCGCACCAAGACCGGCTCGCGGGTCGTAGCGGTGGAAGTGCTGCTCAACACCCGCCACATCGCCGAGCTGATCGAGAAGGGCGAGATCAACGAGATCAAGGAAGCGCTGGAAAAAAGCATGTCGCCCGGCTCGCAGACCTTCGAGCAGGCGCTGTTCAAGCTGTTCATGGACGGCAAGGTCACCCAGGAAGAAGCGATGGCCAACGCCGACTCGGCGACCAACATGCTCTGGCTCATCAACCAGGCCACCGCCGGCGAGATCACCGGCCAGTCGGGCCAGATTTCCGGCAAGCCGCCGGCCGCCAGCGACGAAAAGAAGGAAGGCCTCCTGTCGGCGGCGGGCGGCGCTTCTTTCGGCAATTTCAAAATCGACGTGAATGCCTGAGGTTTCGGCGCTCGAGCTCGCCAAGGAGCTGATCGGGCGCAGGTCGATCACCCCCGAAGACGGGGGCTGCCAGGAGCTGATCGCCAAGCGGCTCGCAGGCGCCGGGTTCCAGTGCGAGCCGATGAAGTTCGGCGAGGTCACCAACCTCTGGGCACGGCGCGGCAAGGCAAGCCCGGTGGTCTGCTTCGCCGGGCACACCGACGTGGTCCCGACCGGCCCGCTGGCGGAGTGGCATTCGGACCCGTTCGTGCCCAGCATCCGCGACGGCAAGCTCTACGGCCGCGGCGCTGCCGACATGAAGTCCTCCATTGCCGCTTTCGTGGTTGCCGCCGAAGCTTTCGTCGCAGAGCGGCCGAAGCACTCGGGCTCGATCGCCCTGCTGATCACGTCCGACGAGGAAGGCCCGGCGGTGGACGGCACCGTACGCGTGGTCGAGAAGCTGAAGGCACGCAACGAGCTGGTCGACTACTGCATCGTGGGCGAGCCGACCTCGGTCGACTGGCTGGGCGACATGCTGAAGAACGGCCGGCGCGGCTCGCTTTCGGGCAAGCTGACCGTGAGGGGAATCCAGGGCCACGTGGCGTATCCGCACCTGGTGAAGAACCCGGTGCACCTGCTCGCCCCGGCCCTTGCCGAGCTGGCGAAAACGTCGTGGGACAAGGGCAACGAAAGCTTCCCGCCCACCAGCTTCCAGGTCTCCAATATCCACGCCGGGACCGGCGCAGCGAACGTGGTGCCCGGCTCGGTGGTGGTGGACTTCAACTTCCGCTTCTCCACCGAAAGCAGCGACGCTTCGCTGAA
>Ga0315910_10005217_pt1 | contig 10685 bp, 4 predicted proteins | sample EdamamesoilMG_FD_204470 | JGI IMG/M metagenome (GOLD analysis project Ga0315910, IMG submission 204470) | Garden soil microbial communities collected in Santa Monica, California, United States - Edamame soil | ecosystem: Environmental > Terrestrial > Soil > Garden | place: USA: California...
CGCCTACCTTCCCAGTGCCCGCCCAAGATCGCCGAGGCTGCTCAACTTCACAGGCTTCATTTTTGCCGCGGGGGTCTTGGGCGTTTCCGCACCTGCATCTCCGGCGTTCGCCTCCGAATGCGATCTGCCGACGGCCGCGCGCGCGGCCTCGAGTTTCTTCTCGGAAACCGGACGCGCGGTGCCGAGTTCCTGCGCGAACACACTCACGCGGAATTCCTCCACGAGCCACCGGAATTCCTGCGCGCCCGCCTTGCCGCGCGGATCCGCGGCGGCCTTCAACCACGGCTCCACCTGCATCGCGCGCCGGTGGTCCTTGCCCGGATCCTGTTTCCATCGTTCCGCGCGGAGCTTCATCGCCTTTAGGTAACGCGCCAGGTGCGGCAGCTGCACCCACGGCGTCGCGCGCAGGAATCCCGGAAACACGAGCCAGCCCACATCCGTCCCAAGGCCTTTGTAGGGACTTGGGTGCGCGAGCAACTCCTGCCTCAGCGCGAGCGTTTCGCGCAGCATGTCGACCAGCCGCGGCACGATTCCCTTCAGATGCCCGCGGCACTCCGCCACGCGCAGCACGAACGCCTCGCGTGTCGGCGCACCTAGCGGACGCCCGCGCAGCGACGCGCGGATGCACGCAAACCCGTCCTCCTGCCACTTCTCCATCGGCTGGATCGCGACAGCCGCCGGACCGAGTTCGCGAAGACCCTTCAAGTCGCGCTCGAGCCACGCGAGCTCGCGCGAGAGCTGTGCCTCGACGAGCGCCGCCACGCCTCCCCGCATCGCAGCCGCTGCCTCGGCTTCGCTGCGAAAGAGCCGCAGTGCTACGCCGTCCCTCCCTTCGTCGACCACTGCCGGCCACGCCCACACGGGCACTCCCGCCTGGTCGCACACTTTCACCCGCGGTGGCAGGTCGCCGATCGTCCAGTCCTCGAGCCGCTCGCGCTCGAACGATGCCGCGATTTTCCGCCACGCGTCCTCGATCGACGCAGCGGGCATCTGAGCGAGTGCACGTTCGTGGCTCGCGAGCGCCTCGCGCAGTTTCGCGAGGTCGCGCCCGGCGGCGATCGGCGCGCCCGAGTCGTCGACAATTTCCACGCGCACTCGCAAGTGATCGGGCAGCGGGATTGCGGCGAGTTGCGCCGCCGTCACATCGAGTCCGTGGTCGTGTGTGAGAATTCCGGCGACGGAATCGGCGATGGACCGGCCGTCGGGTCTGAGTTGCGCGACTATACCGTCCACCCGCTCCGCAATCGGCGCGAGCCGCTGGCGCGCCTCCTTCGGCAACGCACGCAGGAGCGCCTCAACCGTTTCGCGAATGTTTCCCGGCACGAGCCAGTCGAGAACCCCGAGCGTGAGCTTCCCACGGTCGCGGTAGTTCAGGCGCAGCGTCACGCCATCGCGCTCGTCGCCAGGCTTGTAGGTGTAGTCGAGCGGGATGACCCGGTTGTTGAGTGCCACTTCCTCGGGAAACGCGGTCTCGTCTATCCCCTCTGCATCGCCGAGCAGGTCGCTCTCGTCCATGAACAAGAACTTCGGCTCGCGCGACACACGCTCCTTCCAGAGCCGGTTGAGGTCGTGCACCGAGGAGACGCCCTCGATCCGCGCGGCGTAGTAGCGATGCGCCGCACCATCGAGATCGAGCCATGCGCGCGAGCGCTGCCGCGTCTGGATCGTGGCGACACGTGCGCGTGTGCGGCGGTTGTGTTCGAGAAAGGGCAGGGGAGACTCGAGCGTATCGCCCACAAGCGCAGCGCGAATGAATATCTCCGTCGCTGCGACCGGATCGATCTTGCCGAAGTCGATCATCCGGCTGCGCACTTGGAGCCCGTGCAGCCGCACCGTTTCGCGCACAAGCACGCGGCCGCTCTCGGGGCGCCAGTCGGGCTCGGTGTGTGAGTAGCGGCACACGTGCGCGCCGAGTTCCTCGATCCACGTGGGATCGATCTTCGCCGAGGTGCGGGCGTAGAGCCGTTGCGTTTCGAGGATCTCCGCGCAGGCGATCCACAGCTCTCGTCCGGGCTTGGCGCGCTTACGCGGCGCAGGCTGGTCGGGCGCGCGGCGCTTGTTCAGCTTCTCGAAAAGCGCCGAACCGGGGAAGATGACGACGCGCCGGTCCGACGTGGCCTTGAAAACGTTTCCCTCCTCGCGGGTTGCGATGTTCGAGAGCAGTCCTGTGAGGATCGAGCGGTGCACCGCGCGGTAGCGTTCGCCACCGAAGAGCCAGTCGGCCTTGCGCGCCTGTGCCGCGCTGGCGGTCGCGTCGTCCACGTCCGCTGCAGAGCTGCCGACGGTCAGCACATCGTCGTCTTCGTCCGCTTCGCTTTGCTGTTCCGCGCGCGTGCGGTCGGATCGGCGAACTCCGAGGGCGGCGGAGAGCTGCGAGTGGATGTCGTGCCACTCGCGCATCCGGATGAACGAGAAGAAGTGCTCTTTGCAGAACTTCCGCAGTCTGCCGAGCGGAAGACGCTCGGTCTCGTCGTGCACGGCCTCCCAGATGTTGAGCAACGTGAGGAAGTCCGAATCGGGATTCGTGAACTTCGCGTGTGCTGTGTCGGCTGCGGCTTCCTTGCCGAGCGGCCGGTCGCGCGGATCCTGGATGCCGAGCGCCGAGGCGATGATGAGCACCTCCTCGAGGGCGCGTTCATTGCGGCCCTGCAGAAGCATCCGGCCGACAGTCGGGTCGATCGGAAGCGCCGCGAGCCGGTGGCCGATGTCGGTGAGCTTGTGATCCGGATCGATCGCGCCGATCTCTTCGAGGAGCGCGTAGCCGGCTTTGATCGCGGCTGCCGGCGGCGGATCTATGAACGGAAACGTCTCGATCTCGCCGAGGCGGGCGGCACTCATCCGCAGGATGACCTCGGCAAGGTTGGCGCGGAGGATTTCCGGCGGCGTATAGACGGGGCGCTTCGAAAAGTCCTCCTCGCTGTAGAGCCGGATGCACACGCCCGCCTCGACACGGCCGGCGCGGCCCGAGCGCTGGTTGGCGCTGCTCTGCGAAACGGGCTCGATCGGCAGCCGCTTCGTGCGCGTGCGCGGATTGTAACGGCTGATCCGCGCCTCGCCGCCGTCGATCACGAATCGAATTCCGGGAATCGTGAGCGACGTTTCCGCGATGTTCGTCGCCACGACGACCTTTCGGCCCGGCGCGGGTGCGAAGATCCGCTGTTGCTCGTCGGCGGTGAGCCGGCCGAACAGGGGCAGCACCGTCACGCCGCGGAGCTTGCGACCTTCGATCAGATCCGACGTCTCCCGGATGTCGCGCTCGGTCGGCATGAAGATGAGCACGTCGCCCTGCTGGCGCGTTTCGAGGATTCGCATCAGCGCATCGACCGCGGCATCCACACGCGTGGCATCGTCGCGCTCGCTCAGCAGTTCATCGGGAGGCGAGTAGATGATCTCGACCGGAAACATGCGACCCGAGACCTCGATGATCGGCGCGCCGCCGAATGCCGCGGAGAATTTTGCGGTGTCGATCGTGGCCGAGGTGATGATGATCCGCAGATCGGGCCGGCGGCGGCGCAGGCCGTTGAGATGGCCGAGAAGGAAGTCGATGTTGAGGCTGCGCTCGTGCGCCTCGTCGACGACGATCGTGTCGTAGGCGCGCAGCTCCGGGTCGCCGTGCACCTCCGCGAGCAGCATGCCGTCGGTGAGAAACTTCACCGCGGTGTTCCGCGATGTGTGGTCGTCGAAGCGGATCTTGCAGCCGACCTCGCGGCCCCACGGCACGTCGAGTTCCTCGGCGACACGACGCGAGACCGAGAGAGCCGCCACGCGCCTCGGCTGCGTGCAGGCGATCATGCCGCGTCGGCCACGGCCTGCCTCGAGGCAAAACTTCGGGATCTGCGTGGTCTTGCCAGAGCCCGTTTCGCCCGAGAGCACGACGACCGGATTCTCGCGGATCGCGCGCACGATCTCGGCCCGGCGCGCCGTGATCGGCAGCGACGGCGGGTAGTCGAGCTTCCATGCAGGAGCGTGGTGGCGGTGTCGGCCCTGTGGCATTCGCTGAGGTTCTCACCGAGGAACATGGGGGAGTTAAGCCCCAAAAGCGTCGCGGTGGACTTGGGTCGCTTCTTGCGGTCGGCGGGACAGGAGCCAATGCTCCTTCGATTCACAACATGAGCACGACCCCTTACGAAACCCTCGTCGCCGACCTCAAGGAAGCCAACGTCATCGGCTCGATCGGCAGCCTACTCGGCTGGGACCAGCAGGTGAACCTGCCCCCGAAGAGCCACGACCGCCGCGGCGAGCAGATGGCCGCACTGTCGAAGGTATATTTCACCGCCTCGACGAATCCACGCATCGGCGAATCGCTCAAGGCGCTCGAGGCCAAGGGCGACGCCGCGACCGACGACGAGAAGGCCGTGCGCAGGCACGTGCGCAAGGACTATGACAGGCTCACGAAGCTCTCCGCCGAGTTTGTCGCCGAGAAGGCGCGGCTCGATACCGAGGCGTTCCAGGTGTGGACGCAGGCCAAACCCGCCAACGACTTCGCGATGTTCGCGCCCTACCTGCAGCGGCAGATCGACATGTCGCGCCGCGAGGCCGCGATGCTCGGCGAACCCGACGCCTACGACTACCTTATCGACAAGCACGACCCCGGCATGACCGCCGCGCGCATCGAGGCGCTCTTCGATGAACTCAAGCGCGACCTCGTGCCGCTCGTGCGCCGCATCGTCGACTCGCCGGTCAAGGCCGACCAGTCGCGCTTCAAGGGCTTTCCGGCCGAACTTCAGCGCGTGTTCTCGCGCGAGATCTCGGCGGCCGTCGGTTTCAATTTCGACCGTGGCCGGCTCGACACCGCCGTGCATCCCTTCTGCTCGGGCGACGCGAAGGACACCCGGATGACCACGAAGTTCAAGGAGGACTTTCCGCTCAGTTCCGTGTTCAGCAGTCTCCACGAGAGCGGCCACGCGCTCTACGAACAGGGTCTGCCGATGGATCAGATCGGCACGCCGCTCGGCGAGGCCGTGGGCATGGGTATGCACGAATCGCAGAGCCGCCTCTGGGAGAACCAGGTGGGCCGCGGTCGCGCATTCTGGAAGCGCTTCGAGCCGCGCTTCCGCGAAGTGTTCGCGCCGCGGCTCGACGGCGTGTCATCGGAAGCGCTCTACCTCGCGATCAACGACGTCGGACTCACGCCCATCCGCGTCGACAGCGACGAAGTCACCTACAACCTGCACATCATTCTCCGGTTCGAGATCGAGCGCGCGCTTTTCGCAGGCACGCTCGAGGTTGCCGATCTGCCCGCCGTGTGGCGCGCGAAGGCAAAGGAGCTGCTTGGGCTCGAGCTCAAGAGCGACGCCGAGGGAGTGCTGCAGGACGTGCACTGGTCGGGCGGCGCATTCGGCTACTTCCCGAGCTACTGCATCGGCAACATGATCGCCTCGCAGCTCTGGTATGCGGTGCTCAAGCAGATGCCCGACATCGAAAAGGACTTCGAGCGCGGCGACTTCTCGCGGCTTCTCGGCTGGCTTCGCACAAGCATCCATGCACATGGCCGCCGCTACGACACGGAAGATCTCGTGAAACGCGTGACCGGCGAGGGCATCTCGCCGAAGTATCTCATCCGATACCTCGACGAGCGCTACGTGCCGCTGTATCGTCGTTGATTGCGCCCTCCTTCGCCAAGCCTACGGAGGGCATGGATTGCGGAGTGACGACCTGCTCTCCGGATCTCACTTCGCCGTGACTTCCGCCGGCTCCGCCGCGATTTCCACCGCGAGCGCCGGCGCTGCGGTTGAGCGCGAGAACGTGGCATAGATCGCCGGGATCACGTAGAGCGTGAGGAAGCCCGACACGAGCAGCCCGCCGACGACCGCGACGCCGAGCGAGGTGCGGCTGCCCGAGGCGCTGCCGATCTGAAGCGCAATCGGCAGGATGCCGAAGATCGTCGAGAGGCTCGTCATCAGGATCGGCCGGAAGCGCGCGACGGCGGCGCTGTGCACGGCCTCGACCTTCGCGAGGCCTGTCGCCTTGCGCTGGTTGGCGAACTCGACGATCAGGATGCCGTTCTTGGTGACCAGACCGATGAGCATAATGATGCCGATCTGGCTGAAGACGTTGAGCGTGTTGTCCGTGACCCAGAGGCTGAGCAGCGCGCCGGCGACGGAGAGCGGCACGGTGAAAAGGATGATGAACGGGTCGACAAAGCTCTCGAACTGCGCGCTGAGCACGAGGTAGATGAGCAGGAGCGCGAAGAGAAACGCGAAGAAGAGGCTGGATGAGCTCTCCATGAAGTCGCGCGACTGGCCGGCGAGATCCGTGCTGAAGCTCTCGGGAAGCACACGCGCAGCGACGTCGTCGAGCGCTTCGATCGCCTGGCCGAGCGTGTAGCCCTCGCCCGGCTGCGCCGAGACGGTGGCCGCGACGAAGCGGTTGAAGCGGAAGATCGAGGGCGGGTTCACCGTCTCCTCGAAGGTGATCAGATTGTCGAGCGGCACCATGACGCCGGAGCGGCTGCGCACGTGCAGACGCTGCAGGTCGCCGGGCTCGTTGCGGTCGGAGCGCTGGAGCTGGCCGATCACCGAGTATTGGCGGCCGTCGAGCAGGAAGTAGCCGAAGCGAGAGTCACTGAACGCGAGCTGCAGCGTGCGGCCGATGTCAGCCACCGAGATGTCGAGCTCCGCGGCGCGCGCGCGGTTGATCCGCACCGACACCTCGGGGTTGTTCGTCTGCACGTTGATGTCGGCGAAGCGGAGCGCAGGGCTTTTCCCTGCCTCGTCCATGAAACGCGGGATCTGCTCGAGCAGGGCGGGGAAGTTGGGCGCCTTGAGCACGTATTGCACTGGCGCGCCGCCGAAGCGGCTTCCGATTGTGGGCGGCTGGCTCGGCGTGCCGCGAAGGCCGTCGAATCGCGCGGTGATCGCGGAGACCTGTCGGAATATCTCTGCCTGGGTGCGCTCGCGGTGCTCGGGCTCGACGAGGTAGATGTTCTGGAAGCCGTTGTTGGCGCCGCTGCCGCGCGCGCCGACCACGGAGATCGTGCGGTAGATCTCGGGGATATCGTCGACGATCTGGCGCGAAAACACATCCATCTGCCGCGCGGTGTAGTCGAAGCTCGCGCCCTCGGCGCCGCGGAAGTTCACGGTGATGTTGGAGCGGTCCTCGAGTGGCGCGAGCTCCGTGGGCAGGCGCACTGCGGTGAACGCAATCAGCGCGATGCAACCCGCGACGATCGGCCATGTGACCCAGCGGTGGCGCAGGAACGCGGCTAAGGTGCGGTTGTAGGCGAGGGTGAGGTTGCGGAAGAACGGCTCGCTGAAGCTGTGGAACCAGCTGTGGTGCGTCGTGCGCCGAAGGATGTTGCGGCACATCATCGGCGTGAGCGTAAGCGCGACGAACGCCGAGATCGTGACCGCGCCCGCCACAACGATGCCGAACTCGCGGAACAGCCGGCCGGTGAGTCCCTGCATGAAGAGGATCGGCACGAAGACGGTGGCCAGCGAAACGGTCGTCGAGATGACCGCGAAGTAGATCTCGCGCGTGCCCTTCACCGCGGCCTCGAGCGGAGCCAGCCCCTCCTCGACCTTCGAGTAGATGTTCTCGAGCACGACGATCGCGTCGTCCACGACAAGGCCCACCGCGAGCAGGATGCCGATCAGCGTGAGCACGTTGATCGTGAAGCCCGCCAGATACATGATGAAGAACGCGCTGATCAGCGACACGGGGATCGCGATCACGGGGATGATCGTTGAGCGCCAGTCGCGCAGGAACACGTAGATGATCAGGGCGACAAGGATGAAGGCGATGAGGACGGTCTCGCGCACCTCGGCGATCGAGCGGCGCACGTTGGTCGTGAAGTCGTAGCCGACCTCGAGCGTGTAGTCCTCGGGAATCTCCTTGCGAAGGGCCTCGAGCCGCTTGGCAAACTCGTCGGCGATCGCGATCGCGTTGGTGTTCGGCTGCGGAATCACGGCGATGCCGATGTTTGGCACGCCGAGCACGCGGCCGCCGGAGCGGAGGTTCTCGGCCTCGAGATTCGCGTATCCAATGTCGCGAAACTCGAGGATGCGCCCGCCTTCCTGCCGGATGATCATCCGGTTGAACTCCTCGGCCGTCGTGAGCCGGCCGAAGGTGCGGATCGCGAGTTCGTTCTCCGTGCCCTCGATGCGGCCGGAAGGGAGATCGACGTTCTGCGCGCGCAGGGCGTTGAAGACGTCGATCGGCGTCACCTGGTGCGCGGCGAGCTTGCCGGGGTCCATCCACAGGCGCATCGCGTAGCGCTTCTCGCCGAACACGCGCACGGTGCTCACGCCGGGGATCGTCTGCACGCGCTCCTTGATGACCGTGGAGGCGAGGTTGGAGATCTCGAGAATCGTGCGCCGGTCGCTGCGCAGCATCATGAACATGATCGGGTCGGTGTCGGCGTCGGCCTTCTCGACGACCGGCGGGTCGGCGTCCTCGGGAAGTTGGCGGATCGCCTGCGAGACCTTGTCGCGCACGTCGTTGGCCGCCTGCTCGAGATCGCTGCTGATGTCGAACTCGACCCGGATGACGCTCCGGCCTTCGCTCGACGACGAAGAGATCACGCGGATGCCGGCGATGCCGTTGATCACCTGCTCGAGCGGCTCGGTGATCTGGGAGTCGACGATCTCGGCGTTCGCGCCCGGGTATCGCGTCTGCACCGTGATCACGGGCGGATCGACCGCGGGATACTCGCGCACGCCGAGGAAGAAGAAGCTCACGATGCCCAGGATCGTGAGGACCAGCGACATCACGGTCGCGAGCACGGGGCGCCGGATGCAGATTTCGGAAAGCGTCATGGCCTGGCCCTCAGTCGGAGGTGATCTGCGACAGCTCGACGGGAACGCGGTCGCGCACGCGCAGCAGGTTGCTCGTAAGCACAACGTCGCCGATCTGGAGGCCGGAGAGCACCTGCACGCGGTCCGCCGTGCGGATGCCGATCTTGATCGCACGCTCGGAGGCGATGCCGTCCTGCGCGACGAACACGCTGTGTCCGCTCGAGGAAGGGACGACGGCGCGCGTCGGCACGACGATGCCGTCGTTGCTCGGGTTGATGGCGATGTCGACATTGGCGAACATGCCCGCGGCGAGGCGGCCGCCCGGATTCTCCGCGAGGCCGCGCACGAGGAGGCTGCGCGTCGCGGGGTCGATCTGCGGCTCCACGGCGATCACGCTGCCTTTGTAGGCCTCCGCGCTCGCGGAGACGGTGAACGTGAACGGCGTGCCGACGGTGATCTCGTCGGCGTAGCGCTCGGGCAGCGCGAAATCGACCTTAAGCCGGCTGGTGTCCTGGAGCGTGGCGAGCGGCGTGGCCGTGGTGACATACGCGCCCTCACTCACACGGCGGAATCCGATCCGGCCCGGAAACGGCGCGCGGATCTCGGTCTTCGCGAGATCGACCTGTTTGCGACGGATGTCGGCGACGAGCCCGTCGAGGTCGGCCTGTGCGCGGTCGAAGTCCTGCTGGCTCGCGCCGCGGTTGGCGAGCAGGTCGCGCTGGCGCTGCGCGGTATCGGCGAGAAGTTTTCGACGCACCTCAAGAGATTCGAGGTCGGCGAGCAGGTCGGAATCGTCGAGTTTGAAGAGCAAGTCGCCCTTCGCGACGACGGCGCCCTCCTCGAAGTTGATCCGCACGAGCCGGCGCGGGAGTTCGGCGATGAGCACGACCGACTCGAGCGGCACCAGCGTGCCGACCGACGGGACAAGCTCCGTGACGGTCGAGGCGCCCACCCGCCAGCCCTCGGCGACGAGCTTGCTGTTTCCGCCACCCATCGCGCCACCGCCGCGCTGCGGCGCTGCCGCCGCTGCCGGATCGCTGGCGAGAAAACGATATGCGGCTCCGCCGGCTGCGAGGATCAACACGACGACGATCAGCGATTTGGCCTTCATTCGGGGGCAGTGGAAGAGGACAACCGTGCACCCGCCGTTTTGCAACGGTTCACGCGGAAGGCTGTCCCCTGCGGTGACGGTCATCGCGGCCCGGGGGTTTCCGGGCCCGGAAAGAACATTTACACGCGGGGGGGCAGCTGTTACGGCCTTGCCCTTTCATCGACAAGAACCCTGTCCGATTCGCATGAGCACTCCCTCCAAGCCCACCCAATCCTCACCCCTCCCGGGCGACGATCGCAACGTCGTAGCCGCCGGCACCGCCGGCGCGGAGGCCTCGTTCGAGGAACAGGTCCAGGCCTTCTGGCACAAGAACCGCCGGTTCATCCTCCTCCTTGTTGTCCTCGGACTGGCCGTGATCATCGGGCGCGAGACGGTCCAATACATGTGGAAGGAGCGCGAGCGCGGGATCGCCGAGGCCTACGCCGCGGCCGACAGTTCAGACAAGCTCAAAGCGTTCGCGGCCGAGCACAGCTCGCATGCGCTCGCGGGGTTCGCCCTCCTGCGCCTGGCCGACGAGGCCTACGAGGCACGCAACTATTCCGAAGCGGGCACTTCCTACGAGAAGGCCGTCGCGTCACTCAATGAACCGGCCATGGCAACCCGCGCAAAGCTCGGTGCCGCGATCTGCCAGGCGCTCGGCGGCGACCGCACCAAGGGCGAGGCCGCGCTCAAGGCGCTTGCCGACGACATGGGCATCATGGCGGGCCAGCGCACTGAGGCGCGATACCACCTCGCCGCGCTTGCGCTTGGCGATGGCCGGGTCGCAGAGGCCCGCACCGCGCTCGACGAAATCATGCAGACCGATCTCACCGGAATGTGGGGCCAGCGGGCATACATGC
>Ga0315910_10005219_pt1 | contig 10682 bp, 6 predicted proteins | sample EdamamesoilMG_FD_204470 | JGI IMG/M metagenome (GOLD analysis project Ga0315910, IMG submission 204470) | Garden soil microbial communities collected in Santa Monica, California, United States - Edamame soil | ecosystem: Environmental > Terrestrial > Soil > Garden | place: USA: California...
CTCATCGAAGAGCTTACTCCTGATCTTGACGCCGAGCTGCGGCCCTGTCGTATATCTCGCGATGAGTGACGGGGTGATCCCGAAGCGCTCGTCGCTCTTCCGGTCGGTGTACTCGATCCCGAACACTGGCAAGACCTTCCCCACGAAGATCGACGTCTGGTCGTCGTCCGTGGGCAGGTACTCGAGCTCGGCCAGGTCGACCTCCAGGAAGTCGCCGAGCGCGAAGTCCTGGCTCGGGCTCCTGGGCAGGAAGTTCACGCTGGCGCGCATGAGCGCGTCGTCCGAGAGCGCGTAGCCGAGCCGCAGGTTGACCTCGTTCACGATGAACCCCGGGGCGCCGTTCGAGTCGACGCTGTCGAAACGCTCGACGCCCGGCGCGTCGCCGAGGTCCGCGGCTTCGCCGCGCGAGTTGATGGGGCTGCCGAGGATGTCTCCGACGAAAGTCCAGGCGTAGTCCGCGTATTGTGGGAGCTGCTGGTTGCCGACGTCGCGCACCCAGCCCACGCCGTCGTTGCCCAGCGGGACGAAGAAGCCCAGATCGACGTAGCCGTTGATACTGAGCGGCGACGTATCGCGACCTTGCCGATCCTCGGCGGCCTGCAGGCGCTCGCGCAGCTCGGTCAGCTCCTGCTCGAGCAGCTGCAGGCGCTGCTCCTCGGCGGGCGCGGACAGCGGCGGGGTCGCGTCCTCTTCCAGGCCCGGCAGCTCTTCTGGCGCTGGCGAGCGACCGGGCAGGCTGGGCGCGTTGGGGTTGGGACTCGTATCCTGAGCCTGACTCTGCGCCGAGCTCGCCAGCGTGGCGAGCACGAGCGCCGGCACGACATGTCTCATCCGGTGGGCTCCGTACGCTGGCGCCTCTCGTCCTCGAGGCGCATCAGGTCCAGTACGACTTCCTGGACGTTGAACGAAATCGGAAACGCGGTGTCGGCGGAAGGATAGAACGCAAAGACCCCCTCGCGCCACTGATTGATCTGACCGATCACGTGCAGCACCATCCGGAACAAGGCTCTCGAGAGCTGTCTCTCGTCGACCAGATTCTCGCGGAGCAACACCGTGGCTAGTGCATTTGCGTCAGGCTCTGGGCCCTCTCGAGAGCTCGGGTACAGCTCTCGCTGGCGAGCGAGAGCGAGCTGGAGCTTCTCGCGGCTGACGACCCCGCGCCGCACCAGCTCTTCCCCGATGCGCTTGCCGCCTGGCGCCGACCCGCCGATGAGCTTGCCGCGTTCCAGGCGCAGCATGCCCACGCCGGCGGGCGCAGAGGTCACCAGCAAGCCGGTCTTCTCCTGCATGCGCAAGAACTCGAGCACGTTGAGCAGGTCGAAGCTCTGGAGCTCTCCCCGCATCGAGGCACCGACATCGTTCGCGTCCACCCCACTCGGGACAGACGAGTGCCGAACCAGCAGAGGCTCGAGGGCGCGCTGGATTTCGTCGTCGTGAGGCTCGAGGGCCGCTGCACGCAGCAGCGCTCGCCGCGCCTCGTCTCGCTCCCCGAGGCGATCCAGCGCGAGACCGAGGTTATAGGAGCCGATGGCGCTGTCGGGCGCGAAGCGCTCCGTCGCCCGGAACGCGGCCGCCGCGTGCTGCCAGCGCTCGTGATGGTAGTGGGCCAGCCCGAGCCCGCAGTGGGCTTGCGCCGATTGAGGATCGAGCGCGACCGCGTGCGCCAGCGCCTCGGCCGCCTCCTCTTCGCGCCCGGCGGCCAACAGCGCCATGCCCAGGTTGGCGAGCGTGACGGCATCTGCGGCGTGACGGCGGGCGAGCCGAGTGAGCAGCTCGATCGCCTCGGCGTACTGCGCGTCCGTGCACAGTGCGACGGCCAGCAGCATGAGTGAGTCCGTGTCCTCCTCAGCTGCCGCCGCGACGAGGCGCCGCCAGCAGCGGATCGCACCTCGAATGTCGCCCAGCTCGTAGAGCAGCGGGGCCAAGCGGCGATTGGCCGCGATCTGGTCCGGTTCGACCAGCAGGATGGCGGCTAGATGAGCTGCCGCTTCCGGCAGCGCCCCCAGGCGCTCGCAGGCATCGGACGCGAGCGTACGCAGAGACACATCGAGCGGACGCTGGCGGAGCGCGAGCGTGAGCGCCTGGAGCGCCTCGACATCATCATCGGATTTGAGAAGTGGACGAACGCTGCCGACACGGGGAGGGGGTTCCCCTGTATGCATCACCATGAATCAGCCGCCTGTTTGAGGGGAGTAGGCTCTGTCTAGCCCTGGCCGCGAGCTCGCCGCCGTGTAGGCGCCGCCGCCGAACGCGCGACCTCTGTCTCTCGAATCGCGCTCGCACGATGCGCGCGCGATTTAGCGTTGCCCTCGATCGCCCGTTCGCTGACGGGAGCCCCCCCTCCGAGGCGCAACGCTGTGCCTTGTCAATCCCCCCTGAACGCCATACGATGAACCGTGAGCACGTTAGCTGTGGACCATCGATCATCGTAAGGACCATGGCGGACACAGTCTCGCGCGCTTGCCGGGACATTGTCTAGTCAACGGCCGTTGATCAGGAATTTAAGGGGGTGGCGTTCGTGAAGAAGCATGATTCGAAGAACGCACTCTACTGCTGAGCAAGTACCGATTCTCGGTGAGACCGTTGGTCCTTATCGCATCCTCGGTGCGCTCGGCGACGGACGCCTCGGTCACCTGTATGTCGCAGAACAAAGTGAAGCGCGCGATTTGCCGAAGGTCGTTGCCTTGCGACACCTGCGCTCGGAGCTGTGCGGCAGCGCTCGGTTCATGGCTCGTTTTCAGGAGGCAGTCCGCGTAGCTACGCGCTACGAGCATCCCAATCTCCTCAGCGTTTTCGAGCTGGGCCAAACGGACGGGCGCTGCTTCCTGGGCATGGAGTATCTGCCTGGTGAAAATGTCGAGGCGATCCTTCGCCGGTGCAGCAGCGGCGAAGCGATGCCGGCAGACATCGCGGCATATGTAGTGAAACAGGCTGCCGCCGTGCATCAATGCCTCGGCAATATTCGAGAGGTGTCGCCGCACGGCGTGCACGTGCCTCACGACGAAGTCGGTCCCTCCAACCTGTTTGTCAGCCATCACGGGACCGTCAAATGGCTCGCGTGGGGGTTGCGAGCGATCGCGGATGAAGTCGGCGCGACGGCGGAGGTCGTTTCGCGACCGGCCAACGCTCCGCGTCCTACCGGCAGTGACCGAGCGCTGGCGAGGCCGGAAGGCAACGTCGAGACTCGGCGACGCGCCGACGTATCGAGCCTCGGGCGGCTGCTCTGGACGTGCCTCGTGGGTCAGGGGCGGTCCGCGAGCGAGGCGGCGCTGGGCGATCGCTTGCCGGCGGGCGTCCCCGAAACTCTGGGCAGCGTCGTGAGGCGGGCGCTGGCGGTCGATCCGCGCGAGTCTTTCGAGAGTCCCGGCGAACTGGCAGATGAGCTCGAGCGATACCTGCTGCAGCGCCAGTCACGGCCCACACCCAGGGACCTGCGCCGCTGGCTCGAGCAACTGTTCGGTGCCGAGCGTGCGCTGCTACAGATGCGGGTCGTGCGCGGTCGCGATGTGCAGGCCGCGCTCGCGCACCTCGGCGCTGCGCTGCCCATCGGTGGCCCGGCAAAGTCCGTGCGCTCGTTCTCCAGCCCGCGCCCTCGGGAGCTCTGGTTGACCAGACGCGCGAGCTTCTCTCAGTTCGGTCGCGCGTCGATCGCTCCGCCGCGCTCGTTCGACCGCGTTCCGGGATCCGTGCCGGATGGGTTCTCCGGCGTCAGCTTGGTCTCGATACCGCGTCCATCGGTCGGCGTGGAGCCGCCGCCGTCGACGCTCGGTAGTGCCGAGCTGCCGGCGTGGAGCCAGGCCCGGGAGCGGCCGTCACGCGCAGCGTGGGCCGTCGCGACGCTGGCGGCGTGCTCCGTGCTCGCGTTGGCGGCACTCACCCTCGTGCCCGCGCGGCACGACGAGCCTCGGGTCGGCGCCCCAGCGCAAGGCGCCGCTCCCCCCGTGAGCTCGGGGGTCAGCGTCCGGAGCAAACCCGAAGGAGCAGCCGTCTTCATCGATGGCGAACCCACGGGGCTGTCGACGCCCGTGGTGATCCGGGGGCTCGCCGCTGGCCGCAGCATACGCATGCGCGTCGAGAAGGCGGGTTTTCAGAGCCGCGAGCAGTCGATCGAGATCGTGGCGGGGTCGCTGGCGGAGCAGATGTTCGAGCTGAGCGCCTCGACCGGCCAGCTGCGTTTCGCCGGTGTCCCCGCGGAGGCTCGCGTCTATGTCGACGACGCGGTCGTCGTTTCTTCAGGCGGCGCCGCGCTCGAGCTTTCGGTGGGCCCGCACACGCTCCGAGTCGAAACGGCGAGCGCGCTCCTTTTCTCGGGCAGCGTCGACGTCGTTGCCGGCGAGCAGACGATTCGGATCGGCGGTGATCGAGGCCCTTGAGGCTGGAGCCGGGAGCGAGGCGGACACGATGATGCAAACGGGCGTGGCAGAGCGTTCTTTGGTGAGTCGCGTGGCGATCGGATCGGCCGCGTTTGTCTTGGCCCTGGCCCTGGTGGCGGCGTGGGCCACGCAGCGCCAGATCGACACCTGGCTCGACGCTGTCGATGGCCGCGCCCTGGATGAGTCCGCGGCGGTGCTCGATCAGCTCGTCGCTCGCCAGGGCGAGCAGCTCGCGGCGACGGTCGCCCTGCTGTCGGAAGACACCCGCATCCGCGCGATGGTCCTCACGCCCACCTTCGATCGCGCGACCGTCGTCGATCTGCTCACGGATCTTCGGGCCACCTCGGGCGCCAGCGCGGTCGCTCTGCTCGATGGCGACGGCGTGGTGCGCGCCGTGGTCGGCGCGCCGGAGCTGGATCAGTTGAATCTCGGCACCTCGTCGCTCGTGCGCAGCGGGCTGGAGCGGCCGTCGGCGCAGCTCTGGGCCTTCGGCGACGAGGTCGGCGTCCTCTCTGCGGCGGCGGTTCGGCTCGACAATCAGGTGCGCGCGATCTTCATGCTGGGTTATGCGATCGAAGACGCCGTGCTCGAGAACGTCGAGCGCAGCATCGGCGCGACGGGAGCCGTGTTCGTCGGCGACCGGATCGTCGCCTCGGCCAGCAAAGCGCCCGACGTCGAGCAGGCGCTCCGCTCGGCGCTCGCGCTGCCGCCTGGCAAGTACAGCGTCGCCGACGGCGCGTTCCTCGCCGCCAGCGCACAGCTGCGCGATTCGGCGGTCTCCGCCACGAGCGTGTGGCTCATCCCTCGCCACCACCGAGCCGATCAGGTGCGGTCCGCGCGAGCCCTGGTCTGGGCGCCCGCCGGCTTGTTGGGGCTCCTGCTCGCGTTGTTGCTCGGGCTCTGGCGCAGCTCGTCACGACCCAGCTCACACGCCATCCCCGTCGGCCAGCGCTGGTCGGCTGCGCCGGGCGCAGACGGCGGGTCCGAGCGGCGTTCGGTGGCGCGCAGCGATGCGGGGCCCATCGCGCGTGCTTCGGGGGCCGGCGCGCCCCCCAGCCGCGAGCCGTGAGCCATGGGCGAATCCGCTTTCCTGGATAGGCGCGTCAGGCACTGGAACGCGCTGGCAAGGAGGACGCAATGAAATCACTCCAATTACTCTCGACGATCATCGCGGTGTGCCTACTGAGCACAGGGAGCCGGGCGCAGGAGCCCACCCAGCAGAAGTCCATCGAGGCGCTCCAGCGCGAGGTGCGCGCGCTGGAGGCGCGCTTGCAGGCGCTCAGCGCGGCAGCCAAGGAGGTGGCCGAGCTCACGGTGCGCAGCGCCGCCATCTGGTCTCGCGCGCTCGGCGACGAGAAGGAGCCGAGCGCGGCGATCGCCAAGGGGGCCTCCAAAGGCAAGCCAGCGGCGCAACGCCCGCGCCCCGTCGCCGCGGCCGCCCCGCAGCAGGCGGCCGCCGTGGTCCGCGGAAAGGTCAACGTCCCGCCTGGCGAGCCCATCGCTTACGTCTACGTCGAGAACGTGTTCGCCCCACCACGCCGCGGCGACAGCGTCGTGATCGATCAAAAGAACAAGAACTTCGTGCCGTCGTGGGCCGTGATCCGCCGCGGCACGAGCGTCGAGTTCCCCAACCACGACAACGTCTACCACAACGTGTTTTCGCACGCCGTCGGCAACGCCTTCGACCTCGGCCTGTACAACGCCGGCACGCCCGCCAAGTCGCACTCCTTTCAGTCGCCGGGCGCGGTCGACATCTATTGCAACATCCACCCGAACATGGCCGCGAGTGTCCTGGTCGTGCCCAACGACCTGTTTGCCAAGGTTCAGCCCGACGGCACCTTCGTGATCCGCGACGTGCCCGTCGGACAGCGCAAGATCGTCGCCTGGTCACCCAGCAGCGCGCTCGCCACGCAGTGGGTCGAGCTGACGGCCGAGGGCGCGTCGAACGTGGAGCTCTCGCTCGCGCTCAAGTCCCGCACCCACAAGAACAAGGCGGGGCGCGCCTACGGGTCATACGAGTGAAGCCGCGACGCCTGGCAACCGTGTCGTTGTTCGCCTGGCTCGGCGCTGCGAGCTGCGCGGCGCATCCCACCACGAGCGTGCGCGGTATCGAGCTCGAGGACCCGAACGAGAGGGCTCAGCGCGAAGCCGCGGCCGAGCTCGAGGGCTCGGGCGGCGCCGCGCTCGTGGCGTCCGGCGGCGGTCCCTCCGAGCCCGACGACTCGCAGTTCGTCCATTCGCGCGGGCCCGTCGCCGAACGAGCGCGCGAGACCCCTCAGCTGCCCATCCACATCAACGACAGCTGGTGGGCTTTTCGCGCGCAGCAGCTCGGTATCACCGAAGCGCAGGCGCAGGCACGCGACGCTGGAATGGCCGATGGCCCACCCGAGGACTTCTGGGACTCACAGACCGCGGTCGAAGCCATCTCGGTCTGGACGGTGCTCTGCAACGAGTGCCACGGCGGCCGTCGCAGCGTGCGAGAGACACTCGACATGCCCGCGCCCGCGGCGACGTGGGGCCACGGCTCGGGGTTGTTCTTCGGCAAGCGCCGCGCCTACGAACAGATGTTCGAGGTCGTGCGCAACGGCGTGCCCATGAAAGAAGCCGGTCGGGTCGGCATGCCCGCCTGGCGCCAGATCCTGTCCAACGAGATGCGATGGGCGCTGCTGTATTTCCTCGAGTTCCAGTCGGGAGGCATCGAGAGCCGCTTTCCCCCGAGCCTCTACCCGCGTCGCCCCACGGGGTTTTGATGCCCCGCACTCGCGCGTCCTCGCGGCCAACGGCTCATCCCCACGCCAGGAGGCTGCCCGCTGCGGCCGCGCGATACTCCCCCTAACACGTGCTCATGCGCAGCGGGTCTGGCGCGCGCTCGTCCCGCGACACGAGCGCCTCGCCCACGCGCCAGGACCGCCGCGCACTGCGCGCGTGTGGGGGAGATGGGGTTGTCGCCGTCGCCGCTGCGAGGCTGCTCGCGTCAGGGTGGGTTGGGGGCGCCCGGGGTCGGGACGCTGCAGAGTCGCCAGTCGCTGGCGGCGTCGTCGGTGTCGACGCCGTCAGGCACGCGGCACAGGGAAGCGAGCGTGGTGTTGGAGTCGGCGCTGGCGGCGTCGAGCGGGTTGCCCTCGACGAGGCTGGCGGGGCCCGACAGGCCGCCGATGCTGGCGCTCGTGATCGCGCCTTCGTAGGAGAGGGCGTCGAGCAGCGTGCCGGCTGCCAGATCGACCAGGGCGATGCCGTCGGGGGCGCCGTTCTGGAGGTTGTCCGCCGTCGCGGGCAGGTCGAGGCGGAGGGCGCCCGGCGCAACGTCCGTGGCCGGCGTCGTGACGGCCAGGTACTGGCCGTCGGCGAGCACGCCGGCTGGGCTCAGGTCGACGCTGCGGTACGTCGCGCCGTTGCTGCCGTTCACGAACACGAGGCTGAGGCTCGCGAGCGGGACGGGGGCGCCGGTTCCGTTGTACAGCTCGATCAGCTCGGCGGTGTCGTTGCCGATCTGATCGTAGTCGACCTCGTTGATGACGAGGTGTGGGGCGCCGACGTGGCTGGGGCAACCGGCGGAGCCGGGGTTCGAGAAGGAGGGGCAAGCATCACAAGCGTCGCCGCGGCCGTCGGCGTCGGCGTCGCTCTGCTCGGCGTTGAGATCGGACGGGCAATTGTCCGCGGCGTCGAGCACCCCGTCGGCGTCGAAGTCGCCGGGGTCGACGCTCGAACAGGCGCTGGTGCCGGGGTTGACCGGGCAGACGTCGCAAGCGTCGCCCGCTGCGTCGCGGTCGACATCGGCTTGCGCGCCGCGGTCGACAGGGCGGATGGGATTGAAGACCCTGGGACAGTTGTCGGCTGCATCGGCGATGCCATCGCCGTCAAAGTCGTCGGTGCTGGGGATGCCCGTGTACACGCTCGAGCCAGCGACGCTCACGGCTCGCGCTGGGACACAGCTCGGCTCGGCGTCGGGAGTCCCGCAGAAGAACGCGGGATAGGCGCCAGGACCGACGGCGCTGGCGAGCGCGGCGAAGCTCATCCCGAGCTCGGTCGCCGTGCAGAGCGCTTTGGGCGTGCTGCACACGTCGAGCGCGTCGCAGATGCCCGCGCCTCGCAGCGAGTCGACCAGCGCTGCGTCACCGTACAACACGCGCCCGCCCCGCAGCACGAGGGCCACGTCGGGCGCCTGGGCGTCGATCACCGCGCGGTGGCGCGGACGCTGGGCGCCGTCGAAGATGGCGATGTCGGCGGCGAGGCCCGCTCGCAAGCTGCCGATCGCATCATCCATGTGGGCGAGCTTCGCCGCGTCGATGGTGGCCATGCGCCAGAGCGCCTCGTCCGAGAAGAAGCCGTCGAGGTGGTCCCGATTGAAGCTAGCGGCGCAGTGCAGCTCGCGCAGCAGGTTCATCGAGCCCGTCGCGATCCAGTCGCTGCCGAGCGCGATCGTCACGCCCGCGCGAGCGGCCGCCGTCACCAGCGCCGTGTCGCCGTAGAGCGACAGGTTCGAGCGCGGCGACCAGACCACACCGGTGCCAGCGCTGGCCAGCGCCGAGTAGTCGGAGGCGCGAAGCGCGACGGCGTGAACGAAGCTGGTCCGAGGCGCGCGGATGTCTTCGCTGCCGGCGCCGATGCCGCCCAGGCACAGCGCCTCGTTGCGGGCGTCCGCGCCGATCCCCTCGGCGACGTGAGCGACGAGGGCCTCGACGCTGGCGATATCCGCGGCAGAGACCATGTCCGGGTAGTCGCAGTCTGCGCCGTGTCTCACGCCGGACGAGTCGCCGAGCGGGAACGTCTCGAGCCGCAGCGCCGATCGTCCGAGACCCTCCTGTCGGCTCGCGACGTCCAGGTTCCGCGCGAGGCCCGCCGCCGACCCGGCGCCGGCGATGGCAGTGGTCCCACCCAGGACGAAGCGCAGCTCCCCCCAGCGCAGCTGGTTCGCGTTGGCGGCCCCGGGGGTCTGGAGCTCGGTGTGCCCGTTCCGCCCCAGGCGCCAGTCGTGGCGATGCTCGTAGCGCTCGCCACTGTCGGGGTGCGGCGAGTTCTGGCTGAACGTGAGGTGGTCGTGCAGGTTGATGAGGCCCGGCGAGATCACGCCACGCGGGCAGCGCACGTGCGTCGCGCCGGGGACGACGTCGGCGCAGCTGCAGCCGACGCAGCGGATGGTACCGGTGGCATCGACGGCGACCTGGCCGCCCTCGTAGACCGCTCCGTCCGCGAGCACCGTCCCCTCGAGCAGGAGCGTGTCGTCGCCTGGTGTCACCGCGCAGGTGCCCGCGGGCAGCGGCGCGAGCTCGCTGCACGCGACCACGTCGGGCGAGCCCGGCGGCTCGGGCAGCGAGCAGTCGGGCTCGCAACCATCGCCGGGCGCCGTGTTCCCGTCGTCGCAGGCCTCGCCGGCCTCGACCCGACCGTCGCCGCACAGCGCCGACGCTGGGCCGTCGCTCGTGCCGTTGCAGATGTAGTGCACGCCGGTGATCTCGCCCTCGTCGAGGCGACCGTCCCCGTCCGCATCGTTGCCGACGTGCAACAACACGCCGCCGGCCGCGCACTGGTCGCCGGGCGGCTCGCTGAAGCTCTCGATCAGCGCGGGCGGCGCCTCGAGCCCAGCGGGCCCCGCTACGCCCGTCGCACCTGTCGCGCCCGTCGCGCCCGCCGCCCCGGGCACCCCAGCTGGCCCCGTCGGGCCCGTTGCACCGTCGCGCCCATCGCGCCCATCCCTGCCGTCAGTGCCAGGCTCGCCCACCGGCCCCGGCACTCCGTTGCAGACCGGCGCGCTCGCGACGTACTCCGACGGCTCGAGCCCCCCGTTCCCGTTCAAGTCCTCGCCCACATGCACGAGCAGCCCGCCGCTCCCGCACGCAGGCGAAGGCGCCACCGACGTCGCAACCAGCCAAGCCGAGCCCCCGTTGTCCCCAACCCCAGCGTCGAGCGCAACATACTCGCGCCCATCACAGTAGTAGAGCAGCTTCTCCGCCTCGACATAGTAGACACCAGCCCGGCGTGCCGCGTTGCATATCGGCAACTCACCTCGCAGCGCAAAACTCTCGACGCGAACACCGCCCCCCGTCGCGATCACATCCAGCTCGGCAGGCGGCAAAGCCGCCTCCCCGCAGCCCCCCACCGCGCCCAGAACCAACAAACCGCAACCATTCACACGCCAAGAGGACATCCTCTCGAGCGATACGGTCGCCCCAGCCCGTCCATCACACCCTCGCCACATCCGGCTGCAACCCCGCATGTATCAGAGAGTGCGACACCCCGTCCCCGCCACCCATCACGCGCGCGCAGTCGTCAACGCCCATCCACGACAAGCCTCTCGCCAGCAATCAGTGC
>Ga0315910_10005220_pt1 | contig 10679 bp, 6 predicted proteins | sample EdamamesoilMG_FD_204470 | JGI IMG/M metagenome (GOLD analysis project Ga0315910, IMG submission 204470) | Garden soil microbial communities collected in Santa Monica, California, United States - Edamame soil | ecosystem: Environmental > Terrestrial > Soil > Garden | place: USA: California...
AGCTCCCGACCTTCATCGACCTGCCGGTCCTCGCTTCGCCCCTGCTCGTCGCCGCCACGGCCGCGGAGGAGCTGATGGGTGAAGACGTCGACGGCGATGGCCTGCAGACGAGTCACATCCTGCACGTACACGACCTCCTGCGCGGCACGACCGACACCATCGGCCGGCGGGCCGACATCGACTTCGCGCTCGCGTTCTTCCCGCGGATCGGGATCGACGGCGGGCTGGTGGCCTTCGCGAGCCGCGAACTCCCGGGCGGTCCGGGGAACGGCGACGGCGACACGCGCGACAGCGTCGTCGTCGTCTACCGCAGCGATCCGGCGCGCGGCGACCGCGCGCGCTGGATCGAGACCCACACGAGCATCCGCGCGCGCCGGCCGGGCGAATTCACGTACTTCCCGCGCGTCGGCGGCCCCTGGGTCGTCTGGCCCATCCTCGAGAGCGACGAGTCCAGGGACCTCCACCCCGACGGCGCGCTGGACGACGAGCTGCTGGCCGTCTACCACGCGCCCACCGGGCGACTGGCGTTCTTCTCCGGAGCCGCGCTGAACCTCCTGGAGCACGGCCGGCTCGCGCTCACCCTCGCCGAGGGCTTCCACGGCGACCTGAACGGGGACGGCGACGCGCTCGACTCGGTGCTGCACTACGTCGAGCAGCTCTGACCGGCACCGTCCACGGACCGTGGCGCGCGGGTGCGGCTGGTCTCGACCGCCCGACGCCGCGCCCGACCCGGAGGATCGTCTCGACCATGCGCATCCATCGCACGCTCCTCGCTCTGTGCCTGATCCCCGCGACGTCCGCATGCGCCGCGGCCCGGAGCGAGGGCGCGGACGGACCCCTGGCGGGCTTCGAGCGCCTGATCGGCGGCGAGTGGCGGGTCACCCTGGCGAGCGGAGCGACCGGGCGCCACGCCTGGCGCTGGGGCCCGGGTCGGTTCTCGATGAGTCGCGTGAGCCACGGGTCCTGGGCGCAGGAGAACCCCTGGCAGGGGGAGCTCCTCTACTGGCATCCCGGACACGGAGAGGTGCGCGTGCTGACCCTGCACGAAGACGTCCCCGGCGTGGGTCGCGGCGTGGGCACCGGCACGATGCGCTTCGACGGCGAGACCTCGGAGGCCCTGCTCGGGCTCGACCAGCCGCGCGGCACGCGCAGGCTCGGCCAGCGCCAGGTCTTCGACGGCCGCGACGCGTACCGCGAGATCCTGCTGGAGGACAGCGGCGCCGGCCTGCAGCCCCTCAATGCGCTGGACTTCGTGCGCGTCGAGGTGCGGGCCGAGTCCCCGGAGCCCGTCTCCGATCCTGCCAAGCGCGTCTTCCCCGGGCCCTGGAAGCCCTTCGAGGCGCTCGTCGGCGGCACCTGGGCGACCGACGGCCAGGCGTTCGGCGCGGGCGCCCGGCGGGTCCAGACCTCGTTCGAGTGGCTACCGTCCCTCGAGGTCGTCCTGGCACGCGTCTCGGCCTCGGACGGGGCTGGACCGGCCACGCCGTGGCTCGAAGCCTTCGTCTACCGCCCAGTCAGCGGCGACGCGCTGCGCTGCCTCGCGCTGTCGCACCGGGGCGCGGTCTACGAGGGCGGCGTGAGCGCGCTGGCGAGCGGCGCGCTGCAGCTCGACCTGCTGGGCTACGAGGGAGAAGGGGTCCAGATGCTCGCCGTGCTCCTCGAAATCGAGCCGGACGGGTCGCTGCGCCAGCGCGTGCAGTCGCTCGAGGGCGCAGGGCCCGAGCTGCTCCTCGAGGTGCGCCACAGGAAGCTCCGGTCCGAGACGAACGATCCGGCCGTGCCAGCCTCTGCGCAATCGTCCGCGACGCGGGGTCACCGCCGCATGAGCAGCGCAGGCGGGGCCTGCAGGGCGGTGTAGAGCTCGATCACGCTCGGCTCGTCCTGGTCGGCGCGCCAGACGACGCGCGTGCCGTCGGCGCTGAGCGCGAAGCCGTGCAGGGTGCCGTGCAGCGGCCCCCTGAGCACCGTGGCCTTCTCGCTCCCGCCGATCGGCGTGGCGAGGAGCATCGAGCGCAAGTCAGGGAGGCGGGCGTGGAAGGCGACCGTGCTCGCATCGGCGCTGATCTCGAAGGTCTCCACGCTCGTGCCCGCGGGCAGGCTGCGGCCGAGCCGGACGCCGCCGCGCCCGCCGAGGAGTGGCACGCTGAAGAGCGCCCAGGTGCCGCCGCCCACGTGGGCACGGTAGACGACGCGCTGCGAGTCGGGGGCGATGCGGAAGCCCTGGAGGACCGAGCCGCCGGCCAGGAGCGGCAGGCTCAGGCGCACCGCTGCCTGGCTGCCGTCGAGCGGCACGCCGAAGAGCTCGAAGCGCCCGACGGCGGCCACGTTGGCCAGGAACACGACGCGCCGGCCGTCCGGAGAGAGCGCGAAGTCGAGCACGTCGCGGTCCGGCGCGAGCACGCCGCTGAGCCGCACGACGGGCTGACTGCCGTCGAGCGGCACGCTGAAGAGCTCGTCCTGCCCGTCGACCAGCGCGTCGCCCAGGTACACGGCGCGCGCCCCGTCGGCGGCGAGCGCGAAGCGCGTCACGTCGCCCAGGCTGGGCACGATGGGCGCGCTGAGGAGGCGCGCGGGGGCGCTGGCGTCGCTCGGCGCGACCCACAGCTGACCGCGGCGGCCGCCGGCCGGGTCGGTGCGGTAGACGACCTCGGAACCATCGGGCGTGATCCGTGCGTCGGGCTCGACGAGCTGTCCGCCGTTGCTGGCGCGCACGGGGGGCGCGCTGCCGTCGAGGGGGACGGTGAAGAGGCGCTCGGCGCTCAGGTAGGCGACGCGGCTGCCGTCGGCGCTGATCACGCGCGGCCCGAAGGAAGCCGCCTGCACGTCGAGGCGCAGGGGTGCCGAGCTGCCGTCGACCGGCGCCGCCAGGAGCTCGTACTTGCCGGCCAGGCGCGCCGAGAAGAGCACGGTGAGGCCGTCCGGAGCGAGCTGGACCGTCGGGAGCACGAAATCGTCCGGCGCGAGGGGCGGCCCGAGCACGAGCGGCGGCGCGCCGCCGTCGGCGGGCACGGAGAGGAGCTGGGACTCCGGGCTGTCCGGCAGGTCCGCCACGACCACCGCCCGGCTGCCGTCGGGTACGAGCTGGACCGTGTCGACCGCTTCGGGCGGAGCGAGGTCGGGCAGGAGCTGCACGCCGCGCTGCGGCTTCGCGGGGTCGACGGAGTAGAGCGTGGCCTGCGCGTCGCCCTCCTCGCGCGCCAGGTAGAGCACGCGCCCACCATCCGCGGTCATGGCCAGCGAGAGCACGTCCCCGACGATCCGGAAGGCGTCCGGGCGGTCGATCTCGAGCGGGGTCGCGCCCGCGGCGACGCCGATCGAGAGCAGCGCCCGACGCTGCCAGAAGAGGACGCGGCCGAAGTCGTCGGGCCTGCCCGCGAGCCAGGAGCCGGGAACGTAGTCGGGGATGAAATCGAGGAAGTCGAGGGGACCGAGGGCGAGGCGGCGCGGCGGCGCTCCGGCGTACTCGGCGAAGTGGAGATCGACGCGGCCGTCGACCTCCTGGTCCGCCAGGTAGGCGACGCCGTCCTCCATGACGTAGTAGCCGGGCAGCAGGAAGCGCCGGCTGTAGGCGACGTCGCCGCCCGGCACGAGCGGCGCGTTGAGCTTCACCGGCCCCGCGCTGCCGTCGAGCGGCACGCAGTAGATCTCGAAGCGCTCGTCCTCCTCCTGGTCGGCCAGGTAGACGAGTGATTGGCTGTCCGGGCTGACCTGGGTGAAGAGCACGCTGCCCCCCGCGACCATCGGAGGGCTGCTCGGATGTGCGGGCGCCGAGCCGTCGATGGGGACGCTCGAGAGGTCGGTGGAGCCGCTGCTCCCGCTCGTGCCGTAGACCACCCAGGCGGAGTCCCAGCTCATGTTCCAGAGGAACGGCTCCACGTCGCCAGGCCGATCGAGCCGCACCGGCGCGGCGCTGCCGTCGGCGGGCACGCTGAAGAGGTCGAAGCGCTCGTCCACCTCGTGATCGGCCGCGTAGACGATCCAGCGCCGATCGCGGCTCGGGGTGAAGGAGGGGTAGGTGACGCCATCGAAGGCGGTGCCCACGTCCCCGCCGGGAACGAGCGCATGCAAGCGCTGCGGCGCTCCGCCGCCGTCGAGGGCGATGCGGAAGAGCTCGTAGCGCTCGTCCTCCTCCTGGTCCGCGAGGTAGACGACGTGCGCGCCATCCGCGGCGAGCGCGAGCTGGACCACCTGTCCGCCGGCGACGAGCGGGATCGGCAGCTTGCGCGGCACCTGGCTCCCGTCGAGCGGCACGACGAAGACCTCCTGCACGCCGTCGGTCTCCTGGTCGGCCAGGTACACGGCGACGGGCGCGATCGGTGACAGCTCGAAGGAGCTCACGTCGCCCTCTCCGGCCAGCGTCCCGCTCAGCCGCCGCGGTGCACCGCCCGCCAGGGCGACCGCGAAGAGCTCGACGCGCTGCGCGACGTCCTGATCGGCCTGGTAGACCAGCTCCGTCCCCGTCGCGTCGAATGCGAGCCCCTGCACGAAGCCTCCCGGTGGGAAGAGCCCGCTCAGGAGCCGCTCGGGCTCGCTCCCATCGACCGGGACCAGGAGGATCTCGTTGCTGCCCGTACCGTCCCAGTCGGCCTGGTGCAGCACCCGCTTCCCGTCCGGTGCGAAGAAGGCACCGGCCCGGTGGTGGCGGGTCGAGAGCAGCCGGCGTGCCTCCTTCCCGCTCGCCGCAGCCAGGAACAGGTCGAAGTCGCCATCATCGTCAGGATCCGACGAGCAGAGGTGCCACTCGCCGTCGGGGCTCGAGCTGAGGAAGTCGATCGTCCCCGTGGCCTCCCGCGCCAGCGGCCGGTTCAGCTCGACCCCCTGCGCGGAGAGCGGAAGGGCCTGGGCGACCAGAGCGATCCAGAACGTGAGCGAGCGCTTCAAGCGGATCTCCATCGGGGGCCCGCGCCGGCCTGCGGCGCCGGAGCGGAGGGGCTGACGAGGTCCGGCCGGGGCAAGGGCCGTGCCACGGCCGAGCGAACGCAGCTCGCGCAAGGGCACGGCAAGGCCTGAGCACCCGCAGCGTATCGTGCTGCGGCGGCGTAACGGGCCTGACCTCCGTCGCGGGCCTCGACACCCGGAGGCTGGACCACGCTCCGATTCGAGGGCGCTCCGGTCCCGAGCACGGCGAGGGGTCGGATCACCCGCGGTGAATCACAGCCTCGTCGAGCACCTCCTGCGTGTCCGATGCCGGCCGGCCTTCCGCATCAGCTTCGCACGAGGCTCGGCACCTCCGGCTGCACCGAACCGAAGTGCTCCGCGTAGTCCGCCAGCGCCGCGCGCACGACCTCCTCGGCGTGCCCGCGGCCGTAGGGCTCGCCGAGCTGCGCACGCCCGCCCGTGTCGGGCAGGAACTCGTAGGTCGCGAAGTAGTGGATCAGCCGGTCGAGCAGCGCGCGCGGCACGCCGCCGATGTCCTGCACGTCGCCCCACAGGCCGTCCGTCTCCAGGACCGCGATCAGCTTGTCGTCCGCCTCGCCCGCGTCCACCACCGGCAGCCCGCCGACGACGCGCACCTCCATCAGGACCTCGACGCGCGCCACGGGCCGCTCGCACAGGACGCACACGTCCAGCGGATCCCCGTCGCCCCGCTCCGTCCCGCCCATCAGCCGCGCGACGCGCGGCCCGCAGTACGTGCGCGGCACGAACCCGTACAGGCTCGGTGGCTGCGCCGAGGTCCGCTGCGGCCGATCGACGCGCAGGTACCCGGAATCCTTGTCGAGCTCGTACTTCACGAGGTCGTGCGGCGTGAGCTCGATGAACGCGTTCAGCCGCCGCGGCGGCTCCACCCCCGCCGAGAGACCGTGCCAGGGATGCGGACGCCAGGGCGAGAAGGAGGCCTTGGAGGTCATGGGCGAGAGCTCGTGGACCGAGGGCCGTCGGAACGCGGAGGGCTCGCGCCGGGCGGATCCCGGGCTCCCTCCCGGGCACAGGGTACGCGCGGGCGTCCCGGCTGGCGATCTCCGAGGTCGAACTCGGGGCAGCGCGGGCGCAGGCGGCCGTCGCCCAGGACCTCGAAGCGCGAGAGGTGCGGCGCGAGCCGGCCGCCCGCTGCAGCCAGGCGCTCGACGGCGGCGCCCTGGCGCTACACTTCGCGCCACGCGCGCGGACGCACGGTGCCGGCAGCGCGCGACCCAGACCTCCACGGCCTCCTGGAAGAGACTCCCATGACCTACGTCGACGGATTCGTGATCCCCGCCCCGAAGAAGACGGTCGCCGCGTACAAGAAGATGGCGACCTGGGGCAAGAAGATGTGGATGAAGCACGGCGCGCTGCAGTACTTCGAGTGCGTGGCGGACGACCTGAAGGTCATGCCGGGCTGCGGGGACTTCAAGCGGATGGTCAAGCTCAAGCCCGGCGAGACCCTGTGGTACTCGTTCATCGTCTACCGCAACAAGGCGCACCGCGACGCCGTGAACAAGAAGGTCATGGCGGAGATGCAGAAGACCGAGATGCCCAAGGCCATGCCCTTCGACGTGAAGCGCATGGCGCACGGCGGCTTCAAGACCGTCGTGCAGGGCTGATCTCCTGCGCGCGGGCCGGCCGGGGAACGCCTACTTCCCCGGGCCCGCCGTCGCGCGGGCCCAGGCCTCGGCCCCGCCGACGATCGGCAGCGTCAGCTCGGTCGCGTCGAGGTCGAGCGTCAGGGCGGTGCCCGGCGCGGGGCGCAGGGTGTGGTCGTGGTCGCTGGCGAAGACCATCAGGCCGATGCGCTCGCCGGCGGCGATGACCTGGTCGTCGGGCTCGAGCGCGAGCGCGAGCTCGACGGGCTGGCCCGGGACCAGCGGGACGGACTTGTCCGGCGAGGCGGCGTTCTGCGGGTCGGCCCAGGCGCGCGTGATCAGGTCGTCGGTGAGGCGCCTCGAGCCCGTCCAGGGCAGCGAGACGATCCAGATCGAGAGGTTCGCGGCCGGGCGGTCGGCGGCCAGGCGCAGGCGCACGTGGCCGTAGCCGGAGAGGTGCACCGGCTCGGAGAGGACGGGACTCGCGTAGAGCAGGCGGTGCGCGGAGGAGTCGGCGGCGGCCAGCGCGGCACCCTGGATCGAGGCGTCGTCGGTCCAGCCCTCGCGGCCCTCGGCGCCGGAGCGCGCCGTCGCGAGGCCCCCGAGCCCGGCGCCGCCCTTCGTCGGGTAGAGCGCCACCGGCGCGGCGGCGGGGTTGGGGTAGTCCGGGTAGGGCGTCGGCGCGTTCATCCTCGCGCCCTCGCGCACGATCCAGGCCTTCGGGTCGCGCTCGACGCCGTTCTCGACGCCGTACAGGTAACGGGTGAACCAGCGGTTCATCTGCGTCAGCGGCGGCGGGCCGCCGTGGCCGCCCTGGTGGAAGAAGCACTGCACCGGCACGCCGCGCTCGGCCAGCGCCCGGTAGAGGCGCACCGAGTGGTCCGGCATCACGTTCCAGTCGTTGAAGCCGTGCGCCACGAGCGTCGCCGCGCGGAAGTGCTCGAGCTGCGTGCAGTAGTCGCGCGCGCGCCAGAAGTCGTTGTCGTCCCCGCTGGCGCGGTCGAAGCCCTCCAGCAGCGTCCCGTCGCGCACCTCCGCGTTGCAGTGGTCGCGCACGGCCGGATCGCCCGAGTGGATGAAGTCGTAGATCACGTCGATGTCCTCGCCCACGTAGCCGCCCGGGTGGCGCACCAGGCCGTTGGCGCGGTAGTAGCGGTAGAAGGAGGTCACCGGCGCGACCGGGACGATCGCCTCCAGCCCCTCGACGCCCGTGGTCGCGGCCGCGATCGGCAGCGTGCCGTTGTAGGAGGTGCCGGTCATGCCGACCTTGCCCGTGCTCCAGCTCGCGCGCACCTCCTCGCCGCCGCGCCGGCTCGTGAAGCCCTTCGCGCGTCCGCCCAGCCAGTCGATCACGGCCTTCGGCGCCAGGCTCTCGATGCGGTCGCCGGGATTGGGGCAGCCGTCCGACTGGCCCGTGCCGACCGACTCCGAGTGCACCACCGCGAACCCGCGCGGCACCCAGTCGGCCACGTGCGCCTCGTTGATCACCGTGCGCGGCGGCTGCCAGGCGATCGGCGGCGGCTCGTTGCGGAAGGGCGGGAACTCGCCCAGCTCGTGGTGCGGGTCCCACATGAACTGCTCCTGCGTCGAGCCGGTGCCCGAGTAGTAGGGGCTCGACTCGTAGATCACCGCGACCCGCAGGCCCTCGCTCTCCGTCTGCCCCGGTCGCGTCACGTCGACGTGCATGCGATCGAGCAGCCCGTCGCCGTCGGAGTCGAACTCGGTCTCGACCCACAGGTCGTGCCGGATCCACCCGCCCGGATCCGCGAAGCCCGGCACGACCTGCGCCTGGCCATCGACGAAGACGGGCAGGGTCGGGGCGGCCTGGAGGAGCAGCGAGAGCGGAGCCAGGAGCGCGAGGGCGTGGAGCATGAGCAGCGTGGCCGTGGACGGATCGGGAATCAGAGCCTAGCGAGCGCTCGGGCCGACTCACTCCTCACTGCACCGTCAGGCGCAACCCGCGGCTGGTCGCGAGCGCTTGCCCGCAGCCGCCGCCCGGGAACGCGCTCGCGAGCTGGAAGACGAAGGTCCGTCCGAGGAGCGTGGGCGTGCTCGGGATGGGCAGCGGGGCGACCAGCGAGGCGTGCGCGTCGGCGGGCGGCAGCGGGAGCTGGAAGAGGAGCCCGACAGCGGGCGGCGGCGGGGCGAAGTCGAGGTGGAAGCGTGCGCGCAGGAAGAACGTGCCGGGCGTGTCCTCCGCGTCGCCGATGAGGAGCAGCGGAGCCGCGCCGACGTTCGCGGCTTGCAGCGCGAAACCCGCGTTGCCGAGGGTCGGGACGCCGTTCGCGAGCAGGGTCGAGGATCCGAGGCACCCCGGCGAGCCCGTGCCGAAGACGACGAGCCCGCGCGGCACGAAGGAGATGACCTTGGCCGTCGCGCCCGAGAGCGCGCTCGCGATCACGTCCGGGATCCCGTCGGCGTTCACGTCGCGCCCGCCGCCCAGGCTCACGCCCAGGCGGTCGCCGGCGGCGTCGCCCTCGACGGTGAAGAGCACGGCCCCGGTGCGGCCCGAGAAGGCGCGCACGGCGCCGGTGTTGAGCCCGGCGGCACCGTCGAAGCCCGGCATCCCGGCCGCGAAGTCGCCGTAGCCGTCGCCGTCGAGGTCGCCCGCGCCGACCACGCTCGCCCCCAGGTTGTCGCCGCCGGTGGTCCCGAAGAGCTCGTGCAGCACCGTGTTGTCGGCGCCCGAGATCGCCTGCACGCGGCCCGTGCCGGCGGTCACGTTCGGCGCGCCGATCACCAGGTCGGCGAAGCCGTCGCCGTTCGCGTCGAAGTCGCCGGAGACCTGCCCGCCGCTCCCGCCGGAGCCGCGCCGCAGGAGCTCGCTCCCGTCGGCGCCGGAGAAGACGCGCGCGATGTTGCCCTGCACGCCGGAGAAGTCGGCCAGGCCGTCGGCGTTCACGTCGCCGACGCGGCCCACGTTCGAGCCGAGCTGGCCGCCCAGGACGTCGCCGAAGACCTGCCACAACACGCTCCCGTCGGCGCCAGAGAACACCGTCAGCGAGCCCGCCCCGGTCGGCGTGCCCGGCCCCACATCGTTCAGGGCCGAGACGAGCACGTCGTCGCGCCCGTCGCCGTTGACGTCCCCCACCGCGGCCGTCGACCAGCCGAACAGATCGCCCGCGGCCGAGCCGGTGAAGGTGTGGAGCGTGCTGCCGTCGAAGCCGGAGACGATCGTGGCGCTGCCCGCATTGGCGCCCACGTTCGGCACGTTGTCCTCGTCGGCCGCGGCGCAGACGTCCGCGAAGCCGTCCCCGTTCACGTCGCCGGCCGCGCTCGAGCCGTAGCCCATGTGGTCGTCCGCGCCCGTGCCACGGATCGTCGCGAGCAGCGTCCCGTCGGCACCCGAGTACAGGAACACGCTGCCCGCATCCGCCAGCGTCCCGTTGTCGTCGCGCCAGGCCCCCACCAGGAACTCGCCGAAGCCGTCGCCGTTGGTGTCCCCCACCAGGTCGCAGACCTGGCCATAGGAGATGCCCGCCGCGCCGTTCACGTCCCAGAGCGTGCTCTGGGCGGAGGAAGCGGCCGTGAGGAGGAGGATCGAGAGAAGCGGAAGGAGTCGCATGCGTATCCGTGGGCGCGGCGGAGCCTCCCATTGGAGCAGACCTCGTCCGGCCGCGGCAGAGGCGAGGGAAGGAACCCTGGGACCGATTCGATGGCACCTATGGCACGCAGGCAGCGGTCCTCGCCAGTGATCCACCAGCGACCCTCCGCGGGCCTGGTCCTTCGCCTGGACGCAACCCGCCCAGCTGGCTGCGACGGGACGGCTGGGTACGAGGCCCCGCGCTGCGGAAGCGCGCGCCGCCCGGTGGCCGGTTACGGACGAGAGCGTATTACGCGGCGACGCTCGACGATCGAACCTGGCGGCTCGATCCCCTCGTTCCCGCACGTCTCCCGGCTCGGAGCAACGCCATGGCACGGATCTCCTCCCTTCGTCCCAGCCCCTGGCAGATCGCCTGCGCACTCGTCCTGGCTTCCTCCACCGGAGCGCAGCACGCGAGCCGCCGGCACCTGCCCTCGCCTTCGACCGGCGAGTACGCGCTCGAGCTCGTCGCAACGGCCGCATCGGGCCTCGACATGAACGCCTCGGGTGCGGTCGTCGGCAGCGCCTACGTCGACACGGGCTGCGGCTCCTTCTGCCTTCCGCCGCGCGAGAACGTCGTGTGGCGCGACGGAGCC
>Ga0315910_10005221_pt1 | contig 10679 bp, 12 predicted proteins | sample EdamamesoilMG_FD_204470 | JGI IMG/M metagenome (GOLD analysis project Ga0315910, IMG submission 204470) | Garden soil microbial communities collected in Santa Monica, California, United States - Edamame soil | ecosystem: Environmental > Terrestrial > Soil > Garden | place: USA: California...
TGATAGAACATCACATCGTCTTTAATGTATATCCCCAACAACGATATGCCCGCGCTGAAACGCACATCACGGACAAAACGAATGTTCCTTTTTTTCCTTGAAACCTCTTCAGCCAGATGTTGAATATCGGATTCAGTCATACTCGCCGGAAACATCAACGGTGCATTCGTTACTGAATCCAGTTGACCTATCTGCATCACTCGCCTCGTCGGGTATTTGGTATAGCGGACTGTAAACTCACGAATCGTTCCATCCGAGGTGATGACCGTCAAGTTTGTTTCCGGAAAATCCTGGCGTGCTGCTTTCACCTGCAGAACATTCTGGACGCCCTTTGCTTTTTGTGCCAAGAGGTCCCGGCTTCCACGATCGACTGATGTAATCACATCCGGGAACACAATGCTTGTCGTTTTGTTGAAACATATTTCCAACAATGAAGGGTCAGTGTACGGCTGACTCTTTCCAGTGAGCACACATCCGGTCAGCAATACGGCCAACGGGATGGCTTGAAATAGTTTTTGAAGTTTCATTATGATCTATGGTTTTGTAATTGTATTTAGTAGCTCACGGCAGGATTCATATCCCTGAGCAGTATCTTATATCCCGCTTTGACCGTCACCTTTACCAGTTTTGCTTTTTTGCTGAGCATTCCTTTAGCTGCTTCCACTCCAGCCATCGTGGCCTGCGCACTAATAGAAGGGTCAACTGACATGAGCTGCATACTCTGCAGCGCGTTGTCCGACGCCTGCTTGGCGGCATCGCGCACAATTGCGCCGGGGATGTAAATTCCTTCCAGTCCATCGAGATCGAAGACCGTGAGTGAGACAGGCAATAACGTATTTTCAGTGCGTATGCTATTTACGGCTATCTGCAATCGCTCTCCGTTTATCGTGCATACACCATACATAAAACGGTCCTTTGGTATTACTCTTCCATTGATCTCCACTGGGTCAACCATACGTATCCGTACCGTTGAACCTGCGACAAGTTGTTGTGTGTTGTGGATAACGGCTTCAATTGCATTTCCTTCGGTGGGATCTGTTGTGTCCTCATCCAATCCAAAAAAACCATTGGAAAGCGATGACGTTGTCCCTAGTGCCTGGAGGAATGCTGCAGTGTCCATCTCCGCTATCGAACGTCTCGATTTTAGCAGCGATATGTCGTCTGCATCGGTCGCACGGTTTACTGTGTATATGTCCTCACTACGTTCCTCCTCCGACAGCCTAAGCCTCTCTTTGACGCGTTCGGGGTGTTGCACGTCAAGCAATTTCTCCAGCACATTTTCGATCTGTTGCATTTCCGGGTCAGGCTGACCCGGTTCGTTCACGACCTCCATCATCGATGCCAGCCGATTCACATCTTCCGTGAATTGTGGGTCCGTAGTTACTGCCGTTATGCTATTGTGCTGTCTTGCTTCGGTGGCGGCGGCCGGCTTGTTGATTTCGCGGTAAAGCTCTTCGAGTTTACGGTTTACCCTCTCCTCGTTGGTGTCCGTTATTCTTTTCTGTTTTCCGGGGAACGCCATGATCAAGTTATCCTGTTCTTCTTTGGCCGTGTCATTACGTACCTGTTGTGTTTCAAAGGTGATGAGGTCGAAATACGGATCGCTTTTGCGGGCTTCGTCGAAGCGTGCCGAATCGCGTTCGGCTATTTCATAGAGACTCAGTTTATCCCATACTTCCCGTTTTCCAAAATGTGCATCCGGCAGTGAAACGTTGAGATGGTCGGCCGCTACAGCGGCCTGAGCGGGTATCCCTTTGCCTCCGCCAAGCGCCCAGAATATCATGGTGATAAACGGCGTGACCAGTAGCGGAAGCATCATCAGGAACTTCCGCTGTTGAATGAATTTCTGCGAACGTGCTTTCATAATTGAAAATTGATTTAAATGATTTTTAAGGTGTAAGTCCTTTCTGTTTGAACCGTATAAAATGGAGTTGCTTCTCGTAGGCCCGGAACTCTTCGTTGGTGATCGTTACCCATCCGCTGGATTTTACAAACCGGTCGTCTCCAAATGAGGGATCACGGTTGATGTAGATCTTCCCTTCCGCGTCCAGCGCGATGTAGAATGCTTCAAACTCTCCGTCCATTTCTCCTTTCATTTTCCCCACGGGTATTAACTGTTGTGCTTCGTTGTGCTTCATCGGATTTTTCTGATAGATATCTGTTGGCTTGGTGATCCCTTCGATCGGCGGCAACCGGCCCGGATCAGAAACAAAAGGACTGATCATCAGAAAGAGTGCACCCAGACCAGCGATGGTCCCGAATATCATCAGGCTCACACGCTTTGACTCCGGTGACCGCCGGTTGAATGCATCATTGAGTTTATTGATCTGCACACGCAGTTTGCAAGACACGAATGATCGTACCGCATCGATCCGTGATCTTTTTTCATTTTGCATTGTCTCTTCCATGGTCAACGATTTTCAGTTTTGATGTCCCGGTTCTCCAGTGTATTCCATTTCTCGATCAGAAACCCATGCGGGTTGTTGTCGGATCGTGACACATTGCGCAAGTAACCTTCGGTGACAAGACTTCGTGTGACTACCGAAGTCGTACGAATCAATCTCTGCTGCGCATAGCAGCGGAAATAGAAAGGATACTGGTTAATATCCACTGCGATACTGTCGAAGTTTATCTCCTGGCTGATGTTACCCGAAATCATGTTCGCGTAATAGCGGTTCTCCTTCAGGTTATCATATTGACGTTTTGCGGACACATCCGCGAGGTACAATGCCCGTGTGATGTTCTCCTGTATCACTTTGTCATCCGGGTCGAGTGTAAAGAAGTGATGATGGAACATCCGTACGTGGTCGCGGCCTTCGACAGGAATATTATCTTTCCGTTCTGCCGACCACGCTTCCAGCGCCTTGCCATTGGAAAGGATGTAGATACGTTGCTGCGATTCGCTGATCAGGTCACCGGTCCTGTATACGGTAAAACACACCGAGGCTATGCAACCCATAATAAGCACGAGTGAAAACAACCTGATGTGCCGAAATGCTGTGTCGATATTTTTAAGTTGCTTAAACATAGTACACCTCCCTTATTTTCCAGAAAGCTTATCGTGCCTATAACCTGAATCAGATCCGGTATTTTCCCGTGAGCGATACCAATCCTCCGCCAACTTGTGCGTAGCCGCATCCGCATAGCGTTCAACAGTACTGGCACCTTCACGTGCGGAAGCGCCCGCAATCACCGCCTGTGAGCCGCCCGCAATGACATTCGTGCTCTTAACCAAAAGTGCATTGTTACCTCCTGCATTGATGATGTAGTTCGCAACACTTGGCACGGTGAAGTATCCTACGGCACCAATCACCATGAAAATAAGATAGGCCGTATCGGTTGCACTGAAGAATGTATCACCGTACTGGTTTACCTGGTTAATATCAATGCGCAGCATGTTTTCCTGGATCTTGCCGATAATGCTGCCGAAGATGTTTGCCACTGGCAGCCAGAGAAAGACGCTGATGTACCGCGCGATCCAGATGGTGAGTGAGTGTTGAAAGCCGTCAAAGACAGAAAAGCCGAACACCAGCGGTCCTAGTATGGCGAGCACAATCAGGTAGAATGTGCGGAGTGTATTGATGCACAGTGCAGCGGCTTCATAAAGGACATGAAGGATTTCCGACATCCACTGTTTGACCGAATTCCGAAAAGCATACGCCTGCTTGGCGGCCATAAACCGAAGATCATTGCCAATGCCATCGAGCAAACCTTCATCGATTCCATCCGGATGCGTGTATCGATACCATTTGTCACGGTCACCTTCCCCGTTGGCTCCGACATACATCTGCCATGCCGGAGTCTTTTTGATTGCTTCCGATTTCAATTTCAGCAGATACGCGATTGCGCTGTTTGAACCGGTTACCATCGCTGCTGTTCCTGTCACGGTCGGTTGCAATACACCATTCATGACCGAGATCACCGAAGGAAACATCACGATGCAAAGTCCCAACACAAATGGTCTTAGCAAGGGATAGAAGTCTATTGGTTCGGCATTCGCCAGGTGTCGCCAAACTCTCGATGCGATATACCACAGCGCTGCAAAGGCGGCCAGCCCTCGGCCAACCCCGATCAGTTTACTGCACAGCGGCAGCATCTCACTGTATAGCCGGTCCAAAACACTTTGCAGGCTGTGGATCTCTCCTGCAAAGGCCTGTGCGTGTACTACGCCCGGCAAAAAATTTGCAGCGAGAAATATCATTGTGATTTTTATATTTCCAGTAAGTCTCATAGTCAATTGATATCGTATAGTTTTTCCATCGTCTTGCTATCGTGCACTGCTTTTGCGCGCTGGATAGCGAGTATTTTCGTACTGTTGTTGAACGTGCGCAGGAAAGCAAGCTTGTCTTCCATTTCCAGGTAAATGCGATCGATGGCTGCCATGCGCTCGTCATCGCTCATGCGTAGCTTGGCTGCCGTAATGATAATCATCAACTCGTCAATGTTCTTCATGCTCGCGTCAAACAGATTTCCGTAAACACGCGACAAGTAGGCGACCTCTTCTGCGCTGAAATGCGGATCCTTGCGGAACCTGGTATAGGCCCGCTTGTACTCATCGATAAGCCTTTTTTGATAATCAATGATCATGGTAATTCGCTTGTAATTCTTCACCGAAGGATTGACAAGCATGAGGCCGTCGAGGAAAAGCTGATGGAGGGAATAGTTTCCTTCCGCTACGTTCCTGATCGTTGTATATCCCTGATCGAGGATCTTGTATCCCCGGCGCATGTTGTCCAGTATTTCCCGAAGCTGTTGGAGTTTCTCCCAGTTGAGTAGCAGTTGCCGTGCGTCCCGCGTTTGTCCGAACGTTGTTGTCGTGAGCATGGAGAGCATAAGTATTGTACTAATTCCAAAACATCTCATCGTTCGCATTTTTAGATTAATTCATATTGTTTCCTGACCAAGTCTATTTCGTTCTTCAGTCGCTCGCGTTCGGTTGCGACCATCCTGACATCGGCAGCCAACGATTTGACGAAGGCTTGTTTGTCGCGCATGTCTACCTGGAGTTCGGCTATGCGTCGCAGCCTGTCATCATCGGTCATTTCCGTTTCTCCGGACCGGATGATCGTCAAAAGCTCCGTGATGGTTTTTTCCGTGAGCGCAAGCATATTGGCATAGACAGCTGTCACGTAGTGCACTTCTTCGGGTGTGAAGTGTTCGTTGTTACGGCAGAAATTATTTACATCACTGATTCCGCGAAGAACTTGAGCCTGTATTGCTATGATATCAAGAACCTTGGAAGAACCCGATAAATGCTGGCTTACTATTTTGAGCGATTTGAAGTAATCCTTGTGTAATGCGAAGTCACCGTTACTGATGTCGTGAATCAATGTGAGCCCGTGCTGTGCAATTTCGTATCCCTCTTTTACGTGTTCGAGATATACCTTCAGGAGAGCAATCTGTTTCTTCAGGTATCTTTGCTGGGTGCGGCCCTGATGAAACCATTCGTCCCACGTTTGCGATTTAGCCTCCATGCAGAGCAGGAGAAAAAGAAGTGACAGTATGGTGAAATTCATTTTCATCTAGTCGGTTTTGATGCCATACAATTTCTTCACTGATGCTACGTCGTGTTCGTCCTTGGCCCGGTTGATACTGAGCCGGATATTCTGATCATTGAACTGCCGGAGGTCAGCATGGTTCCGTTCGATCTGTTCACCGACACGGGCGATCACGGCCAACCTTCCGGCATCCGTCATCTGCATCTTAAAAGAATTGATCACCAGCAGCAGCTGATCCAGGTTCCTGACGCTCTCGTCCAGTATTCCTGTGTAGACCCGATGTATGTAGTCGAGTTCCGCTTCTGAAAAATGCCTGTCCTGCCTGATCACCGCCCAGGTGGATTTATATTCATCCACCAACTTCACCTGTCGGTCAAGGATGTTACGTACGCGGCTATACATAGCAATTGTATTTCGTACCTGCCAGAGCTCCTCATAGTATTGCTGGTACAGCTGCCGCTGCTTTTCCGTCCAATCAGCGATCTCCTGGAGTCTTAGTTTCGATAGCTTGTTTTCCAACACCTTTGCCGCGTTCTGCAACGCGATCGTCCTGTTCTGCAGGCGTTGTATCATCAGATCCACGGCCCTAATCACCCTTCGGATACCTTCCTGAATAATCTTGGCCACCGGAATGGCCGCATTCACCTGTTGCGTGCTGACCAGCATAACACTCGTGGCCAGCATCATCCCAAAAAATATTTTTCCTATTTGATTCATGAATACTATTGTTAATCTTTTCCACGGCGTATGTCATCCGCCAACTCGGCAATACCTTTCCGGATATCACCATTCCATTTTCGCGTGTACGCCTGCACCTTCATTTTTTCCGATTCCTCTGTCGTGTACGCCAGGTACTCCTCCAATGACACTTCCGTCGCATACACTTTGGACAGCATCCCTCCCAGGCTGATGAACACCTCCTTGTATTTTCGCGATGGATCATTTGCCTTGTTAATGGAAAGCACGAGTGCTTTCTCCTTTTCTGTGAGGCCCAGCAGTTGCTGGATTTGATCAAACTTGTTCTGGTATTTACTCTGGTCGAGCAGGATCTTGCAGTCTGAATTGTTTATGATTGCTTGTTTGACAACGGGTGAGCTGATAATATCTTCTACCTCCTGTGTCACCACTACGGCTTCACCATAAAATTTACGCACGGTTTTAAAGAGGTATTTGATGTACTCGGCCATCCCTTCCTTTGCAATGGCTTTCCATGCTTCTTCGATGAGAATCATTTTGCGCACGCCTTTCAGTTTGCGCATCTTGGAAATGAAAACCTCCATGATGATGATGGTAACAACCGGAAAGAGAATGGGATGGTCCTTGATGTTGTCGAGCTCGAATACGATGAACCGTTCCCGAAGCAACTCCAGGTTTTCCGTCGCATTTAACAAATAGTCGAACTCGCCTCCCCGGTAATACGGTCTCAACACGTACAGGAAGTTCTCGACATCGAAGTCCTTTTCCTTGACCTTGTCTTCGCGAAGTATCGATACGAATTCGTCCCGCAGGAATTCATAAAACGTATTGAAACCCGGGAACAACCTCGTGTCGGCCGAAAGGCGCTCATAATAAAGTTTCAGCGCAATGGAAAGCGCGACATACTCGGAACGATTGAATGTCTCGTCATCTTTTTTCCATAGTGCCAGCAGCAACGTCTTAATACTTTCCTTCTTCTCCGTATCCAGGACGTCGCCTTGCCCTATATAAAAGGGATTGAAACGCAGCGGGTTTGTCTCATCGTAGGTGAAGTAGTAACCGTTCACCAAGTCACACAATCCGCGATATGAATGGCCAACATCCACCAGCACAATGTGTGTTCCCTGTTCATAGTACGAACGCACCATGTGGTTTGTGAAGAACGACTTGCCACTCCCTGAAGGCCCAAGAATGAACTTGTTCCTATTGGTGCATATCCCTTTCTTCACCGGCTCGTCCGAGATATCCACGTGCACGGGTTTTCCCGTGAGCCTGTCGCCCAGCCGAATACCGACCGGACTTACCGAAGACTGATATCCCGTCTCCAGATTCAAAAAGCAGGTTGCCTGTTCGGCGAAGGTGTCGAAGGTGTCGTTGATGGGGAAGTCGGCCTCATTGCCCGGTAGCCCTGCCCAGAAAATCTGGGGCGCTCCGTCTGTCTCCTGGCGTGCAACTGCATCCATCTGCGCCAGCGCGGAAGATACCTGCGTCCGAAGTTCTTTCAGCTCCGTCTTGTTATCTGTCCAAAGCAGTACATTAAAATGTGCTTTGACCGGCAGCCGCTGCGAAGCGATCGCTTCGTTGAGAAAGTCATTGGTCGCATCGCGGCTAATCGCATTCTCACGCGAGTAGTTTGCCAGCGACTGAAGACGAAGGCGCTTGCCTTCGAGCTGTTTCACCGTCTTGTGTGCATCTTCGATAAAAATGTACTGATTGAAAATGTGGTTGCATGACAGCAGTTGTCCCAGCGGTGAAGCAAAACCTACACTGAACTTCGTCTTGTCTGTAGAATATTTATCATAATTGATCCGTGATCCGCATAACGCCGGCAGATCCGCGGCATCGGCAAGCGAATAAAGCTGACAGTGCCGGTCGCCGATCCTGAGTTCATCCCTGAAATGAATATCCCGAATCACGGCCGGTTCCGATTCGGAAAGCAGGAAGCAGTAGCGTTCGAGCAGTCCTGGCTTGTCGCCGGATCCGGCCAGTGCTTCGTCCTCCAGCCGTTTTAATTTCATAAAGCCGCTGTCAGAAAGAATCCGTTCGAATTGTGCTGCGCTGTCGAAGAACTCCTGCATATGTTGCGGACTTATCCCCGCATTAGAAACAATCGTCTTGCGCAACAACCCTGACGACATCGAAGTCACCGTTTTCCTGTTTGCTGCCTTGCGCGTAAGCAACACATAGCACGTATGATCCAGGAAAGGCCTTTCATTGAAGAATTGTTCGCTTGACCGCGACAGGAATGAAAGGTTTTTTTCTTCAAACTCAGGTTGATGGTTTCTTGCAATGAACCAGTCCTGCTTGTGGAAAACAGAATGGTTTGGGAGCACCCTGATGGCTTTTACCAGCACCTGATGAAATGCTTCATACTCCTGATCCGAGAGTGTAAATATTTCCGGCAACGAAGCTTTGTAGGCAATAGTCACGTCTCCAAACTTGGAGAGGATACAGTCCTGTTCCACTTTATAAATTGGGAACACGTTCGCGAATGGAATTGGATTAGCCATGGGATACCGATCTTAATTGCAGAAATACTTTTCGTGACGTCACTTTCAGGTAAGCCGGAATGTTTCTGCAGGCCATTTTCTTGAGCAGGCCGTGCTGCCCGTAGGTATCACTCATCCGGTAGACACCGGTGAATAACAGTACGCCCGAAACAACTATAAGGCTCAAGCAAACGAACATGTTTACCCCCGTTATATACAGCACAGCAAACACGACAAGCAAGGCAATAAGTCCGACGGCGAGATACACGATATACTGCGCCTTCAGACCTTTGAACTCGATGGGTTTATTGATTCCCTTATTGATGCTGTAAACACTGGAAGCCATCAGACGCCGAAGAAAGATTGAAGTACAGTCGCTACGATCACCAGAAATACGCAACTTCCAAACCACGCAGCGGCTACCTTACCGGTATCGGGATCACCGCTGTTCCACTTCTGATACACTTTAACAGCGCCTACCAGTCCTAACACCGCACCGATCGCGTACATCAAGTTCGTCCCTGTCGTGAAGTAACTCCGGATGCGCGTCGTCGCTTCGTTGATTCCGGCATTGCCGTCTTGTGCCTGAGAAAGCGTTACGGTGACCAAGTACACCAGCAACGCCACTCCCAGGGCTTTGCCTTTTCTGATTGTGAATTGAATCGCTCTTTTCATATATACATTTGGTTAAGTGTGTTGAATCAATGCGATGGCCACCACGCGCGGACTTCATGCCATTCGAAATGCAGATCACGTTGTTTGCAGCCGTTATGAATGATCCAGGAAACCTGATCACGATACACGGAATCCGTCAGGTAGTCATAGCGCTCAAGCAGGGCTTGAAACAGGGAGGTTGCTTCCTGGACGTTATCAGGCGATACAACCGCGAGAAGTGTCTGGACTTCCTCTAAAAGATCCTGTTGATGGTTTAGTCGCCGTTCCCCCGTGATGCTCTCACCCGATTCATCTTCGTGGTTTGGCATCACCGTGAACTCGTCCGCAGCTACACTTACCGCACGTGAAGCCTGTTCACGGGATGCGTGAGGCTCTGCCGATCCCATAAGTCGGTCGATCTGATTGGGTTCGTTTCTATCTTGTCTCGAGAAGACACCGATTACCTGACGTTTACAAAACTGGGCTATCTCACCGTTGTAAAGTAACAGCCCGAAAATCGTATAGTAGCCTGCAGTGATGAGGATGACCACCCAGCTAAATTCAATCCATGAAATTGTTTGTAACATAGCCTCCTTGTTTGATTACGGAAGCGAAGGTGACTACTGGATAGAGTTGATATTCACACGTTTGTACCCGGGTGGGTACTATTTTTATGAAAAATTGTGTCGGGAAATGATAAAAAAGCAAATCGAGGCTGCTAAGAATAAAACTTGACTTTAATTTACCTAGCTCTCCGGTTTAAGCCATAGAAGGCCAGCCTAACGCACTTCAACTAACGATAACTGCTTTTTTTAAATTAGCGTTAGGTCAATTGAATCTCTTACATATAACTCAAGAAATTCAGAAAACGAGTTCGCGATTTTCTTGTAGTCATCACCACAAATAACAAAAACTTCGTTTTGACTTGAATTAAAAGAATAAAGTCTGATGGCGTAAGCCAATAGATTGATATTGAAATTGGCGAAGACATATAAGCTTCTTGGATCGCTTAACGTATTTGACAAGTTCCGATAATTGGGTATCCCGTTCCATTGCCCAAACTCATCCACAATATTCTTAATTCTGTCTATTGCGTAAAATTCATAGAGTCTATCCGTACACTCACCACCAGTGCCATTAAGTGACTTAAAATACTCTGCAAAATCAGGCGGAAGAATAACATTGTTTTTTTTTTGAAATAATAACAGATCATCGTCTCCCGCTACAGAACCCCATTTAACATTCTCTTCCAGCCACTTGCTCCTTAATTGATTTAGTTCATTCATAATATCACTTAAAAGTTTCGAGTGCCTTATTGATCATCTCTAACCTCTCTGTTTGC
>Ga0315910_10005222_pt1 | contig 10679 bp, 7 predicted proteins | sample EdamamesoilMG_FD_204470 | JGI IMG/M metagenome (GOLD analysis project Ga0315910, IMG submission 204470) | Garden soil microbial communities collected in Santa Monica, California, United States - Edamame soil | ecosystem: Environmental > Terrestrial > Soil > Garden | place: USA: California...
GACTTCTACCGTTCCTTTCTCCAACGCGAGTCCTCCGCCGAGGCCTTGCAGGAGAAGCTCGTGACCGAGAGGGAAGGGCGCTTGGTGGTGCCGGTCAAAAGGGACCACCAATCCAGGGTGCCAGGCTTCGTGCACGGGATGTCCGCTTCCGGGTCCACCCTTTTCGTGGAACCGAGCGAGATCCTGGACTCCAACAACCGTGTGAAGGAAGTCTCCTTAAGGGAGGATGAGGAGGCTCGCCGCATCCTGAGGACCTTGACCGAGGAGGTGCTCAAGAACTCCGAGGCCCTCCAAGGCACCTTGGCCGCCTGCGCGGAACTGGACCTGCACGCGGGGCTTGCCCTTTTCGCCTCGCTCTTCGGGGGGAAGTATCTTCCCACGGAAGGGACGGCCTTGCGCCTGAAGGGCGCCCGCCATCCCCTCCTTTGCTTGGAGGCGGGCGAGGCTTTCCGGGGGAAGGTCATCCCCCTGGAGTTGGAATTCGCGGAAGGGGCGGGGGGATCCCCAGGGACCAAGGTCATCCTGGTCTCTGGCCCCAACGCGGGCGGCAAGACGGTGGCCTTGAAGACCCTGGGCCTGCTCTGCCTGATGGCCCAGTGCGGGATGCCCGTTCCCGTCCAGGAGGGGTCCTCTTTCCCCTTCCTGACCCACTGGGACAGCGACCTCTTGGATGGACAGAGCCTCACCGACCACTTGAGCACCTACGCGGCCAAGCTCGCCGCCCTGAAGCGCATGATGGACAAGGCGGGTCCCGGGACGCTCCTGCTCCTGGATGAGCTCGGCGCCGGCACCGACCCGAAGGAAGGCGGGGCCCTGGGGCTGGCCTGCCTGGAGACCCTCCGTGAGAAGGGGGCCCTTGTCTTGGCCAATACCCACCAGCCGCTCCTCAAGCTCCTCACGAACGAGGAGAAAGGGATGGCCAACGCCGCCATGCTCTTCGACGAGGCCTCGGGAAGACCCACCTTCCGTTTGGTGGCGGGCGTGCCGGGCCAGTCCTACGCCTTCACTTTGGCTAGGCAGATGGGCTTCCAAGAGGAAGTGCTCTCCAAGGCCAAGGGGCACCTTCCCCAAGGGGAGGCGGACCTCTCGGAACTGCTCGCCAAGCTCGGGGCCGAGAAGCAAGCCGCGGCCAAGGCCCGCGCCGACGCCGAGAGGATCCGCGACGGTCTGAAGAGGACCGAGACGGAGCTCTTGACCGCCAAGCGACAGATCAAGGACGAGGCCAAGCGCATCAAGAAGGAAGCCCAGGTGGAGGCGGAGGGATTGCTCAAGAACACTCGGCGCAAGGTGGAGCACCTCATCCAAGGGGTCCAACCTCCCACGGGTCAGGGTGTGGACAAGACCCGCGCCAATACCGCGCGCCGCGAGGTGGACCGGAAGATCCGCAACATCGCCCCGGTCCCGGCCCGGCAGGTCCTGGAGGTCGTGGAGTTGAAGGAGGGGGAAAAGGTCTATTTCCGCCCAGGGCATTGCGAGGTCACGGTGGCCTCGGCCGACGAGGAGGCCTTGACGGCCGTCATCTTGATGGGGAACGGCTTGAAGCTCTCCTGCAAGTATTCCGACCTGGGGTCGCTCTCCAAGAACCCCTTGCCGCCCAAGCCCCCCCTCCGGCCCCAGGCCACGGGCGTTCTCTCGCCCCAGGCGCTGGAGGAGAAGGGAAAGCTGGAATTGGACCTGAGGGGCCGTTTGGTGGACCAGGCCCTCTCAATGGTGGACAAATTCCTGGACGACGCCCTCTTGGTGGGGCTCCCCTTCGTGCGTATCATCCACGGGAAGGGGACGGGGGCTTTGAAGGAGGCCATCCACAAGCACTTGCCCGCCAGCCATCCGGGCCTGGAGTTCGCCCTGGCCGAGCCGGCCCAGGGCGGCGCGGGGGTCACCGTCGTGAAGTTCAAGAAATAGGGTCCCGAGGTCCGATGAAATATTCCGACGACATCATCCAGCGCATCCGGGAGGCCACCGACATCGTGGCGGTGGTGTCCGAGTATGTGTCCTTGAAGAAGGCCGGTGCCAACTACAAGGGCCTCTGCCCCTTCCATAACGAGAAGTCCCCCAGCTTCATGGTGTCCCCCTCCCGGCACGGCTTCCATTGCTTCGGTTGCGGCAAGGGCGGCAACGCCATCACCTTCGTGATGGAGATGGGGAAGCTCTCCTTCCCCGAGGCCCTCAGGCTCCTGGCGGACAAGGCTGGTATCGCCCTGCCCAAGCCCCAGGAGGACGAGAGGAGCAAGGAAGAGGACCGACGCCGGGAACGCCTCCTGGGGCTCAATGACTTCGCGGGGGACTTCTTCCACAAGCGGTTGCTCTCCGAGGAGGGGAAGGGGGCCAGGGATTATTTCAAGCGACGCGGGTTCACCAAGGAGGACGCCCTCAAGTATCGCGTCGGTTACGCTCCGGCTGGATGGGATGCTCTCAAGAACGAGGCCCTCAAGGCGGGGTTCACGCAGGAGGAATTGGTGGCGGGGGGGCTCCTTTCCCAGAACGAGGAAAAGCATAGTGTTTACGACAAGTTCCGGGACCGCCTCATCTTTCCGGTCCGGGATACTTATGATAGACTCATCGCCTTTGGCGGCAGGACTTTGAGCGACGAGTCGGGGCCCAAATACCTCAACTCCCCCGAGACCCTTCTCTTCAAAAAAAGCGAATGCCTGTACCTCTTGAACGAGGCCAGGGAGGCGATCCGGCAGAAAGGATACGTCCTGGTCGTGGAAGGCTATTTTGACGCCTTGGCCCTCCACCATCATGGGTTCTTGAACGCCGTCGCCACCTTGGGGACGGCCTTGACGTCCCAACATGGGAGGATGCTCAAACGCTACACACAGGATGTGGTCCTGTTGTACGACGCGGACCTGGCGGGGCAGACGGCCGCTTTCCGCGGGTTCTCGCCGCTTATGGATGAGAAGTTGAAGGTGAAGGTCTTGAGGGTCCCGGACGCCAAGGACCCCGACGAGTACCTTCAAAAACACCCGAAGGAAGATTTCGAAAAACTTGTGGAGGAAGCCCCCGATTTTTTCCGTTGGTGGGCGAGCGGACTGAAAAGAAGGTTGCCGAAAGCCTCGAGGGCGGAGTTGATACAGGAACTGCGGGACATCATCCCGCTGTTCAACCAGATCGGCGATGAACTTTATCTTCAGGCCGCCTGCGCCTCGATCGAGTCCGAGTTGCTGTTGGATAACCGGGACTTGCTGAATGTCGTGAGCCTTGAACGAAAGAAGGCCGGGCAGAAGAGGAATTTCGACGAGGCTCGCGCGCCCAAGCCGGGTGGCCCAGCGCCGACCGTGAAGGAAGCGACGGATTCGAGGTTGGAGGCGGACTTCCTGGCCCTCCTGACCGAGCAGAACGGGGAGTTCCTTCCCTGGGCCGTGAACGAGCTGTCGCCGGAGGCTTTCCCGACGGAGGCCTTGAGACGGTTGTTCGAGAGGCTCCAGGAAGGTTCCTTGGAGCCCAAGGAGTTGACGGGGATCGAGGAGCTGGCGCCCTCTTTCCTGCGCATCGAGTCGGAGAGCGAGCCGCGCATGCGTGAGGCCATGCTCATCGACTTGGCCACCGCGCTCAAGAAACGCCAGCTCAAGAGGCAGTTGGCCGAGCTCAAGGAGAGGCAGGCTGTGGCGGAAAAGGAAGGGCGCTCCGAGGAGGCCTTGGAGATGGCCCAGCAGATGATGTTGTTGAAGAGACGACAGACCCAAGAGGTGGAGACCCAATGAAGCCAGTCGCGAAGGCCAAAGAACACGTCACCAAGATCCTCCAAGTGGGGAAGGAAAAGGGATACATCACCTATAAGCAGGTGAACGACATCCTGCCCGATGAGGTCGTCAGCTCCGAGGAGATCGACGATATCCTCCTGATGCTGGGCGAGAACGACATCAAGATCGTGGACCAAGAGGAAAAGGCCACCGCGATCCCCGACGGGGACAAGGAAGTGGGAGCCGCCGCCGGCTCCAAGGACGATGACGACGAGGAAGGCGAGGAGTTCGAGAAGGCCTTCGAGACGGCCGGGGTCGAGACCCGAATGGGCGACCCGGTCAAGATGTACCTGCACGAGATGGGCCGCATCCCGCTCCTCACCCGCGAGGAGGAGATCTCCATCGCCAAACGCATCGAGGCCGGCGAGTTCAAGGTGGAGAAGGCGGTGCTCGGGTCCGCCCTCGGCTTCAAGCAACTGCACGACCTCTTCGAGGACATCCTCAAAAAGCGCAAGACCCTCCAGGAGACCATCGACCTGGACCCCTACGCCGAGATGCCGGCGATCCCCGAGAAGCAGATCCTCACCAAGATCCGCAAGAACCACTCCAAGCTCAAGGCCTTGGAGCGGCAGATCAAGGCCCTCCAGCACAAGGTGGCGCTCAGGTCCCTGAACGCCGAGAAGCGGAAGGTCATGGCCGAGCAGTTGGACGTCAAGCTCATCGACCTGATCTGGCTGGTCAAGGACTGCCAGTTCCAGAAGAAGGTGAAGGAGCGCCTCCTCATCGAGAAGCTCCGCGAGCAGGGGGAGGGCATCGAGGAGCAGGAGCACATGCAGCACCTGCAAGAGCGCCAGATGAAGCTCTCGCCCGAGGCCTATATCAAGCTGCCGTCCCTCCTGAAGCATGGGGCCCACGGGGACCTGAAGCCCCTCGAGAAGAAGAGCCCTCTTAAGGGAGAGGATTTCCAACGGGCGGCCCGGGCCTGGGATGAAGCGCGCCGGTCCATCAAGCATTTGGAAAAAGAGACCATGGCCAGCCGTGAGCACATCAAGGTCATGATGAAGTCCATCCGGGTCGGGGAGCGCGAGGCCTACTACGCTCGCATGGAACTGGTGGAGGCCAATCTTCGGCTCGTCATCTCCATCGCCAAGAAATACACGAACCGCGGCCTGCCTTTCCTCGATCTCATCCAGGAGGGCAACATCGGCCTCATGAGGGCGGTCGAGAAGTTCGAGTACCGCCGGGGTTACAAGTTCTCCACCTACGCCACCTGGTGGATCCGCCAGGCCATCACGCGCGCCATCGCCGACCAGGCCCGCACCATCCGCATCCCGGTGCACATGATCGAGACCATCAACAAGTCCATCAAGGTCTCCCGTGACCTCGTGCAGGAACTGGGCCGCGAGCCCATGGCCGATGAGATCGCCGAGCGCCTGGAGATGCCGGTGGAGAAGGTAAGGGCCATCCTCAAGATCGCCCAGGAACCCATCTCGCTCGAGACCCCCATCGGAGAGGAGAAGGACTCCCACCTCGGGGATTTCATCGAGGACAAGGACGTCATCTCCCCCGCCAACGCCGCCGCCTTCGTGCTGCTCCAAGAGCAGATCTCGAAGGTCCTGGGCACCCTCAAGGAGAGGGAGGCGGAGGTGCTGCGCCTTCGGTTCGGCCTCAACGACGGTTACCCTCACACGTTGGAGGAGGTGGGCAACACCTTCAAGGTCACCCGTGAGCGCGTCCGTCAGATAGAAGCCAAGGCCCTTCGCAAATTACGGCACCCTTCAAGGAGCCGTAAGTTGAAGGGATACCTCGACTGATCCCGCGCCGTTCAAACTAGGACTTCCACTCGGGCGCGGCGTCAGCCGCGCCCTTTTTTTTCAGGACTTTTTCTTAATCTGTCATTCTGAGGAGCCGATGTTTTTGCGGGCGACGAAGAATCTATGTGTTCTGCGCTTGGAACATAGATCCCTTCGGCAGGCTCAGGGCAAGCTCTTCGACTCGTTCCACTCGCTCAGGATGACACACAGGAGGTTCCCGTGAAGACCGTGAGTTCCCTGCCGGGATGGGTCCTGAAGGAAAAGGCCCTGACCAAAGATCTGGTCAAGGGCTGGAGCCGAGCGAAGAAGATCAAGGCCTTCGCGGAAGGTCCCGATCGTGTCGAGAAGGCCTTGAGGAGATTCCCGAGGAAGATGTGGGGCTTCACCACGACCCCGAAGAACTGGTGCGTCAAGGAAGTGCTCTGGCATTTGGCGGACCAGGAGGCCAACCTCTATGTGCGCCTGCGCCGCGCCGCGGCGGAGCCCGGGAAGCTCGTCTCCTCCTATGACCAGGAGAAGTGGAGCGCCAGGCTCCTCTATAAGAAGGCCGACCCGCTCCAAGCCAAGGCGCTTCTCCTGCTCCTGCGTCAGGCGAACTCGGACCTGGTGAAGCGCTTGCCTTTGAAGGCCTGGAAGGCCAAGGTCAAGCATCCCGATTACGGACCGATCACGGTCGAGTTCATGGTGGGCCTGAACGTTTGGCATCTGGACGGCCACTTGGCCCAGATGGGCCGCCGCTATAACGAGTGGAAGTCCCGTAAGAAATAAGGCCTTTCGGGAGGTTCCACCGCGCCCACCCCATCGGTCCTACAATGTTCCCATCGCGTTGATGAGGGAGGTCGTCATGGCCCAAGAACAGGAAGACAAGTCGCTGGTGGAGAGGCTGGAATTCCTCGAGCACAAGCTCGGGGTCCATTACGTCCCGGAAGCCGACAAGGCCCTCGAGACCCTCCTGGAGACCTTGGAACCCCTCGCGCTCCAGGGTTTGTTGCGGGAGCTGGACGCCAAGGACCTGGAGTTGGCCCTGTTGGGCCTGGGACCCAAGGCCCTCGGGCAGGTCAAGGCCGCCATGTCCAAGAAGAGCTGGGAGATGATCCTGGACGATGTGGGGGTCCTGCTCCGACAGGGAGTGACCCCGATCGCCGCCCATGAGGCTCGGTTGAAGGTGATGGCCGTGGCCCAACGGTTCCTCGGGCAGGGAAGTGGAACTGAGGCCGGTAAGAAGCTTGAGGGACTGGAAGCCTGGAAGAAGGATGTGTTGGACAAGCTGACCTAAGGGGATCCCGTGTTCTTGACCATCCTTTCCGCGGGGTTCCACGCCCTAGCCCTCGGCATCGGGTTGGGTGCGGTCTTCGCTCGCGGTACTCATTTTCGGGGTTTGAAACGTTCGGGAAGCAACAAGACCGAAGAGTTCAAATCCCTCTTCATGGCCGATACTTTCTGGGGTCTAGCGGCCCTGCTTTGGATCCTCACGGGGCTCTTCCGGGTCTTCGGCGGGGTGGCGAAGGAACCAGCCTTCTACCTGCATAACCCCTGGTTCCATATCAAGATGGGGTTGTTCCTACTGGTCTTCCTGTTAGAGGTCCTTCCGATGCTCACCCTTCTCAAGTGGCGGGCTGAGTTCCGGAAGAAGGGGAAGGTGGCTGCGGACAGGAAACGGTTGGATATCCTCGTCCGCCTGAATGACATCGAGTTGGGGATCGTCGTTCTTCTCCCCTTCGTAGCGGCTGCCATGGCGCGGGGGATATGGCTGATACCCTAAACTGAGTTGTTCGGTTGTCCGTCGACCTTTTCCAATGCCATAATCCTGTGTCTCTTGATGGACAATTGGGGCGTTAGCTCAGCGGTCAGAGCAGGGCACTCATAATGCCTTGGTCCCTGGTTCAAATCCAGGACGCCCCACCAAATTTTGAATAAACCGAAAATACAGTCAAAATGAAAACAACCGACTTTTTTGTTGGATATAGGCCAGTAAGACTTGGTTTGCTGGTTAGAGATAGCAACCTTGAAGATCTTTTGTCCGCAATTGAATTGAATACCTTGCTTTGGGGTGGAATTTTTAATCCGATAGTCCCAGTGGGTGAAAGCAATCAACTATTAGTGGACAATTTGATTAATTCGCTACAAGTCGATTTTTTATTGCCCATGAGCCAAGAGGCCGAATTACTCGCAGTCCCTAAAAAATATTCCCATCTCGACAATCACATTGCGAGAGTGTATGGAATTTATCAAGAGGACTGGAAAACAAAGAAAAAAGTACTTTCTTATGCCGACATTAATCACCTTATAGATTTTTTTTGGGAAAAAGAATTTAAGCACGCTGAAAAAGGCGCAAGTAATTGTGTCTCTGTTTCTTGGGATTCGAACGACAAGTTAAAGAACATGCTTGCCGCAGAATTTGGGTTCTTTGGTGATCAAGGCAGCTTTAAACGGAATTTCTATAAGAACTATTTAGATGGATTGAGAGCGAAAAGAATAGCGGTTCAAAAAAGTATTCCTTCAATTCTTTCTAGCATGATTCCTCCCATTGAATTTACTAAAAGCAGGTTGAGCTATTCTGCCGACGAATATAGAGAAGCAGGGCTGTTCGTGGGCGATCCGAACGACTTCCATGATCTCGTTAATTTTTGGAATGTGAGAGCTTCTGGAAGGGGCGTTTCGTTTTTCCCGTTCAATGCGATTAAAAGAGCAAAGAAGTTCGCGCAGACAAAAATCGATAATTTAAATAAAGTTCCAAATAGATATCATGATGACTACAGTTCTTATGAGCGACTCTATATTTATCACACGTCCATAGATTTCGAATCCTGTAAAAAAATCTCTTCCATTTTCAAATCCAAAAGACCGTTTTCGTACTACAACGTAGGGGATCAATTTTGGAATAAGAAATATTTCAAAACTTCGGAACCTCGGTTCGATGATGAGAATGTTACTGCGATGATCGATAATGATGGTGATGGTGTATGCAGGGTGACAATACCTCTTCCTCCGAAACCACTTTCTTCAGAAATATTTGAAACGCAACAGTATGTAATTACGGTGCGAGCGCTTTCCGAGTACTCGTTCGGAGAATACACTTTATCGCCTCCCTATTTGCCTGATTTGAATGAATTCTTCAGAAGGGAGATTTCGCTAGGTGGAGATTCTGTGAGAGTTGGTCGGGATAGGATAGGCTTTATCGACCATAGTAGAATTCAAGCGTCGATCAATTTGTATTTGTTAAAGAAGCAGCAATTGTTAATCAAATTGTTTGAGCGGGCTGGGTTAAAGACAGAGTTGTCTACCGCTGGACGATTGGCAAATCTCATAGTTAAAAAAATGGGAGGGCTAGAGGATTGCAGAGTTTTCCAAATTCGAGGCGTTAGAGAACTTACGAAAACCAGAACAAAAAATATTGGTTGGTCTGATGCTTCGAAAATAGTCTACAAAAATGGGTTTCAAAAATACAAACATCTTTTTATCGAGCCGAGGAAAAAAGGAAGCCTTAATTCTTCGGATGTAATTCAGTACCTTTTGAAAAAAGATGTTTTGGTTCCGCGGCAAAGGTTTTTATACAAATTATTTTCCGAGCTTCGTTTAAATAACTGTCTTTTTTCCTGCGAAAACTGTGGACACAAAACATCTATCAGTCCGAAAGAGTTTGTCGGATTCAAAGTGTGCGCGGTTTGTAATAAAGAATTATTTATGCCTTTGTTTATATCTAAAAGCCTGAGTAATTCTCGGAGAAATTGGTTTTTGGAAAAGAGCGAAATTTTCAAAAAGGGAACCGACCAGGAGGGAAGTGTTCCGGTAATACTTACGATATTACAATTGAACCGTATATTGGGTCATGGCCATGAACTGCCCTGGGTTACAGCGCTTAATTTGAGGGCTGAAAATAGTGCCGAACTTAAATGTGAAACTGACTTTGCTTTTTTGGATCCCAATTCACGGTTTGAAGGAACTGAAGAATCGAGAGCCCAGATAGCAATCGGTGAATGCAAAGCGGCGGAAGAGATTACTGATGAAGACATTACTAATTTATGCAAAGTTCGAGAAAGGTTAATGGAATCTGGCATTACTTGTTATTTGGTTTTTTCTAAAACTTCCGATTCGTTCTTGCCCGTGGAAATTGAAAGATTTAAAAAGTTGGAAAAAGAAATCAAGCAAACGCCTATTTTATTTACGAATACAGAACTCGAATCCTACATGCCCTACTTCGAGCATCCCAAGGAAAAAGAATTGCCCCGCAAGCATCCATTCTCCTTTCAGGACATATCGTTCAATTCAAAAGCAATTTATTTAAGCTGACTCCAGAGACTGGATCTAAGCGAGATTCCCCAATGAGCACTAACCACGTTGAGACCGCGATAAGAGTCAAAGAGGAATTGCAACGGGCACTTAAAACGGAATTTGAATTCGTGAATAACTTGTTAAATTTTTCTCTTTCTGTGTTACGGAGATGCGAGTCCTCCGAGTTGGCAAAGGGAACCAATTACAGTTTTCACATCTCGTTCGTCATGTATACCCGGGCATATAATTCCGCATTGGCGACATGCGAACTTCTTCAAGGCGGATTTTCCTACCACGCCATAATGATTTGCCGGAGCCTGTTCGAGGATTTGATCAATCTCAAGTACTTAAATAATGATGACGTTGAAAAAAGAGCGGATAGATACAGAGCGTTTAGAGGTCTCAAGGAAGCACGGGCAATTAAACATTATCGAAAGCTTGTGGGGGAAGAGGCTCTTCCAAAGGAAATGAAAGATGCCTTTGATTTAGCTAGAGACCGGTTTAAAAATAACTTTCCGGACGGAGACTGGATTGGTGACTGGTCTGGCATCACTCTAGAGAAGAAAGCCGAGGCGGTGGGCATGTTTAAGGATTACGTCATCGTCTCAAGCAAGCTATCGAGCTATCTTCATGGGGGGCCTGAGGGTGTTGACGCCGGTATGAAAGGGGTGTCGGAAGGGAAACAGGAGCATTGGATAGGTCCGAGGACGAAAGGTACGCTTGAAGCAATGATTACAACAACGGGATATCTCTTATTGGCCATCGACGAAATAGTTGGGAAATTCAAACTAGACGATATGCGGGAAAAGTTGTCCGAGTTGAATAAGACGTGTGTGGAAAATTTTTCTAAATATGTAAAAAGTTCAGGTGGGCTCGGAGAAGTTTTTGAATGATATGACGGCATGGCCGA
>Ga0315910_10005223_pt1 | contig 10678 bp, 7 predicted proteins | sample EdamamesoilMG_FD_204470 | JGI IMG/M metagenome (GOLD analysis project Ga0315910, IMG submission 204470) | Garden soil microbial communities collected in Santa Monica, California, United States - Edamame soil | ecosystem: Environmental > Terrestrial > Soil > Garden | place: USA: California...
CCGACGTTGCAGACCGCTACGAGCTCCTCGTCGCTGCGTCGATCTGCCGGGCCCATGGTGTGACGTCAGCCCGTGGTGCGCGCGGCTAGAAGACCGCGATCGTTCGCTCGACGACCCAGAACGCGGAGACCGATCCCACGCCGTACGCGACGACTCGCGGCCAGAACGCGGGGACGCGCACGGCGGAGAGCCGCACGAGCCACGCGAAGCCGAACACGGCGGCGATGAATAGAAGCTGGCCTAGCTCGACGCCCACGTTGAAGAACAACAGCGCGAGCGGCACGGCCTGCTGCGGCATGCCGACCTCGCTCAAAGCCCCCGCAAAGCCGAAGCCATGCAGCAAGCCGAACGAAAACGCCATTACCCAGGGGAAGCGCTGCGTCAGGTTCGCCGTGTCGGGAGTGCTTCCTACCGTGCGTTGTCGCGCCAGCTCCGACGCGAGGAACAGAATGCTGAGCGCGATGACCGCCTCGACGGGAGCCGAAGGCACGTGCACGAAGCCGAGCGTCGCCGCACCGAGCGTGATGCTGTGCGCGACCGTGAACGCCGTGACGGTCGCAACGAGGCGGCCAATGCCGTGCACGATCAGGAGCAGCGCGAGCACAAACAGCAAATGGTCTACGCCGAGCAGGATGTGCTCGACGCCGAGCACGAGATAGGTGCGCACGACCTCGAGCGCGCTCGGTCGGTCGGGGATCATCGCGGTCGGCGCGGTCGGCGTCAGCCGTTGATTCGACGCAGTGCCGTCGAGGTAGTCGATGCGCAGCAGCACGTCGGTCTGCGTCTGCGCGAGGCCGTTGATCGTGAGCTCTTTGCCGCCGAGGCCGTCCGCGCACGTCAAAGCGCCATGCTGCAAGCGGATATCGTCAACGACGTAGGTGCGCACGCTCTCGGTCAACGAGCAGCCGTCCGGCACTCGCGGCTCGAGCACGGCGGCGAGACCGCCGGAGATCGACACCTTCCATTGCACGTCGAACACATTCGGCGCCGTCTCGGTGAGGCCGAAGTATGCGGGGCTCAGCCGATGCGCGAGCGCGGGCGCCGCGCCGAACGTCGCCGCGAGGACGGCAGCGCAAATGACGGCGCGTATCACGGGGCGGGCTCGGCCGAGGGGGGCTCGATGACGACGTCGTAGCGAGCGCGCATCTCTTGATACGCCTTCTCGTTCGCCTCCTCGCGGCGCTGCGCACCGTACGCCTCGGCGACGCGCTCTGCGATCTCGTCGTACGGTGGCAACCGCGGCTCGCTGCGGCTACGCAGGCGAACGGCGTGCAAGCCGAAGTCGGAACGGAACGGACCGGACCACTCGCCTGGCGCCGCCGTGAACAAGGCGTCGGCGAGCTCCTCGCCAAACAGCACCGCGACCTGCTCGCGCGGCGCATCATCGTATGAATCGCGCAGCGGCGTGCGGTCGCCAACCTCGACGGGCGCGCGCCCCCCGCGCAACGCCGCGACGCCTGCGGCCGCATCCGTCTCGAGCGAATCGCCACGCGCACCCGGGCTGAAGAACACTTGATCGAAGCTCACCAGCGCAGGGATGGCGAAGAGGTCCGACCGCGCTTCGTAGAACTCGCGCAGCGCTTGCTCGGAGCTCGGCTCCGGGTCGGCGAGATCCTGCGTCAGATAACTCATCTTCTCGATGAGTCTGCGGCGAACCTCGTCGTCGTTGTCGTCGAGCCCGAGCGCGCGCGCTTCGCGATACATGACCTCATCGCGCACGAGCGGCTCGACGAGCTCGGCGAGCTCTTCCGACGTAGGCGCTCGACCTTGCAGCGCGGTTGCCGCGGCACGTGCTTGGGCGACTTGCTCCCCGGTCACGACTATTCGGTCGCGGGCCTGGGGTGCGCCGCGCATTGCGGCGATCCCGAACAGCGCAGCGCCAATCAGTAAGAAATGAACGAGCGGATCTTTGATGAGCTTCGACATCGGTGCGAGGAGCGCTGCAAACGGCCCGGATTATGGCCGCGCGCGGAGCAGGCTCACAAGCGCACGAGGTTGGAGGGGTCGGCCATCCATGGCGCGGCCGCAAATTGCTCCCTGCATTTGCGGCATGCCCGCCATGCATGGCGGGCAAAAAAAAGGGTCCCGGCCTAAGGGGGGAGGGGGCGGCCGAGACCCTTCGAAAAAACTGGAACTACGTTACGAGAAGCTCAAGGCCACAAACCGTTGTGCGTCACCTCTGCGCACCAGCAGGAGCGCCGTCTCTTTGGCGTCCCGCGCCGAATTCAATGCAGCTACGGCGTCTCCGACACTGCTGACCGCCTTTTGGTTCACTCGCGTGATGACGTCGCCGGGACGAATGCCCTTCTCGGCCGCCGGGCTACCTGGCTCAACGTTCGCCACGACGGCGCCGTTGACGTCACTCGGCAGGCCGAGCATCGCGCGCTCACCGTCGCCGAGCGGCCGCAGCTGCAGGCCCAGATGGGCTTGGCCTTGCGTAGCGCCGCCGCCCTGACCCGCTGCGGCCAAGGACTGGTTCTGCGCCTCGCCGACCTCGACCGTGAGGTTATGGCTCTTGCCGTCGCGCCACACCGTGACCTTCGCGCCGGTGTTCGGCGTAGTGGCGGCCACCGCCTTGCTCAACGTGCGCGACTTGTCGATCGCGTGGTCGTTGAAGCGCGTGACCACATCGCCGGCCTGCAGGCCGCCGTGCGCGGCCGGGCTATCGCCGACCACTTCGACGACGAGCGCGCCTTCCGTGCCGTTCATGTGCAGGGACTTCGCGAGGTCGTCGTCGATGTCCTGGATTTGCACCCCGAGCCAGCCGCGCTCGACGCTGCCGTTCTCGCGCAGGTCCGCGATGATCTCCTTGGCCTGATTCGCCGGAATCGCGAAACCGATGCCGACGTTGCCGCCGTTGGGAGAGAAGATCGCGGTGTTCACGCCGACGACCTGGCCCGCCGTGTTGAAGACCGGGCCACCCGAGTTACCGAAGTTGATCGGCGCGTCGAGCTGCAGATAGTCGTTGTCGTTGTATTCGTCCAAACGAATGTCACGACCGCGCGCCGAGATGATACCGGCCGTCGCCGTGCCGCCGAGACCGAACGGATTCCCGATAGCGACCACCCAGTCGCCAACGCGAGCCTTGTCCGAGTCGCCGAACGCGACGTACGGGAGGTTCGTGGCGTCGATCTTGATTAGCGCGAGATCGGTGCGCGGATCGTTACCGACGAGCTTCGCTTCGTACTTGTGCCCGTCCTGCATCGTCACCGTGATCTCGTCGGCGCCGCCGGCCACGTGGTTGTTCGTGACGATGTAGCCGCTCGCGTCGATCAAGAAGCCCGAGCCCTGGCCTTCGCTGCGGCGCTCCTGTTGCTGGCGCGGATCGAAGCCGCGCCCGTTGCCATCGAAGAACCGCTGGAAGAACTCGAACGGTAACTGATCCCCATCCTGACCGGGCTGCCCGCCGCCGTACTGGAACGACGTCGGCGCAGTCTCGACCTTCGAGACGGCGATGTTCACGACTGCCGGGCTCACGCTGTCGATGACGTCGGCAAACGAGACCGCCGGCGCAGCGGGGGTTCGCGGCGCGGCTGGTTGTGCGGTCAAGCCGCTCGACAAGTTCAAAACCGAGAAAGCCAGTACGCCCGCACCGGCAGCCCCAGCGAGCCACCCGTAGCGTGCGCTCTTCGATTGCGCGGTCATCCCTGTACTCCTCAAAAGCGTTGATCTGATGGCTGCAAGTTAGTGCCTATGGACTTACGTCGATCTCAACGCGTCCCTACGGTTTTGTAATGAAGGGCGAGACCACGGAAACCCTGCCGAATCGTTAAGTTTTCATTCAGCTCGAAGCGCCTAGCCTAGGCGTACGGTCCAATGCAGTACTTAGAAGGAGAACGCCATGAATAGGTCAATTGTCCGCACGTTTGCCGCCTTGGGCCTGGCGGTGACTTTGACGGCGGGATCCGCCGCGAGTTTCGCCACGGCGCCCAAGCAGGTCGACGCAAAGCCCGGCTTCGAGCGCGTCGACAGCATCTTGATGATGACTCGGCCGCACAGCTGGCAAGCCATCGACGACGACACCGTCATCGTCTGGGCGACTGCGTTCGACCCGTATCTCGTCCAGCTCAAGTTCGCGGCGCACGATCTGAAGTGGGCACACGCGATCGGGATCACGCAGATGGGTAGCCGCGTCTACGCGAAATTTGATGCGGTCAAGGTCGGCGGCTTCAGCTACCCTATCGACAGCATCTACAAGCTGACCCGCGAAGAGGCACGCAATTACGTGCGTGACGCTCGAGCTAGCTAGCCACCGAGGCCCGCGCTACGCTCGCAGCGCACGGCGAGCGTAGCGTGTGAGGCACAGTGCGAATACTCGTCATCGAGGACGACAAGGACGTCGCCTCTTTCATTCGTAACGGCTTGGCGCAAGCCGGCTGCAACGTCGACCATGCCGCGAACGGCAGGGACGGCTTGTTCCTCGCGACCACCGAAAGCTACGACGCGCTCGTCGTCGACCGCATGCTGCCCGGCATCGACGGGCTCACTGTAATTCGCACGCTGCGCGCGTCGGCCAACACCACGCCCGTGTTGATCTTGAGCGCGCTCGGCGAAGTCGACGATCGCGTCAAAGGGCTCAAAGCCGGCGGCGACGACTATCTCGTCAAGCCGTTCGCGTTCAGCGAGCTGCTCGCTCGACTCGAGGCGCTCGCGCGGCGCGCGAAGACCGGCAGCGATGCGCCCGCAACCGTGCTTCGCGCCGGCGATCTCGAGATGGATTTGCTCCGCCGCGAAGTGCGTCGTGCCGGCAAACCGATCGACTTGCAGCCGCGCGAGTTTCAGCTGCTCGAGTTCCTGCTGCGTCACGTGGGGCAAGTCGTGACTCGCACGATGCTGCTCGAAGGCGTCTGGGACTACCACTTCGATCCACAGACGAACGTCATCGACGTGCACATCAGCCGCCTGCGCTCGAAGATCGACAAAGGGTTCGAGCGGCCGCTGCTGCACACCGTCCGCGGCGCAGGCTATCGGCTCGACGGCTGAAGACCGCGCACGTCATGCGCCTACCGCGTCTGTTCCGCACGAACGTTTTTCGCCTCACGCTCGCCTACATGGCGCTGTTCGCGCTGTCGGTCGGCGCATTGTCGGCGTTCATCTACTCCGCGACACTCGGGTATCTCGACACGCAGACGAACGCGATCATCGAGGCGGAGATCAACGGCCTTCGCGAGACCTACGAGCGCAGCGGCCTGGGCGGTTTGCGCGACGTGATCGAAGAGCGCGCGGCGCGCGACAATGAGCAAGAGCGCCGCTCGTTTTACCTGCTCGTCGATCCGATCGGCCGCTGGGTCGCCGGCAACGTGCCGGCGTGGCCCACGGGCGCGAATGAGGCGCTCGGGCAGTGGGTCGACTTCGTGCAGAGCGGCAGCGACACACCTGTGCGCGCGCTGCTGCTGCCCGTCGGCGCGTATCGGCTGCTCGTCGGCCGCGACATCCGCGAGCTGACCGCGATCAGGCAGGTGCTACGCCGCGCATCGATCTACGGAATCTCGCTGACGCTCGCGTTGGCGCTCGTGGGCGGGCTGCTGCTCGCGCTCAGCGCAGAGCGGCGGCTAGCGGAGATCAATCGCACGACGCGCCAGATCATGGCGGGCGACCTGAGCCGTCGCGCCCCGCTTCGCGGCAGCGACGACGAGCACGACGAGCTCGCGCAGAACATCAACACGATGCTGGACCAGATCGAGAATCTGCTCGAGGGTATGCGGCACGTCGGCGATAGCGTCGCGCACGACCTGCGAGGACCGATCACGCGCCTGCGCAATCGCCTCGAAACCGTAGCGGCGGCAGAGAAGCCGAGCCGCGACGACTTGGCCGACTGCGTCGCACAGCTCGACCAGGTGCTCTCGACGTTCAACGCGCTGCTGCGCATCGCACGCGTCGAGTCGGGCGCCTATCGCAGCGCATTCACGACCGTCGATTTGAAACCGATCGTGCAAGACGTCTACGAGCTGTACCACGCCGCCGCCGAGGAGCGCCAGGTGACATTGCAGGGCAACGCTCCCGAATCCGTGGAGGTGTTCGGCGACCGCGAGCTGCTCGCGCAAGTGCTCACGAACCTCGTCGACAACGCGGTGAAGTACACGCCGCCGGGCGGCGTGGTCCGCATCGAGCTCGCCCGCAACGGTGACCGCGCGCAGCTGCGGGTCGCCGACACCGGCACCGGCATTCCCCTCGAAGATCACGACCGCGTGCTACAGCGCTTCACGCGGCTCGACCGCGCGCGCTCGCAGCCCGGCAACGGGCTCGGGCTCGCGCTCGTCAACGCCGTGACGCTGCAGCATCACGGGCGCCTCACGCTCGGCGACAATGGCCCCGGACTCGTCGTTACCGTCGAGCTGCCCGCCCTGGCGCTGCCCCGCGCGCTCATTCCGAGCGCGGCAGTGCGCTGAAAACCACAGCTTTTCTTCACCGACTTTGTGAGCGCCGCCACAAAAACTGTGCGGCGACAGCCGCGCGCGCGCTGCGAGGCGTCCGCGAAGCTGCGGCATAAAACGTGCATTACCTCCACACCTTAGTGGGAGGTAGTGGCCGATGCGGACGCCGCAGGCGTTTTCCGTGTGGTGGTTCGGGCTGATAGTTGGGTGCGCCGCCGCGATGGCTGCGCCGCGCGCTTCTGCGCAGCCCGTAGCCCGCGACGATTCCTTCTCGACGTCGCAAGCCACCGCGATTACGGTCGCAGGCGCCGACGGCGTCCTGGCTAACGACTCGGCGGCGGCCGGCGGCGCGCTCGACGCGGTCCTAATCACGAATGTCACGCATGGCGTGCTGCTGTTCGGCGCGGACGGCGGGTTTTTCTATCTACCGAACGTGGACTTCACGGGCAACGACGCCTTCACCTATCAAGCACGCGAAGGCGGCACGACTCTGGGCAACGCCGCCACGGCGACGATCAGCGTCATCCCCACCGGCGGCGGCAACGTGCCGCCCGTGGCCGTGTTCGACAGTTACACGGCCAACGAGGATGAAACGCTCCGCGTCAACGCGAGCAATGGCTTGCTCGCCAACGACACCGATGCGAATGGAGACCCATTGACCGCCGTCCTCGTCGCCGGCGTAGACAGCGGGACGCTGACGCTGCAGCCGAACGGCTCGTTCGATTACGTGCCCGCCGCCGGGTATTCGGGCCCGGTGTCGTTCACCTACCAGGCGGATGACGGAATGGCGCGCAGCAACAACATGGGAGTGACGATCACGGTCAACGCCGTGGATGACCCACCGATCACACAACCCGACAGCTACACGATTGCCGAAGACTCGCCGCTCAGCGTCGGCGGCAATGGTGTGCTCGGCAACGATTCCGATCCCGAAGGCGCCGCGTTGACCGCCGAGCTCGTTCGCAACGTCTCGAACGGCGCACTGCAGCTCAACTCGAACGGCTCGTTCGCCTACACGCCGCCCGCGAACTTCAGCGGCACGACGACTTTCACGTACCGCGCGAGCGACGGAACCACGCAAAGCGCGGCGACCACGGTGACGATCGAGGTCACGGCCGTCAACGACCCCCCATTTTCGACGAACGCTCCGCCGACGACTGTGAACGAGGGCGTCACGTACCGGTTCGTGCTCGCGGCGTCGGATCCCGACGGGACGACGCCGACGATCACGGCGCCGACACTCCCTAGCTGGCTAAGCTTCACGCCGCCCGCGACGGTCTCCGGAACTCCCGGCGACGCCGACGTCGGCACCCACAGCGTGACCATGAATATCTCCGACGGCATCGCCCCCGCCGTCGGTGTGCAGTGGCAGATCACGGTCGTCAACGTCGACAATCGACCGTCGATCGCCACTATCCCCGAGCAGACGGCGACCGAAGGCTCGCCGTTGGACATCGACCTCGCGCGTTTCGTGACGGATTCCGACACGGCGGCGAGCTCGCTGACTTTCGCCGCGACCGCCGGAGTGCCGGCGGGAGTGACATTGAGCGCCGCTGGTCGGCTGTCCGGAACGCCACAGCTCGGCGCCAGCGTCGGCACGCATACCGTCCGATTCACCGTCGCGGACGCCGCCAACACGGTACCCGGCCAACTGCAGCTCGCCGTGCTACCCGCGGGCCGGGTCGATCTCACCGTGACGATGAACGCCTCCCCGAACCCCGTGACACTCGACACGCCGACGACCTGGACGTTGACCGTCGCGAACCGCGCCGCCCAAGTCGGCGCGCCGGGCGCGTCGCTCGAAGCCACGTTCGCGGGCGAGGTGCCATTCGTGTTCGACGCGCCGGCACCGTCGTCCGGTTGCACGCTCGCGCCGAACGGCGACCAGACTCGCTTGACGTGCACGTTGGGGCCGCTCGCCGGGGGCGCTTCGACGTCGATCGGCTTGACCGGCCACGGCGGCTTCCCGGGCGACGTGTTCGCGAGCGCACGCGTCGCAGTCACGGGCGCCGCAGTCGACGAAACGCCGAGCAACGACGTGGGCGTAGCGTCATTGAGCGTCGCGCAACGCGTCGCTGGAATGCCGGCGCAACGAATCGCGGTCGCCGACGCGCGCGCGCTAGCGGCCGGCGACTTCAATGCCGACGGCTTCGACGACCTCGCCGTCGCGACGGCCTCGCCGCAAGGCGTAGTGATCTTCACGAACGTCGCGGATCCGGCCAACGCGGGCCGACGCACGTTCGCGACGCCGCCCCAATCGCTCGGCGGCGAGACGCTCACGACGGACATCGCCATTGCGGATCTCGACCGCGACGGCGACCTCGACATCGTGACGGCCGCAAGCAGTGGCGCACCCGCGCGCGTGTTCGTGCAGGCGGGCGGGGCCTTCACGAGCACTTCGCTTGGGCTTGCCGACGTCGACAGCCGCGCCGTCGCCATCGGCGACGTCAACGGTGATGCGTTCGTCGACTTGGTGTTCGCCAACTCGGGCACGAGCACCGTGCTGCTCAACAGCGGCTCGGGCGCCACGTTCTCGCCGAGCACGGGCGTGGGGCCGCACGACGCGCGCAGCGCCGTGCTCGTTAACCTGTTCGGCGACACGCTGCCGGAGCTCGTTCTCGCGAATGGCGACGGCGGCGCGGCCGTGTATCGGAATACAGGCGGTGCATTCACGCTCGAGACGACGCTTACGACGGGCGCGACGACGGCCGTCTCGGCCGGAGACTTCAACGCCGACAACCGCTCCGATCTCGTGTTCGCGCGCGACACCGCGACGCTACCCGCAGTCCCAAGCGCGCTCGTATGGCTCAACACGTCGGGCTCGAACGGCCAGCTCTTCGTCTCCGACGAGCTCGGCGCAGCGCTCACGACTCGGTTGCTCGTTCGCGACTTCGATCTCGACTCGCGCGCGGACGTGTTCGCGCTGAACGGCTACGGCGCGCGCATCTTCACGAATGCGGGCGCCGGCAACGGCACCTTCGCCCTACATCCGCAGCAGCTCGCGACGCCCGGTGCGCGCGACGCCGCCGCGGGCAAGTTCAGCAGCGACGATCGCGTCGACCTGGCCGTCCTCAACGACTCCGTGGCGATTTTCATCAACGACGGAGCCGGCAACTTCGGCGAGCCGGATTCGAACGCGCCGGTCATTCAGCTGCGCGGCGACGCGACTGTCAACATCGTGATCGACTCGACCTACTCGGACGCCGGCGCCACGGCGACCGACCAGGAAGATGGCGACATCTCCTCGCGAATCGTCGTCGCGAACCCCGTCAACAACACCGTGCTCGGTACCTACACGATCACGTACACGGTCTCGGATCTTTCGGGCAACGCGGCGAAGCCCGTCACGCGCACGGTCAACGTGCAGCCGCAGGCCGCGGCGCTCGACGGCGGCGGCGGTGGCGCACTCGGGCTCGAGGTGCTGGCTGGATTGCTGCTCTTGCTACGGCAGCGGCGAATCGTTGCCGCTGCGTTTGTGCCACGCCGCGACGCGGCGTAGCTCACGTTTGCGTTCGAACACGTGCTGCGCGTGCCGATTGATGAAGCGATAGCAGCGGCGTAGATCCCAGGAGAGGTCGCGATCGAGCACGAGCTCGACGCCGTCGCCGAACTCGCCGCGATTGATCTCGTCGATGAGCCGGGCCTCGCCCGTGAAGCGGCTGCCGAAGTTGAACTCGTACTCGTCGAAATATACGACGCAGCCGCTCGGCAGATACGGAATCAGCCGCTCGAGCACCGCGCGCGCAGACGTGTAGTAGTCGCAATCGATCCAGACCAGGATCGGCTTCTCGACGCGCAGCGTTTGCAGAAATTCCGGCGTCAGCGTCGCGTCGAACATGCCGCGGTGCAGCCGGCAATTGCGATAGCGCGCGTCGAGATAGTCGCGCAGCTCCTCGTAGCGGCCGCGATATTGACCGGCCTTCCAATCGGCGCCGGCCACGCTGCCGAGATCGCGCTGGTCGGTCGTCTCGGGCAGCCCCTCGAAGCTGTCGAAGCCGTGACAGACGATGCTGTCCTCCATGCCGAGATAGCGCGTCGCGTAAGCTTTCTTGGCGAATGCGTAGCCGTCGGCGACGCCGAATTCCAGAATCGAGAACGGGCCCTTATAGGCGCGCTTGAACTCGCCGATGACCGCATAGACGTGGTCCATGCGATAGAACGTGTTGACGAGGCGGCGCAACGCGAGCCGCGGTTTGTAAATGAAGTTCAGGTAGACGAACGTGCGCACGTAGTCGCCGGGCAGCGACTTGCCCGCGAACCGCAGCGCCGTCATCAAGAACGATTTGTCGCCAAACCGGTTGAAA